>Ga0163144_10022215_pt1 | contig 12582 bp, 15 predicted proteins | sample OliLak19BULKMAT1_FD_123175 | JGI IMG/M metagenome (GOLD analysis project Ga0163144, IMG submission 123175) | Freshwater microbial mat bacterial communities from Lake Vanda, McMurdo Dry Valleys, Antarctica - Oligotrophic Lake LV.19.BULKMAT1 | ecosystem: Environmental > Aquatic > Freshwater >... | reverse complement strand
ATCATCTTCATCAACCAGATCCGCAACAAGATCGGCGTCATGTTCGGCAACCCCGAGACGACGACCGGCGGCCTGGCGCTGAAGTTCTACTCGACGATGCGCCTCGAAATCCGCCGCATCGAGAACATCAAGGAAGGCGACATCGTCGTCGGCGCCCGCGCCCGGGTCAAGGTCGTCAAGAACAAGGTCGCCCCGCCCTACCGCACGGCGGAGTTCGAGATGATCCACGGCTTCGGCGTGTCCCGCGAAGGCTGCTTGGTCGACCTCGGAGTCGAGGCCGCGATCGTCGAGAAGTCCGGCTCGTGGTACGTCTACGAGGGCGAACGCCTTGGGCAGGGCCGCGAGAACGCGAAGGCCTACCTCAAGCACCACGTCGCGGTGTCCGAGAAGCTCGAGAAGGCGCTGCGCGACAAGTACCTCGTGGCGCCGGTCGAGCGCGGAACGGAGAACGCCGCCCCCGCCGAAGTCTCGACGGGAGCGTCGGCCGAGCCGACGGTGAGGCCCGAGAGGGGCTCGAAGCTCGCCGGCAAGAAGTAATATAGACGTACGGAAAAAGAGCCGCCGCTCCCGAGAGGGGGCGGCGGCCTTCTTTTTGCCCGGATGAACTGTTCCCGGGAAGAGTTCCAGCGGATAATTAACCACAGAGGCACAGAAACACAGAGTAAAATAGACTCGTGGACGAAAAGGATTCAGCCGCGCGCCTCGACGAGTACTCCCGCTACCTGACGCTCGAGCGCGGGCTGTCCGCGCGCACGGTGTCCGCGTATCGCTCAGACATAAGCGCGTTCTTCGTCTGGGCGCGCGCGAACAAGCTCGAGCCGCGCAAGGCGCAGCGGTCCGATCTCGACGATTATCTCTGGACGCAGCGCGAACGCGGGCTCAAGCCCGCGTCGCTGTTCCGAAAAGTCGAGTCGCTCAAGTCTTATTATGCCTTCGAGACGCTCGAGGATAATCTGCCGGAAAGCCCGGCCGAAACCCTTCGCACTCCCCGCATCCCGGCCCGCCTGCCGAAATACTTATCGAAAGACGAGGCCGCGCGCCTGCTGGCGGCGCCCAACACGGCCGAGTACGAGGACGTACGCGACCGCGCGATGCTCGAGCTCTTGTACGCCTCGGGCCTTCGAGTTTCGGAGCTCGTCTCCGTAAGGACCGAAGGCATCAACCTGCAGGACGGCTGGATCCGCGTCGTAGGGAAGGGAAACAAGGAGCGCATGGTGCCCGTCCACGCGCGCGCGCTCGCGACGGTGCGCGGCTACCTGACCCAGCGCGAAGCCCGGTTCAAGAATCCGCCCGCCGAGCTCTTCCTGGGACGCACGGGCAAGAAGCTGTCGCGCGTGCAGTTCTGGCGGCGCCTGCGCGAGCTCGGCGTCCGCGCCGGGATCAAGACCCGGCTCTATCCTCATCTTCTGCGACATACGTTCGCGACGCATCTGCTGCAGGGCGGCGCCGACCTGCGCTCCGTGCAGGAGATGCTCGGCCACGCCGATCTCGCGACGACGCAGATCTACACCCACCTCGACGCGTCGGCGCTGAAGGCCGCCCACGCCAAACATCATCCTCGCGGATGATGTTTTCACCCTCGCGGATAAGCGAAACGTCCCCTATACTATGGCGGTGAGAGCTCTTGCCCTGATCCTATGCCTGTCCGGCTTCGCCGCCGCCGCGGAGCCCGAGTCCGGCCCCGACGAGGCGACCCGCATCAAGATCGCCGAGTACATGCTCAAGACCCCCCTGAACGAGGCGGACCCGTCTCTCGTGTCCGGCTTCATGAAGCTCGACACGGAAGCCCTTCCCAAGAAGCTTCGCGAGAAGGCGCGCGGCAAGCAGATGGCGATCGACGCGATGGTCAAGCTCAACGAAGGCAAGAAGAAGGGGCCGTTCCGCGATCCCGTCCCGACCTGCAATCCGAAGTATTACGGCCCCGAGGGCGTGCGGATCATGGCGATGATGGGCTCGGAGGAGATCGAATCGGACGAAGAGGAGTTCATCGAGCAGAAGAGCAACTGCCCGGAAGCGCAGCTGATGTGCGAGTTCTCGCTGAACGTGATCGTCATTCCGCGGAAGGGCAAGCCGCCGCTCCGGCGCTACTATCTGATGCCCATGGATCCGCTCATGGCGTTCGTCGCCCAGAAGCGCGGCGGCGGCAAGACCGGCGGAAACTACTTCGAGGAAACGAAGCCGACCTGCAAACGGTTCTAGCTCGCGCTAGGACGCTTTCTCGACGACCATCGCCCCGCCCATTCCGCCGCCCGCGCACGCCGCGAGCATGCCCGTCCGGCCCTTCGGATTGTTCTTGAGCGCGTGCACGAGGTTGAGCATGAGGCGCGCGCCCGTGGCGCCGAGGGGATGGCCGACCGCGAGCGAGCCGCCGTTCGGGTTCATCGCGCCGGATTTGTTCTTCGCTTCCCAGTCGTGGCCGAACTTCTGCTTGCCGAGCTTGAAGATCGAGAGCACGGTCGCCGCGAAAGGCTCGTGCAGCTCGATCTGGTCGAGGTCCTCGAACTTGACGCCCGCGCGCTTGAGCGCGGTCGGAGCGGCGAGCGCGGGCGAGACGCCCATGTGCGCGGGGTTGTTGCCCTCGAAGCCCCAGCCCTTGATCTCGGCGAGCACCGTGAGCCCGAGCTCCTTCGCCTTCTTCGCGGTGGTGACGATCACGCAGGCGGCGCCGTCGGAGCGGCCGCATGAGTTGAACAAGGTCACGGAGCCCTTCGCGCCTTCTTCATAAACTTTTCCATCGAGATGAGCCGCGTTGTCCGTGTAGAACTGCTTCATCGTGTACGCGGAGTTGTCGAACGCGGCGGGCGCTTTCGCGAACATCTGCGGCTTATCCACCAAATCCTCGCGCAGGAAGGGGTATTCGTCCTTTTCAAGAACGGTCGCGCCGTCGCGCACGACGGGAACGACGCTCGCGTCGAAGAAGCCGGACTTCCAGCCGGCGAGCGTGCGGCGGAAGCTCTCGCGCGCGTACTCGTCCTGCTCGGCGCGGCCCACGCCGTAAATCTGGGCGACGACCTCGGCGGTGACGGCCATGTTGATGTGCTTGACGGGATCGGTGAGCCCCTGCTCCATCGCGTCGGAGACCTGCACGTCGGGCGAGGCCAGGAGCTCGGCCCATTTGTCTTTGACAACGGTCAGCGAGCGCAGCGCCTTCGACGAACGGCTGCCGTCGATCGAGTACGGCAGGCGAGACATCACCTCGACGCCGCCCGCGAGATAAACTTCACCCTCTCCGGCCATGATGAACCGGCACGCGGAGGCGATGGACTCGATCGAGGAGACGCAGTTGTTCTGGACGGTCACGGCCTGGACGGTCTCGGGCAGGCCGGCGCGCAGCGCGGCCACGCGCGCGATGTTCGGCGCCGAGAAGGTCTGGCCGACCCAGCCGATGAGGACGCCGTCGACCGCGTCCTTCGGGAGCTTGGCGCGCGAGAGGGTCGCGTTGATCGCGTCGACCATGAGGTCTTCCGGCTTGATGGCCGATAACGACCGGGAGATATGGCCGATCGCCGTGCGGGCGCCGCCGGCGATGACGATGGTCTCGGATTGAGCTTTCATGGTCTTGTCCTCTCCACAGTGAGTGTTCAGGAACATCATATAATAACGGCCTTGAAGCGGCTTGTGTTCGTCGCCAGCCACGTCGGCTATCCCATGGACCGCACCCCCCTGGGCGGCGGCGCCATGGTCGGACTTCAGCTCGTGCGGCACTGGCAGCCGGATGCCGCTTGGGCGCTGACGGTCCTCGGCTCCGGGCCCGAGACTCCCGTCGGCGGCTGCGACTATCACCGGCTCGCGGAGCGGCCCAAAGGGCTGGTGGACCTGAGCGAGCTCGACTACGCGCGCTTCTGCCGCGACTTCGAGGCGGAAACGACGGAGTGGATCCTCGAGCGGCCCAAGGAATATCCGCCCGGAGACACGGTGATCGTCGTCAACGACCTGTCCGAGGGACCCTCGCTCGCGCTGCTCGCCGCCGCCGGCTACGCGATCGTGTCGATCTGGCACGTCGACGTCGTCGACTACTTCAACAAGCTCTACCTGCGCCGCATCGTCGCGCCCGAGAAGCTCACGCGCCTGCACGAGCGCATGCGCCAAGCCGGAGCGGACTGGATCCTTCCCGACGTGCTGAACCTCGTCTTCGAAAAGCAGCGCGAGACGGTCTATCACTCGCGGAGGATGATCGTGCCCTCTCGCGCGATGGCGGACACGATCATGCGCTGCTACGGCGACCTGATAGGCTACGAGGAGCTGTCGCGGCGGATCACGGTGGTGCCGTGGGGCGTTTGGTCCGACCCGCCGGGGCCCGCCGACGAGGAGCGCGCGGCGGAACTGCGCGACTATCACGAGATCGGGCCCGAGACGAGCGTGCTGATGACGCTGTCGCGCATCTCGCCGGAGAAAGGCGTGCATCTTCTTATCGAGGCGCTGCGGATGCTGGAAGTCAACGGAAAAATAACCGGCAGGGATATTCGCCTGTTCATCTGCGGCGAGCCCGCCTTCATGATGGGACAGGCGTACGGACGGAAAGTCCGCGCGGCGGCGGCAAAATTGAAGCAGGTCAAGGTCGTCTTTCCCGGCTACCTTGACGCGGCCGCGAAGCGCGCCTATTTCAAGCTTGGAACCTTATTCGTGTCCCCGTCGATCCACGAGAGCTACGGCCTCAACGTCGTCGAGGCGATGCACGCGGGGCTTCCCGTGCTCGCCTCCGACCATCACGGCGTGCGCGACACCCTGCCCTCCGACGCGGGCCGCCTCGTGCATTATCCGACTCCGAAGAAGGCGCCGCCGCTGCTGGCGGCCGCGCTGCTCGAGATGCTCTCCGACCCCGAGAAGCTGAAGAAGATGGGCGAAGCCGCGCGGACGGCGGCGTCGGCGATGCCGTTCTCGTCGGCGGCCGATGCCGTGCGCCTGGCGGCGCTGGGGGTCCTCAAGTGAAGCCCGGCCTGCGCGTCGGCATGACGATCGACCTGCCCGCGAAGGTCGAGCGCCACATGAAGCCGCATCTCGAGGGGCTCGTGCGCCATCCGCTGTACGCGACGTGGGCCATGGTCTACCACATGGAGACCGCGTCGCGCATGCTGCTGGCGCCGTACCTCGACAACGACGAGGAAGCCGTGGGCGGAGCGGTGCTCGTCAAGCATCTGCGGCCCGCGCGCGTCGGCGCGCCGCTGCACGTGTTCGCCAAGCTCGTGCGCATCCGCGGCGCCCGCATCTTCGCGCGGACCGAGGTCCACAGCCGGGGGCGCAAGATCGGCGAAGGCTCGGTGCTCCAGGTCGTCATGTCCCGCGCCCGCTTCGCCAAGCTGATCAAGGAGGCCCGCTGATGGAGGGCTACAAGCTCGTCAGCGAGGTCCAGGTGCGCTTCTCGGACACGGACGGCCTCGGCCACGTGAACAACGCGAATTACCTGAGCTTCCTCGAGGTCTCGCGCATCGACTACCTGCGCCTGGTCGTCGGACGCGTCAAGATCGAGGAATTCGGGGTCATCATGGCTCGCGTGGAGATAGACTACAAGAGCCCCGTGCTGCACACCGAGACCCTGCGCGTGGGCTGCCGCGTGTCCGAGATCGGCGGCTCGAGCATCAAGATGGAATACCGCATCGAGACGAAGACGGGTCAACGCCTCGTCGCGGAGGCGAAGTCCGTGATGGTGGCGTTCGACTACGCCTTGAACAAACCCGTCCGCGTCAGCGACGAGTGGCGTGAAAAAATGGAGGCGTACGATGCCCTCTCGTGAAGTCGTCGCCGTTGCCGCCGTTCGCTCGGCGGCCGGCCGTTTGGGAGGCGGGCTGTCGTCCGTGCGCCCCGACGACCTGGCCGGCTATATCATCGCCGCGCTGCTGCGGCGGGCGCCGAAGCTCGATCCGGCCGAGATCGCGGACGTCTATCTCGGGTGCGCGAACCAGGCCGGCGAGGACAACCGCAACGTCGCGCGGATGGCGGCGCTGCTCGCGGGGCTGCCGTTCTCGGTGCCCGGCGCTACGGTCAACCGCCTGTGCGCCTCCGGCCTCGAGGCGGTGAACTCCGCGGCGCGGGCGATCCTCGCGGGCGAGGGCGACGTCTACGTCGCCGGCGGAGTCGAGAGCATGAGCCGCGCGCCGTACTCCACGCCCAAGGCCGAGGCCGGCTACGCGTTCGGCAACCTGACCGCCTACGACACCGCTCTCGGCTGGCGCTACCCGAACAAGCGCCTCGCGGAGCGGTTTCCTCTCGAGAGCATGGGCGAGACGGCCGAGAACGTCGCCGACAAATATAAGGTCTCGCGGGCCGATCAGGACGCCTTCGCGCTCGAAAGCCATCGCCGCGCCGCGAAGGCTCGCGACTCCGTGTTCAAGGAGGAGATCGTCCCGGTGCCCGTCGCGCAGAAGAAAGGGCCGGCGGTCGACTACGCGCGCGACGAGACCGTGCGCGACGATACGAGCCTCGAGAAGCTGTCTTCCCTGAAGCCGGTCTTCCGCAAGGACGGATCCGTCACCGCGGGCAACAGCTCGCCGATGAACGACGGCGCCTCCGCGATTCTGCTGATGGAAAGGAAGAAGGCCGATGCCTTGGGCCTCGCGCCTTTCGCGCGCTGGGCGGGCTCCGCGTCGGCGGGCGTCGAGCCGCAGGTCATGGGCGTCGGCCCCGTGCCCGCCGCGCGAAAGCTTCTCGATCGCCTCAACTGGAAGACGTCCGACCTGGACCTCGTGGAGCTCAACGAAGCCTTCGCCGCGCAGTCGCTCGCCGTGCAGCGGGAGCTCGGTTTGGATGGAAGCAAGCTGAACGTGAACGGCGGCGCGATCGCGCTCGGACACGCCCTCGGCTCGTCCGGCTGCCGGATCACGGTCACGCTGCTTCACGAGATGCGGCGCCGCAAGGCGCGCAAAGGCTTGGCGATGCTGTGCATCGGCGTCGGGCAGGGGCTTGCGGCGGCCTGGGAAGCCGTCTAGGGATGATCGTCTTCTCGCGCGACGCGGCCTGGCTGGCGCGGCTCGAGCGCATCGCGCAGCGGGGCGGGTGGCCTTTCGAATCGCGGGACAGCGCTCCGTCCGCCGGCCGCGCTCCGTCGACGGGCCACACGCTCGCGCTCCTCGATCGCGCGCTCGCGGGCTCCTCGCCCGCGGCGGCCGTGACCGCGCTGCGCGCGCTTTATCCCGAAGCGGCCGTCGTGCTCGCGTTCGACGCCGGCGAGATGAGCCATGACGCGGCGCTGTCCGCCGTCTCGTGCGGCTGCGATGAGGTTCTCGGCAAGGGCTGGGCCGACGGGAAGCTCTCGCCGCGGCTCGCGGCGCTGCGCGACCGGTCGCTCGCGGGACAGGCGCGCTCGAGCGCGTGCGGCGCGCTGAAAGCCGAGCGGCGCGCGCACCGCGCCTACGTGAAATCGGGCGGCCGGTGGAGCGAGGTCCCTCTCGACGCGGGCGGCTTCGCTCTTCTCTGGCGCCTGCTCGAGCGCGATGGCGAGGTGGTCTCCCGGGAGGAGCTCGGCGCGGCCCTCGCCGCGGCGGCGGGACGCGAGCTCGAGCTGGGCACGGTCGCCCGCCGCGTCGCCGCCCTCAAGAAGGCGCTGGCCTCGTGGTCCGGCTCCATCGAAGGCGTGCGCGGCGGGCTACCGGCTCGTGCCGGATAAAAAACGATAAAAACAGCCCCGCGTACTTGACGATTTCCGGAGGCGTGTTATACTCACCAAATGAGCCGAAAACCCCTTTTTTTAGCCGTCGTCCTCCTGGGACTACCCGCGGTCTGCGCCGCGTATTCCGCCGACTCTCCGGACGCCAACGGCTGTTGGCCCGCGAGCGGCGACGTCCAATGCTGCACCGATATGCCCGAGCCCAGGCCGGAGGCGTGCCTCGCGGGCGGCTCCGCGATCGGCTCGAGCGGCGTGACCGGTCCCGTCGTGGGCGGCATCGGGGCGGGCGCGTTCCAGCCAAAAACTTTTAAGCCGTTGGGCGGGAGCTCGTCGGGCGGCGGCGGCGGGGGAGCCAATACCCCCAAGGCCGCCGGATCGGCTCCCGCTGGAGTCGCGAGCGGCGACTATACCGCGCTCATGAACCGCGCTCCGTACATCGGAACCAAGGAGATGCCGTGCCGCTACGGGCCCACGACGGGGCGGTGCACTCACGAAGGCAAGCCTCTGCCCCCGCCGCCGCCGCCGGACGGTTTTCACGTCGTGCCGATCGGCATTCAGCCGTTCTATGGGCAGACCAACCACACGATCTATCCGCTCCGGGGCGCGAAGTGGGCCTTGAAGTTCGTCGCGCGGCCCTTCGGCCCGTTCCCCGTCATCCTCGAGAGCCCCAACGGCTTCATCGCGCGCTCGGCGATGGAGATGTTCGTCTCGATCTCGGAGAAGCCCGGCGACTACGACGTATCGCCTTTGTGCCTCGTCCTGCCGGATATGCTGTCCAACGGCCGGGCCGGCGGCGCGCCGCATTCGGCCGCCCAGATCGAAGTCTCCATCGGCCCGGGAGCCGGCCGCTGCGCGCTCGTCCCGGGGCGGACCTACTACCTCAACATCGCGGGCGATTGCTCCGATTACTACAGCTCCGGCGTCGAGCTCGCTAACGCGCGCGCGGCGGGCTGCCCGACGGATCTCATCGAGGTCAACGGATGGATCCACTATCTGACTCCCGGCGGGCCCGCGGAATACTGCGCAGCGAAGAGGGGGACGGCGGTCGGCCCCGACGGCGTCAACTGCCTGTAGGCTCGGCGCCGAGGAACCGGCGCAGCATCAGATCGGCAGCGACCGCTTTGCACCAATCGGCGTAGCGCATCACGGCGGGCCCGGCCAGCCGCATGAGGGTGTTGCCCGGCTCCGCCCGGCTCGTGATGCGGGCGACCACCTGCCCGCCTTCGAGCCGGAAGCCGAACGTGTTGACGCCCGTCTCGGCGTGGCTTTCAAGCGTCGCGTACGAGAAGGAAACCTCGTCCGGTCCGCGCTTGATCTCGGTCACGCGCGCTCCGAATAGCAGGCGCGCTCCCCAGTTGAAGGGAGGCATCGCGGCCTCCTGGACGATCGTGTCGCCTTCGCGCATCGAGCGGCCCTCGCCCTGCCATTCACCATAGAAGCGCAGGACCCGCTGGGGAAACACCTCGTAGCGGAACAGGAACGCCGTGCGTTCGTCGTCGAGGGCAAGACCCGCCCGCGGGGCGCGGCGCTCGAAGACCTTCTCCTCGAAATGCCGCGTGAGGCGGCGGATAGGAAGGCGCTTCTGCCCGTCGAGCTCGGACTCGAGCGCGCGGCGGCCGAGGTAGACGCGCACTCAGTCTTTACGGCGGTCGATGACGTACGACGAGCCCGGCTGGCCCTTCGCGACCTTCTTGAGCTCGGCGCCGAAGTGCGCGATCTGCGCGAAGCCCGTCAGCTTGCGGTCGCGGTTGTGGCAGATCCCGATCGCGACGGACAGAAGGGGAAATTCCCGCTTGTTGCCCTGCCGGTCGAGCGCGACGATCGAGCCCCGCGCCCGATCATCCTCGCTATAGAAGGAAGGTGCGACCTTGTCGAAGGCGTCGCAGATGAGCTGAGCGAGCGTCTCCATCTTGTCGGGCGTCGAGAGCACGATGAAGTCGTCGCCGCCGATGTGGCCGACGAACTCCGCTCCCGCGCCGCCGCGCAGCTGGTCGACGAGGACGCGGGAAAGACCCTTCAGGACCTTGTCGCCCTCGTCGTAGCCGTACGCGTCGTTGTACGCCTTGAACTGGTTGAGATCGACGTACAGGACCGCGAGCGGGCGGTCGTCGGCGACCGCCCGCTCGATGCGCGACTCGATCGCGAGGTTGCCCGGCAGGCGCGTCAGCGGGTTCGCGTCGATGCCCTGCCGGCTGCGCTTGAGGATCATGCGGATGCGGGCCAGCAGCTCGCGCACGTCCACGGGCTTCGTTATGAAATCGTCGGCGCCAAGATCGAGGCCCGCGACCTTGCTGTCGCGCCCGCCAGAGGCCGACAGGATGATCACGGGGAGGTTCTCGAGGAGCGGGTCCTCGCGCAGCGCCTGGCAGACCTGGAAGCCGGTCAGCCGGGGCATCTTGAGGTCGAGCACCGCGATGTCGGGGGGATTCGCCCGGATGGCGTCGAGCGCCGACTGACCGTCTCCCACGGCCGTCACGGTAAAGCCTTCCCGCTCGAGCGTTTCCTTGAGCGCCTGGAGCAGATCAGGCAGGTCGTCGGCGATCAGAATCGTCGCGCGGCGACGCTCAACGGAGGGTCCGTTCATGCCGTGAAGGATACCCCATTTCCCCGGAAATTGACAGGTCGCCCCGCAAATCGTATTATGGTCATGTCGTCGCCGAAAATGCCGACAGAACCCGAGCCGTCTAAGGAAGGCGAGAAAAATTCCTTGGCGCTCGCGTTGACAGTAGGCTGGGAGCTGGCGTCCTTCACTCTCCTTGGCGTCGGTCTGGGATATTGGGCCGACAAGCGTTTCTCTTCCTCGCCGTGGGGGATACTGGTCGGCGTGTTCTTTGGAATCGCACTTGGACTCTACCGGCTCATCCGAATCTTCAGCATTCCGGAAGACGGCGATAAGGGCGGCCGCTGAAGGCGCCTTAGTCGCGTTGATCGGCGCGCTCGTCGCGGGACGAATTTGGACCGCGTCGCCTGACCGAAAAGGGATAGCGATCGGCGTGGGCGCCGCATGGGCGGCGTCGACGGTGAGCGTCGTCTGGCTGCTCTGGGCGACGGGACGTTCGATGGAGATTTTTTGGCGCGCGTTCGGCGGCGGCATGCTTTTGAGGACGGTTGTTTTGCTGGTTTTGGCGGTCTGGGCGTACGGACGCCCGGGGTTGTCGCTGCAGATCGTACTTCTGTCTTACGTGTTCGCGCTTTTGGCGCTGATGTTGACGCTGGAGATGAGGCACTTTAAGATCCAATGAACTTCGAGCAAATTCTCGCGCATCACCTCGTCGACCACAAGACTTCCCACAAAGTCATCGGCACCATCGCGGGGCTTCCCGTCGACATGGGCCTCTCGCCCCTTATCCGCACCATGTGGATCGCGTGCGGCATCGCGATCGTGGGTTTGACGTTCGCCGCTCGTTCACAGTCGAGCTTAGCGCGTGTGATGCGCTCGATGTTCGAGCCGCTCGCGTTGTTCGTGCGCGACGAGATCCTCGAGCCGATCTTCGGCCACCACGCCGGGCACTACCTGCCCTACTTCCTCACCTTGTTCTTCTTCCTGCTCACCTGCAATCTGCTCGGCCTCGTGCCGTCGATGCAGGGCGTGACCGCGAACCCGTGGGTCACCGCGGGCATGGCGACCTGCACCTTCGGCCTGATCCAGTATGCGGGCATCAAGGAGCAGGGCCTCGCGTCCTACGTCGTGCACATCGTCCCCGGCGGTGTGCCGCTCCTCCTGTGGCCGCTCCTGTTCGTGATCGAGGTGTTCGGCATGTTCGCGAAGTGCCTTTCGCTCTGCATCCGGTTGTTCGCGAACATGCTCGCGGGCCACGTCGTGTCGCTCGCGTTCCTCTGCATGATCTTCATCTTCGCCGAGATGGGGAAGCTCGCGGGCGCGGGCATGATCGTCCCGTCCGTCGGCCTCGCGCTTTTCATCTACACGATGGACGTCCTGGTGTCGTTCCTTCAGGCGTACATCTTCACGTTTTTGACCGCCCTGTTCGTGGGCGGAGCCGTACACCCGCACTAGCTGACCTAGCGCGGAGGCCTCACCCCGGAAGTCCTTTGACGGCCGGGACATGACTCGTCAGGAGACACACATGGACCTCGGAACCGCGTACATCGGAGTTTTCGTCGGAGCCGGCCTTTGCCTCATCGGCGGCGGATACGGCATCGCCAAGCTCGCGTCGGCCGCCCTCGAGGGCGCCGCTCGCCAGCCTGAGTCGGCCGGCAAGCTGCAGACGATGATGATCATCCCTGCCGCCATGATCGAAGGCCTCGGCCTGCTCGCGCTCGTCAGCGTCCTGCTCGCCGCTCTCGCCCTCAACGCGGGCGTTCCCATTGCCGCGACCGGCGGCGCCAGCGCGCCCGCCGCGACGCACTAGAATCAAAAAGTCTCCCGGGCGGCGCGGCCGCCCGGGAGCACCGATTTTCGTACAAAGGACTTAGGAGCAAAGAATAATATGGGCGATCTTCTCAAACCCGACATCGGTCTGACCGTCTGGACCATCGTGACCTTTCTTCTTCTCGTGGGCATCCTCAAGGCGTTCGCCTGGGGCCCGCTGCTGAGCGCCGTCGAGGAGCGCGAGGCGCGCCTGAAGGCCGATCGCGAGGGCGCCGAGAAGGCGCGCGGCGAAGCCGAGCGGATCCAGAAGGAGCTCGAGGCGCAGATGGCCGGCCTGCAGACGAAGACGAAGGAGCTGCTCGCCGCCGCGATGAAGGACGGCGAGGCGCTGCGCGCCAAGCTCAAGGGCGAGGCCGAGGCGGACGCCGCCGCGATCAAGGCGAAGACGACGCTGGAGCTCGCCGCGGAAAAAGACAAGCTTGTCGGCGAGCTCCGCAAGGAAGTCGCGACGCTGTCCGTGCTCGCCGCGGAAAAGCTGCTGCATAAATCCGTCGACGCGGGCGTGCAGAAGAGCGTCCTCGACGGATTCTTCAAGGATCTCGAGTCCACGAAGAAGGCGGGGAGCAACTAAGATGCAGGCCTCCGATCGCGT
>Ga0163144_10022213_pt1 | contig 12582 bp, 9 predicted proteins | sample OliLak19BULKMAT1_FD_123175 | JGI IMG/M metagenome (GOLD analysis project Ga0163144, IMG submission 123175) | Freshwater microbial mat bacterial communities from Lake Vanda, McMurdo Dry Valleys, Antarctica - Oligotrophic Lake LV.19.BULKMAT1 | ecosystem: Environmental > Aquatic > Freshwater > Lake... | reverse complement strand
GTAGGTGATGGCAGCGAACGCAGGCTGCCACATCGCGACGGTCGCGACGGCCGACTGGCTGTCCACCGCCGCGTCACCCACCCGAAAGGACGCACCGATGAAGCGCACGCTCCTGATCTCGTTGACTACCCTGGCCATCGCCATCGCCGCCTGCTCCCCGGCTGCCTCGCCGACGCCCGAGCCGGCCACGGCCGCTCCGTCCGCCGGGGCCATGGGCGACATCGTCGAGGTTGCCACCGAGGCGGGCTCGTTCACGACCCTGCTCGCCGCCGCCACGGCCGCCGATCTCGTCGAGACCCTCAAGGGCGAGGGCCCGTACACCCTCTTCGCGCCGACCGACGAGGCCTTCGCGGCCCTGCCTGAAGGCACGCTCGACGCGCTGCTGGCCGATCCCGAGGCGCTGGCCGACATCCTCCTGTACCACGTCGTCGCCGGCAAGGTCACAGCCGACCAGGTCGTCGGCCTGACCTCGGCCGACTCGGTCCAGGGCTCCCCGATCGCCATCAGCGTCGTGGACGGGACCGTGATCCTGAACGACAGCGCGAAGGTCGTCACGACCGACATCGAGGCCTCCAACGGTGTCATCCACGTCATCGACGCGGTGATCCTGCCCCCGACCGAGTAGTCCCATCCGACCTCCACGCGAGGTCTTGCTCCTCCCCGAACGAAGCCCTCGGTCCTCCCCCCGAGGGCTTCGTCATGTCCCGATCAGCTGTCGCGGCTCTCATGTGGGTCTCAGGAGCGCGCGCCTACGCTGCCCAGCACAGTCCGTCACGAACCTGCTGGGTCGTCCGTCACCACTGACGAAGCACCTTGCCATCCTCCTCCGCGAACGAAGCCCTCGGTCCTCCCCCGGGGGCTTCTTCGTGCCTGGACCAGGTCCGAACCGCGACCAGGACGCCGACGGCGTCAGCCCTCGCGGGCGAGCCGGCGCAGGACCGCCGGCAGGATGCCGCCCTGGCGGTAGTAATCGACCTCGATCGGGCCATCCAACCGAGCGATGGCCTCGAATCGCCGTTCCGTGCCCTCGTCATCGGTCGCCAAGACCGTCACCGACTGGCGCGCGGTCAGGCCCTTGCTGAGACCGCGGATCGCGAACGATTCGCGCCCGGTCAGCCCCACGGCCGCGGCCGAATCCCCGGGCTTGAACTGGAGCGGCAGGACGCCCATCCCGACGAGATTGGAGCGGTGGATCCGCTCGTAGGACTCGGCGATGACTGCTCGGACGCCGAGCAACGCGGTCCCCTTGGCCGCCCAGTCGCGGGACGAACCGGAGCCGTACTCGCGGCCAGCCAGGATGATGAGCGGGACCCCGTCAGCGGCATAGCGCATGGCCGCGTCGTAGATGAACGACTCCTCGCCCGACGGCAGGTGGACCGTGTACGGGCCCTCCCGACCCTCCACCAGGCGGTTGCGCAGGCGGATGTTCGCGAACGTGCCGCGCATCATCACCTCGTGGTGGCCACGTCGGGCGCCATACGAGTTGAATTCGAGCGGGGACACGCCGCGCGCCTGGAGCCACTGGCCGGCCGGTGACGACGGGGAGATGGAGCCGGCCGGCGAGATGTGGTCGGTCGTGACCGAGTCGCCCAGCATGGCCAGCGCACGCGCATCGACGATGTCCTCGACCGGCGCCGCGTCGAACGACAGCCCGTCGAAGAACGGCGGCTTGGCCACGTAGGTCGACGCGGCGTCCCACGCATATCGATCGCCAAGGGGGACAGGCAGGGCCCGCCAGCGCTCGTCGCCTTCGAACACGACCGCATAGGTGCGCCGGAACAGCTCAGGATCGATGGCCGTGCCGATGACCGAGCGGATCTCGTCGGGCGACGGCCAGATGTCGTGGAGGAAGACCGGCACGCCTTCGTCATCCACGCCCAGCGGCTCGGTCGTCAGGTCGATGTCGACCCGACCGGCCAGGGCGAAGGCGACGACCAGCGGCGGCGACGCGAGGTAGCTCGCGCGCGCCAGCGGGTGGATGCGGCCCTCGAAATTGCGGTTTCCGGACAGGACGGCCGCGACGACGAGGTCGTTCGCCTCGACCGCCGCCGCGACGGGCGCATCCAGCGGCCCGGAATTGCCGATGCACGTCGTGCAGCCGTAGCCGACCAGCGCGAAGCCGAGGGCCGCGAGCGGGTCCATCAGCCCGGCCGCTTCCAGGTAGCCGGTCACGGCCTTGGAGCCCGGGGCGAGGGAGGTCTTGACCGTCGGCCCCACGCGCAGACCGCGGGCCACGGCATTCCGGGCCAGCAGCCCGGCTCCGACCATGACCGTAGGGTTCGAGGTATTCGTGCACGACGTGATCGCGGCGATCGCGACCGAGCCGGTCTGGATCGTGGCGCGCTCGCCATCGACCTCGATCGACACCGGGCGATAGGCGCGCCGGTCCAACGGAGCGGCGTCGGCCACGATCGGTTCCGCGGGGGGCGCGAGGTGGTCGTCGCGCGGCCCGTCGTCGGCCGCCGCAGAACCGTTCGTGGCATCGAGAGCGGTGAACGCCGGCGGATCGGAGGCCGGGAACGAGTCGTCTGACGCGGTGTCGATCTCGCCCTGGACCTGGACGACGTCCTCCAGGCCGTTCGGGAAGTTCGTCCGGAAGTTGTCGCGCAGGTGCTCCAGCGGGACGCGGTCCTGCGGCCGTCGCGGGCCGGCAACGGAGGGCTCGACGGTCGTGAGGTCGAGGGTCAGGGCCTCATCGAAGTCCGGCCCGTCGCCGGGCTCACGCCACAGACCCTGCTCCTTGGCGTAGCGCTCGACCAGCGCGACGCGCTCCGGGGTGCGACCGGTCAGGCGCAGGTAGGCGAGCGTCTCGTCGTCGATCGGGAAGAGCGTCGTGGTCGCCCCGAACTCGGGGCTCATGTTGCTGATCGTCGCCCGGTCGGGGAGGGACAGCGAGGCCAGGCCGTCACCGGCGAACTCCACGAACGCGCCCACGACGCCGTGTGCGCGCAGCATCTCGGTCACGACCAGGACCAGATCGGTCGCGGTCGAGCCGCCGGGCAGCTCGCCCGCGAGCCGGACCCCCACGACGTGGGGCATCGGCTGGTAGAGCGGCTGGCCCAGGAGCACAGCCTCGGCCTCGATGCCGCCGACGCCGTAGCCCAGCACACCCAGGCCGTTGACCATGGTCGTGTGCGAGTCGGTGCCGACCAGCGTGTCCGGGAAGGCGACCCCGTTGCGATCGTCGACGACCGTGGCCAGGAACTCCAGGTTGACCTGGTGGACGATGCCCGTGCCCGGCGGCACGACGCGGAAGTCACGGAACGCCGTCTGCGCCCAGCGCAGCAGCTGGTAGCGCTCACCGTTGCGCTCGTACTCGCGCTCGACATTGAAGGCGAACGCAGACGGCGTCCCGAAGCGGTCGATCTGCACGGAGTGGTCGATGACGAGATCCGCAGGTACGAGCGGGTTCACCCGGGACGGGTCGCCACCGAGCGCCGCCATCGCGTCGCGCATGACCGACAGGTCCACGATCGCGGGCACCCCCGTGAAGTCCTGGAGGACCACGCGCGAGGGCATGAACGGGATCTCCGCCTCGGCCGGGACGCCGGGTCGCCACGCGGCGAGGGTCTCCACGTCGGCCGGCGCGACCGCGCCGCCACCGGCATGCCGGAGCACGTTCTCCAGCAGGATGCGGACCGTGACCGGCAACGCCGTCGACCCCGTCGCGCCACCCAGGGCATCCAGTCGATAGATGTCGGGCAGGCCCGGGCCCAGCGCGGCGCGGGCGCTGAACGGGTCGTGGCTGGCTCGATTCGATGACAACGCGTCGGTCTCCGCTGGCTCGCTACACTCGATGGGTGGAAGCGTACCGCGACCGACCGGCCCACGGGGGCGTCGCCCGATGAAGGCCTGGGGCTCGCTCCCGGGTGACGATCCGTCGCGTGACCGGTCCGAGACCAAGGCCGCTATCGACGCTTCCGGCATCGACCTGGATCCCGTGCCGCCCGGTCACCACCGGCACGCTGACGAGGTCCACGCCGACGGCCACAGCCACCCACACCAGCACTCGGGCCCCGGCGAGCGCCCGATCACCGGCATCGTCGGTGGCGGCGCCGTGGGCACCGCCCTTGGCGTCGCCCTGACCCGGGCCGGCTGGCCGGTCCACGCGGTGGCCAGCCGCGACCCGGTCCGCCGCCAGCGGTTCGCCGCACTGGTCGACGGCGCCCGTGGCTTCGCCGAGCCCCAGGCCCTCATCGAGGAGGTCGAGCTCATCATCCTGGCCGTGCCCGACGACGCCCTGGCCCCGCTGGCCCGGAGCGTCAGGGTGTACAGCGGGCAGGCCATGATCCACACCAGCGGCGCCCTCGGCGCTGAGGTCCTGGCACCGGCCATGGCCGCCGGCACGCAGGCCGGGGCGTTCCATCCGCTGGTCGCCTTCGCCGACACGGAACGGGCGATCGCCGCGCTGCGCGGCGCGACCATCGCCATCGAGGGTGACGACCAGTTGGCAGCGCTGCTGGCCGACATGGCGGACGCCCTGGGCGCCACCGCCGTCCGCCTGGTCGAGGGCTCCAAGGCCGCCTACCACGCGGCGGCCGTGCTGGCCGCCGGCGGGTTCATCGCCCTGCTCGATGCCATCGCCGAGCTCGGCGCCGTGGCCGGCCTCGACGAAGCCGGCGCACTGGCCGTCTACGGGCCACTCATCGAGGGCACCCTGGGCAACGCCAACGCCCTCGGCATCCGCCAGGCGCTGACCGGTCCCATGACCCGCGGTGACGTCGGGACGCTCGACGCGCACCTCGCCGCGCTGCGCGCCCACGCCCCGTCGGTCCTCCCGCTGTACGTGGCCGCGGGCCACCGCGAGGTCGCCCTGGCGCGCGCCCGGCGCGCGCTCGCACCGGAGACCGCGGCGACGATGGATGAACGGCTCGACGCGGCCTTGCACGGCCCCGGCGACGCGGTACCATAGGCGGCGATGGGACACAGCATCGCCGCCAAGTACGCGGCCCGGCCAGCGGCCCGCTTCGTCCGACCCTCGAGCCGCGCGCGTGAGCGCCGCCTCGGTCTCGGCGCGTCGGCGGGATTCGCAGCCGCCTCGCACCGCCAGACGGAGCTCCGTCGCGCCGATATCTCGCCGTTGACCGCGATCCGTTCGCGTCGCGGCCTGACGACCACCGGCACGACGGCCCACGGTGGCCGCCTGCGCCCGTCGGTCGCGATGCAGTGGACGAGCGCGGGCATGTCGGGGCCTGGCCGTCGATCTCGCGCCGCAACGGCGCCGTGGCACGCCTGAGGACCGGCACCGCCACCTCCGCTGGGGGCATCGTCGTCCGCTATGACGCCGGCCGACCGCATCTTGTCGTCGGCGCTCGTCGGCGCGAACGGGACGGCCGCACGTGGACCCTGCCCAAGGGCACGCCCAAGCGCGGCGAGACCACGGAGCAGACGGCCATCCGCGAGGTGGCCGAGGAGACCGGCCTGGAGGTCCGCATCACCGCCCCGCTGACGTCCATCTCGTACGCCTTCGTGCAATCCGGGATGCGGATCCACAAGACCGTCCACTATTTCCTCATGGAATCCACCGGCGGCGACCTGTCTGGCCATGATCACGAGTTCGACCAGGTGCGCTGGATCGCCTTCGATGAAGCGTCGTCCATCCTGACTTTCGAGACCGAGCGCGAGTTGGTCGCGCGGGCGGCCGCGGCCATCGCGGCCATCGGCGCCGGGAGCGCTGGTGCCGCCGATGGCGAGTCCTCCGCCGAGCCCGCCCCGTGACCGACCCAGACGCCCCGGTCGCCGAGCAGACCCCGCACGAGACGCCGCTCGCCGCCCGACACGCGGCCCTCGGCGCGCGGATGATCGAGTTCGCGGGCTGGCGCATGCCCGTCCAGTACGGGTCCATCCTCGACGAGCACCGCGCGGTCCGCGAGCGGGTCGGGCTGTTCGACCTGTCGCACATGGGCGAGCTCATGGTCGAGGGTCCGGAGGCCGCGGCCGGCCTGGCCCGGGCGCTGGTCAGCGATCCGACCAGCCTGGCCATCGGCCGAGCGCAGTACTCGATGATGTGCGCGCCGGATGGCGGCATCATCGACGACCTCATCGTCTACCGCCTGGCCGAGGACCGCTTCCTCGTCGTGGCCAACGCCGGCAACGCCACGGTCGTGTCCGACGCCCTCGCCGAGCGCCTGGCCGGCAGCAAGGCGATCCTCGACGACCAGTCGCTGGCGACCGGCCTCGTTGCCATCCAGGGTCCGCGCTCCGTCGACGTCCTGGCGCCGCTGACCGACGTGGACCTCGGGGCACTCCGCTACTACGCCATCACCGACGGGCTCGTGGCCGGTATCCCGGCCCTCGTCGCCCGGACCGGCTACACGGGCGAGGACGGCTTCGAGATGTTCGTCGACTGGTCGCGCACGGGAGAGCTGTGGGATGCGCTCGTGGCCGGTGTCGAGGATGCCGGCGGGCTGCCGGTCGGCCTCGGCGCGCGCGACACCTTGCGCCTGGAGGCGGGCATGCCGCTCTACGGCAACGAACTCGATCGGACGACGACCCCGTTCGATGCCGGCCTGGGCCGTGTCGTCAAGCTGACGAAGGCGGGTGACTTCGTCGGTCGCGCGGCGCTGGAGCGAGCCGCCACCGACGGGCCGAAGCGACGCCTGGTCGCCCTCGTCGTGGAGGGTCGGGGCATCGCCCGCCACGGCTACGCCATCCACGCCGGTGAGCGGGTCAGCGGCGTCGTCACCAGCGGCACCCAGTCGCCGACGCTGGGCACGCCGATCGCGATGGGCTACGTCGCGCCGGCCGATGCAGAACCCGGTACCGTCCTGGCCATCGCCATCCGGGACACGCTGGTCCCAGCGCGTGTCGTCGAGCTGCCGTTCTATCGGAAGAGGAGCACCACGTGACCGTCCCCACGGACTTGCGGTACACCCGGGACCACGAGTGGGTCCGGCTGGATGGCGAAGAGGCCGTCGTCGGCATCACCCAGTACGCCGCAGACCAGCTCGGCGATATCGTCTTCGTCGAGCTGCCCGACGCGGGCAAGGCCGTGGAGGCCTCGCGCCCGTTCGGGGTGGTCGAATCGGTCAAGGCGGTCAGCGACCTGTTCGCGCCGCTGACCGGCGAGGTCGTCGCCACCAACGATGCCCTGGCCGGCGGGCCGGAGCTGGTCAATAGCGATCCGTATGGCGAGGGCTGGATGGTCCGCCTGCGCCTGGCCGACCCGGCCGACCTGGACGACCTGCTGGACGCCGCCGCCTACGACGCCCTCGTCGCCGCGGGCTAAGGGACGCCCGTGCCCTACGGACCACATACCGACGACGACCGCGCGGCGATGCTGGCTGCGCTCGGCATCACCAGCGTGGACGCGCTGTTCGCGGACATCCCCGACGCGCTGCGCGCGACGCCGCTGGACTTGCCGCCGCCTGAGCCGGAGCTGCAGCTCGCAGCGCGCCTGCGCGGCCTGGCCGCCCGGAATCGGACCGACCTCGTGTCGTTCCTGGGCGCCGGCGTCTATCGCCACTGGAGTCCGCCGGCCGTCGACCAGCTGCTCCTGCGTGGCGAGTGGTACACGGCCTACACGCCGTACCAGCCGGAGATCAGCCAGGGCACCCTCCAATCCATCTATGAGTACGAGTCCCTGATGGCGGAGCTGGTGGCCATGGACGTCGTCTCCGCCTCGCACTACGACGGGGCCGCGGCCACCGCCGAGGCGGCCCTGATGACCTGCCGGGCGACCAGGCGCGAGCGGGTCCTCATCTCGCGCGGCGTGCACCCCCACTATCGCGAGACGACCGCCACGTACATGGCCGGCGGCCTGGAGCTCGAGGAGATCCCGTTGGTCCTCGAGGGTGATGCCGCCGGGACGACCGATCTGGCCGCCCTGGAGGCGATGCTCGCCGACACGGAGCGGCCGGTGGCCGGGGTCATCGCCGCGAACCCCGACTTCCTGGGGCTCCTGGAGCCGATGCCGCGGATGGCCGAGCTGGCCCATGCCGCGGGCGCCCTGTTCGTGGCCGTCATCGAGCCGGTGTCGCTGGCGGTCCTCGCGCCCCCTGGCGAGTACGGGGCGGACATCGCGGCAGGGGAGGGTCAGCCGCTGGGCATCGCCCCGCAATACGGCGGGCCGTATCTCGGCATCCTCGCCTCCACGGACGCCCTGGTCCGGCAGATCCCTGGCCGGCTGGTGGGGATGACCACGGATCTCGACGGCCAACGCGCCTTCGTCATGACCATGCGCGCCCGTGAGCAGGACATCCGGCGCGACAAGGCGGCCAGCAACATCTGCACGAACCAGGCCCTGCTCGCCCTGGCTGCGTCCATCTACCTCGCCATCATCGGGCCCCACGGTCTGCGCGACGTCGCTGCCAACGGCGCCGCCCGGGCCGCCGAGTTGGAGGCCGCCCTGGCCGACATCGGCGTGGAGCGCCTGCACCCCGGCGCCTACCTCAATGAGTTCGCGATCCGTGTCGCCGATGCGCCCGTGGTCCATCGCCGGCTCCTGGACCGCGGTGTCCTCGCCGGTCTGGTCCTGGCCGAGGCCATGCCTGACGAGCCGTCGGTCGCCGACGGGCTCCTGGTGTGCGCGACGGAGGTCACCACGAGCGAGGACGTCGCGCGCTTCGCCGAGGTCCTTGCCGAGGTCCTCGCCGGTCGCCCGCCGGTCGCGGTGGAAGCCGGCGCCGGGGGGATGCGATGAGCGTCACCGGGACGCGCCTCCAGCCGACCATCTTCGAGCGCGGCCGTCCGGGTCGCGGCGGCGGCAAGATCCCGCATCCGCCCAAGGACGCGCTCGATCGGCTGCCGGCCGACGCCCGCCGGGTGACGCCGCCGGCGCTGCCGGAGTTGAGCGAGGGCGAGGCCGTCCGCCACTACGTGAATCTCAGCCAGCTCAACTACGCCATCGACACGGGCTTCTATCCGCTCGGCTCGTGCACCATGAAGTTCAACCCCAAGCTCAACGAATGGGCGGCCCGCCTGCGCGGGTTCGCGGAGCTGCACCCCATGGCCCCCGACGAGACGGCCCAGGGCACGCTGCAGCTGCTCTGGGAGCTGGAGCAGGCCCTGGCCGAGATCTCGGGCATGCGCGCGGTCACCCTCCAACCGGCGGCCGGCGCCCAGGGCGAGCTGACCGGCATCCTCATGATCCGGGCCTACCACCGGGCCCGCGGCGACACCGAGCGGACGGAGGTCCTCGTCCCGGACAGTTCGCACGGGACCAATCCGGCCACGGCATCGATGGCCGGCTACGCGACCATCACGATCCCGTCGGCGCCGGACGGCGGCGTGGACATCGAGCGTTTCAGGGCCGCCCTCGGCCCGCGCACGGCCGCGGTCATGATCACCAATCCGTCCACGCTCGGGTTGTTCGAGTCGCGCATCGGCGAGTTGCTCAAGGCGGTCCACGCTGCCGGCGCCCTGGCCTACATGGACGGCGCCAACCTGAATGCCATCCTCGGTCGCTTCAAGCCCGGCGAGGCGGGCTTCGACGTCATGCACTTCAACGTCCACAAGACGTTCAGCACGCCCCACGGCGGCGGCGGCCCGGGCGCCGGCCCGGTCGGGGTGGGGGAGCGACTGCTGCCGTACCTGCCCGAGCCGCGGGTCATGCGCACCGACGACGGCGCGTTCCGCGTCGAGCGCACCGGGGAGCGTCCGACGTCCATCGGGCGGATGCGCAGCTTCGTGGGCAACACCGGCGTCCTCGTGCGCGCGTACGCCTATATCCGCGCCCACGGCGCGAGCGGCCTGCGCGAGGTCAGCGACGACGCGGTCCTCGCGGCCAACTATCTCAAGCACCGCGTGGCCGGCGCGTACGAGCTGCCCTACGACCGTCCGTGCAAGCACGAGTTCGTGGCCTCGGCCTCATCCATCAAGCACGCCACCGGCGTGCGCACCCTGGACATCGCCAAACGCCTCATCGATCACGGCTATCACCCGCCCACGATCTACTTCCCGCTCATCGTCGACGAGGGCATGCTCATCGAGCCCACCGAGACCGAGAGCAAGGAGACGCTCGACGACTTCGCCGACGTGCTCATCGCCATCGCCGCCGAGGCCATCAGCGACCCGGACATGGTCAAGTCCGCGCCCCACAGCGCGCCGGTGCGACGCCTGGACGAGGCGAAAGCGGCCCGTCAACCGAACCTTCGCTGGCGTCCGATGACCGGTGCACAGACTCCCTGTCCGGATTGAGCGGCACCGTCCGGAGGGTCGGGATCGGTCGGTCGCTGGGAACCGACCGAACGCTTGTTAGGTTCAAGGTTGACAGCCCTTCAGGGGCTGTGGATAGTACGCGCAGCGCACCGACCCGAACCGCGCAGCCGCTGGCGTTCGCCTTGCTCATCCCGTTCGCCCGAGTTGGGAGGCTCGGATGGGATCAATAACGAGGTCGTCACGGCATCGAAGCGCGCGGTCCCGGCGAGGAGCAGCGGGAGCAATCGGGTCATTACCCGTTTCGGAGGACAGTTGATGCAGAAACGACTCATCGGCATCTTGACCACGGCAGCGATCATCGCTGCTGCTTGTGGTGGTGCCACCACGACGACGGCGCCTTCAGGCGGCGCGACGGATGCGCCGCCCTCGGCGCCCGTCACCGATCCGCCGGCAGCGACCCTGGATCCCAACGATCCTGAGGCCCTCCTGCTCAACTACACGTACGAGCCCGTCGAGGGCGTCCCCGGTGGTTCCGCCATCGTCGGTGACTGGCAGGCCGTCGCGAACCTGAACACCTACTACGACAACGCCTTCACCACGACCCAGGTCCTGGCATCGACGATGCTCGGCCTGTGGGAGGCCTCCGCCAGCGGTCACTGGAAGCCCGAGCTCGCGGCCAAGATGCCGCGCTTCTCGGACGAGTCCATCCGCCAGGCGGCCGACGGCTCCTTCGAGGTCGACCTGGAGCTTCGCCCGGGCCTCAAGTGGTCCGACGGCACGGCGCTCACCCTGAACGACCTCAAGTACACCGTGGACTGGGTCATGGATCCGGACCAGGTCGGTCTCGTGAGTGGCACCCTCGGCTTCGAGCTGATCACCGACTTCACCGTGGCCGCTGACGGCCTCACGGCGACGGTCGTCTTCAGCGAGCCGTATGCCGGCTTCTACGGCCTGCTTGGCACGTTCATCCTCCCGCAGCATTACTTCGAGACCATCCCCGTCGCCAACGCGGCGACGCTGTCGATGCCGGTCACTCCGGACATCGCCAAGGTCCCGACCTCCGGTCCGTTCATGTTCGATACGGCGTCGGCCTCGGCCATCGTCGTCAAGAAGAACCCGAACTACCTCGGTGGCGCGTTCGGTCAGGGTGCGTACCTCGACCAGGTCACCTTCAGCTTCTATGCCGACAAGAACGGCATGATCACCGACTTCCTGGCCGGGAACGTCGACGCTGCGCTGGACATGATCGCGGCTGACTACGCGGCCATCCAGGGTGTCGATCCGGCCCTCGGCCGGGCCATCCTCGAGCCGGCCTGGCAGTACGAGCATCTGGACATGAACCAGGGCCCCAACGGCCATCCGATGCTCCAGGACGTGAACGTCCGCAAGGCGTTCACCCAGGCCATCGACAAGTCCGACCTGTTCGCGGCGCTCTTCCCGGGCTACCCGGTGCCTGAGACGCCCGCGTGCTCGCCGGCTCCCCCCGGCACGTACTGGCGTGACGAGTCCATCGAGTGTCTGCCCTTCGATGTCGCTGCGGCCAACGCGCTGCTCGACACCGCCGGCTGGGTCGACAGCAACGGCGATGGCACCCGTGACAAGGACGGCGTCGAGGCCGACCTCAAGGCCTGCACCCTGGCCGGTGTCCCGGTCCGCCAGCTGACCCTGGAGAAGGTCGCCGGGTACTTCCAGGCCATCGGTGTCAAGGTCAACGTCAACCTGTCCGACATCCTCTTCGACGGCTGGAACGACACCACCGAGGAGAGCGACTGCAACATCTATCGAGGGACGTACGACCTCGCGCTCTTCGCGTGGGTCTTCTCCTTCGACCTGTTCGGCAACTACTTCTACAGCTATCACAGCGACCAGTGGCCGGATCCGGCGCCGCACGACGGTGGCAACACCTCGCGCTTCTCCAGCCCGGAGATGGACGCATCTCTGGATGCCCTGTCGATCGAGATCACGACCGAGGCGCAGATCGCGGCCGTGAAGACCGTCCAGGAGATCTACATCCAGAACGCGGCGGAGATCCCGCTGTACTACCGGAACGAGACGCGCGGCGTCTCGACCCGCCTCCAGAACTTCGAGAAGAACCCGACCACGAGTTCCGATATCTGGAACATCGAGGACTGGTTCATCAAGGAGTAACCTCGCGCGAATGGCAGGGCGCCGGCCATCGGCCGGCGCCCTGCGCTTCCCTCCCGATTCCGCCCGGCCGCATGCGCGGCGTGGGTTCACCCTCACATGCGTAGGGATCGATGAGCAAGTACATCCTGCGACGCAGCCTCGGCCTCATCCCGCTGCTGCTCGGCATCGTCCTCATCAGCTTCACCCTCATGAAGCTCGCGCCAGGTGGTCCCCAGACCCAGTTCAACCAGAACCCGCGGGTCACGGAAGAGCAGATCGAGGCGTGGCTCGCACGCTGGTGCATCGAGCGAACCCCCAACCCACTGTCCATCGTCCGCGAGTTCGGCGGCTGGTTCG
>Ga0163144_10022211_pt1 | contig 12583 bp, 11 predicted proteins | sample OliLak19BULKMAT1_FD_123175 | JGI IMG/M metagenome (GOLD analysis project Ga0163144, IMG submission 123175) | Freshwater microbial mat bacterial communities from Lake Vanda, McMurdo Dry Valleys, Antarctica - Oligotrophic Lake LV.19.BULKMAT1 | ecosystem: Environmental > Aquatic > Freshwater >... | reverse complement strand
TGCCGATTGTCGTGGACGATTTCTCGCTCGAGAGGACGCTCGTAGTGAACGCGAATCCGATTCTCCGCGCACTGTCCGGCCCGGGGGCGGGGAAAAACTTCCCCCTGTCGGCCGGCGGTTCCACTTCGCTTGGCCGCTCACGCCGGAACACGATCGTGGTTCCAGAGGACGCGGCGTCCGCGCAACACTGCCGCATCGACCGCGAGAGCGACTCGTACGTGCTCTACGACTTGGGCGCCACCAACGGGACCTGGGTGAATGGCGCCAAAACCCAACGGGCGGTTCTAGCCCATGGGGACCGCCTGAAGGTTGGCGATACCGTCTTCACGGTCGGCCTCTTCGGCGACCGGAGTTAGCCCAGAGTTCCGAGGTTCGAAGGGCGGCCACGAGGGTCGCCCCTACAACCCCCCAAGATCTTTCAGGGCCTTTGGTGCGGCGAAAAAAAGGAGGCGGCCCGCTCCTCGTAGCGGACGACCGTCGAACTCGATCAGCGCCGCTCCGCCTTTCTTGAACGCGAAGGTGGACCCGAGCGAGGCCCCGAGCCACTCCGCGGTCCAGTCGGAGAGCCAGGGCTCGTGACCCACGGCGCCCACCAATTCGGGAATCGACTTCCGGCCCAGCGCCTCCTCGAACTGCAAGCGTGAGCCGTTTCCAAGAGCGGCCGATTCGTGGAGCGATACACCCGGCCACTCACCCGCGAGGATCTCCGCGGTCTGTTTGGCCCGGAGCATGGGCGAGGTCAGGATCAGGCCGGGAGCGACGATCGCGGCCAGGGAGCGTGCGGTTTTCCGGAAGCGCGTCACCCCCTCTTCAGTGAGCGGTCGCAAAGAATCGGCGATGCCCGGGATATTGCGATCCAGGGCGATGGCGTGTCGGACGAGCAGCAACTGCATGGGTCGCAAAAGACCCTATCACGGCGAGGGAATGTCGAAACGGTGAACGGACACTCCGGCGCGATGGCCGTCCGGATCCTCGACGTAAAGAGTCGAAGGCGTGCGGTCGACGATGGCCACGCCCATATCGCGTAGCCTGCCAGCGGCGGACTGGAGGTCGTCCACCGTGAAGATCAGGACATGCCCCGAGCCTTGCGGCGGGCCCGTGCCGCGGAGCGCCTTCTCGAGCATGAGTACAGTTCCCCGCGCGTCGAGCCAGATCGCACGGATCGCAGCGCCTTCTTCGATTCGCCGGATCTCGCGCAGCTCGAAAGCCTGGACATAGAAACGCATCGACGCGACACAGTCGCTCACCCGCAACGCGATGTGGTGGATCGAGGCACCCTCCATGGACCAGGGAGCCTATCAGGGCGCCTAAGCGTGCTACAGGCGCGGCCGGTCTGCCAGAATGAGACCATGAATCGTCTGAAGGATTCGACCTCTCCCTATCTTCTCCAGCACGCCCACAACCCGGTGGACTGGTATCCGTGGGGCGACGAGGCTTTGGCCCGGGCCCGGGCCGAGGACCGGCCGCTTCTGCTGTCGATCGGCTACTCGTCCTGCCACTGGTGCCATGTGATGGAGCGTGAGTCCTTCGAGAACGAGGCGATCGCGGCCCTCATGAACGACAGCTTCGTGTGCGTGAAGGTGGACCGTGAGGAGAGGCCGGACCTCGACGACATCTACATGGCCGCCACTTTGGCCATGAACCGCGGTCAGGGCGGCTGGCCCATGACCGTGTTCCTGACCCCGGACCAGGCCCCTTTTTTCGCCGGCACTTATTTCCCTCCTGAGGACCGCTATGGCCGTCCCGGGTTCGGCGCTCTGCTCGAACGCATCGCCCGGATCTGGCGCGAAGATCGAGCGAATCTCAACGAGCAGGCCGGGAAGGTGGCGGAGTTTCTGCGCGAGAACGCCCAGGCGCTGCCCGCGGCCGATCTTTCCGCAGAGGCGTGGGAGGCTTTCGAAGAACACAGTGCCTCCGAATTCGACTCGCGTTTCGGCGGGTTCGGCTCGGTGCCCAAGTTCCCGCCCCATCAGGCCCTTCTCGTCCTTCTGCGGAAGGGGGCGTCCGACCCGGAAGCCCGCGCCCGTTTTATGGCCACGACCACCCTCGACGCGATGGCCGCGGAGGCATTTACGACCAGGTGGGCGGGGGCTTCGCGCGATACTCGACCGACCGTCAGTGGCTCGTCCCTCACTTCGAGAAGATGCTCTACGACAACGCGCAGCTGGTGCGCGCCTACACGGAGGCGTGGCAGATCACCAAGGATCCACAGTACCGCCGGGTGGCTCGAGAAGTTCTGGACTATGGGCTCCGCGAGATGACGTCTCCCGAGGGCGGCTTCTATTCCGCGACCGATGCCGACTCCGAGGGCGTTGAGGGGAAGTTCTTCGTTTGGACGAAGACCGAGATCGAATCTCTTCTCGCGGACGAGCCCGCGGCTCGGGTGTTCTGCGACTACTACGACGTGACCGAGGAGGGGAACTGGGAGGGTCACGTGATTCTGACCGCGCGCGCGCCGAAGTCCGCGGTCGCGGCCCGACATAGTCTGACCGTCGAAGCGGTGGAAGCGATCCTCGCCAAGGGCCGCTGCCTTCTCTACGGAGCGCGTGCTACGCGGATACCGCCTTCGCTTGACGACAAGATCCTCACCGCGTGGAACGGTCTGATGATCGGCGCGATGGCGGAGGCCGGCCGGGTGTTCGGCCACGCCCGATACATCGAGTCCGCCGAGCGGGCCGCCTCGTTCTTGTGGGAGCGGCATCGTCGCGAAGGCCGCCTTCTTCGATCGTCGCGTTTGGGCGTCGCCCAGGGCGAGGCCTTTCTCGAAGACTACGCGTTCCTGGCGAACGCCCTGATCGACCTGGCCGAGGCCCGTTCGGAAGGAGGCTTCTTGTGGCTCGATCGCGCCCGCGGCCTGGGCGAGCAGATTCTCGATCTGTTCGAGGCGAAGGAGGGCGGCTTCTACTCGACGTCGCGCTTCAATGAGACGCTGCTTCTCCGCCATCGCGAGGGGCATGATGGGGCAACCCCTTCCGCCAATGCCTGTGCGGCCCTTGCCCTCGCCCGTCTCGGCGTCCACTTCGACCGGGGTTCGTTCCGGGATAAAGCCACCCGCGCGATCCGTGCCTATGGCGTCGCCGTCGAAAGACAGCCGCGTGCTTTCCCAACCTCGCTCCTCGTTCAGGATTTTCTCGCCCAGGGCCCGGTAGAGGTGGTCGTCGCCGGGGATCCCGCGGACGAGCGGACGAAGGCGCTCGACTCGGTGTTGGCGGAGACATTTCTCTCTCGGCGCGTGATCACGCGTTGTGATGGCGTGAGCCCGGCTTCGTCGTCCGAGCCGCTGTTGCGCGGCAAGACTCTCGTAAACGGCGGCCCCGCGGTGTATATCTGCCGCAACTACGCCTGCGATCTCCCGATCACCGATCCTGAGGAGTTGAGGAAAAAACTGACGGCCTGAGCTACCCAACCGCAGAGGCCGCCCTCGTGGTCGCCCTTCTCCGAGCGACGCGGGAACTCGCAGGGTGGCCACCCCTACCTTTCCTGCGGGGTGGTCCCCTGGGTACGCGCCTTGCGCGCAATTTCGGCAACGCGCAGTCGAGGGCGGCCAGCCACGGTGAGGAGATTCGAATGTAGGGGCAGGCCTTGTGCCTTGCCCTTCCGTCGCGCGGATGGCCGCCGTGAGGGCGGCCACGAGAGTCGCCTTGTACATTCCCGGGGCGATGTCCTGGTGCGCGCGCCGGAAAGGGTGCCACGAGGCCCGCGGCACCCCAACAGCGGACGAGTTCAGGGTGGCCACCCCTACGGCTCATGGCGCTACAGGTACCAGCGTTCCTTCTTCTTTGCTTCGTCGTAGGCGGTCCGCGCGGCTCGGACCGACTCGATCGTGGAGACCTCCGCGGGCGGGACATCCCACCACGACTCATAGCCGCCGACTTTCACCGAGGTGTCGGAGTGCGTCACAATCACCGCCGTCTCGGTGGACGCCACCGCGTCTCTCAGAGCCTGTCGGAGGTCCGCGAGAGTATCCGCAGAGTGGACTTTCAGACCGAGGCTGCGGGCATTCGAGGCGTAGTCGACTGGGACCTGACGCGACGAGAGCGAGCCATCCTCGTCCCGATAGCGAAGCTGGGTACCGAAACCACCCGAGCCGAGGGAAATGGACAGACTGCCGATCGAACCGTAGCCGCCGTTGTCGATCAGGACCACGATGAGCTTCACGCCCTCCTGGTGGGCGGTCACCAGTTCCGACGACATCATCAGCCACGAGCCGTCGCCGACCATGACGAAAACCTCGCGGTCGGGGGCGGCCATCTTGACTCCCATTCCGCCTGCGACCTCGTAGCCCATGCAGGAGTAGCCGTATTCAAGGTGATAGCTCTTCGGGTGGCGCGCGCGCCACAGCTTGTGAAGGTCGCCGGGGAGGCTGCCTGCCGCGCACACCACGATGCCGCGTTCGCCCGCGGCGTCGTTCACCGCGCCGATGATCTCGCCCTGGCTCGGGCGGGTGGGGCAGGCGGTGCTGTAGATCCGAGTGACCTCCTGGTCCCAGTCGCGGTTCGCCTCACTCGCCCGGGTTCGCCATTCCGCGGGTGCTACGAAGCCCTTCATCGCTTCGCCGAGGGCGATCAAGGCCTCACGAGCGTCAGCCACGACTGCTACTCCTCCGTGCTTGAAGGCATCGAACTCGCCCACATTGATGTTCACGAAGCGCACCTCGGGATGCTGGAAGGCGGTTTTGGAGGCGGTGGTGAAGTCCGAGTACCGGGTGCCGATGCCGATGACGACATCGGCCTCCCGCGCCAGAACGTTGGCGCCGCGCGTCCCCGTGGCTCCGATAGCGCCGAGCGACAGCGGGTGATCGAACGCGAGCGATCCTTTGCCCGCCTGGGTTTCGGCGACGGGAATGCCGAAGGCCCTCGAAAACTCCGCCAAAGCCTTGGCCGACTCGGAATAGAGGACACCGCCCCCCGCCACGATGAGAGGTCGCTTGGCCGCGCGGATCGACTCCACTGCGCGGGTGAGAGCCTCGCGATCCGGAAGAGGCCGCCGGACTTCCCAGATCCGCGGTTCGAACAACGATTCGGGGAAGTCCCAGGCCTCGCTCTGCACGTCCTCGGGTAGACACAAGGTGACCGCTCCGGTATCCGACACGCTCGTGAGCACGCGCATCGCTTCGAGTACCGAGGTGACGAGCTGCTCCGGCCTCTGGATACGGTCCCAGTAGCGCGACACCGGCCGGAAGGCATCGTTCACCGAGACGTCCTGCGAGGACGAAGACTCGAGCTGCTGAAGGACCGGGGCTACTCGCCGGGTGGCGAAGATGTCGCCCGGAAGCAGCAGCACCGGAACTCGGTTGATGGTCGCACCCGCGGCGCCGGTGATCATGTTCGTAGCACCCGGTCCCACCGAACTCGTGCAGGCCAGGGTCTGAAGGCGGTTCGTCATCTTCGCGAAACCCGCCGCCGCATGCACCAGCGCCTGTTCATTGCGCCCCGGGATATAGGGAAGCGTGTGGCCCGCGGCCTGCAGCGCCTCGCCAAGGCCCGCCACGTTGCCGTGGCCGAAAATGCCCAGGACCTTGGGGATGAAACGCCGGGTGACCCCGTCGCGCCTTGAATGCTGCTGAATCAGGAACTGGACCAGGGCCTGGGCCGTAGTGAGTTGTCGGGTCTTCATCGGCTTTTTGACTCCTTTGGCGCGAGCTTTCGAGAAGTTGAATCAGGGGAGTTCGACGGCGCTGGTCATCGGCACCCGCGGGTCGGTGGACTGAGAGCGCCAGGACTCACGAATCCAATGATGAGCCGGATCGTCACAGAAGTTCATCGAACGCTCCTCGGCCGGACCGGCGAGGACGTTCAGGTACCAAAGGGCGTGTTCGGGCGGAGCGATCGACGGGCCGTGATAGCCGCTCGGCACGAGAAACACATCGCCGTCGCGAACCGTGGACGTGACATCGAAAGCACCATCCTGCGCGTAGGTCTTATGAATGCCGAAACTCGCTTCCCCCTGGAGTCGGAAATAGTAGATCTCCTCGAGGATGGCTTCGCCTTCTCGCTGCTCGTCGTGTTTATGGGGCGGATACGAGGACCAGTTGCCGGGCGGGGTGAGCACTTCGACCGCACTCAGCCGGTCGGTTTCAAAGACGCCGGGAGCGCAGAAGTTGTTGAGCTGACGGGTGGCGCCGCCCGCCCCGCGAATTTCGACCGGCACCTTCTCGGCCGGTCCGTACGCCGGTTTGAGACGCCTTCGAGCCCGGGCGGTGGCGAGGGCGAACTCCCCGCCTTGGGCCGAGGAGACGTCCAAACGAGCGTCGCGAGGGATGTACGCGAAGTCGGTGACGCGGGAGAATACGGTCCGCCGGCCCTGAAGTTCAAAGGTCTCCCCTTCGCATCGGACGAGGGCGGAGCCGGACAGCGGCACGATGGCCATTTCGTCGAGGCCGGTTTCGATGGTCCGGGTCTCACCGGCCTCGAGGGCCAGCACCCGCAGACCCGCGAAGGACCAGCCCGCGGTTTCAGGGCTTATCGCGGCCAGCCATCCGGGGGAAGCGAGCCGGCCCTTCGGCAAGTGAAGTCGGGTCATTTGATTATGGTTTCCAGTGCACCCCTCAGCTGGTGACGCCCCCACCCGATCGGGGCTTTTGCCGGAAACGTCCATGCTAGCCTTAGCCTTGGAACGTTCCATAAACACTAAGCTAGCGACGCGGGTGGCATTGTGTCAAGCATGAAGAGGGGACGACGACCGACGATCGATGATGTGGCGCGCCAGGCCGCCGTCTCGAAGTCGCTCGTCTCTCTGGTGGTGCGGGGCGATCGCCACGTCAGCCCCGAACGTCGCGCCGCGGTTTTGCGCGCGGTGGCCGAACTCGGGTATCGCCCGAACGCGATGGCCCAGGGTCTGGTGCAGAACAAAACGCGGATCGTCGGAGTCTTGGTCTCGGACCTCAACAACCCGTTCTTCGCGGACGTCATCGCCGGCATCCAGACCCGCGCGCGGGCCATGGGCTACCGCGTGCTGATGAACACCGGCGACCGGATTCAGGAGCACGAGGACGAAGCCATCGAGACCTTGCTCCAACTGCGCGTCGACGGCCTCATTCTTGGTTCGCCCATGATGGAGAGCCCGCTGGTGGTGCGCGCCAGCAAGGAAGTGGCGGTGGTGGTGGTGGGCCGTCAGGCCCGCGCGGCCTCTCTTGACAGCGTGGCCGACGACGATGCCGCGGGCTCGCTCGCGGTGGTGCAGCACTGCGTCTCCCTTGGGCACCGAAGGATCGCCCATATCGACGGAGGGGAGGGTGCGGGGGCCATCGAGCGCCGCCGCGGCTATGAAGAGGCTATGCGGAAACTGCGCCTGGGCGACGAGGTGGCGATCGGCCGCGGCGCCTACACCGAGGCCGGGGGACATGAGGGCGCTCGCGAACTTCTCGAAAGACGTCCGCGGCCGACCGCCATCTTTGCGGCCAACGATCTGGCCGCGATCGGGGCTCTGAATGCCATCGAAGAGGCAGGCCTCCGCGTCCCCCACGACATCTCCCTGGTCGGCTACGACAACACGTCTCTTGCCGCCATGCGTCACCTTTCGCTCACCACCGTCCACCAGCCACGTCACGACATCGGCCAGATGGCGATGGATCTGCTGGTGGAACGGATCCGCGGCGATCGAGTCCGCCCCCGCCGTGTGGTTCTGGCCCCTTCGCTCGTCGTGCGCTCTACCACCGCCCCTCCGCCTCGCGAAAAAGCGGCGGCGGCGATGAAGGTCCGCCGGGTGGCTCCGGCCCCTCGCCCGGCTCGTTAGGATCTTCATGACCGAAGCGCCGCCCCTTCTGCAGATGTCCGGCGTTTGCAAGCGATTCCCGGGGGTGATCGCCCTCGATGGCGTCGACCTTGATCTGCGCGCGGGCGAAGTCCACATTCTTCTGGGAGAAAACGGCGCCGGGAAGTCGACCCTGATGAAGATCCTGAGCGGAGCGCAGCCGCGGGACGAGGGCGAAATCCTCATGGATGGCCGGCCGGTGTCGATCGATTCCCCGAAGGCGGCGCGGGCCCTCGGAATCAGCATCATCTATCAGGAACTGATGCTGGTGCCGCAGTTGACCGCACCTGCCAACGTCTTCCTGGGCAAAGAACCGACGAACCCTCTTGGCCTCCTGGACCTTGACTTGATGAAATCGAAGACCGCCGGGCTTCTCGAGGGCCTCGGGATAGCGATCGACCTCGAGGTCCCGGTGGGCCAGCTTGGAATCGCCGAGCAGCAGATGATCGAGGTGGCGAAGGCCCTTTCGGAGAACGCGCGCATTCTCGTGATGGACGAGCCCACCTCCGCCCTGACCGCCTCCGAGATCGAGCAACTGTTCGCGGCCATCGACCGTCTGCTCGCCCGCGGCGTGGGCATCATCTACATCTCGCACCGAATGAATGAAGTCGAACGGATCGGCCATCGGGTGAGTGTTTTGCGCGACGGCCGGAAGATCGGCACCTACAACCCGAAAGAGGTCGCGATCGAGGAGCTGATTCGACTGATGGTGGGCCGCGCGGTGGGGGACCACTTCCCGCGCCGTCGAACCCCTCCCGGGGACGAGGTTCTCCGGGTCGAGGGCCTCAACCGCCGCGGAGTCCTCAGCGGTATCAGCTTCGAGCTTCGGCGAGGGGAAATTCTGGGGGTCTCCGGCCTTCTGGGGGCGGGCCGAACCGAACTCGCCCGCGCTCTGTTTGGCGCGGATAAAAAAGATGGGGGCACGGTCACCGTCAAAGGCCGGATTGCGCTGGTGCGCTCGCCGAGGGAGGGCATTGCCGCAGGGGTGGGTCTGCTGCCCGAGGACCGGAAGACCCAGGGGCTCGTCCTCGATCTGTCCGTGCGCGAGAACGTGGCCCTCACTTCCGCCAAACGCCTGTCGCGTTTTGGCCTCGTGGACGTGACCGCGGAAGCGGCCTTGTCGCAACGCTATGTCGACGAGTTGCGAATCAAGACCCCGGGAATCGAGCAGAGGGCGGGGGCGTTGTCCGGGGGTAATCAGCAGAAGATCGTCCTCGGAAAATGGCTGGCCACCGGCGTCGACGTGCTGATCATGGACGAGCCCACCCGCGGCATCGACGTGGCAGCGAAAGTGGAGATCTACGAACTCATGAACCGCCTGACCGCGGATGGAGCGGGAATCCTGATGATTTCATCGGAGCTGCCGGAGATTCTGGGGATGAGCGATCGGATTCTGGTCATGCGCGAGGGTCGCCTGGTATCAACCTTCAGTGCGAGCGAAGCAAGTCAGGAAACCCTGCTGGGCGCAGCCCTGGGGCAGGCCTCATGAAAAAGGCCTTGCAACTCCTGACCCGCTCGCGCCGAGCGGGCACTTTGGTGGGGCTCTTCCTCCTGGGCGCGCTTCTTTCGACGCTCTCGCCATTTTTCCTGACGCCGTCGAATCTCCTCAATGTGATGGAGCAGACCGCCATCAACGCGGTGATCGCGGTGGGAATGACCTTCGTGATTCTGTCGGCCGGCATCGATCTCTCCGTGGGCTCGATCGCCGCCCTCTCCGGAGTCGTCATGGCCGAGCGGCTGCACGCCGGCTGGCCCCTGGGCGCCGCCATCCTGTGCGGCCTCCTCACCGGGGCGGGGTGCGGCCTGATGAGCGGCCTGCTCGTCACCCGAGGCCGCTTGCCTCCCTTCATCGCCACCCTCGGCATGATGAGTGTGGCTCGAGGGGCCGCCCTTCTCTTCACCGACGGCCGTCCCATTTCGGGATTCGACGAATCGCTCCGGTGGCTGTCCACCGGCCGCATCGTGGGCATTCCGGTGCCGGTGCTCCTCACCATTGTTCTCTATGCGCTCGCCATCGTTTTGCTGAACCGCACCCGCTTCGGCCGCTACGTTTACGCGATCGGCGGCAATGAGGAAGCGACGCGGCTTTCCGGAGTGGCGGTGGGTTTCCACAAGACGCTCGTGTACGTGCTGTCAGGGGTCACCGCCGCCCTGGGCGCAGTTTTGTTGACCGCGCGTCTCAACTCCGCCCAGCCCATCGCGGGCATGATGTACGAACTCGACGCCATCGCGGCCGTAGTCATCGGCGGCACCAGCCTGCAAGGTGGTCTGGGCACACTGGGCGGGACGCTTATCGGCGCCCTGACTATGGGGGTTCTGCGGAACGGCCTTAATCTCCTCGGCATATCATCGTTTCTTCAGCAGATCGTGATCGGTCTCGTCATCATCGCCGCCGTCCTGATGGACTCGCTGGTGAAGTCGAGGCGCCGCTGAAGAGTGGCATCTCTCGAAATGGAGTCTCCCGAATGAAGCTCATTGCGTCGTCCAGAAATCTTCTCTTCGTCTCGATCGCGGCCGGTGGCCTGCTCGCCTCGTGCAGCGCCCCCGCCCCTCAGCCCGGCGCCCCGGCCAAACCACGGGTCGCCCTCGTCCTGAAGACGCTGAACAGCCCGTTCTTCATCGAGATGCAGACGGGAGCGAAGGCCGCGGCCGACCGCCTCGGGCTGGACCTCGTGGTTCAGGCCGCGGAGCGCGAGGTCGATGTGGAGAAGCAGATGCAGATCGTCGAGAATCTGATTCAAACCGGCATCAAGGCCCTGATGATCACGCCCAGCGGCTCGCGCGAAGTGATTCCGGTTCTCGCCAAGGCGACCGCCGCGGGCATCCCCATCATCGTGGTCGATACAAGGATCGACGCCGCGGCCGCGACCGCCGCTTCGGTGAAGGCCCTCACCTTCATCGGTTCCGATAACTTCGAGGGCGGGCGCGCGGCCGGAGCGGAACTCGTTCTTCAAACCAACGGGAAGGCGCAGGTGGCTATCCTCGAAGGCATCCCGGGTCACGATACCGGCGACTCGCGGCTTAAAGGTTTCCAAGAGGCGGTCAAAGACTCGCCCGGAATCAAGATCCTGGCTTCGCAGACCGCCAACTGGGAGCGCGACCAGGGCTTTACGGTGTTCCAGAACATGCTCCAGGCCCACCCCGCCATCGACGCGGTCTTCGCCTGCAACGACATGATGGCGCTTGGGGCCATCGAGGCCATCGCGGCCGCGGGCAAGACCGGCAAGATCCGCGTGATTGGTTTCGACGCGGTGGATGACGCGCGCAAAGCCATCGAAGCGGGCACCATGGCTGCCTCGGTCGCACAGTTCCCGGGCGAGATGGGACGGATGGCGGTGGAGAGTGCGGCGCGTGTTCTCAAGGGCGAAACCATCGAAGCCGAGCAGCGCGTGCGCATCGAGCTGATCAAGAAGATCGGCGGCCCAAGGTGAGCCCCGCCGCGAAAAAGCGGCTGCGGGTCGGCGTCATCGGTCTGGGCCGGCTCGGGCGTATTTACGCGCGGGACATCGCGACACGAATTCCCGAGACCTCGCTCGTGGCGGTGTCGGACGTCTTGCAGACGTCGCTCACCGAAGTGGGCCACGAGTTCGATGTCGCGGGTCGCTACCCTGATCCTGCGGCTTTGATCCACGACCCTGCGGTCGAGGCGGTGGTGATCGTGAGCCCGACGAGCACTCACAAGGATCTCTCGATCCTCGCCACCCGGGCGGGGAAGCCGACGTTCTGCGAGAAGCCGCCCGCTCTGAGCCTCCCCGAGACTCTCGATATGAAGGCCGCCATCGAAACCACGGGGACGTTCTTCCAGATGGGTTTCATGCGGCGCTTCGATCCGGGCTACGCGGCGGCGCGAAAGCGGTTGAGCGAAGGGCAGATTGGAAAGGCGGTGCTTTTCAAGTCCACCTCGCGCGATCCCTACCGGACCTCTCTCGAATACGCGGATCCGCGGAGCAGCGGCGGCATGATCCTGGACATGGGGATACACGACTTCGACCTCGCGCGATTCTTCATGGGCGAGGTCAAGACGGTGTCGGCGATCGGCGGCACTCTCGCCTATCCCGAGCTCAAGACGGTCGGGGACATCGACAACGCGGTCGTGAGCCTGACCTTCGCGGACGGGTCGCTCGGCGCCGTGGACCTGTCGCGCAACGGCATCTACGGCTATGACATCTCAACCGAACTCCTGGGCGACGCGGGGACCCTGCGTATCGGCTACCTCCGCGAAACCCCGCTTTACGTGATGACGAAGAACTCCATCGCCCACGACACCGTTCCGCATTTCATGGAACGGTTCGCCATCGCCTACACCACTCAGCTTCAGAATTTCGCGCGCAATGTGATCGAGGGCCGCCCCGCCCCCGTCACCATCGAAGATGGGGTTGAAGCCATCCGCATCGCGATCGCGGCGAACCGCGCTCTGACCTCGGGCGCCCCGGTAGAGGTCGCCTCGGTCGTCGCGTAGCCAGGCAAGGATGGCCACAAGGCCCGCGGCACCCCAAGCGGACGAGTTCAGGGAGGCCACCCCTACGATTCGGTTGGTCGGGGCCACGCCGATTTTTGTCGCACGTTCCTTGGTTGCGGTTGGCGTTGCGCAGACACGACCCGAATCACGAACGCGACGTGTCCGCTCGGACGTACGGTCGACCCTTGTGGTCGCCCTTCGGAGGGCGCGATGCGGACGGTGTTGTAGGGGCGACCCTTGTGGTCGCCCTTCGGAAACCGCGATGCAGCCGGTGTTGTAGGGGCGACCCTTGTGGTCGCCCTTCGGAAACCGCGATGCGGACGATGTTGTAGGGGCGACCCTTGTGGTCGCCCTTCGGAAACCGCGATGCGG
>Ga0163144_10022209_pt1 | contig 12584 bp, 10 predicted proteins | sample OliLak19BULKMAT1_FD_123175 | JGI IMG/M metagenome (GOLD analysis project Ga0163144, IMG submission 123175) | Freshwater microbial mat bacterial communities from Lake Vanda, McMurdo Dry Valleys, Antarctica - Oligotrophic Lake LV.19.BULKMAT1 | ecosystem: Environmental > Aquatic > Freshwater >... | reverse complement strand
CCCGACCAGCATCGCAACCGCGAGCGGCACCGCGACTGCTACCGTCAGCGCGACGGCGACGCCGACCAGGACCCCATCACCAACGGTTTCGGCCACGAGCACCGCGAGTGCGACGGGTATCCCAACCTCGACAGCCACAGCAACCCACAGCGGCACGCGTACGGTTGCCCCATCGCTCACGGTGACATCGACATCGGCACCGACGAGCTCGGCAACCGTGACGCCAACGTTGGCCCCCAGCCCAAATCAGAGCCCGACACCCACATCGGAGGCAACGCTTACAGTCACACCGTTTCCGAGTCGACCGGGCGACGCGAACTGCAACGGGCGCGTCGACGCCGCCGATCTGACCGCGCTGGTACTATTGCTTGCCAGCAATGGCTCCGACGTTTGCGGCTTTGCCGACGCCAATCAGAGCGGTGAGGTAGACGCGCTCGACGTCGACGCCACGATCCAGGCAATCTTCCCAGGATCACCCCTGCTCTGAGGCTGGCTCGGCCGAGAGGGGTGATCCGATTCATCGCCCCATTTCACGGTGACCCTCAGGTACCACGCGCGTCGCGAGAAGAGCCGCGTCGCATTCGGCTGGGGGTAGCCGTTTAGCCGTCTGAAGCGGGCGACGAGTGGCGCCGCTAGCCTGTGCCTCCCCCGCTCCGGCCTCAATGTCCCCCGCCCGGGCTCAGATCTACTTCCCGGCAAGAAGATCCTCCGACGAGATCGTCGGCTCGCCGACGCGTTCACGGTAGGCCTGCATGTAAAACTCATCCTCGAGCTGCGCGATCAGTCCGGATCAGTCCGGGGTCGCACCAGCGCAAGTGCTTGAACTCACCGCGAAAGCGCTCTCCTGACGGCTCGATTTCCGCGCTAAACGCATGTTTTCGGGGCCGGATTCGGCCGACCGCGAGCCCCTACGACACTCACTCTACCGCAAATCCGATTCCCGACTGGATGCAATGGCTCATGGGGCCGACGCAACGCTGCTGCGAATTGTAATCCAGTAAGTGTCTCCCAAATCCCTTCCGTCGCCGAATCGAACCGATGAATCTAAAAACAAGCAGCCCTGATTGTTTACTTGCGGGCGATGCGCTTATCTGGGGGCCAACGACGACACGTCCGAGAGGGAGACCGGTATGCCGAACGCTAGAAGGAACAACTGGGTTGGCCCCACCGAAGTCCTGCGCGCGTTACGCGCGCTGCGCCAGATCGCCGAAGATCCCAACCGCACCGATGCCGTCGGCGAGTTCATCTCCTCGTTGACCGGGCCTTCGGCCGCACATCTCTTCGATCAGGTGTGGAACGATCCGGTCGGACGGCGCCTTCTCGAAGAGGGGCGTGACTTGCAATCGACGCTCGACGACCGGGCCTATCTCGCTTCGCTTCCCCCCGGCTCGCTGGGTCGCACCTACCACGCGTGGACCGCAGATCGACACTTCAGCGCAGAAGGCATCGCCAAGGCGATCAGCGCACAAGTGCCGCGGACCCACTCCAATCCCCACGAGGTGATGGCCGCGCGCGTCGTCGACATGCACGACCTGTGGCACGTCGTGAACGAATGGGACTCGGACATTCACGGCGAGATCCACCTGCTCGGCTACAGCCACGCGCAACTCGGCGCCTACGCCTGGTTGATTCTCGCTCTCCTATCCCTGTCGACTCTTGCCGCCGCCGGCCGATTCGACGGCTTCGGATACCTGCGAAACGCGATTCGCCGAGGTCGACGCGCCGTGCTGCTTGCCGCGGTCGATTGGGAGGCCATGCTACCGCTTCCGATCGAAGAGGTTCGGCGCCAGCTCAACGTGGACGAGCCCCAACCGTACGAGAAGCTCGCCTTCGCCGAGATCGAAGATCTCCTCCAGCGCAGTCTCGTGGTGCGCCTGATACGAAGCGCTCTCCCTGCCTGACAGAGGACCCATCCATGCCCATTGATCATTCCCAAGAAGGCGCCGAAGGCGACCCCGTAAACGGCTTCAGCTTCGACCCGGACGCTCTCCGCGAGAAGTATCGCCGGGAACGCGACAAGCGACTCCGTGACGACGGCAACGAACAATACGTCGAGGTCACCGGCAAGTTCGCGCACTATCTCGACGACCCCTACGCAGCCCCGGGCTTCGAGCGCGAGCCGCTCGACGACGAGGTCGAGGTACTGGTGGTCGGCGGAGGCTTCGGCGGACTTCTCGCTGGAGCCTACCTGCGCATGGCTGGCGTCGACAGCATCCGCGTGATCGACCCCGCGGCCGATTTCGGCGGCACTTGGTACTGGAACCGCTACCCCGGCATCGCCTGCGATGTGGAGTCCTACACCTACATGCCGCTGCTCGAGGAAGTCGGCTACATGCCGAAGCACAAGTATGCGAGCGGCGCCGAGATTCTCGAGTACAGCCAATCCCTCGCGCGAAGGTACGACCTCTATCGTGACGTCTGCTTTCAGACGCGTGTCGTAGAACTCCGCTGGGACGGGGGCGCCGCGCGCTGGATCGCCAACACCAACCGTGGAGATCGCATTCGCGCCCATCACGTGTGCCTGGCCACTGGCCCTCTGAATCGTCCCAAGCTCCCTGGTATTCCAGGAATCGACGGTTTCGGCGGCCATTCCTTTCATGCCAGCCGCTGGGACTACGCGTACACCGGCGGCGATTCCGAGGGCGGTCTCACCGGCCTTTGCGGCAAGCGCGTGGGCATCATCGGCACGGGCGCCACCTCCGTTCAAATCGTGCCTCACGTCGGGGAGTGGTCCGAGCACCTCTACATATTCCAGCGCACCCCGTCGTCGATCGACGTCAAGAACAATCCGCCGACGGATCCCGAATGGGTGCGGTCGCTGAAGCCCGGTTGGCACCGCCATCGCATGGAAAACTTCAACAACCTGGTCTCCGGGGTCCCGCAAGAGGAGGACCTGGTCAACGACGGCTGGACAGCGCTGGTTCGCAACATCCTGATCAACATCCGCGCGGGGCGCAGCACTGATTTCTCCATGCAGGGTCTGATGCGCGCCGCCGAGATCGCCGACTTCCAGAAGATGGAGGAGATCCGGGCGCGGGTTGCCGAGATCATCGACGACCCCTCAACCGCCGAGGCGCTGAAGCCCTACTATCGTCAACTCTGCAAGCGGCCCTGTATCCACAACGAGTACCTGGCGACCTTCAATCGCCCGAACGTCACTCTGGTCGATACCGACGGCAAGGGCGTAGAGCGCATCACCGCGAAAGGGGTCGTCGCTGCCGGGCGCGAGTACGAGCTCGACTGCCTGATCTACGCGAGCGGTTTCGAAGTGGGAACCGACTACTCGCGACGCGCCGGGTTCCAGGTTTACGGGCGTACGGGCGAAAGCCTGCAGGGAAAATGGGCCGAGGGCGTGCGATCCCTGCACGGCATGCACGTCCGCGACTTTCCCAATTGCTACGTCATGAGTCACCCGCAGGCGGGTTTCACCGCGAGCTACACCCACCTGCTCGAGGAGCAGGCCCGACACCTCGCTTACGTGGTCGCGGCTGCGACCCAGCGCAACGCGCGTTCGATCGAAGCGTCGGAGGAGAGTGAGGCTCGTTGGGTTGAGACCTGCATATCCAAGGCCGGCCGTGCGCGCGCCTTTCTGGAGAACTGCACGCCGGGCTATTACAACAACGAAGCCAAGCCGGGCGAGACCAGTAACCAGGACGGCTTCTACGGCGGCGGCTCGCCGGAGTTCTTCCAGATCCTGAAGGACTGGCGCGAAAGCGGAGAGTTGCAGGGCTTGGAGATCACTAAATGAGCCTGGGCGGGGATCACATCAGCCGTGGCGCCCGCGCGGTCGTCACGGGAGCGGGCAGCGGCATCGGCCGCGCCTTTGCGAACGAGATCCACCGCCGCGGCGGCGCGGTCGTCTGTGCCGACATCGACTTCGTTCGGGCTGAAGAGAGCGCCGTGGCGATTCGCAGCGAAGGCGGTCGGGCCCATGCAGTGCAGTGTGACGTATCGCGCATCGAGGAAGTGGAGGCGCTCGCCGTCGCTGCAGAGGAGTTTTTCGGCGCTCCACCCAGCCTGATCGTCAACAACGCCGGCGTAGGCGTCGGCGGCGCGCGCATCGAGGATATCTCGATGGACGATTGGCACTGGATCATGGGTGTCAACCTGTGGGGCGTCGTCCACGGCTGTCACGTCTTCGCACCGCGGCTCCGTAGCGCCGGTCGAGGCGGAATCATCAATGTCGCGTCGGCGGCGAGCTTCGGCGCCGCACCGATGATGGGCGCCTACAATGCGACGAAAGCTGCGGTGCTGTCGCTCTCCGAGACGCTGCACGCCGAGATGGCGGGAAGCGGGGTCCGCGTCGCCGTGCTCTGCCCGACCTTCGTCAAGACCGACATCATTCGTAGCTCGCGCATCGATGACGCTGTGAGATCGCGCGCGCAGACGCTGATGGACCGCCAGGGAATGAGCTGCGAGGCGGTTGCAAAAGCGACCCTCGACGGCCTCGATCGCGGCCGCATCCACGTGCTGCCGCAGGTCGCGGCGCGCATCGGCTGGCTCTTGAAGCGGCTGGCGCCAGGATTGTACACGCGGGGCATGGGCCTCGCCGCTCGCAAGATCGCACCGCAGGCGCGTGCCAGATGAGCACTGCGAAGGCAGTACGTTCGCAGCGAAAGCCGCAAGCGCGTAGCGCCGCGACGCGCGAGAGCATCCTCGACGCGGCGCTCGAGTGTTTGGTCGAGCGCGGCTACGCGCGCACCGCCACGGCCGACGTTGCCGAACGGGCCGGGGTGTCGCGTGGCGCCCAGCTGCATCACTTCCCCACCCGCGATGGCCTACTCGCCGCGACCGTCGAGCACCTCGCCAAACGCCGGCTGGCCGAGCTCCGGCTCACCCTGGAAGGTCGCGCCGTGGACGGCGACGAGATCGACGCTGCCATCGACTTCATCTGGTCGGCGTACTCCGACTCGACCGCCTACGCCGGCCTCGAGCTGGTCATCGCGGCGCGCACTGACGAGGACCTGCTGCGCAATCTGCGCCCGGTCGCCGAGCGTCTCGACGAGTCGCTCCAGCTGGCCGGCCGTGAATCGGCGCCGCATCCGCGCGACCGCGAGCGCCTCAAAGCCTTCCGCAACCTGGTCATCGTCGCCATCCAGGGCTTGGCGGTCATGCGCATCGTCAAGGACGACGAAGCCTACATCGAAGGCGTATTGCGTCTATTGAAGGACATCAGTCGCGAGATTCTCGTACGCGGTGCACTCGACAAGGAGTGACCTCGGAGGGCGCGATCCGGAGCGGATGCGACAATGGCCTGACAGATTGCCAGGATCCGACCTGCCTTGACCTCCGGCGTACAAACCTACGCACATGCAAAGAATCATCAACGTCGAGCGAAGATGCGACCAGGTCGTCCGACCAACGACAGGATGACTTGCAAGAATGCTTGCTTGGTTCCTCGCAATCGCATGACTGATATCTGTATAGCCTCCTCTCCCGCAGGGGGCCGCAAAGAGTGGGCTTGATGGCCAACCATGGCTGCTCATTGGAATGCAGCAGCTCCGTAGGCACTCGCAGTCGGAATAGCGCGGTGAAGTCGGTGCTTGATCGCGTCCACACGTTTGCTCACCAGATCAACAATTGCTCCGGCTTCGCAATCAACGTGTTGGCGCGCCCGGAGCGTGGTGTCGACATCGAACAGGAAAACGACTTCGTGATGGGTCGCCGGTGCGCTTTGCATCCTCGTCCCTCGTTCGCTGCTTCGTTCCGTTGGCGTAGAACAATTCCCGCATACAGGTCGACTCGATTCCGTACGATTCTGTGTGGTCCGTTGCTCCGCCGGCGAGTCCGGCCTATTGGTCTCGCCCTCAGGATTCCGAACGGCCGTCGAGGAGGCGCTGCACCAGACGCGTGCTGGCGGCCACGACGCCCTGTAGGCCGGGCCCCCCGGCCGTTGCACCGCTGAGGAACAGATTCGCGTAGTCGGTTTCCTGCGCGACCCGACGCAGCACGCGGTTCCGCAGATCCAGACGGGCGCCGTACATGCCGCCGCGCACCAGGCCGGCGCGTTGCGCCAGGTCGACGGGCGTCCACGCCTCCCGCACGACGCAGTGCTCCGTCAGACCCGGGATCAGCCGTTGCTCCACGGCATGCAGAATCTCCCGCATGACGCGTTCCCGTTCGGTGGCGTGCGTTCCCTGCTGCACCGCGGCATCGAAGTAGGCGAAGTCGCTGGCGACGTTGATCTGCACGGTCGTGCAGCCGGGCGGGGCGAGGACGCCTGCGTCGGCGTAGAGAGACGGTGTGGCCAGGAAGAAGAACGGCTCCTCGTAGCGATGGGTTTTCACCGCGTGTTCGATTGCGCCGTCGATGTCCTCGCTCGGAAAGCACCATACGTTCGAACGCCCGAAGCCATGCTGCCCGAGGTCGATGTCGAGTCCGAGAAAGATGGTGAAGCAGGAGGCCGATTGCTCGTAGTGGGGAAGCGCTGCTCCCTCGATCATCGCCAGCGTCTTGGCTGGGTCGATGTTCGAGATGATGGTGCGCGCCGAAAAATTGCCCTTGAGGGTCTCGACAGTGGTCACTCGGTCGCCGTCGACGCGTAATCCGGTTACGGCGGCCTCGTAGAAGATCTCGCCGCCGTACTCAACGATCCTGTCGGTGACTCGATCGACGAAATGTCCCATCCCCAGCTTGGGGAAATGCGCCGACTCGCAGTAGCCGAACAGCACGGCCTGCAGGCAGAGGAGCGGTTCTTCTGCGGGTGGCAGACCGATGTCGCCGCACTGGCCGGCGAGCACGGCACGCAGCCGCGGCGACAGGCCGAAGTGGTCGAAAACGCGCGAACAAGGCCACGGGCCGTAGAGCACCGTGTCCTTGAATTGAAACGGATGGCGCATGAATCGAGTTACTTCGAAGACGGCGCCTTCGCTCTCCTTCTCGATCCCCCGCAGTACCGCGAAGAGTCCGGCGATGCCCTCCCGCTCGTCGGGAAAGGTCTGGCAGAGTTTCTCCTCGAGTCGGCGCGAGTCGTTGGGAATGCGAAAGCTGAAGTCGGGAAGTTCGATGCGGTCGTAACCGTCTGTGTCGAGCGGGTTGAACTGGACGACGTCGAGCAGGTCGAGAGCTTCGAGCCAACCGTGGAGCACGCCGCCCGGGGCGCAGCCCATTAGGTACTGCATCTCGGCGCAGAACGTGAATCCGTCGATGGTGAACGACTGGCCGCACCCGCCGGCGCGGTCCTGCGCCTCGAGAATCGCGACGCGGTGCCCCGCCTTGGCCAGAAGCGAGGCCGCGCTCAGCCCGCCCCAGCCGGCCCCGAGGATTAAATAGTCATACTCGTCCAATGAGTTCACCTTCGTCGCGGCACATTGACAGGTCCCGTGGTGCGGCGAAAGTTGCGCAGTTCGATTCGCGCAATCGCTGGCGAACGCGCCGGATCAACCGGAGCCGGCGTCCTAGATTTCGCCGATGTGGTGGATGCGCAGCGTGTTGGTCACGCCCGCGCGCCCGAACGGCTGTCCCGCGACCATGACGACGACGTCGTCCTCGCGCGCCCAGCCGTTCTCCACCACCAGCCGGTCGACCTGGCGCAAGAACTCGTTGGAGTCCTCGGCGCGCTCCATGAAGATCGGCGTCACGCCGAACATGACGGACATCCGGCGCAGCGCCTCCGGGCTCGAGCTGAACGCGAGGATGGGCACCGGCATCCGCATCTGCGACAAGTAGCTCGCGCCGCCTCCCAGTTGCGACCACATTACCACCAGGCCGGCGTCGAGTTCGCGGACGACGACCTTGACGCCGCGGGCGAGCGCCGCAGTGCGGAAGCGCGACTCGCGCGCGTTCACTGGCGTCGCCGTCGACATCGGCAGCGAGCGCAAGTGCGCGTTCGTGCGGTGCGCAATGCGCGCCATCATCTCGACCACCTTGACCGGGTATCTGCCGACCGCCGTTTCGCCGGAGAGCATCACTGCATCTGCGCCGTCGAAGATCGCGTTCGCGACGTCGCTGACCTCGGCGCGCGTCGGCACGGGCGCGTCGACCATGCTCTGCAGCATCTGGGTGGCGACGATCACTGGCTTGCCGAAGTCGTGGCACGTGGCGACGATCCGCTTCTGCAAAACGGGCACCTGCGCGGCGTCCATTTCGACGCCCAGGTCCCCGCGCGCCACCATGATGGTGTCGGCCTCGACGACGATCTCTTCGAGGTTGTCCAGCGCCTGCCGCTTTTCGATCTTGGCGATCACCGGGATGAACGCGCGCCACGCGCTGCCGTAGGTGGACAGGTCGCGCTTGCCCCGTGCGTCGTGGCCCGCAGGCACCGGCCGCGCGCCCTGCTCGCGCAGGTATTCCTTGAGCTGACGCACGTCTGCAGCCGTGCGCACGAAGCTGAGCGCGATGAAATCGAAGCCGTGCTCCACCGCGAAGTCGACGCAGCGGTAGTCGCGCTCGGTCATCGCCGGAACGCTGAGATCGGTATCGGGAAGGTTCATCCCCTTGTTCGACCCGAGTATCCCGCCGACCACGACCTCGCAGACGAGACCCGACTCGGCGCCGAGTGCGCGCCGCTCGACACAGCGCAGCTCGAGCGCGCCGTCGTCAAGCAGGATCCGCTGTCCCGGCTGGACCTCGGCAATGGAGTCGAAGAACTCCAGCTGGATCGGGACGATGCGCTCGCGCTCCAGGGCTTCGGTGGCGGCCGCTGCGGGAACGAATGCGACACGCTCTCCCACTCGCAGCGGTGTTCCTTCGCTCCCCTGGTTGCCCACGCGGATTTTCGGGCCGCACAAGTCGCCGAGCACCCCTACGTGCTGGCCCAGCTTAGCCGCGACGCTGCGCACCCGCTCGAGCGTCTCGCGATGCTCGTCCAGTCCGCCATGGGAGAAATTGATGCGCACGACGCGCACGCCGCGGTCGATCAGCTGCTCGATGGTCTCGAGCGAGCGGCTCGCTGGACCGAGCGTCGCAACGATCTTCGTGAGGATGAGGTCCTGCGCTGCTGCCACGTTGCACCGATTAGAAGACACGGCGGCCGTGAATGCAACGCAGGCAGAGACCGGGCTGGTGTGCGCGCGGAAGCGTCGCGCTCGGCTGATCTGCCCCTGATGCTCCTTCGTGGGGCCTCCCCAGCCCGGCTGGTCAAGCAGAAGTGACTGCCGCGATCGGTGTACAGCTCGCAGAAGCGCCCGTAGGTTTTCAGAATGGACTCGAGCGCCAGAAACGTCGCCGCCGTCCCTTCCTAGGGGACAAACTCCGCGAACAAGATCCGCCCGTCGGCGTCGTCGAGCGCCCCCACCAGATCCTGTATCGGCTCGCCTTCGATCCACGGTAAGTGCTCGCCGCAGCCCGTCTGGGCAGAGGCGAAGGCGACGAGCTAGAGTGCGCGCCGACGATGGTGAGGAGGCGACAGGACGAAGGGTGGAGCTGGGGCTCGAGCGGGCTGGGGCGGCAGGTCGCGCAGCTCCTGGGGCAACGTGACGGCGCCGGCACCACGGCTGCGGATGCTGCGCAGGGCGGCCTCGTGGAGGTAGACACCGGAGTCGAAGCGGGCGATGCGGCCGCTCGGCAGCAGGGCCGCGTGTGCGCCCAGGGCGCGGCGGCTCTCGGCTAGGGCAGGACCATGGACGACGTGGACGGCATGGACAGTCCATGAAGTTCATGCAGTCCACGTCGTCAACGGTCGTGGCTATTTCACTTAAGCAATCTAAAACAATCCAGCCTCTTCACCTTCCCCGAAATCGTCCGTGCCAGTTCCGCCACGCGCACGAACTCCCGCGGCACCTGGAACGCCGCCAGTCTTTCCCGGCACCACTGCCGCAGCTCGCCGTCGCCGACCGTCGCGCCTGCCCGCAGCACGACGGCTGCAGCCACCCGCTGCCCCCACTCCTCGTCCTCGACTCCGAACACCGCCACCTCGGCGACGCCGGGATGCAGGGCAAGAACCTCCTCCACGACCTCCGGGTTGACGTTCTCGCCGCCACTGACGATCAGGTCCGTTCGCCTCACCTCGACCCACAGCCGGCCGTCGTCGTCGAGCCGTCCGAGATCGCCGGTATGGAGCCATTCACCCTGCAGCGACCTCACTGTCCGTTCCGGGTCGCGGAAGTAGCCGCGAAACACCTGCGCGCCGCGCACCAGGATCTCGCCGACACCGTCGCTGCCGGGCACCCCGATGCGAATCGCGACTCCGTCGAGCGGATGGCCCGCCGAGCCGGGGTGCCGCGACGCATCGCCCGGCCAGCTCGTCGTCACCTGGGCTGCCGTCTCGCTCATCCCGAAGGTCGCCACCAGCGGCACCGACGCCCGCTGCGCCCTCCCGACGAGAGCCGCCGGCAGACGTCCGCCGCCGAGCACGACCGCCTTCAGGGTGGACGGGTACGGCACGTCGCCGCCGGCATCGAGCACCCGCGCGAGCATCGTCGGCACCAGCGACACGAAGCCGATCTCGTCGTGCCGCAGGCTGCGGTCGACGCTCGTGGCATCGAAACCCGGGTGCTGGACCACGGTCATGCCGGCCAGGGCGCAACGCACGGCGATCGACAGGCCGCCGACGTGGCACATCGGCATCGCCGCCAGCCAGCGGTCGCCCGGGGCACACCCGAGCCTTGCGATCGACGCGTCCGCACCGGCTTCGTAGTTGGCGTTCGTCAGCTCGACCGCCTTCGGCGCTCCCGTCGTTCCCGAGGTGTAGACGAGCGTCAGCACGTCCTCGGCCCCGGCCTGCTGCAGTGGTGCCGTGTCCACCGCCATCCGTGCGAGCTCGCCGGTCGCTGTGATGGTCGCCCCGCCGACACTGCGGGCGAGATCGGCGTGCGCGTCATCGTGGAGTACCAGGGCGGGTTCCGCATGCACGACGAGCCGTCCGAGCGCTTCCGCCCCGAGGCGCAGGTTCGGCGGAACCAGCGTCCACCGCCCGAACTGAGCTGCATGCAGCAACTCGAGAAAGAAGGTTCCGGGAGTCACGAAGGCGGCGACACGATCGCCGGGAAGCACGCCCGCCGCCCGAAGGCGACGAGCCGTGGCCAGGGCTCGTGCGCGCAGATCGGCGCAGGAGACGCGATCGCCGTCGACCTCACAGGCGACCGCCTGCGGCCAGGTCCGGGCCGCGCGTTCGAGCCAGGGCTCCCACGGTGCCGCCATCGCCTTCACGCAAGGTCGAAGCCGAGGCCGGGGCCGCTCGCAACAGCGTGGGCGACGGGCTCGCCGACTTTGGCGAGCACCGGGTCTGCCGCCAGCAGCAGCGCGCCGCCGAGGCCGATCGCCTGGTGTGGTCCCGGCAGGGCCGCGGCAACGTGAACCGCAGCAGCGCGCCCGACGGCGGTCTCGATCGAGTCGGTCAGCGCTACCCGGATGCCGAGGCTGCGGGCATGCTGCGCCAGCGCGACCGCCGCGCGCGGGCCGCCGACGCGGGCGAGCTTGATGACGATCGTGTCGCACACACCGCACTCGGCGAGGCGGGTGACGTGCTCGGCGGTGGTCACCGATTCGTCCATCGCGATCGGCACCCCGGCGCGGGCGTACAGTCGCGCCAGCGCGACGAAGTCGTGGGTGCGCAGCGGCTCTTCGACGTATTCCACGTCGGGTGCGGCGATGGCGGCCAGCACATCCGCGGCTTCGTCTTCGCGCCACGAGCCATTCGCGTCGAGACGCAGCAGCACCCGTCCTTCGCCACCCGCGCGCAGGGCCTCGATACGCGCGACGTCGGCCGCGGGCGGCCTTCCGCCGACCTTCAGCTTGAGCACCCGGAAACCGTTCTGCACCCGGCGTGCCGCCTCGGCACGGATCGCCTCCGGCTCGTCGCCGGCGACGAGCGCCGCGACGTCGAAGCGCTCCCCGGCTGCATCCGGCGCGCCGAGCAACGCCGCTACGGTGATCCCCTGCTGCCGGCCGCGCAGATCGAGCAGGGCAGTTTCCAGGGCACAGCGTGCCGACGCCGAGGCGTCCAGCGTGCCTTCGTCGAGTGCGTCGCGCAGGTTCGCTGCCGTTCGTGCGCCGACGAGGGCGGCGAGTTCGCCGGCGACCATTGCCACCGGTGCCTCGCCGAGCCAGTACGCCGGCGCCGCTTCGCCGCGACCGATCAGCCCGGTTTCGGGATCGCGCCAGGCGACCAGCAGCGCCTCGCGATGGTCGAGGCGCTCGGCGCCGAGGCGCGTGCCGCTGCGAAGCGGAACAGAATGGCGGGTGACCGTGATGTCGCTCATCGCAGCAGTCCGAGCGCGTAGGCGGCGCCGAAGAAGGCGTGGAGCCGAGCGCTTCCGGCGAGAGACTGGTTCAGCGCAGCACCTTCGCGCGACCACAGCCGGCGGATCTCGCCGACGGCGGCCGGCAGCACGACCAGCGGCAGCAGCGCGGTCGGCGTGACGGCGAGGGCGATAGCGGGCAGGACGGCAAAGGCGCCAGCGACGAGACCGCTGTAAATCCAGCGAGTGCCGCGATCGCCGAGGCGCACCGCGAGGGTGCGCTTGCCGGTCGCGCTGTCGGTCGGGATGTCGCGCAGGTTGTTGACCACCATGATCGCCGTCACCAGGGCGGCGACGGGAAGGCCGACGAGGATGACCGTTGCGTCGGCGGGGGAGCCCTGCAGCAGCGCGGTGCCGGCGACGGCGACGACGCCGAAGAACAGGAACGCCAGCGCCTCGCGATGG
>Ga0163144_10022208_pt1 | contig 12584 bp, 11 predicted proteins | sample OliLak19BULKMAT1_FD_123175 | JGI IMG/M metagenome (GOLD analysis project Ga0163144, IMG submission 123175) | Freshwater microbial mat bacterial communities from Lake Vanda, McMurdo Dry Valleys, Antarctica - Oligotrophic Lake LV.19.BULKMAT1 | ecosystem: Environmental > Aquatic > Freshwater >... | reverse complement strand
TTTTGACGAGGCAATAGCACGCCCAGAGCGTGCTGTTCACAGACGGAAAAGTTGGGGCCATATGGCTAGAAACCGCCAACTCGTTGAAATGATTGACGCTCGCGCCTCCGATCCGGGGACCTGTGTGCCGCTAATCAAATACCTCCAATCCTCCGGTCGCATGGCTCTCTACGGGATGAACTTCGCTACCGGTTCCGCCACAATTACCCCGGATTCTGATAAGGTCCTGGCGGAGATAGTAACCCTTTTTAAGAATCAGCCGGACTGGAAGCTCACCGTGGAAGGCCACACCGATAACGTAGGGGTCAAGGCGGCCAACCAGGCGCTCTCCCAAAAGCGAGCCGAGTCGGTCGTCGCTTGGCTCTCGACGCATGGGGTCGAACGCGCTCGGCTCGCTGCCGCGGGCTTCGGCGACACCAAACCGTTTTAGGACAACACCGCCGAAGAGGGACGGGCGAAGAACCGGCGGGTCGAACTCGTCAAACGGTAAGCATTCTTCGCCAGTCACGAGGATCGGCATCGACTTTTCGGGAACGCGATATGCTTTGACGGAGGAATCTCGATGCTTCGCCGCTCCTTTTCCCAGATGATGACTTCAGTCGCCGTTGCTGCTCCGGCCGAGGTGGAGGTCGCGCTGCTGACTCATGCGGCGGGCCCGCACTTGAGCGCGTATATCGAGGGATTGGCGAAGACGCCGGAGGCGGTACGGGTGTATCTGGCTAACCCGGCGACGGAGGCTCAGGTGCGGAAGGGATTGGGGGCGAAGTTGGCGGGTGTGTATCAGTCGCCGAAGGAGTTATTGGCGGCGCGCCGACCGAATCTGGCGATTGTGACGATGGAGGGCGCGGTGGCTCCGCCGGTGATTGCGGCGGCGTTGGAGGCGGGATGCCATGTGATGGCGGAGAAGCCGGCCTGCGTGCGGGCGGAGGATTTCGCGCCGTTGGTTATCAAGGCTAAGGCCGGAAAGCGGCAGTTGATGCTGGCGCTGTGCAATCGGATAGACCCGGTGATGGTGCGGGCGCGGCGGTTGGTTCAGGAGGGGACGATCGGGAAGGTGTATGGGATGGAGATGCATACGATTGCCGATCAGACGCGACTTACGAAGCCGGCTTATCATCAGTCGTGGACGGCGCAGAAGGGCCGGGCGGGCGGGGGCCATTTAATTTGGTTGGGAATCCATTGGTTGGATTTAGCGGTTTTTATTACGGGCTCGAAGATACGGCAAGTGGCTGGATTTACGGGTAACGTGGGCGGGCAGCCGATTGATACAGAGGATTCGGCGGCGGTGGCGTTGCAGTTTGAGAATGGCACGTTGGGGACGTTGACTTCGGGATACTATACGGACCGGGCGAAGCAATTATTCATCAAGGTGTGGGGATCGAACGGTTGGTTGGAGATCCATCACGACCGGCCGGATGAGCCTCTGATTTGGCAAGAGAACGGGCAGGCGGTGCAGCGGATGGGGCCGACGGCGCAGGCGGGCTATACGCCGTGGGTGCAGCATGTAGTGCGGGCGGCGGCGGGGTTGGAGACGCCGGTATTGACGGCGGAGGAGAGCTTGCATGCTTTGGAAGTGGTGTTTGCGGGGTATCGGGCGGCGGCGACGGGGCGGACGCAGCGGGTTTGAAGAAAGCACGAGCCGGAATGCTGGAAGCGGTGGGTGGGGAAGCGGGTTGACGGCGGCTCTCGGCGGAGTTTTATGGGCGGGTGGGAAAGGACGCGGTGCTTCGCCGGTTGAGCAGAGCCAGAAGCGGTGGTGGTTGAGCTTGCGGGAGTCGCACGCGCGTTTCCGGATTAGTGCGACGGAGAGGGGGGCTTGGTTGCAGCACATGGGAGCGGCGCTGGAGGCGGTTCCGCTCGATGCGGGGACGCGGATTGAGCTGCGTGAATTCTTCGGGCAGAGTTCAGCGTATGTGGTGGGAGAGAAGAGCGCCGTGCCGCCGGCGCAGGAGGAGTTGGCGGCGCGATGGGGGGCGCAGCTCACGTTGGACGGGGTGATTGAAGAGATTGCCTCGGGGGATGATGGGGCGGTTGTCGCAATGGCTCCGCAGTTTGGCGCGCGGCCGTCGGTATTCGTGGGCTTGCTGGCGCGAATGGCGCAGACCGGGCGCGGTGCGCTGATTCGCTCCGTGGTGGACGCAGTGGAGCGGGATCCGGACTTGGGCAGGACGCTGTTGGATTTTGCGGTTGACGCGGGGGGTGTGGAGCTTGTTTTGTTGTTGCCGCGGTTGGGCACGGATCCCGATTTGGAGGACAGTGGGGGACATACGCCGCTCTACGCGGTGGCGTATGAATGTGGTTCGGGGGCGTGACCGGGGCGACCGCTTTGCATATGGCGGCGCGGCGGGGCTTTGTGGGGATTGCGAGCGCGTTGCTGGATTGTGGGGCGGCGATCGACGCGCGAGACCGCAAAGGCGATACGGCGCTGCGGCGGGCGGTTAATTTCCGGAAGGGCGAAGTCGCGCAACTATTGTTGGGCCGGGGCGCGAACCGGCGAGTTTGAGGGGCCGGAGCTAGCGGGCGGCGACGACTTCGGCCGGGGAGGCCTGGGCGAAGAGCAGGGCGAGAGAGGCCCAACTGGTGCCGGCGGCGGCGATCCATTGATGGTGGGCGTAGGGGAAGCCGCTTTCAAAATAGGGCTGCAAGGGATGGGCGTGGGTTTGGACGTACCAGCTTCCGTCAGGGAACTGGGTTTTGAGTAGCCAGGCGATCCCTTGCTGGTAGGGGGGTGTTGTAGGCTTCATTTGGGCGGCGGTGTGGAGGGCGTAGAGGGCGAGGCCGGTGGCGTAGGCGTCGGGTGGCATGTCGGGAAGTTGGGACCAGCCTCTGTCGCGGCGCTGGCTGGCTAGCAGTTCGTTGACGGCTCCGTCGATGGGCGAGTTCGTGGCGGCGAGGCCGATTAAGCGCATCGCTTGCTCCTCGACGCCGTGGGCGGATTGGGCGCGGAGCCAGGTGCCGGCGTCCTTGAGCCGGACTGCGATTTCGGCGGCGCGGGCGGGGGTGTGATAGGCCTTGAGCGCGGTCGCGGCGAGGGCCGTGGCGGTGATGTAAGAGTACTCACTGGGCGGACGGTAGATACGGAAATCCCATTTGCCGTCTGGATCCTGGCGGAAGGCGATCTTGTGGAACGTCGCGTCAGTGAAGCGGTTGGCGGGTTCCTGATCGAAGCCGAAGCCGGAGAGGATGTAGACAGGGCCGCCCATGACTCCGAGGCCGTTGAGGACGCCGGGGAGGTTGCCGGAGCTGGTGGAGATGGTGACGCGGCGTTCGCGGGTGGCGGCGGTGGAGTCGAGTGGGAAGCCCTGTTTGCGGGCGAGGGAGGTGACCATGTCGGGGACGGTGTTGCTGTGGCAGGAGACGCAGCCGCGGGTTTTCCAGACGGCGGGGGCGGTGGTTTGGGGCAGGGGCAGGGCTCGTTCGATGGCTGGGCGGGGGGACTTGGCGGGGGAGGAGGAGACGGGAATGGGCTCGGGAGCGCCGGGGGCTTTGGCGAGGCGCAGGGCCTGGACGATGGGGTCGTTGGCACCGAAGCGATGGGCGAGGGTGAGGGCGGTGTTGCCGTTTTCTTCCTTCAGATCGGTGCGGGCTCCCCGGGCGAGGAGGAGATTGACGACGGCGGGGTTGCGGTCGTAAGCGATGGCGGCGCGCATGAGGGCGGTGTAGCCGCGGGCGCATTGGGGATCAATGGGCGCGCCTTGGTCGAGGAGGAGGCGGACGAATTCGAGGTTTTGGTAGGCGGCGGCGTTTTGGAGGGCGGATTGGCCGCCGTTGCCGAGGGTGGCGACTTCGGCGCCGGCGGAGAGGAGGATGGGGGCGCAGGCGAGGCAGTTAAGGACGGCCGCCTTGTTAAGTGCGGTGGAGTTGGGGGCGAGGGTGGCGCCTTTCTTTAGGAGGGTGACGAGGACGGAGGGTTCTCCGGTGGCGACGGCGGTTTCGAGAGCGAGGGAGGTGGGCTGGGCTCCGGCAGCGAGCAGGGCGTCGACGAAAGGCTGGGCACCCTTTCGGCTGACGGCGATACGGAGGGGGGTGAGGCCGTTCTTGGCGGGGGTATTGGGGTCGGCTCCGGCGGCGAGGAGGAGCTTGGTTTTCTTTAGATCGGAGAGGGCGTAGTGGAGGGGGGTGTAGCCGCCGGTGTTGACGGCTTTGGGGTCGGCCTTTTGGCTGAGGAGGAGTTCGACCATGGCGGCGTCGGCGGTGACGACGGCGTGGAGCAGGGGAGTGGTGCCATCGGCGCGGGCGGTGTTTACGATATTGGCAGACTTGGCGACGGTGACTTGGTCGCCGGCGCGGATGGCGTCGAAAAGATCGGGACCGGCGAAAAGGGTGGTGGAGAGGAGAAAAAGAGTGAGGCGCCGCATATGGACGCCTCAATTATATTAGTAACGCGAGGAGAAGCGGGAGTAGCACGGGGCGGGGTAGAAATCGCCGAAGTTATCGACGTAACCGCAGCCGCGATTGGTGTTGAAACCGTAGCCGAAGGGGATGCCGATGCCGATGCCGGAATAGGGGCGGGCCCAGAAGTTGCCACCGTAGAAGTAGCCTCGACCGGGGTAAAAGCGGCCGGCGGAGAACCCGGAATTGTAGCCGGGGTTGAAGCTGGGTCCGAAGCTGCGGTAGGGGGCGACGTAGGGGCGGCTGTAGCGGGTGACTGACCGGCCGTGGCCGCCGTGGCGACCGCCTCGATCAGCGAAAGCGAGAGGCGCGGCGAAGAGGAGGACGGCACCCAAAACTAGGGAGAGGTGGAGATTTTTAGTAGTCAACATGGCAGGCTCCTGCTTGCACTAATGCACGCGGAGGGCCTAAGTTTGGGTTATTGAAAACGATGGAGTTGTGGGTTTTGTGAGGTTGGGGAGGTGGTGGAAAAGCACCAGAGTTGGTTAAACTTCCAACCGGTAGAGGTTTTTGTCGCCGCGCAGGTAGAGCGCGTGGCCGGAGACGGAGATGGAGGCGAGGGTGCGCTCGTCGATCGTGTTTTTCGCGAGTTGCTGGAACTGCTTGCCGGGGGCGATGACGGTGCATTCGCCTTCTTCGCTGAGGAAATAGACGCGGCCATCAACGGCGATGGGGGAGGCGGAATGGTTGCCGCCGATGCGTTGCTGCCAGTGGGATTGGCCGGTTTTGGCGTCGAGGCAGGTGGCGATGCCGGCGTCGCTGACCATGTAGAGTTCGTCGCCGACGACGATGGGGGAGGGGGTGAGGGGGACGGCGCGGGGGTGGGACCAGGTGACGTGAGACTTGGTGACGTTGCCCCGGCCATCGGGGCGGACGGCGAAGAGGACGGGTTGAAAGAAGCCGGAGCAGATATAGACGAGGCCGTGGGCGTGGAGGGGGCGGGGCACGTTCGAGAAGCCGTCGCCGTATTCGATGTACCAGAGTTCTTTGCCTGTCCGGGGGTCGTAGGCGTAGGCGCGGTGGGCCCCTGGGCTGATGACTTGGGGGGTGCCGGCGACGTCGATGAGGAGGGGCGTGGTGTAAGCTTGGTTGCCTTTGCCGCGGGGGGTCTTCCAGCGGATTTTGCCGGTGGCGGCGTCGAGGGCGACGACGAACTGGGCGTCGAAGCCGTCGCAACTGATGATTAGTAGATCTTCAAAGAGGACGGGGGAGCCGCCGGGGCCATGCTGGGGCTCGTATTTGAGGGTTTGCTTCCAGAGGATTTCGCCTTTGGTGGAGACGCAGGCGGTGCCGTAGAAGCCGAAGTGGACGTAGACTTTGTCGCCCTGGACGATGGCGGAGGGCGAGGCGAAGGAGTTCTTTTTGTGAATGCCGGGGCCGACGTCATTGACGCGGAAGACTTCGGTGTTGGAGAGAATTTTGCCGGAGGTGGCATCGAGCGAGAGGAGGCGGAGGGAGGCGTTGTTGTCGGTGGCAGTGGTGAGCCAGATGGTGTTGTTGACGATGGAGGGGCTGGACCAGCCACTGCCGGGAAGGGGAGTTTTCCAGCGGACGTTTTGGGTTTCGGTCCAGGTGAGGGGGAGGCCTTTTTCGGGGGAGAGGCCTTGGCCGGTGAGTCCGCGGAACTGGGGCCAGTCTTCTGCTAATAGCGGCAGGGATAAGAATTGACCGAGAAGGAGGCGACGGCGCATATGAGTTATTTGACCATGGAAATCGGGTGCAGGGGAACTCGTTTCAGGCTACTAGGCTAGTCCTCACGTCTGCATTCATTCGAGGCACGCTGCCTCCTCGTCTTGGGATTCAAATTGAGGTTAAAATCGGAGAGCAGTGGCGTTCGCATCAGCAAAATGGGGATGGTGGTAGCACATCCAGCCGTCTTTGGGGAAATGGAGTTCAGAAATCTAATGTTTACAACGGAACAGGTCGACTCGGCTGAGAGGCAAATCGTAGAACAATCGAAACGAATTGACTTCTATTTGACTGAGTTTTCGGTAGAGCTGCTTGTGAGTAAAATGCGAAAAGAGGAGTTCGAGATACCTGCCTATCAGCGTGAGGATACGTGGGAGCCGCAGCGCAAATCCAGATTTATCGAATCTTTGCTCATGGGCTTGCCGATTCCGTTCCTTTTTTTCTGGGAGAGTCCCACGACCGGGAAGTTGGAGATAGTGGACGGAGCGCAGCGCCTCCGAACGATTGATCAGTTTTTACATAATGAGCTCGAGCTTAGTGTTATGAACGAATTGACCATGCTCGAAGGATTTCGTTTCGGTGATCTAACTGAGGCACGACAGAGAAAGGTGAAGAATCGATCTATTCGCGGCATTGTGCTGAATGAACACGCCGACGAACAGGCACGATTTGATATTTTTGACCGGATCAATACTTCTAGTAAGGTAGCGAACGACGCGGAGGTTAGGCGGGGGGCGCAGACGGGACCATTCTTAGATCTGGTGATCTTGCTTGCGACGGGTGCGGATTTCATGGCGCAAGCTCCCGTGTCCGATATCCTCCTGAATCTTCGAGAGCGCGAAGAACTTGTTAGTCGGTTTTTCGCATACGGGGACGGACTGAACGGCTACAAAGATCGCGTGGAACCGTTTGTCACTGCCTATGCGGAGCGAATGAACAAAGTCTTCACGGAGAAGCCAGATGAGGTTGAGGTTTATCGCAAGCGCTTCCTCGAAACCATGGCGTTTGTTGGAACAGCCTTTCCAAATGGATTTCGCCGAACGCCAAAGGGAACAGCTACTCCTCGGGCGAGGTTCGAAGCGATTGCAATCGGCAGTTATCTAGCACTTCAGGCGGACCCTTCCCTCGCGGGACGGGTCGTCGACGTCGCTCCTTGGATTACAAGTGATGAATTCAAGGAAATTACAGGCGGAGATGGAGCTAACGCGATTAAGAAACTCAAAGGAAGGTTCACTTATGTGAAGGAAAAGCTGTTGGAAGGTTGGAAGTGAAACTCATCTGGGCGCTGTTTGATGACCGTGCGGGTGAGATCGACGATTATCTCCGGTTTCTCGAATTGATCGAAAAAAAGGTGCAATCCGGTCCGCCGAAAATTGGAGACTTGAGTGTCTCAGCTCAGCAGCAAAAGATTTTGTACGCGACCGTTTATTTGCAACTCTACAACTTGGTAGAGGCCACAGTGACTTGGTGCGTTGAGGAAGTCTGCGACGCGTCCTCCCGGGATGGCCGGTGGAAACCGGGAGAGCTTACTGACCGCTTACGCCGCGAATGGGTGAAATCCAGGACTCAAGGCAAATTCGACCAGAGCGATGAAATGCGTTTGAATCGCGCGGTTGCGCTTTGCGATAGCCTCGTTAGCAATAGCCCATTATCGAACTGGAGCGTTGAACGCGGAGGGGGCGGGAACTGGGACGAAAAGGAGATAGAGAATATTACTGGCCAGTTGGGGTTCAACCTCGTAATTAGTCCTGACGTCCAGAGGGATATCAAGCGTCATCTTCGTGATGAACTAGGGGCGTTGGCTTTGGTCAAGGATCGACGGAACCGCCTCGCTCATGGGAGTATTTCTTTCGCGGAGTGCGGTGCTGAGGTATCGGTATCGGATTTAAGGGAATTGATGAGCCGGACCGTTAGTTACCTCCGTGAGGTGCTTACGGGATTTGCTTCGTATATTGACGGCCACGAGTTTTTGATTCCGGCGGCACGCCCGGCAGTTGGTGATTTGGGATGATCGCCGCGATCGATCTTTTTTGTGGACTGGGTGGTCTTAGTTACGGGCTCACAGCGGGCGGAGTGCGCGTGCTCACCGGGATTGATATCGATCCGGAATGCCAGTTTCCCTACCAATCGAACAATGAAGGTAGCTTCCTCAAACGAGATGTTCGAGAATTAACAAGTGCCGACTTGTGCGAGATATGGCAAGGTGCGAAGTACACGCTACTTGCCGGATGCGCTCCGTGTCAGCCCTTCTCAAATTATAGTAGGAAAGGGAGGAACGGTCGCAACGATGCAAAGTGGGAATTAGTATCTCATTTTGGCCGGCTTGCCGCGGAGGCGAAGCCTGACTTCGTAACCATGGAAAACGTTCCACAGCTCTTGGAGCATGGGATATTTCGAGATTTTCTCCAAAAACTCGACGGCTACTTTATTTGGTACAAGGTTGTTCAGTGCGCCGAGTATGGCGTTCCGCAAACAAGAAAACGGCTCGTCCTGATCGCTTCCCGACTTGGGCCGATCAATCTCGACCCACCTATCTTGACGACAAGCGCGACAGCAACTGTGAGGAAAGCGATTTTTCACTTACGGCCATTGGCTGCAGGTGAGGCAGATCCGGCCGATGCGCTTCACTCCGCCCCTTCCCTGAGTGAGCTAAATCTCAAGCGAATCAAGGCGTCAACGTCCGGAGGGACGTGGAGAGACTGGAATGAGGATCTGATTGCAACTTGCCATCGTAAGAGCTCAGGCGAAACCTATCCGAGTGTTTACGGGCGGATGGAATGGGATGCTCCGTCACCCACAATTACGACCCAGTGCTTTGGTTATGGAAATGGGCGGTTCGGACATCCGGAGCAAGATCGAGCGATTTCACTTCGGGAAGCGGCGATTCTCCAAACATTTCCTTCGTGTTATCAGTTTTTGCCAGCCGGTAAAAAGGCGCGCTTCAGCGTTCTGGGACGACTGATCGGCAATGCTGTGCCGGTGAAGATCGGAGAGGTTGTTGCGACCAGTCTTTTCAGACATCTTGATGAGCTTTCAGCGGCTTAGTTGCCGGGGCGGTACTTACGTTCGGTGTGGGCTTTGATTTGGTCGGGGTAGAAGTAGACTTCGCGGAGGTCGCCGGTGGCGTAACGCTGGGCTTGGTCGTTGAAGTGGGGGGAGCCGGCGAGGCCGCTTTCGCCTCCGGCGGTGATGGCGCGGGCGCGGACGCGCTTGCCGAATTCGACGACGGCGACGAAGCTGTTGCCGCTGGTTCCGTACCATTTCTTCGTGTTGGGGTAGGGGCGGGCTCCGTAAGAGGCGAGCGAACCCCAGATGGCGGAGGTGAAGCCGACGGGGATGCTGGCACCCTGGTCGTCAAAGGGGTGGACGATGCCGGCAGTGAGGCGCTGGAAGCGGTTGATGTCGCCCCAGGGGGTTTGCCATTTGCCGAAGTCGGCGGTTAGTTTGTCGGAGGCGGCGTCGAGGGCCTTCAGAAGAAGAGGCGCGGAGGCCTGCGCGGCGAAGCCGGCGAGGGCGAGATCGACGGCGCGGCCGGGGGCGCGGCGGCGGACTTCGTCGCCCCAGAAGACGGCGAGGGAGGTGGGGACGGAGGTGGTGGACCAGCGGAGGTCCCAGGATTTGAGCTGGGCGATTTGCGGGGCTAGTTTGGCTTTGAGCGGGTCGGAGGCGGGGGTGGTGTCCCAGGCTTTGAGGAGGGCGGGGAGGGGCTTTTCAAACCACGGGAGATAAGAGTCGTAGGCGGCGGCGACGAGGGAGTCGAGGGTGAAGTTGTTGACGCCGGTGAGGACGCGGAGGGCATGGAGGCCGCGAGGGCTTTCGGTGCCCCGTTCGACATAGGCGGGGAAGTCCTGCTGTTTGCGGCTGGCGGGGCCGGCGGCGGACCAGGGGGAATTGTTGGCGTTATAGAGCCAGCCGGAGGAGGGGTTGTAAAGAGACGGGAGTTCGTTGAGGGCGTGGAGGGGGCCCCATTCGGTGGCGGGGTTTGCGCCATCGACGGGCTTGGTCCAATCGAAGTTAGTATCTCTGCGGGGGAGGAAGTTACCGTGGAAGTAAGCGATGTTACCGTCGGCGTCGGCGTAGATCGTGTTGTTCGACGAGTTGGTTTTGATCTCCATGGTTTCGACGTACGCCTTGTAAGAGCGGGCCTTGGTGCGGAGATAGGACTGGGAGAGGGCTTTGACGGGTTCGTCCATGAGGCGGACGGCGACCCATTTATCGTTGACGGCGCGGACGATGGGGCCGTGGTGGGTGCGGAAGGCGGTGAAGGTTTTTTGGGCTAAGCCGGTGGGGGTGCGGTAGGGGACGGTGATGGTTTCGGAGAGGACGGGGCGGGATTCAGCGCCGTATTTGTAGGTGTAGCCGGTGTGCGTTTTGGTGATGGTTTCGAGGTATTCGTCGACGACGTCGATGCCGCTTGTCGTATGCATCCAGCCGGCGCGGTCGTTGAAGCCTTGGTAGATAAAGAACTGGCCCCAGGTGGCGGCGCCGTAGGCGTTGAGGCCTTCGCGGCTGACCATTTGGAGTTCGGAGCGGAAGAAGAAAGAAGTGTGGGGATTGATGAGGAGAAGTGCCTTTTTGTTGGCTGTATTGGAGGGGGCGATGGCGATGCCGTTGGAGCCGCGGGGTTCTTCGTCATGGGTGGGAGGGGCGGCGGCGCGGAGCGGGGTTTTCCCGTAGAAGGCTTCGAGTTGCGGAAGGCTTATCCGTTCCATATCACCGCCGATGGAGCCTTCGGTGAAGCTGAGGGCCATCCAGGGTTCGAAGCGAGTGAGGACGCGGGGCTTCACCTGGGGGTGCTGGGCGAGGTAGAAGTTGAGGCCGTCGGCCCAGGCGTCCATGAGCTTTTTGAGCCAGGCGGGGCTGGCGGCGTATTGGGCCTGGAGTTTGGCGGGGTTGACGTAGAGCTTCATGCGGAGATCCTGGTAGATCTTCGATTCGCCGTCGGCTTCGGCGAGGCGGCCGAGGGAGGTGAGGAAATTGGTTTCGATGCGGTTGAAGTCGTCTTCGGCTTGGGCGTAGAGGGCGCCGAAGACGGCGTCGGCGTCGGTTTTGCCGTAGACGTGGGCGATGCCCCAGGTGTCGCGAATGATGGTGATGTTTTTGGCTTGGCGCTGCCAACGGGCGAGGTCGGGAGGGGCGGCGAGGGCGGTGGCGGCGAGGAGGAAGAGGAGGAAAGGGAGGGGCTTGGGCATGAGTTTATTGTTGATTTTAGCTCACACCCACGCTCCAATCGGATGGGGTTAGGCGGTGACGGGGCGGGCGGCGACTTCGGCGTTGGCGCGGTCGATCATGGCCCGGATCCAGGCGACGGTGTAGCCGACGGCGACGCGGGGGCCGCCGACCATGGTGGGGAAATGGTCGCCGATGACGATGCCGTCGAAGTTGACTTCGCGGAGTGCCTTCATGGCGGTGTACATGTCGTAGTAGCCGTTGTCGACAAAGGTTTCGACGAAGTGGGGAAGAGGGGCTGACATGTTGCGCATGTGTACCTTCCAGATTTTGCCGCGCTCGCCGAAGTACTTAATGGCCGAGACGACGTCGGCTCCCATGAGTTCGCCGCCTTCAAGCCAGGTGCCGATGCAGAAGCAGACGCCGACGTGAGTGGAATTGGCCATTTCGAGGCCGCGTTTGTATCCTTCGAAGGTACCGAAAATGTGGCGGGGGATGCCGGCGAGCATGGGGACGGGCGGATCGTCCGGGTGGATGCCGATGAAGACGTTGTTTTCCTCGGCGACGGGAGCTACCTTCCGAATGAAGTATTCGTAGTTGTCCCAGAGTTCCTGTTCGGTGTAGACGCGACCGTGGGAGAGGGGTCCCTTAAAGATTTTGCCGGCCCATTGACCTTCGCCGCCTTTGGCGAGATTGAAGCCGCGGGCGGAGGCGTTACCGCGGGTGGTTTCGCGGTCGGTGTACCAGATGCCGTTGCCCATGTGGGCGTAGGTGACGTAATGGATGCTGGCCTTGCCGCAGTTTTGGAGGTACCGTTTGTAGGCTTCGATGCGCTCGTCGCGTCCGGGGAGATTGAGAACGATCTCTTCCTGATTACGGTTGCCGTCGTGGCCGATGTTGAAGACGCGGAGGCCGGCGGATTCGACCTTGGCTTTGATGCGGCGGAAGTTGGCGACGTTGTCGTCTTTGCGGTCAATGGTGACCGAGGTGTAGTGGACGCCGACCTGGTTCATGAACTGGAGGTCTTCGTCGGAGGGGTCGGCCCCGAGTTGCATCGCCATTTTGATGCCGGGGGACCAGGGGGTAATTTTGGGTGGATTGAGTTTAAGCGGTGCGGCGGGGGTTCCGGCTGCGGCGGCTAGGCCGGCGGCGGTGAGCGTGAAGTTGCGACGGTTCATTTGGCGAGATTATATACCTTTCGAGGTCAGCGCAGATGCGTCAGTCTTGTCCAATACAAGATGAGCCTGGAGAACCAGTCGATTCCAATACGAGATGAGCCTGAAGGGAGGGGGATGGGCCAAGCTGGGGATTGCTCATTCGAATGCAGAAGATCG
>Ga0163144_10022207_pt1 | contig 12585 bp, 8 predicted proteins | sample OliLak19BULKMAT1_FD_123175 | JGI IMG/M metagenome (GOLD analysis project Ga0163144, IMG submission 123175) | Freshwater microbial mat bacterial communities from Lake Vanda, McMurdo Dry Valleys, Antarctica - Oligotrophic Lake LV.19.BULKMAT1 | ecosystem: Environmental > Aquatic > Freshwater > Lake... | reverse complement strand
GGAGCTTCGCCGGTGGCCTAACCGGTGGCGGTCAAAGAAGGCGAGCGTGCAATCTATGCTGAGTCAGAATACGTCCAAGGCTCACTTGACGATCATTCCTCCGCGCGTGCTCGACAGGCTGGTCGCGGCCTTATTGGAATTGCGCACGAGCGCCCTCGAGTTGGAGACGAGCCACCGGCGCCGATCGCCCAGAGCAGTCCCGAGCACCGCCAGAGTGCGCGCAACCTGGTCCACTATCTGGCCCTGCGCCAGCACAACCTTCGGGCTCTTCAGGAGGACCTGAGGGACCTCGGGCTCTCATCGCTGGGGCGGCCTCGAGGCTCATACCCTCGCCACCCTGAACGCGGTCCTGGCTCTCATCGGCCAGAGCGGGGACCGGCCGGCGCAGCTCGCTGAGGGAGGTCCGCCGGGCATTACATGGCGAAGCTCAGGCCACAGCGGGACGCACTGGGCCGGGCTGTTGGGCGTATCTCGCGCCTGGGGCGATCCTGAGAGTAGCCTCGCCGCCTCCGCGGTGTCCACGCCAGTCGCCGCCGGGCCGGGACGGCCAGGGAAAAGCAAGATTCGACAAGCACGGTCCGCTTCGCGCTATTGTCCCGGGATGCGCCCTCTCTCCGCCATACTCGTCCTCGGTCTCGCCGGAATCGGATCTCTCGCCGCGCGGACCGTTCAATCCCCCGCTCCAGCCAAAAAGGAAAACTCGCTCATGCAACTCGGAACCTTCTCGGTCAGCCTGGCCGTGAAAGACATCGCCACCTCGCGCGCCTTCTACGAGACGCTTGGCTTCAAGCAGGTCGGCGGCAATCAGGATCAGAAGTGGCTCATCATGATGAACGGTACGACGACCATCGGACTGTTCCAGGGAATGTTCGACAAGAACATCCTCACCTTCAATCCTGGCTGGACGGGCGCTCACGAGGCCGCGGACGATTTCACGGACGTGCGCGAGTTGCAGAAAACCCTCAAGGGCAAGGGCATCAAGCTCACGACCGAGGCCGACGAGAAGACCACCGGACCGGCGAGCGTCACCTTCGAAGATCCAGACGGCAACCAGATCCTCTTCGATCAGCATGTTCCCAGTCCCAAAAAGTAGGAACCGTCTCTAGACTCAGCGGGCGTGCCTGAGTCTCGTGCTCTCGAAAACGACTACGTGCGACGGGTCAATCTCGCGATTGACCACATCGTCGGCCATCTCGATCAGCCGCTGCGTCTCGAAGCGATGGCTCAGATCGCCCATTTCTCACCGTTTCATTTTCATCGCGTGTTTCGCTCCCTGGTCGGTGAGCCGCTGCAGCAGTTTGTTCGCAGGCTGCGTCTTGAACGCTCCTTGAAGCTGATCTTGTACGAGCCGCAACGGTCGCTCACCGACGTGGCGCTGGATTGCGGCTTCGCATCGGCGTCCGATTTTTCGCGCGCCTTGAAACAGGGCTACGGCGTGCCGCCGAGCGCCTTCGATGTCGCAAGTCACCGGGAGGCGCGCCACGCCGAGATGCGACCGGCGACGGACACGAAGGAGTATCGGCTCACCCAACTCCCGGCCGGGGAGAACCCGGACAACTTCGAGGTGAGGATGCGGGATCTCCCGCCGCACACCGTGGCCTACATCCGCGTGTGAATTCCTACGAGGGTGGCGTCGTGGAGGCGCTCGAACGCCTTCGGCAGTGGGCCGAACCGCGCGGATACACGGCCGGTCAGTGGCTCGGCTATATGTAGGACGATCCGGAGCTCGTGGCGATGGCGGATTGTCGCTACGATATCGGCTTGGAAGTCAAAGACATGCAGCCCGAGGGTGAGATCGGTCGTTTCGAATTTCCCGCGATGCGTGTCGCCGAGGTGGATATCCGCGGCGGCATCGATCTGGAGATGCGTGCGATCGACTGGATGTTCAAGACCAGGGCGCGAGGCGCTCGCGCACCCAGCGCCCGCCGATGCGATGAAGCGGGCGGGCGCGTGCGAAAATAGGCATCGGAGTCCTGGTCGGCGTGGTTGCAGGAATAGACCTTGGGTTGCTGGCCGCGAGCGGTGCGGGCTTCCGGTTAATGTTCGCTTGATCCAATGCTGGCCGGATGGTTACCGAACAGGGCGGCTTTGGGCGCCTTCGCGTTTTTTGGGCGTTGTATGACGCCCTGCCCTCCGAAGTCAGACCGGACAACGTCCTCTACGAAGGGGGTGCGGGCGAGACCATCCGCCCGAGAGCTGTGGAAACAGGAAGACGTTCACGCCCTCCTGCGCCTGCCCACCGGCATCTTCTACGCCCAGGGCGTCAAGGCGAAACGTGCTCTTCTTCGACCGCAAGCCCGCCCAGGAGAAGCCGTGGACGACGAAGTTGTGAATCTACGACCTTCGCACCAACCAGCACTTCACGCTGAAGGAGCGGACGCTCAAGCGCACCGACCTCGATGAGTTCGTCGCCTGCTACCGCACGAAGGACCGGACGCACCCGCTCCTTGCCACGAAACCCCTTCGAGAACGCCACATTTCACCCGTCTTCTAGTCGGTCCCCTGGCCCAAGGACTTCCTGCGACGAGTCACCGGTATCCAACAGTCTCTGAGGGAGGTCCGAACGGAAATGCGGTCGAGCGCGCAGCCTGCCCTCGGGGCAGCGCGCAGCCTGCCCTCGGGGCAGCGCGCAGCCTGCCCTCGGGGCACGAAGTCAGTCAATTCGCTGCTGAATGGCCCGGGGTCAGAACACAAAGCCGACCGACCCGAGCCAGCCCTTGATCTCCCCCCGTTGGAGGGGCCGATTCGTCGCCTTGTTTGTCTCGTGATTGACCTTGAGCACCCATTGCCGTGACGGGCGGTAGGCGACTCCGAGGGTGAAACCGGTCTCCTGATTGCGCTCGAAGCCGCCGCTGACCTCGTTCGGGCCGTCAATCCGGGCCCAGTCATATTGCGCGACCAGGGTCAGCTGCGGATCGTCGAAATCCTTCGCGAGGGCGCGCAGGAAGCCGCCATGAAGGTCGTAGCTCGCGCGGACGTAGTACCCGCGGAGGTGGCTCATCTCCATCCCCCCACGGTCGACCGAGAAATGATCGAACTCTCCGGTGAGACGCAGCGAGCGGATGTCGGCGCGCAGGTCCGCCGCCCACCCGTCAAGCCGTCGCCGGTTCTGGTCGTCGTACTTGCCCGTGTAGCCGGAGATCCCGGTCTCAAAGGACGTGCTCCTTTTGATCGCGAAGCGGCCAGCAAGCGCTTTGTTCCCATTGTTGTCGACCCCGAAGGGCTGGCGCGCCGCGCGCGTGCCCGCCGAGGTGATGTGCGAGTCGAGCCCGGCGATCACGGACGCTTCGTACTCGAGGAGCCACGAGGCGCCGAAAAGCCTTCGGCCCGCGACCTGAACCCCGTTGTCGGTCCAGTCCGAAGGAGCGATCGCGTACGAAACCAGGGGCTTACGCACCACGTCGCGGCGCGGCGCGAAGTGATCGACGTTCACGTTGCCAAAGGGGACCAGAAGAACCCCTGTCCGCACCGAGAACAACTGAGCAAACGTGTAGCTCACGTAGGCCTGCTCGAGGACGATCTCTCCCCCGCGGGGCCCACCCACGCTGGCCGCCCGCTCAAACTCGATCTCCGCGAAGAAGCTGAGTCGCGGATGGGGACGCCCGGAGAGCACGATCTCGAAGGCCTCCGCGTCGAAGATCGAATCGCGGTCGTCGTACTTCGTGGCCTGGAGAGTGCCGTACACGGTGATCGCGGGCCGCTTCCGGTCGCCCTCCGAGATCTGGTCGAGGGCGTCGCCGGTTTGCTTCAGCTCCTCCGCGATCCTCGCCAGTTCCGCTTCAAGCTTGGCCTGGCGCGCCTCGATAGCCTCAATGCGAGCGGCGATCCCGGAATCGCCAGCCTTCGCGCTATCGGCGCGCAGCCGCTTAACCTCCTCACGCAGCGCGGCCATTTCGCCGCGAAGGCGGTCGATCTCCTGCTGTAGGACGGTCACCCTCTCGTCGCGGGTGGCCGCGACCTCCAGGGGCTTAGGGTCCTTCGCCTTCTGCTCGGCGCGCAAGGCGGGTGCCGCGAGGAGGACCGAAGCGAAGAGCGGGAGCAACCGGCACATTCGTGTCACAGCAAAACCTCGATCTGCAGGCCCTGGGTCACGAGGCCCCCCGGCCCGTGGAACACCAGGGTGTAAAACCCGAGCGGCAGCTCCGGTTCGCTGAGGATGGTCACCCGCATCAAGTCCGGACCCACAAACTCCAGCCTGACCACCTTGATCCCGGCCGCGGGACGGCGGCCCTCAAGAATGCTGGCGGTGAGATCGCGGGTGAGGCCGGAGCCTCTGACTTCGAGCACGGTGCTCGATCCGTGCCGGAACGATCGCGGGGAGACGCTCGTGAGTGTTGGAGGTGCTACGGCCGGTGGCCGAGGCGCCTGCGGAGTCGGGGTCGAGGCAGGCGAGTCGACCAAAGGCGACGCCTGCGGCAGGGGTGTCGGCGAGATCGCCGGAAGCGTCATTGAGGATGACGGCGGCGAGGATGACGGCGGCGAGGGCGGCGGCGTCGCCACCGGCGTGGGCGCAGCAACGACGGGGGCGCGGTCGGCCGGCTCCGCCGCTGCCCGACCCTTCGTTTGCGGCGTTCGCGTCGGCTGCGGTGTGGCGACGACTTCGGGCTCGGCCTCGGGGGTCGGTGAGGCCGTCACCGTGGGCGCCACCGTCGCCGGGGTGGCGGCGCTCGGGCTGGCGACCACGCTGTCGATGGGAACGGGCGTCCGGTTCAGGAACCACACGATGCCCATCACGGCGACCACTCCCACGGCTCCGATCCATAGCCACGGCGCCTTTCCCGGCGGAGGCGTCGAACCGGCCGAAGCCCGCGCCTCGGTGCGAGGAGCCTTTGACGCAGGCTGCTGCGGGATCGCCCGCGTCTCGGGGATCGCCGGCCCCGGTGGCCCGCCGGCCGCCTCCCGCGCGGCCGTAAGGAGCGCGCCGAAGCCGTCGGGTCGCAGCGCCGGCTCCTTGTGAAGGCACGCCATGAGAGTTTCGGCGAGTCGCTTCGGGATGTCCGGACGGGCCACTCGCACGTCGGGCGGATTGAGAGTGAGGACGTTGGTCAGCGCGGCCGCGACCGTGTTGGCCGCGAAGGGATTCCGGCCCGTGAACATCTCGTACAGGAGCACGGCGCACGCATAAAGATCGGATCGAGGCGAGTAGACGGCGTCTTTCAGGATTTCCGGGGCCATGTACTCGGGCGTGCCCATCACAGAGCCGGTCGCGGTCAGCTTGCCGGTCGTCGCGCGCGCGATCCCGAAGTCCATCAACTTGGCGTGGCCGCTCGCCAGGATCTGCACGTTCGAGGGCTTCACGTCGCGATGGAGAACGCCATTCTCGTGTGCGTAAGCCAGAGCCTGACAGATGTCCGTGAGGACGACGAGCTGTTCCGGCAGGGAATGCGGTTTCTTGAGCCAGGCGTCGAGGCCTTCGCCCTTCAACAGCTCCATCACGAGGAACGGCTCGTCGGCCGAGAAGTCGAAGTCGAGCAGCGACACGATCGCCGGGTGAGCCAAGGCGCCGATCACCCTCGCTTCGTGAAGGAACCGATCGCGCGCGTCGGGGTCGGCTCCCTTGATGATCTTTATGGCCACCCGCCGACCGATGTACGGGTCCTCGCCGAGGTAGACCTCGCCCATGCCGCCACGGCCCAGCAGTTCAATGACGGTGTACTTGCCGATCTTTTCGGGAGTCATGGGCATGGAGGGGCGGCGGTTCGGCCGCATGCGCTCCCACACCGCCTCCCGCATTCTATGAGCGTTCCCGCTCGCCAGCATTTGACGCGCCGAACCGCAGAAAATCGCCGAGGCGGCGAGTACTTGTCGGCCGAATCGATGGGAACGAGGGCGCCGTCGATCAAACGGATCACTGAGTGGTGGTCCGGTGGTCTCAGGAGGCCGAAGACGGCACCCGGGCGGCGGGGTCAGGGACCGCGTTCTGGCGCTGGATCCGCTTCACGACCTCGATCACAACAAGCGGTAGCAGCGCGCAGGCGGCCACCACGGCCCAGTCCCTGGCTCCGAGGGGGACGGTGTGAAGGATCGTGTTAAGAAACGGCAGGTACACCGCAGCCAGTTGAAGAAGAACGCAGACGAGCACCGCGCCCCACAGCCAGCCGTTGGTGAAAAGACGCGCGTCGAACGCGGAGCGGGTCTGCGACCGTGCGCTGAAGACGTGAATCACCTGAACGAACGCCAGGGTCATGAAGGCGATCGTCACCGCGTGCTTCAAACCCGGGCCTTCCGTCCCGTGCATGCGCATCCCCAGTGCGAACGCGAGCAGGGAGACAAGAGCGAGCAGGAGACCCTGCCAGGCGATCAGGGCGAGAAATCGAGGCGGGAGCAGTGACTCCTTAGGATCGTGCGGCGGCCGGTTCATCATGCCGGGGGCCGAGGGTTCAAGAGCCAGGGCCAGGGCCGGGAAAATGTCGGTGATCATATTGAGCCACAGGATCTGCAGCGCCCCAAGAGGCAGCGGCCAGCCGATCATCAGGGCGATGAAGACCGTGAGGATCTCCGAGAAGTTGCAGGAGAAAAGATAGTGGATGAACCGGAGGATGTTCGCGTAGATGATCCGTCCCTGCTCCACCGCGCGGACGATGGTCGCGAAGTTGTCGTCGACAATGACCATGTCGGCGGTCTCTTTCGCGACCTCGGTGCCCTTGATACCCATGGCCACGCCGATGTCGGCCTTCTTGAGGGCAGGCGCGTCGTTCACGCCGTCGCCGGTCATGGCCACGACCTCGCCCTGCGCCTGGAGCGCCTCCACGATCTGCAACTTGTGTTTGGGTGAGACCCGGGCGAAGACGGCGGCCTCGGCCACCGTCCTGGTCCATCCCGCGGCGTCGAGGTCCGTCAATTCACGGGCATGAACGATGCGCAGAGGCTGGCCCTGGAGATCACGGTCGATGCCAAGTTGCCGCGCGATCTCGGCCGCGGTGACCTCCTGATCGCCCGTGATCATCACGGAACGGATGCCCGCTTGCCGACAAGTGGCAATCGCGGCCTTCGCCTCGTCGCGGAGCGGGTCGATCATGCCAGCAAGGCCGACGAAGATGAGGTCCTTGGTGACATCGACAGCACCTTCTGCCTGGACTTCCGCAAGGTCGCGATAGGCGAGGGCGAGCACGCGCAGCGCCGCCCCGGCGAGTTGCTGGTTCGCCTTTTCCCAGTACGCGCGATCGGCGGCGGTTAGAGGGGTCACACCCTCGGCGCGCATCTGGGCTGTGCTCGCCGCGAGCAACGCGGCAGGCGACCCCTTCACAAACGCAATCAGCCCTCCTTGAGGTGTCCGATGCACGGTGGCCATCCGCTTCGTGGTGCTGTCGAACGGCTGTTCGCTCACCCGCGGGAACTCTGCCTCGATCACCTCTTCCTTCATCCCGGCTTTCTCCGCGGCCACGATCAGAGCGGCTTCGGTGGGATCGCCGAGGACCGTGTCCGCTCCGCCGGCGCGCGTGACCTTGGCGTCGTTGCACAAGACCCCGACGCGCAAAGCCAGGGTGAGATGCGCGTCCTTGAGTGCCTCCAAAGGCTGTCCGTTCTCCTGAAACACCCCGACCGCCGAATAGCCGGTGCCGGTCACGTCGACGCGGCGCTGATCGAGGACGAAGGCGGAGACCGTCATCTCGTTGCGGGTGAGGGTCCCGGTCTTGTCGGTACAGATCACGGTGGTGGACCCGAGGGTTTCGACCGCCGGAAGCCTTCGGATCAGCGCGCCCATGCGGGCCATGCGCTGCATCCCGAGAGCCAGGGTCATGGTCGATACCGCGGGAAGACCCTCCGGCACCGCGGCGATGGCAAGCGAGATGCCCACCTCCAGCATGTATAGGAAGTTGTGGCCACGGAGCCAGCCCGCCAGGACGATGATCCCGCACAGCACCAGCACGATCCCGAGCAGGAGGCGGCCAAGACGGTTCAGTTTCTGTTCGAGGGGCGTGTCACGGCCCACCGCCTCGTCGATGAGGACGCCGATTTTCCCCATTTCCGTCGTGGCGCCGGTGCCGGTCACGAGCATCCTCCCGCGACCGGCGGTGATCGTGGTGCCCATGAAGGCCAGATTGAGCCGATCTCCTAAAGGCGCCTCCTTCTCGGCGATCGGGTCCGTCGCTTTCGTGACCGCTTCCGACTCTCCCGTGAGCGCCGCCTCTTCGATTTGAAGCTGCACGCTCTCGATGATCCTTCCATCCGCGGGAACGCGCGCTCCCGCTTCCAGAACGATCAGGTCTCCGGGAACGAGTTCGGCCGCGGGAATCTGGCTTTCTGCGCCGTCGCGCATCACGTGAGCGACCCGCACCGTCTGCTTCTGAAGGGCGGTGAGCGTCCGCTCGGCCTTCCATTCCGTGAGGAAGCCGATGGTCGCGTTCAAAACGATGACCACCAAAATGGCGGCCGCTTCCATAGCCTCGCCCATCGCGAAGGCCACTCCGGTCGCGGCGACCAGCAGCAACACGATGAGACTCTTGAACTGGGAGACGAGGACCGCGAACACAGTCCGTCCCGGCGCCGGTTTTAGCTGGTTGCGGCCATACCGCTTGAGACGCTGGCCCGCCTCGGCGTTCGTCAGGCCGCGCGCGGCATCGGTCTCGACCCGCATCGCCACGACCTCGGTGGGCAACGTGTGCCAGGCGGGCGACCCGGCGTCCACCGCCCCGATCGCAGACCCGGGGGGGATGGCACTCATCGCTTTGCGGGCCGTGGCCCGACCGCTGCCCGCCCGGGCTTGCCGACTCGCGTCTCCGGCGCTTGCACGGTCCATCTCCAGTTCCGAATCTCCTTCATGTCTTCGCCGTACCGCCTTATGTAGCGGCGGTGTTCCGTGAGCTTGTCCTTTAGGATGCGGGTCAGGTCAACCGTCGGCCGGCCCTGATCCCGCACCCGGGCGATCACGTCCTGGACGAGGTGAAAGCGGTCCACGTCGTTGAGCACGACCATGTCGAAGGGGGTGGTGGTCGTTCGTTCCTCCTTGAAGCCACGCACGTGCAGGTTGCGATGGTTGGTTCGACGATAGGTCAGTCGATGGATCAGGGTGGGATAGCCGTGATAGGCGAACACGATCGGTCGGTCCGTGGTGAAGAGAGAATCGAAGACCTTGTCGCTCAAGCCGTGCGGATGCTCGCTTCGCGGCTGGAGCGCCATGAGATCGACCACATTGACGACACGGACCTTGAGCCTGGGCAGATGCTCGCGCAGCATCTGCACGGCGGCGAGCGTTTCCAGAGTCGGCACCTCGCCGGCGCAGGCCATCACCACACCCGGGTCGCCGCCCTGATCGTTGCTCGCCCATTTCCAGATGCCCGCGCCGGAAGTGCAATGCTTGACCGCGGCGGCCATGCTCAGCCACTGCAATTCCTCTTGCTTGCCGGCCACGATCACATTGATGTAGTCGCGGCTTCGCAGGCAGTGGTCGGTCACGGACAGCAGCGTGTTGGCGTCGGGCGGCAGATAGACGCGGATGACCCCGGCCTTCTTGTTCACGACATGGTCGATGAAGCCCGGATCCTGATGGCTGAAGCCGTTGTGGTCCTGGCGCCAGACGTGAGAGGTCAGCAGGTAGTTGAGCGAGGCGATGGGACGACGCCAGGGAATCCGGCGCGTCACGTTCAGCCACTTTGCGTGCTGGTTGAACATCGAGTCCACCACGTGGATGAACGCCTCGTAGCAGGAAAAAAATCCGTGCCGGCCGGTCAGCAGGTACCCTTCGAGCCACCCTTGACATAGATGCTCGCTCAGGACCTCCATCACCCGCCCGGTCGGCGAAAGCTGTACGTCGCTCTTCAGAATCTCTCCCATGAACGTGCGATCCGTGGCTTCAAACAGAGCCCCGAGCCGATTCGAGGCCGTCTCGTCCGGGCCGAATACTCGGAAGTTGCGTGAGGCGGTGTTTCGCTTCATGACGTCGCGCAGGAAAGCCCCGGTGACGCGGGTCGCCTCCGCGGTCACGGTGCCGGGACGGTTGACCCTGATCGCGTAGTTTCGGAAATCGGGGAGCTTCAGACTTCGAAGGAGGAGGCCTCCGTTCGCCTGCGGGTTCGCGCCCATGCGCCGCTTGCCTCTGGGAGCGAGGGCCGCGAGTTCCGGCTTGAGGCGACCCCTCTGGTCGAACAACTCCTCGGGCCGGTAGCTCTTCATCCATTTTTCGAGGAGCCGCAGATGAGCGGGATTCCCGGCCAGATTGGACAGTGGAACCTGATGCGATCGCCACGAACCCTCGGTCTTCAGACCGTCGACTTCAAGAGGGCCGGTCCAACCCTTGGGGGTACACAGGATGATGATGGGCCAGACCGGGCGTTTGTTGAAACCGCCAAGGCGGGCGGCGGATTGGATCCCCCGTATTTCCTGAACCACCAGATCGAGCGTCCCGGCCATCCGCTGGTGAACCTTTTCCGCATCGTTTCCTTCGACGAAGTGAGGGTTGTAGCCGTAGCCCCGGAACAACGCCACCAATTCCTCGCGCGGGATTCTCGCCAGGATGGTCGGGCTCGCGATCTTGTAGCCGTTCAAATGGAGGATCGGCAGAACCGCGCCGTCGCGCACCGAATCCAGGAACTTGTTCGAGTGCCAGCTTGTGGCGAGCGCTCCCGTCTCTGCCTCTCCATCACCCACCACGCAGGCCACCAGCAAATCCTGGTTGTCGAACGCCGCACCGTAAGCTCGCCGCCCTCATTGATCGAGCCAGGCGTTTCCGGCGCCACGTGACTCGGGATGCCGCCGGGGAATGAGAACTGGGTGAACAGCCGCTTCAGGCCCTTTTCGTCTCGAGAGACGTTTGGATAGACCTGGCTGTAGGTTCCTTCCAGATAGGTGTTGGCCACAATCCCAGGACCGCCATGTCCGGGACCGGCGACGTAGATCATGTTCAAGTCATGCCGCTTGATGATCCGGTTGAGATGGACGTAGATGAAGTTCGGGCCAGGCGTCGTCCCCCAATGGCCAAGAAGCCGTGGTTTTACGTGAGCGAGAGTCAGCGGCTTTCTGAGCAGCGGATTGTCGTACAGGTAGATCTGGCCCACCGACAGATAGTTCGCAGCCCGCCAGTAGGCATTCATCTTCCGGAGCTCGACGGCAGTAAGGGGCGCTTTCATGTGTCTTGTCCTGCCTCGCCTCGGAACGGACCGATCGATGTTGAGGCGCTCGGAAATCCTTTGGCGGCGACAGGGCCAGCCTGAACGGTTTCCCAAACGCGGTCTGTGCGATGACGCACGGTTCAACCGGATCCCCGAGCCACGGGATTCGAGCTTTGCACAAGCACTTCGCGCCCGCGAACCTCCCACACGACTTGCAGCAAACTAGCTGCTAGACACGCTGCCGCAACCTGAGCGCAACCAGTATCGCGGCTAGCAAGGCCACGATCATCGCAACCAAGTGAGCCGCCGACCTCAGTCGGCCCACCCGGTCATTCGGCCGAACGAGTCGGTAGCGTTCGGCTCGAATCGACGCCGCCTTCTCCTCGGGCAGCCGGGCGATTCGGTCGACCGAATTCGAGAGCAGAAGTCCCTCAAACGTCCACCTGATGGGGCTGACCGCGGAGAGCGAACGCAGCGAAGAGGGAAGTTCGTGTAGCGGCCGCAGGAGCCCCCCTAGAATCACCATGGGAATCAAAAGCAGCGGCACCCACGAAATGGCGGCTTCAGTCGTACGGCTCACTGCGGACACGAACAGCCCCAGCATCATTCCGACCGTCGAGACGAGTAGGAGAAAAGCAACCCCCTGGAGGTGGTTCTCCAGATGACATCCCCAGGCCACAGTCATCCATAGCGCGACGCACTGCAGGGCACACTGCGGAAGCAAGACCATCACTTTGGAGGCACCATAGGCGGCGATCGAGAGTCCCGACATGCGCTCGCGAAGGAATATGGCTGTCTCTCCAACGATCTCCCGCGCAGCGTTCGAACAGCCGAACCAGACCGCGGTCAGCGCAAGGAGAAAAAGGGGGACGGCCTGAAGCTGCTCACCTTTAACGTCTCCGAAGGCTAGCGCCACAAGGGCGCCTATCACCGGACCTTGGGCGAAGAGGACCAGGACTTGAGCCAGGTCCCGGCGCTTGATATGGATCGATCGGACGAGGAGGGCAAGAAGCTGAGTCACGTAAGTCCCGACGGTGAACTGAGGACGCGGGGGCAGCGCGTTCTTTGCAGGAGAAGAGAGCGTAGGAGGCTCGATCGAGTCTGGCCGCCCCGGCGGCGGGAGGCGGACCGCGACTTCAAGTACGGAGGCCGCCAGTGTCGTGCCCGGCCGGAGAGGCTGGTCGAGAAGAAGATCCGACCTGATCGCTTCCCGCGCGCCAAAGTAGGCGAGTCTCCCGACCGCGTCGCCCTCGGTAGAGTCGCGAACCACGACGGCAACGTGCGTGAGTTTTGAAAAGAGCTCGTCGCTCGGCTGGTGAACGACCAGGATCACAGTCTTTCCCATCAGGGCGAGAGATTCGAGAAGCTTGAACATGGAGAGGGCGTCGGCTGAAGACAGGCCGGAGATGGGCTCGTCCAGCAGGAGAATGGGAGGGTCGGTCAGCAGCTCCGTGGCGATGTTCACGCGCTTTCGCTGACCGCCGCTTAGCCCGCGACGTTCCGGCGATCCGATCACGACCTCGAGTGAGCTCTCAAG
>Ga0163144_10022205_pt1 | contig 12585 bp, 15 predicted proteins | sample OliLak19BULKMAT1_FD_123175 | JGI IMG/M metagenome (GOLD analysis project Ga0163144, IMG submission 123175) | Freshwater microbial mat bacterial communities from Lake Vanda, McMurdo Dry Valleys, Antarctica - Oligotrophic Lake LV.19.BULKMAT1 | ecosystem: Environmental > Aquatic > Freshwater >... | reverse complement strand
CCCCGCAGAGGGCTTGAAGTCTGCGGCTCGAAGTTCAAATCGAGACCAGACCCAAACAGCGAATTACCTTGGCAGATCATCAACTTACCAGCGACTCGCTTGAGAACGTTGGGACACTACTGATCGGGCATCAAGAATTCACAGTGGCAGGAAGTGCACCCGGGCGGGCTTTTGGCCTGCCGTTGGGGTTCCGCTTGAGTGAGCGGTCGGCGTCGTTGTGCCGTTCATGCTGCGCGGGTTGCTTGATTGGCCAAGACTTTCGACCGAGCGGCCTGCAGCAGCAGCCTGGAGTACAGCTTGTGAGAGCCAATAAGCGCGTGGAATGCAAGGCCCATTCTTGGCGCGGCCGATGACGAACTCCGTCTGGGGACCACGGCAGAACCGAAGTACAGCCTCGTGAATGCACCCGTCTGCGAGGTGCCGTGCCGAGCAACCATTAGCCATGACTGGGTCCTTCCCGTGAAGTCGGCGATAAGAAGCTGTTCTTCAGACCGACTCTCGACTCTCCAAGCCGAGAAGGATGTAGCCGTCCCGTCGCCGAGGCGCGCGGCATCGGTGTTCGTGGCGGGCCTGCCTGCAAACCAGGCGAGCAGTTTGCGTTCAACTTTGAAGAGGCTGGTCGTATAGAAGGCTTCGACAAACTCAGCCAGGGATACGGTGCCTTTGACATCTGTGGCGTAGCAGTCTGCAAACGCGCCTTTCTCCTGCGCCGCGCGGAGGGTGGCGGAGGGCGGGATTTCACACGGTTGGACAGTGGTCATGGTGTTGGATACGGCGCCTGATGTGTTGTCGGCGAATTGTTGAGAAGTTTCGCCCAACATTTGAGCACTGAAGAGGTGCCGTCATGGGCTTTTCGCCGAGCGCGTTGGCAGCCCCGCGAAGGAAGTGAAGGCGGTGAAGGCGGTGCACCGATGCATGCCCAATACCGATTGCAGGGCCGTTCGGGGTTATGACCAACACCGACGACGATGGACGGGAAGCCATCGTAGGTAAGAAGCTTGATCCTGTCATCCCCTTCTCGATAGGGCCATTCCGCGGACGAATGGTGACGGGCGGTCTCGGCCATCTGACCTTTGAGGCCAAGTCTGACGGGCGGTAGGATCAACCGTTGGCCTAGCAGCAACTACGCCAGTCTGCGGTGGCTACTTCTGGTTCACTCTCACAAACACAGGCCGCCGTGTACCAAGCGCTCGCTGATCTGGTCCTGGTTCTGCATGCTGCCGTCGTCTTGTTCGTCGTCGGCGGGCTGGTCCTCGTCGTGGTCGGTAACGCAAAGGGCTGGCATTGGGTCAATGCAACGTGGTTCAGGGCTGCGCACCTCGTGGCCATCGCTGTGGTTGCGCTCCAAGCCTGGGCTGGCATGGTCTGCCCTCTCACAACACTTGAATCGTGGCTTCGAGTGCAAGGTGGTGCACCTGGCTACAACGCAAGCTTCATCGAGCACTGGGTTCAGCGTCTGCTCTTCTACGAGGCTCCAACCTGGGTCTTCAACTTGCTGTACTCCACTTTTGCCGCAGCGGTCGCCGTAGCTTGGTGGCGCTATCCGCCCGTGCGGGTTTCAAGCGGCGCACCCTCGGCATAGGCCGCGCAAGAACCACCTTCCCATGCCTGCCAACAACACACAACTCATCGGCGCCCTTCTTGCCCTCGTGCTCCTCACGTTCTTAGTCGGCACTTGGCTTCTGTTCACACGAGTGCAGGAAATGCGGCAGAAGCGCATCCATCCTCAAGCTGCATCGACATCGCTCAAAATGGCTGCGCGTTTGGAGAACGTGCAGGCGGCTGACAACTTCAGGAATCTCTTTGAGGTTCCGGTCATGTTCTATGCGCTCGGGGCAATTGCACTCGCCACCCATCACACACCGGGCTGGCTCGTTACCGGCGCTTGGGCCTTTGTTGTACTGCGAGCGGTGCACAGCTTTATCCACTGCACCTACAACAAGGTCATGCACAGGTTGGCGGTCTTCCTCAGCAGCTTTGTACTGCTGGTTGCGCTGTGGGTTTCATTCTTCCTGTCACTTCCAGGCCCTGGTGCGGCCTAGCGCCGCGCTCAATCGGATTGCCAACGGTAGGCCGAGAAGAGCGCATGCCGAGCGTTCGCGCGCCAGAAGAGGTGGCTGCCTCGCCCAAGGAGTTGTGATCGCCACGCGGTGTCGCGCAGGCGGATGACTGTCGGCGTCGATCCAATATGACCCACCCTTGGAGTGAACCCCTGGGCCTGGACCGGCAGGGAACATCGGACTGATACGCTGGCTGGGCCTTCAACAGGAGAAGGTCCATGTCATCCAGAGGTCCGTATCGGCGCCATGCGCCGCAGTTCAAGCTCCAGCTCTGCCAAGAGATCCGTTTGAACCGCTCGGCCGCCGCGCTGCGCAGAAGACGTACAGCCTGTCGGCCAACCTCGTCCAGCTCTGGCTGACGCAGTTCGCCCGTGGCGAGCTGACGGGTGAGAGGAGGTCGAAGCATCCATGGTGATCGACTACGAAGCCAAGATCGCGGCTCTTGAGCGCAAGGTGGGGCAACTCACGATGGAGCTCGATCTTGTCAAAAAAACGCCGCGTCTGCGCCTCGTGAGCGACAACGAGAGCTCGTCTATCGTCAGCCGCCCCGTCCGAGGGCTGCTCCATCCGACGGGGGTGTCAAGTGATTGAGCTTCCGCGCAGCAGCGTCTCCGACTTCAAGGCGACATAGCTGGCAGATGGGCTCTTGTCCTACGTCTGAATCAGCGAGGCGGCCTTGGTGTGTATGACGGTGCAGATGAACATCGTCGTTCCATCAGCGCAATGTAGGACAGGAGAACCGCCATGAATTTCGCTCGTCGCCACTTCAGCCTGCTAGTGGTCGTCTGCGGTTTATCGTCGGCGAGTGAACTTGCCTTCGCCGCGCCGAAGGACGAAAAGAACGAAAAGAAGGGGAAGAAGCACGTCCAGAACGACGGTAAGAAGCTAGCCGGCGGCAAGATGAATCAGGACGGCAAGCACGAGATTGCCAAGAAGAGGGGCCATACGGTGTCAGTGGACGTCAAGGGCGGGAAGATCGCTGGCGTGCAGGTCAAGCATGACAAGAAGGGCGACGTCCCCGTCAAGAAGTACAGGACGGCCAAAAAGATGGTCTCGGCCACGGGGATGCATTACGCCTCCTTCCAGCTGGCTCAGGCCTACAGCCTGGGCACAACGTACATCGGGTACGCCTACATCGACGATTACGGTTACGAGGAGATCTATTGGTTCCCTTATGAAATGATCTACGACGGCGAGACTGGGGCGGTCGATTACATTCCGGTCTATTGAAAACTGGACTTGGTTCAATCTCGCCTTGTCATTTAGCCGGCTCTGCAAGATTCATCCCGCCGCGGCCAGTTGTAGCTGCGAGCGGCCTGGCCCCAAGCTGCGGGTCGCACTGTTGATCGATGCCAGCGCCGCGGGATTCGTTAGCACGCGCGTCAGCGTATCCAGCGCATACAAGATCACCGCGAAGCAGGCGTAAAAGAGCCCGCCCAGGGGATGCCTCCTCAAAGAAGGATTTCAAGGAGTTCCCTATTCCCGTCCAGAAGGACATGGGGGTCGCGCTGTTCATCGCGCAGCTTCACAGATTGAACCACCCCGGGACCGTGAAGGCAGGGATGCAGAGAAGTGCACGCTGCGGCTGTGCCGCTGCAGTGTCAGCGATTAGCGGCTCGACCGCCGCGCCAGTCGCTGCGCTTTGTGGCACGTCGGCCGTAGAGCCGCCGCTGCTCGTGGGTGTTGATGGGCTTTTTCGCCGCAGCCGTTGCGCCAGCCGAGCTTTCGCACGGCCGCAGCTGCTGACCGACGCAATCAGGCGAACTGGAGTTCGATCTTGCCGGCGCGGCGGCGCACCGGGCCGACGACGATCTTGACGTCGCGGCCGAGCCTCGTCGCCAGTTCCATTAACTTGGCTTCGCTGACGCCGCAGAACTGGCCGCGGGTGATGCGTGACACCTTGGACTGGTCCACACCCAGCAGCTCGGCAGCGCCTTGCTGGGTCAGCCGGTGCGCTTTGATGGTGCGGGCGACCTCGGCGTCGATGTAGACGGCGCGGTTGCCGAGCAGAAAACTCTCGGGCACATTGTTGATGATGTCGCCCGGCCCGGCGGTCTGGATCCACGTGTTGGCGAGCACGATGCCGTTGGCGAGTGCCTGCTCGGCACCGTGATCACGGGGTCGAGGTTGCTCATCGCGTCGATCTGCCGAGACCGCATCACCACCACCGCGTCCTGCGCTGTGTCGACGCCGATGATGGACGAGCACGGTCTGCGGCGCGCGGCCCTGCAGCACAAAGGCGCGCACGCGCTGACCCTTGTGCCGCATGTTCACGGTGTGCTCGAAGGCGCCGCTGACGACATCGGCACTGCCGCCCACCACGGTCTGCAGTGCACGGGCGCTACCGGCAAAATCGACCACGGTGATGTCCAGACTTTGCAAAAGTGCACGTCGGTTCATGGCTTGTGTCCTGCAAAGGGGTGGCGGCTGCTCAAGTTCACCGCGGCGGTGCCGAATTCCCAACCATGCCGCCCCCGAGGCCCTTGGAGCTTACGGGGAAACACCCGCCCTGCGGCCTGGGCCACCCAACCCAAGGACTGCTCATGAAGAGCCTGCCGATGTCGCGTCCCCACCTGCTGCCCCTGTCGCGGCTGACCTTGCCCACGGTGCTGACCTGCGCCCTCCTCACCGCCTGTGGCGGTGCCGCAGAGACCGCTGCGCCTGTGGCTCCGATCGCGCCGTTGGCCCCGGCACCTGTCGTCGCCACGCTGAGCGGCACGGTGGCGGTGGGGGCGCCCATCACCGGTGGCCGCCTGCGCGTGCTCGATGCCAGCGGCGCCGTGGTGGTGGAGAACGTGGTCATCGACACCGACGGCCGCTATGCCGCCATCACCCTGACCGGTGCCGCGCCATGGCGCATCGAGGCCTGCGGCTACACCGGCCCCAACTACCAGTGCATCTATTCGGTGGCCCAGGCCGCCGGCACCGCCAACGTCACGCCGCTGACCACAGCCGTCATGTTGCTGGCCAGCGGACAGACGCCCGAGGCGCTGATGGGTGGCGTCGCCACCGGCCTGACTGCGAGCACGCTGGGCGCGGCGCAGACTGCGCTGCTCACCAGCCTGGCCCCGGTGCTGGCCGATGCAGGCGTGGCCGCCACGCTGGATTTCGTGACGGGCAGCTTGAGCGCCGGGTCGCGCACCGGCTACGACCGCGTGCTGGACGCCGTGGGCGTGAGCACCGGCACCGACACCCAGCCCTTCGTGCAGATCGTGCCGCGCCTGGGCACGGGTAACCTCTACATTGAAGCCGGTAGCGCCGTGGTGGGCAGCCTTGCCGCCGACAGCCGCGCGGCGAACCTGCCCTTGGCGGGTCTGGAAACCCTGTTCCGTGGCATGACCGCCGCCGTGCGCAGCGCCAGCGCCTGCGCTGACGGCAGCAGCGGCCTGGCCACCCTGCTGTCCAGCAACGCCACGCTGAGCATGGACGGGCCCGAGCCAGCCACCGGCCCGGCCGCCGTGGGCGCGGCGCTGTGCGGCTTCCTGGCCGGGCAACCAAGCCAAGCCGGCGGCGAGCCGGCGCGCTGGGGATCGCGCTTTCTGAGCCCCACGCTGGGCCGCTGCGACTTCAGCGGCAGCACGCCGGTGTGCGCCATCAGCTTCGTGCTCGAAGCCGACGACGGTGGCATTGAAAGCGTTGGCGGCGGCATGGCCGTGAGCTATGAAAACGCCGTCTGGCGTTTCAAGGGCGACCGCCACCCGGTGGCCATCCATGCCGAAGCCAAGGTGCAGCGCGACCGCCGCATCGACGGCAGCACGCCGGTGGACACCTATTCGCGCGCACTGTCCATCGACATCGCAGCGCTGCCCGGCCTGGCCTGCGCGCAGGTGACGCAACGCAACGCCGAAGGCGCCGCCGTGACGCTGGCCTACTACAAGCCCCACGCGGGCGGCAGCGACCTGCGCAGCCTGTCGGCCTGGCGCGACGGCATGGGTGGCGAGAACCGCAGCCTGAACCCGGCGACCGGTTTGACGCGCTCGGGCGACGACAGCTGGCTGATGCTGCCCCAAGGCGCCAGCGGCGACGCAGCGGTGCGCAACTTCTTCCGCGGCGGCCGCACCCTCACCGTGTCCCTGTACAGCAACAGCGCCTGCACCACACCGATGAGCGTGGCCGGCCGCAGCAGCTATGAGGTCGATGTCGATGGTGTGCCGCCGGTGTGGGACGCCATGGCCGGCCTGCCCTGGCCCGAACTGAGCGACAGCGCCAAGACCGGCCTGCGCACGTTTGCATTGGCCGCAGGCGCCAGCGCCGACTACAGCGCCAGCTGGGGCTTTGCGCGCGGCGCAGTGGCCGTCAACGGCATCACGTTCTGCGGCGACCGCGCCACCTGTGGCGACGGCGACACCGGCCGCCTGGGCACCGCCACCGTGGTGGGCGCCAGGCGCGTCGCCAGCGTGGCCGTGCGTGCAGGCACAGCAGCGCTGGCCGAAGGCGCGTACCGCATGCTGGCCCTGGACGGCCGCACCGGTGACGGCGTCGGCATGCAAAGCAACTTCACCAGCTGCGCCACCGTGCCGTCCGGGCAGATGTGCCAGTAGCGGTGTTGCCGCCCGGGGCCAGAATGGTGCGATGAGCAAAGTCCTTCTGGTCACCGGCGGCAGCCGTGGCATCGGTGCAGCCACGGCACGGTTGGCTGCGGTTGCCGGCTGGGACGTGACGGGCAACTACACCGGCGAGAAGACAGGAAATTCAAGGCTCTGTTCGCGTTAGCTGATGCCGGCGCTATGTGCCGACGGCCAAGGCCAACAGCCACGCGGGCTTGGCTCCGGAGCGGGCGTTGCGGTCCAGCACTCGGAACCAGCCGAGGTAGTTGGGCAGGTAAGAGGTTGCGACGCCCCTGTAGCGGCGCATCCATTCCTCGAGTCGCCCGTGGTACGCGTTGGCGTTTTGGATGTGCCAGGCGCCACGTACGCGCTCGCCGCTTTGCACGGCGACGGGTTGATGCTCCAGAGCCAGTGCCTTGGCCACTGCGGCCAAGAAGTTGCTGCCGTCGGTGCACAGCACGGCGTCGGGTGCCACGGCGATGCGCAGCACGTGGCTGACGCTGGCCTTGTCGGCAACCTCCAGCGCGCTGTCGGTCGTCTGGCCGGCGCGGTTGCGCGCCACCAAGATAGGAACCTGCTCGCGCGCGAGTCCGCGCTGGCGTGCCTTGCCGCCGCGACGGCGCGCGGGACGCTGTGGTCTTGAATTTCGAATGCGTAACTGAACCCGCAGCGGCATTCATGTCATTGAATCGATCCGATTGAACCCTGACAGGCTGAACGCCGTCAATGCGCGACGATGGTGCAATGGTGTGATCCGTTGGAGCACTTTTTCACCGGCTCTACCGCCTTCGCCGCCTTTGGGGCCCACCAACCCGATGAATCTCATAGTGATCCTGAAGTGGGTCCGAGATCTGCAATGGTGGCGTCTACCGTGTCGGCAGCAGCTCAATCACTCCAACCGCCAAGAGACCTCAACGTCGGTCAGGCGGAAGATCCTGGGCGTCACTGCGCTTGCTCTCGGCAGTTTCGTTTTTCTTCGCCCCTCTGATGTTCAGCACTGCGAGCCCGAACTGAAGGGCTACCAAAGCATATGCACCCGTGCTCCAGCCCCACACTATCCAAAGCAGATTGCTCGCTAAAAATACCCAGAAGCCGACCTCTCTGCGGTGCTCGGATTGCGACGCAACTAGCCATGATGCTGCGAGAGTGACGAGCATTGCTGGCCACTGAAGCAAGTCAATGAACGACATAGGAAACGGTCTCGTCGGAGTTGAATACGCTGATTGTGGGCTGCTCCCGGTTTGGCGGACACCATCCCCCCCGGGCACGCGCCGCGGGCATCACCGTCGCTGCTTAGGCGCTCGACGAGTAGGTCTTCCTGCCGCCGTCCTCCACAGCCGCCAGGTTCGAGTTGAGAGATGGTGCTGGATCGCCTCCAAGGCCGAACTGCTATGAAGCGGCCCGTCGCCAACTAACGTTGAAGGCCACGAAGAGCCGATCGGTTCGGCGGTCTCGACGCCACAAAACAGTCATGGTGGGTTGGACTGCCCGCAAGCTCCCGCCTTTTGAACGCGCCGGCTTCTGCCCGTGCTCGTCGCTCGATCGCCATCGTCAGATGGCCATCTTGACAACTATTGATAGTCGCTGGATCATCCACGTCATGAGTTCGAACACCATGAGTTTTGCTCTGCCCGAAGCCCTGCGCAGCTATGTTGACGACCGAGTGCGCTCCGGCCAGTACGGCAACACCAGTGAATACCTGCGCGAGTTGATCCGGCGCGACCAGGAAGAGCAGGCCAAGAAGCGTTTGCGCGATTTGATCGAGGAAGGTTTGAACTCGGGCAGCGGCCGTGTGCTCACGCCGAAGCTGGCTGCGCAGCTGAAGGAGCGAGCTCTGGGCAGCCTGCGTTGAAGCGCGCAAGGCTTCGCCCGTTGGCGGAGGAAGATTTGGTGGCAGCGGCGCACCATTACGCGCAAGAGGGTGGTGTCGCCCTCGGTGAGCGAGTCTTCGACGCAGCCCTGGCTGCGCTCAAGCCGATCCAGCGCATGCCGGCGATAGGCTCACCACGTCTGGGTCTGTTGTGCGACATCCCGGGCTTGCGGTCTTGGCGGATCAAGCGGTTCCCGATGCAGTGGCTGTATTTCGAGGCCGAAGACCACCTCGATGTGGTCCGTCTGCTCGGCGACCGACAGGACATCGCCGTCATCCTGATTGCCGAGGGCTGAAGTGGCTGTCTTCCCGCCTGCCAGTCCGACGGCGGAGCGTCAACCAGCGCGCAACATGACCGCAAGCGCATGGTGAAACCATCGACCGCATCGTCGCCTGCCTGGGCCTTTCGTGCACGACTTCGGCGCGGCGCATTCGGCTGGCGCGGCACGCAACTCGCTGCTGTGCGCATTGGCGAGGCGCTGTCGGAGATCCGCGCCGTGGCGCGCAACGACCCGGCGGCGGCGGGCGACGGTGCGGTCCTGCTGCTGGAGAAGCTCTCACCGGCCTTGAGCCAGGTGGACAGTTCGTCCGGATCGCTGGGCAGTGCCACGTACTCGGCCGTCCAGGAACTGGTTCCCGTCATCGCCGCCGCGCCGGTGAGCGTCGCCGTGCGCAAGAACTGGCTCGAGCGTCTGTTTGAGGCGATCCAGGATGACGATCCACCGTACATCGAATCGCTCGGTGACCGCTGGGGCGATCTCTGCGCGATGCCCGAACTGGCATCGAATTGGGCCGACGAGTTACTGCCCACGCTGCGCCGCGTTCAGCAGGACCGCAAGAACGGCACCTATGCCTTCTTCTCCGGCACGAGCCTTTGCTACAGCGCCTTGTTCAGGGCCGGACGACACGACGAGTTGCTCGAGTTGCTGGCCATGGATCCGCGCCCGATCTGGCCATACCTGGTCTGGGGCGGTCACGTGTTGGTGGCGCGGGGCCAGATCGACGAGGCGATCGCCTACGTCCAGGAACGCGACGGGAACACGACCAGCCAGGAGACGGTGGCACGCTTTGCCGAAGCGGCGCTGTTGAAGGCGGGCCGTCGCGCCGAAGCGTTTGATCAATATGCGCTGCTGGCCAACCAGGCGAACTCGAACCTATCGAGGTTCAGGGCCATCGCCAAGAAGTACCCGGAGCTCGCGGCGCCCAAGCTGCTGGGCCGCCTCATCGCTTCGACACCCGGCGAGCCGGGAAAGTGGTTCGCGACCGCCAAGACCTTGAAGCTGTTCGACCAGGCGACTGCGTTGGCCTGGGCCTCGCCGTGCGACCCCAAGACCTTGACGCGTGCCGCACGCGACCACTTGGTCGGTCGCCCGGCCTTTGCGATGCAGTCGGCCCTGGCAGCGTTGCACTGGATCTCGATGGGCCACGGCTATGAACTCACCGGGCTCGACGTGCTGGATGCGTATCGCCTGGCGACCGATGCGGCGCGCGCGTCAGATCAGATCGGCCAGGCGGAGGAGGTCATTCGGCAGGTGCTGGCCCTCGATCGGCCGAGGGCACAGTGGATGCGGCAATCGCTTGGCATCGCCGCGCCGCAGCCCGCCGGGCCACGACGCGCTTGAAAGACAAAGTGCAGGGGTTACGGGCGCCACCGTCGGCGCGCCGTTCTGCGCTCTTTCGCAATGCCGGAATGTTCCTCACGGATATAGGCATCATGCAAAGACGCATGTTTACAAGTCGCGCTCTCGCGGCTGGGGGGCATGGTTCTCGCAGTGCAGGCGCTAGGATGAGCGGCAACTTGAGCGCGATTTCGGTCGGGATATCCGAGAGGAACTACTTCGACGAGCTGTTTGTTCGCGCCTCGGCGCTCATGCCGATTGCTCTTGCGGTCGAGTCGGTGGCCGAGGCCTACCTCGATGGCAGGCCACAGGCACTCGGCAAACGAAAGCTCACGAAGCGGGAGCGGGACAGCCTGTTCTGGTCGAGTCGGGCCGTGGTCGAGTGCCCGCCGATTCGTGGACTGCCGAGGCCACGGTGCTCGCGCTGGCGCGTTACCTGGGGCAAGAGCCGGTCGTTGCCGCCGGATTGGTGCCCCGGGTCGCTCAAGCCGCCCCCGCAGCCTTGGTGCGAGCGGTCCGGTACTCCGGGCTGGTCCTGAAGGAGGGCCCTCTTCGGCGTGCCGAACTGGACCAGGCTGCGACCGAACACGCGGACGTGGCCGAGCTGTGCCGAGTGCTCGCGAGCTTCGATCAGGCCCATCGTGAACGTGTGGCGGCAGTCGACGTGCAGTAGGCAATGTTGGCGGACCTGTCTGCCTTTGACCTGCTGATCTACGCGAGCCTCTACGCCTTCGAGCGCCTGGTGCCGAGGGACTTCCAGACCGGAGCGGTCGCGCTGGCCACGGGACCCGATCCATCGATCGCCTGGGATGCCATCATCGATCTGCTGGCCTGGAAGCTGAAAAGCGCGGATGCGTCGTCGCTGAAGTTGACCGACGACAGCATCGGCCGCTCGGTGGCCCGTCATCTGCGCCCCATCCTGTTCGAGGCTGGGCGGACAAGCGCCACCGAGGCGACTGCGAAGCTGCGTGCCTTTCACGTGCTGGTGGAGACGCAGATCGAGTTGAACGAGTTCATCGGCAGGTCCGCCGATGCGTTCAGCTACGACGACGGGAGTCGGTTTGTACGACAGGGCGATCGTCTTGAGATCGTGGAGGTGGACCCGGCCGCACTGAGCGCGTGGCGGCGCGATGGACGAAAACTCGAGCGGCTGCACGGCTACTGGTTTCATCGCGCGATGGACGCCTTCGTTGCCCAAGTCGCGGCCGATCCGGCCCGGTGGACGATTGGCCGTCCCGAGAACGCCGAGGCCAACAGGCGAGCCTGGATCCGGGCGCAGGCGGCGCTACTCGCACCCCGTGGACCGGAGCAACACCAAGGTGCTGTGCGATCAGACGGTGACGCTGGAGGTCTTCTACTCCAACTGCGTATTTCAGCCCATCGTGGACGGCATTTCAGCGTGATCGTGGACGGCGTTTCAGTCTGATCGTGGACGCTGTTTCAGCGGGATCGTGGACGACGGGGGTAGCGCGCAAGTGATTTTCTGACCCGGCCTCAGGCTCACCGCTTTTTGCGGTCCAAGCCGATGCTGTGAACGACGGTCAGGAACCGCGCTTATTCGACGGTGAGGTGGCGGTTCCGTAGGTTCACCTGACCGCGCCGGGATCGGCGCTGGATCGGTCCCGGATCGTTGGGAGGGTGTTCGCCATCCTGGCCGCCAGCGTTGACACACAGTCCATGGAAGGCGTGCTGCACGTCGCGCACCTCTCCTTCCATGGACAACGACAGCTGCACTGCGGCAGCCGTTACAACCCGCAGCGCGGGCTTCGTGCGAGACTTCATTTCGGTGGTTCCTTTCTTTGCTTGCGAGGCACCTGCATGGTCACATGCAGGCGAAAGGAACCGCCACCCTCAGGTCATGCGTTCAACAACTTCTGGGACGTCGCCCAAGGCTCCTGACCACCCACTAATGCGGTCCTTGGGTTCGGCAGCGGGGAGAGGAGGTCGAAGCATCCATGGTGATCGACTACGAAGACAAGATCGCGGCTCTTGAGCGCAAGGTTGGGCAACTCACGATGGAGCTCGATCTTGTCAAAAAAACGCCGCGCCTGCGCCTCGTGAGCGGCAACGAGAGATCGTCTATCGTCAGCGGCCCCGGAACGTGTCAATGAATTTGCGCCACCTGGCGACATGAATTTACTGCGCAGGGCTGTGATGACTTTGGGGTGATGGTCTCCGACTTGCGAAGGCCGACAACGCCGAACTCAAGGCCGCGTAGCATCACACCATCGGAACCATCACACAGCATGATTCAACATCGAGCGGGACAACGCCGAGCCTTGCCGGGGGAGGCTTTGGGAGAAAAAAGTGCGTTTGAATTTCCTATCCTCTGTTCATCTTCGGAGCGATCATCCAGTCGAGCTGGCCCTGAAGCTGGCTATTCCCATAACCCAGGAGCGGCGAATGAACACCAGTTTGTGGCAGCAGATTACAAACACCCTTGCCGCCGAATTCTCCGACCTGCCTGATGTGGCGCAGACCACGCGCGT
>Ga0163144_10022204_pt1 | contig 12585 bp, 9 predicted proteins | sample OliLak19BULKMAT1_FD_123175 | JGI IMG/M metagenome (GOLD analysis project Ga0163144, IMG submission 123175) | Freshwater microbial mat bacterial communities from Lake Vanda, McMurdo Dry Valleys, Antarctica - Oligotrophic Lake LV.19.BULKMAT1 | ecosystem: Environmental > Aquatic > Freshwater > Lake... | reverse complement strand
GCCGCAAAATGATTGTTACCCGCGGCGGATAATAAATCAGGGTTCGATCATGAACCCCTTAATGACGGCGCCGGCGCGCCGGGAATTGGTGGAGGCGTTGCGCCAGCGGTATGCGGCGGCAACTCGGGAAGAAAAAGTCAGGATCCTGACGGAGTTCGCGGCGGTGAGCGGGCTGCATCGTAAGTCCGCGATCCGGGTGTTGAATGCGGAGGCGGAAATCGCGCCGTGGCGCTGGGTTCTGATTGTCGTCCGACAGTCCGGAGTTCTTTCGACCGCTTACCCAGCCGCGGGTTTAACGAGGCTGGGTCATCAGAGTTCGTGAACTTGATCAGGGATCGACGGGTTCGAGGCGGACGGTATCGATGTCGATTCCGCCCTCGAAGGCATAGATCCGAATGTAGTTGTCGCCTTCACGCAGCTGGACGATGCCGACATCGAGCTCGCGCCAGGTCTCGGTGGCCGGAAAGGGGAAGCATTTTTGGTAATCGCCGGGGGGGGTATTCGGACCGGGAATAAGCCGGTTGTTGACCATGATTTTGTTGAGCTTGTCGCCCGCTGAGGCGGCGTAGCGCACCACCAACCGCGCCTGACGCGCTTGGGCGGACTGGGCCATCAGGGAGACGTAGGCATAGCGCTGGTTGAAACCAGTGACATAACCGGCACCGGAATATCCAGGCCGCTCCGTCGCCACGAACGTGGTGCCGAGTTCACCGCAAGCCGCGGGACCGTTTTCCGCCTCGAGTTGCACCGTCACCCGGGAAGGCGCGGGTTTTGCGCCACCCGCGGCCACGCCCTCGCGTGAGGGCACGATCGAATGGATGCGACCGTCGTCTTCGTAGGTCAGGACGTCGCACATGAGATTCCGGACTTCGCTTTTCCCGTCGGAAACCCAAGCGCTATGGTGAAAGGCATACCAGGCGCCCTTGTAGTTGACGATGGAACCATGATTGGTGCCCGCCCGCCCGGCGAATTCCGGGATGAATTTGCCTTGGGCGACATAGGGTCCGAGCGGCTTGTCGGCGGTCGCGTAATACATGTTTTCCGGCCAGCGGCGGTTCGGCAGGCCGGGGTAGGAGAGGTAATATTTCCCCTGATAGCGGTGGACCCACGGACCTTCAAAAACGTCCGGGAGCTGGGCCGTGAGTTCGACGTGAGTCTGCGGGACGGCGGCGCGAAGATCCGCGGTAAGTTGCGCGCCATGGCAGCGTCCTCCACTGCCCCAAAACAGATACGGCGTCCCATCCGCATCGACAAACAGGCTGGGATCCTGCCCTTGTTCCACCCCTTGAATGAATCCGGTGTCGGTGAACGGACCTTCCGGCCGGGTGCTGGTGGCGAGTCCGGTGCGAAAAATCCCTGTGCCCTTTTCGATGGCGCAGTAGACGAGCACGTATTTTCCGTCCAGTTGCACGCAGTCGATCGCCCACATGTGGCTGATCGCCCACTTCACGTCCTTGAGATGCAGTATGACGCCATAGTCGGTCCAATTGACCAGATCAGAGGAAGAGAACGCATGGTAACTTAGCATCGTGTCATGGGTGTTGGTGCCGGGTTGATCGTGTGAGGCGTAGACCCAGATACGCTCATCTCCCGGCCAGACGTGCGCGGATGGATCGGCGGAATAGACGGTCGGGATCAACGGATTGCCTGCCGTCAGGCGCGAGCTGAACATAGACCCGAGCAAGATCAGGAAGAGGAGGATGCGGTTCATGAGGGATGGGCGGTTGGAGGATGGGCGCGTCCAGGGGAAGCGCCGGGAAAGGATTGAACAAGGGGTGGGCGCGGTCGTTTAACTGACCTCGCCCGAGCAGGGGCGGTAGTTGCGGATAAAGCGGGAAAGGCGCTGGTTGTTTGGAATAATATCTGATTAAAATTGCAATTCCGGACCTGCTCCGCCGCCCATTTTATCTTATGAACAGACGTGAATTCATCAGCTCGGGCAGCTTGGCTGCGCTCAGTGTCGCAATGCGTGGCCAGGAAACGCCGCAGCTGGTTGCCGCGCCCCTCTCCCCGGGGACGGCGGGCGGACAACTCACCGCGGTGAACGTGGGGTTCGGCGACACCGGGATCTTCAAGCTCGGCGACAAAACAGTGATGGTCGACTGCTACCAAGAGCCGAAGTTTGGCGAGGAGTTCACGCGGTATCTGCCGGGCCGGATCATCGACCTCCTGATCCTCACGCACCGGCATTTTGACCATTACTGGGGAATCGAGCTGCTGTTGCGAGACAACATGGTGGTGAAGGAAATCTGGGAAAGCCCGTTTATCGGTGACATGGCCCCGGGCCGTTTCACCCGCGTGATGAAATGGGAGCAAAGCAACGGCGTGCGGGCCCGCTTCCTCGTGGGCGAGTTGCAAAAGCGCGGGGCCTTGGTCCGCGAGGTCGACACGACCACCGCGCCGGTCACCATCGCCGGTCATCGTTTCGAGATTCTCCATCCGGGGCCGGAGTTTGTCCACGATGTGCAGAGCACCGTCCATGATGCCTGCCTCGTGGTAAGGGTCTCGACGCCCCGGCGGGAGAACGCCGCACTTCTGCTCGGCGACACGACCATACGGGGTCAGGACCAGGTGTTCCGCACCAAGGAGATTGCCGGGAGCGGCATCCTCTGGAGCAGCCACCATGGCGGCCTCGACAGCGTGCATCCGCAGCTGATCGCGACCGCCGCACCCGAACATGTGATCATCTCCGCCCGGCCGGGTTTTCACAAAACCATACCCGAGGAGGAAACGGTGGCCGTTTACCAGCGGTTTACTCGGACGGCGATCCACAAGACCTACGAGAAAGGTAGTTTCACACTCGATTTGTAAGTTCCGGTTCATTTTGGGACGCTCAGATTGTGCGAATGAGGAAGGAACGCACCCCGTGAGGAGCGAGCCGGACTGTCCGGACACCCCGCGATCCGGACAGGCAAACCTGTTGCGGGGCGTCACCGAGATTGGCCAGCAGCACCCGGCAGCCGGCATTTTCCTGCACGGCCAAGGCCGTGACGTGCTGCGGGTGGCTGGAGCGCACGTGGCACATCGACCGAGCGGCCAGCGCGGCAACCAACCGAAAGATCCGAGCCACGGGCCGCTCGACACCGCCTTCACCCAAGATGCCATTGGGTCCTGCGGCCTCATGATAGGTGAGGCTGGTCGCCCCGGCCGACGCCAACGAGACGATGCTGCCCAGCGTCCAAGCGGCGCAAAAAGGCCGGGTTTGTCTGATATCTGTCTGGAAGGGCGGCAATCCGCAGTCTGCGGCGGGCGCCCCGGCTTCTCCCCGGCGCCAGCGGCGGGTCAAGTTGACGGAAGAAACCACGACTGGCCGTCCGCGGGAAATCCGCCGCGCCTCGAGGACCGTGAGGCCCTGGATGGGCAGGGTTTGTCGCACGGAGTCGTCGTCAAAGGCATGCACCTGTGGATTCAACGCATGCACGGTAAAATCAGCGCCGCGCAGACCCCGACGATGACGGTTCAACTCCGTGAAGTTTTCCTTGGCACCGGTGCCGACGGGTGCGGCAAAAGGCGAGCCCGCGAATGTGGCCCGCACCGCGGCGAGACATTCCGGACGGACCGGCCCATGTTGGCGGTCAAAAACCAACCAGCGGGCAATTCGCACTGCTGGAGAGAGCGCGGTGAGCGCATTCCGCAACGCCAGGAGCGAAGTAGCGACAGATCGGGAAAGGATGAGAGCCGGCTCCAGAGCGCACCCCAGCCGGGTCACCATCCGTGCGGCGACGCGTAAGCGGGAAAGGTGGCGGGGATGAGCGAGATCGAGGTCGACCCGCAGGTGCGCAAGCTTCATTCGCCGCAGTGCGGCGAATATTTCTGATTGAACAGCTTGGGCGTGCCAACCGGTTCCCAGCGGGGGTAGTTTCGGTCCGCGCTTTCGGCCCACAAATATTCTCACCTCCTGCGGAGCAGACCAGGGCACTTGGCGGGTGGGACGCAAACTCGGCGGGCCACCCGGCCATGTGAGGGTGATGCGCTGGCTGATCCGTTCGCCCGGTGAGACGGTGAAAGGAAAGGGCCGGGTGAGGGACCGGCAGTAAGTCTTGAAGGAAGCGTCGGTCCAGTTGCGCTGGTCCTCGGTCTCAAAGTCATCGCCCTCCAGGCGCACCTCGGCCCAGACGCCCGACTGCACGGGATGACGGATCGCCCGCACGTCGAGAAACGGCTGGCGAGGCGCGATGTGCCGAGGGAAGCGGGTGTGCTCGATCTGCCCATCCGCATGTTCCACCCGGCAACGACCGCCGCGGCCACCGGCCGGATGCAGGACACAAAAGCCAATGCGGTTGGCCAGGAACTTCCGCCGGGCCCGGCCCGTGAATTCAAAAGCGAGGCGACCGTCAGCCGTGCCTAGCACGAGGCCTTGCCAGGCGAAATCAACCGGACCGGAACGGCACCGGGCGGCAAACGTTACACGGAACGAGCCGGTGTCCTGCTTGATGGAAAGGCGCGAGAGGACTGGCCGCACGGTGCCCCATGCGTGGTCACGCACCGGAGCACCGATGCCCCGGAGCACTTCATGCCGCCCGGCGAACACGGAACCGATGACACCTAGGGCAGGATCAAACTGCACGCGTAGGAAACCGGCCTTGAGCACGATCAGGGGCATGGCGGTTACGAACCGGCGGGGGCGGGCAGGGTGACGACCTGGCCGGTGCGCGCGGATTCATAGCAGGCGAATACTAGGCGCAGGGTTTCGAGATTGTCCGCCCCGGTGGTCTCGGCGGTTCCCTCGCCCCGCAGGCTGGCCAGCAGGTTGCGCTGGGCGGCCACGATGCTGGCGTGCACCACCAGATAGCGGGGGTCGGCCCAGGGATAAACGGGTGGGGGATGGCGTGTTGTGGTCGGGCCGGCCCGGGTGACAAGATGCAGTTTGAAATCGCCCTCGAGGGCGAGAGAGGCGTCTTCGCCTTCAACCGTGATGAATACCTCCGGAAACCGCTCGCCGCGGACACGAGAGGCGTAGCTGAGATTGACGGCCACTGTCATCCCGCTGCGCATCCCGAACAAAGCGGTGGCGGCATCCTCGCCGCTGATGCCCGGAGCCACGCGGTGGGTGTGGGCGCAGACGGTGCGGGCTTCGCCAAACAGATAACGCATCACGTCAAATATATGCGTGCCGATGTCGGTCAGGATGAATTGCCCGAGATCGCGCAGGAAGGGCTGGTTCTCGAAGACGGGAAAGCTATTGGCGAAGTTGATCTGGGCTCGCCACGGGCGGCCGATCGGGGCGGTGAGCAGCGCGGCGGCCAGAGCGCGGATCTGCGGCTGCCAGCGCCAGTTTTCGTTGATCAACAGCGGGGTGCCGTAGGCCGTGCAATCCCCGACCATATCGGCGGCGGTGGCAAAATCCGGGGCCATCGGTTTCTGGCAGATGACCGGCAGTCCGCGGGCGGCGGCAGCCAGCGTCATTCCCGCATGCTGACCGACCCCCGTGACAATATCCACGAAGTCGAGGGATTCCCGGTCGAGCATCGTCTCATAGTCGTCGTAAACACGGTCAATGCCGAACTCGCGGGCGAGGGCCTCGGCTTTTCCGCGGGTGCGATTATACAAGGCGACGCACTCGCAGCCGGGTAGTTCACGCCAGCCGCTAAGTTGATAGCGCGCCCAGTATCCCGTCCCAGCCATGGCAAAGCGAAGCGAGTTATTCATGAGTGGACAAAGAGCGGTTTCAGATAAGCTATGCTGGCTTCGGCCCAGAGCCGTTCCTTGGTGATGGTCTGGGCCAGCTCTGGTTCAGGCGGCGTCCAGATTTCCAGAATGACGCTACGGCAGCGCTGCTCCCGGGCTACTCGCCGGAGGAGCCGCGGCAGGTCGAGCTGGCCGCGGCCGGCGGGCCGGCCCTCAACGACAAAACCCATGGCGGAATGCACGCGACGGATGGCAAAGTCCTTCACATGGAGATTGACCGTGTGCCGGGCGAGTTCGCCGAGGACCTGTTCTAGGCCCTCACCCGCGCCAAGTGAATTCGCCGTGTCGAGGCAGATGCCCACCCAGGGGCTGTTGATCTCCTCCATCATCCGGCGCAGCGTGCGCGCCGGGAAACGGTCGTGATTTTCAATTCCCAAGACGACGCGGGCATCCTCGAGCAGGGGGAGTGCCGTGCGGATTGAAGCGATGACCTCGCTGGCGTCGGGTTCGAATCCCGGGCCGTCGATCACGAAGCGCAAGAGTGGGGAACGCAGTCGGCGGGCCAGATTGATGAATTTATTCAGGTGCGCGTCAGTCAAGCCGCGGGCACCGATCTCTAGCTCCACGGGCTGATCCGCGGCGGCCGCTTCCTGCAATCGCGTCAATCGTGCTTCGGGGAAGGCGTGCAACGGTAGGTGGTCGCCGATTTGCACCAAGTCGAGGCCATGCGCCCGCGCAAACCCCAGTAGATCGATTTCCGTGAAGGGAACAGCTGGGGTGTGGTCCGGCAGGCCAACACCCCAGCCGAACGCATAGGAACTGACACCAAGTTTCATGGGTAATCCGGGCCGGCGCGTTCGGGTCGGGAGGCGGTCAATGGGTGGTGATATCGCGAACCTGCTCGCGGATGTCCGAGAGTTCGAAGATTTTCTGCCAGCCATCCCGGAAGATCAGCGGCTTGGCGCGCTTGCTGATCTTGTAAGCGGCATCGGAGAAAGTGCCGTTGACCTCGCCAAAGAGCACGGCGATCTGGATGCGCAGGTGACCCAACACAAAATCACGCGCGGCGTCGGCCGGCACACCGGCGGCCACGGTGCGATCATAGCCCTCCTTCACCACTTCCATGCAAGTCTGGGCGAGGGTCTCGACTAGGGCGGGTTCAAGGATCGCCATTTGCTCGAGGGTCACTCGGTGAATGACATCCACCGGGGCATAAATCGCCTGGGTGACCTCGGCGCCGAGGTCATATTGTGCCTCGCTTCCCTGCATAAGCGCGACGACGGCCGACTGCTTGGCGGTGACTCCGCCGTAAAAATCACGAAACGCATCCTCGGAGGGCTCCCAATTGAAAATGGACGGATGGCAAGGATGCGCGATCACGCAGCCGATGTCCGTCCGCAGGGCGAGCTGGCCATCCAGCGGTGCGGCCGGGTCAAGCGTCATCAGCAGTGAGCCGGCCCGCATGAGCGGGATGACCGCCCGCGAGACCGCCCCAATGGCAACGTCCGGCACGGCGAGGATGACCACATCGGATACGGGAACGGCAGCTTCTTGGTCAGCCACGGTGATGCCGCGCATTCGCAGGTTCTCCTGTCCCCGGGAGGAAACCTCGAGGTAGTGGACCTGATAGGCGGTAGATTTGATGAAATTGTCGGTGATGCGGCAGCCCATCTTGCCACCGGCACCGACGAGGGTTATGGTTTTTTGCATGAGAGGAAGGATTACCGGCCAAGATTGGCCGACTGGCCGGGTCGGGTGCGCCAAAGAATATAGGCGGCGAGGGGATGCAGGCACGCACCCCCGACGAAAAGTGGGGCATAGCCGAAGCGGTCGATCATCGATCCCGCCAGCTGGTTGAACAGGATGCTGGTCACTCCGGAAAGTGCGCTTAGCACGCCGATCGTGGTGGCTATAGTGCCGGGCGGCGCGAGTTCGCTCACCATGACGCCCGACATGATGACCCAGCAGTTGGTCATGAACAGGCACAGGGTGATCAAGCCGAGCACGGCCGGACCGGAATGAGGGACAAAGGGTGCCAGCGCCGCGGCGGGGGCGAGACACGACAGCAGTCGCAGCGTGCGGCTGCGCACTCCGGCCGTATCCCCGAGTTGCCGTTTCCGTGTCTGCCGATCGGACCATGTCGCCACCGCGATGTTGGCCAAGGGAACGAAGATCCACGGGAGCCAGGTCCAGCGGCCGATTTCAGGCAGGCTCCAGCCGGCGTGCTCCTGCAGAAAACCGACGTGCCAGTTGTTCAGGAAGAAGTAGAAGGGGTCGCAGAGGATGCGAGCGACTATCAGGCCGCGCAGGCTGGGCAGGCTGAAGATAAGGCGCAGACTCGCCCCAAACCTCAGCTTGGCCGGCTCCGGGCCAGTCGTAACAGCCACGGGAGGGTTCCGGTCCGAAAGCCACCACATGACCGCGACCACGACGCTGAAGATGGCGGGAATAATAAAACACAGCCGCCAGTCGCCCCGTAGCGCCATCCAGACGAGCAGGGGTGGGGCGATGATGGGTGCGCCCGCTCCCAGCGCCTGACCGAAAGTCGCGGCGAAGGCGCGCCGGGCGGGGGGAAACCACAGAGTCATCATCAGGATGATCGATGGTGAAATGCCGGACTCGGCGATACCGAGGAGACCGCGAGCCACGGCCATTTCCGGAAGATTCCGGGCCAAGCCGCAGCCGAGGGTCGCGACCGCCATGCCGAGCAGAAAAACCGTGGTGCCGCGCCGGGTGCCCCAGCGATCGAGGATTCTCCCGGAGAAGAGATAGAAGACCGTGTAGGGAACCATGTAGGCCGTGATGAGCAGGGCAAAGTCGGCGTTGCTCAGGCTCAGGGCCTCGGAGATCGTAGACTTGAGAATAGCGACTGATTGGCGGTCGAGGTAGAAGGCCATGCCCGCAAACGCCCCCACGATGAGCATGCGCCAGGAACGGAAGTCGACGGTGGTCTGGGGGGGGGCTGGGGCGTGGGATTTCTCATGGCGGGGGCGCGGAGTTGTGCCGGGTGGGTCGTAAGCGGGAGGCGGTGGAAGGTCGTGAACCCGGAGGCGGAGGAGCGGCAGGGGGCCCGGCGAGCATTGCCTGATTCGGATCAGTTCATGCGGGACGAAAGATGATGATGGCGTCCTCGGTCTGCTCCGGGACGGACCAAGGCAAGGCCAAGCCGGCGGGCAGGTGTAGCGGTCCGACGGTAATTCCGGTGGCGGAATCGAAGCGCTCGACCAACAGGCCGGCCGGGCTGGTGACGGTCGCGAGCGCTGCGGATGACAGGGTGCCGACCTGCGGCGAAGGCAGATAGCAGAGCAATTCGCCGGTGTGGCGGGACCGGGCAAAGAGCGCGCCGCCGGGAGCGGATTCGGCGGCGGAGATCTCCGGCACGGGTTCAAGCCAGCCAAACCGGTCGAGCATGGTGCGCACATGGCGCATTTGCCGGGCGGCGGGGCGGTCAAGGGCGTCGCGCCAGGCCATGGGCGAAGGAACGTTACGCGGATTGCGACCGGGTTGCCACACCTGCCACACGGCGTTGTGGCCGTAGGCCGCCCCGGCGGCGCCGGCGAACAGGGCGCGGTAAACCGCTTTGCGCACGTCCCACGGTCCCATGTAGCCGTGAAGCTGCCGGTAGCTCTCATATGTCAGTTCAGCCTCGGGGATGTCCGTCCACCGTCTGCCGGCGGTCAGTTTCCAGAACTCCACCGGCACATCCTCGTAGCAGGGCTCGACGTCGATCACGGGCTTGCGAGGCAGCAGTGTTGTATCGGTGAGGATGCGTTGGTGCACCGGATAGTCGCGACGCCCATGGCCGGATTGCAGGGCGTTGAACGCGAGCCACGGCCGGTCGTGGAAAAATTCCGAACTGGAGCGATAACCCTCGGGATGGAAGGTGATGAGTGCGCCGGGGCCCCGGCCCTCAATTAAACCGGCCGCCATTGCGTCCCAGATTGCAAACTCCTCCGCCGACTCCGGATTGCGGTCGCCACCGAGAAACCAGAGGAGCGGCCGCTCGCGCCAGCGCTGCGCCAGCAGGCGGGTGAACCGGTGCGCATTCGCCGGACGGAAAATACTTGGCCCGGCACCGCGCGCGAGAGGCTTGACCTTGTCGCCCCAGGCCGGAACGAGCGCAAAGGTGAACCCGCGGGCGGTGCCTTGGTCCATGACCCATTCGACCCAGCGCAGCCATGTCTCATTCGGCCGTTCCGGATCGAGCGCAGTTAGCGGGAGCTGCCCGTTACGGTCGGGGATGCGCAGCCCGTCGAGTTCAGCGAGCAAGGCGACTTGGATGACGGTGAATCCCTTGGCTTGGCGGTTGTCGAGATAGGCAATGACGTCGGCCGCGTCCATGCGGTGAAACATTTCCCAAGCCGTGTCGGCCAAGTAGGGGAAATAGCCTCCGTGGGCATTCACTAGGTGGCACCCATCCGGGCTGACTTGCCGGGGCGGCATAACGGCGGGCGGGGGAATCGTTGCAATCATGTCCGGCGTTGACCGCGGCGTGATCGGGTGGGCAGCAGCCAGCCCCAGCACACGACACCACGGGGATAGAAGCAAAGATTATTGCCGTTGAACGTCTCGAAAAAGAGTTTGGGCTCCTGCGTGTTGGTGACGACCTGCCAGTCCCAGTAGCGCTCGCTGAGATGCCGGACGTCGAGGCCGTGGCGTTCGGCGACGAGATCGCGAAGGAGGTTCATCGAGATCCACCCGGGGTGGCGCGAACTGCCCGCCAGACCGCGGAGGACGGCATCCCCTGACTCGGCCTGGTCGCCATCATAGTCGGTGTGCACGCACCCGTATTCCCGAAGGCAGCGATCAGTGCTCGTGACGAGGTCCTTTCGCACACGGCGCGGGTTGAGCCCGGTGGGGAAGTCCAGGAGCTCTAGCAGCGCCAGACCGTTGGTCGTGTAGATGTGCGGTGCGTCCCAGCCGGGGATCTCGGCATAAGTTTCGAGGCGGCCGGTCCAGGGGTTCTTGACCTCGCCATCGGGCCGCAGGAGCGCGGCATAGTGATCGCCGCGCCAGCCCTTCCGTTCGAGCTGGCGGAGAATCCGTCCGGCGCGTGCCCTGAGTTGGCGGCGCAGACTGATGAAGCCTCCTTCGGCCGCGAGTTCGCGGCCGGCGACGAACGCCGCATAGGTTTTCACTGCGAGATAGACCTGCTCGTGCCCATATTGAATCGCGGGGGAGGCGTCGTCGATGGTGTTGGCCACGCCTTTCACGGGCACGCCTGTGCGCGGATGACCGCAGGCGATCAGGAAGAGCAGGGCATCGCGCAACGCCGCGCCGTGCTGGCGCACCCGCGCCCAATCCCGGGTGTGCCGCGCATAAGCGAACGACAACAGCACGTAATTGGCCGCCTCCTCGACCTCCATGTCATGCGGGTAAGCCGGGCCGTTGGCATCGGCGTAGCGACCGACGTCATGGCTGAAGAAGCGCGTGCCGTTTCCTTGGGCGCCCAAGACCCCGCTGCCTTTCTTCATGAACTCGGGCCAGGCATCCAGCTGCAGGCCGAGCAACTCCGGCCAGATCGCCAAGTAAAACGGCGCCTGAGTGAATTCGACATCAAGGGTCGAATGGAAATAGCAGCTCCCTTCCCACACACTGAACCAGCGCCGGCCGTCGGGCCGACGCACCAGCCACGTGTTCATCAGCCACGAGTGCAGCGTATAGCTGAGCAGGCGGCGGCGGCTGATGCTCGGGGTGGTGGCGGCGACGCGCTCTTCCAGTTGGCGCGCGGCGTTCCAAATCTCATTGCCCTGGCGCAGCGCCCAAGCGCCCACCGCTTGGACATCGGCGAAACTTTCCGCACAGGCGAACGGACAGCGTTCGCCCCGGACTTCCAGCAAGGGAGCGGGGTAGGCACACCAAAAGACCTCTAGCGCCTCCCCGCTGCCTGGGGTGACCAAACGGGAAAATCCGTTTCCCGTCAGACTGCCGCGCGGGGAGACCAGATGGTCCACCTGGGTGTGCCAGTCCTGAGGCGCATCTGCCGGGTCCTGGTCGACCTGGCGCAGCCGCCGACTGCGGAATTGGAGCCGCAACGCCGAACCTTCCGGACTAGTCACGATATCCGGGCCGGAAAAGGCGAAGAACAGCTCAACTTCCTCGGCAAGCTCGCTGCACTCGGTGTAGCGGTATTTTCCGCTCAGCCGCGCCACCTCGAGCCGCAAGGCCACCACCGGAGTGGAGGAGAATTCGAAGTCCCCTGCCCGGAAGGGGACGGCGACGGAAAGCGTGACTTTCAGGCCCGCCGGTCCGTCAAGGCCGATGTAACGCGTGGAGCACGGCGCGAGCCGCTGGTCGACAAAGTCAAAGTCTGTCGATCCAGGGGTGAGGGGAAAGAGGCGTTCGCGGGTCCCGATGCGCACCCCGACGTGCAGGTGAAGTTCAGGGAGCGCATCGAACCGATCAAAGCGCACAATGCCGCATCGGCGTTGGATGGGGTTGAAGAGGAGGCCGTGTCGTGAACCGAGCACGGCGAGTGCATCGCACATGAGCTGCATGGTGGAGGGTGGGGCTATATGCCGTGGAGCCGGGGTAGCACAGCCCAGCTCAAGCTTTATCCGTAAACCATGGTTCGTCCTGCCGGATTAGGAATCATGCCAGCGGCGCGCGATATGTATTACATTTTCCGTTGGGAAAGTCTCTCCGGCACCCCGGGTGGCGGTTTTAGTTTACTGGTAATCCACGGTGGGGGTTGATCCGGTTGCGGGAAGGGGGAAATTGTCTGGTATGCTACCCCTGCTTTCTCGTTTAATTCTCCCCGCATTTTGCTGGAGCTGTGCAGTTTCCACTGCGTGGTCGCAATCCTCTCTGTCCCGGTCGCTGCCTGTCGCGAGTCCCGAACAAGTCGGCGTGGACGGCGCGAAGCTGGCCAAGGCCATCGAAGTCTATGCCAAGGCCGCCGGTGGCGCGGGCGCCGAGCGCATGGTCGTCGTGCGTCAGGGCTGTGTGATCTGGCGT
>Ga0163144_10022202_pt1 | contig 12587 bp, 14 predicted proteins | sample OliLak19BULKMAT1_FD_123175 | JGI IMG/M metagenome (GOLD analysis project Ga0163144, IMG submission 123175) | Freshwater microbial mat bacterial communities from Lake Vanda, McMurdo Dry Valleys, Antarctica - Oligotrophic Lake LV.19.BULKMAT1 | ecosystem: Environmental > Aquatic > Freshwater >... | reverse complement strand
GAGTGGCGAAGTGTTGCTGGAACTAGTCCCGGTGCTCGTCCCGCTCGTGGACGAAGTCGTGGTCGTCTTCGTCAAGGTCCCGAAATCCGCGATGTCGATGTGGGCCTTGCGCACGCCGACATCCTCGATGATCACCTGGTTCTTCGCGCGCGCGTCGCTGAAGCCGTTGTATTTGACCCGCAGGTCGAGAATCTCCGAGCGCTTCTTCGGATCGTCGCCCCAGGTGATCGACGCGACGCTCGGCCCCGTGGAGAGATCACCCGAGATGCCGGTGATCTTCACGTTCGGGTTCGCCTTCTCGATAAAGGCCGCGAAACCCTTGAAGGGCAGCGCCGTCTTCATGATCGCGTGGCGCGCCCCGAGCACCGCCGCGATGATCAGGCAAACAAAGAGGACGAGGACGGCGATGCAGCCGAAGCGCCAGGGGAACGACGAGCCAGTGGAGGGAAGCGGCGGAGGGTTGGAGTTCATCGCGTGATGCAAAGCTGATAGTCGCCCGGCGGCGGCGTGTCACGGTCGGTGATGACCGGCCATTATCGCACCGCCCTTCCGCGATCCACTCCTCCTCTGCGTCATGCCCGAGCCGCTCCCCCACTCCGCTCGGCGCCTTTGGCCCGCGATTCTCACGCTCGCTTTTTTCGTGGGCCTCGCGCTGGTCACGAGCCTCACAGCCATCGGTCTCGTCCGCCGCCACGAATGGACGGTGAAGCTCTTCGGCGAAGCTCGCGCCGACGACTGGCACTACGCGATCGCCCACTCCGTGGAGCGCTGACTCTGTCGTCCGGTCTTGTCCGCGTGACGTGGCAACCAATCAAGGGCGATCACCTCGGCGTCGCGATCGAGTTTTTGAAATACCGCAACAAATGGGTGATCGTCGCCGCCGCACCAGCGCAGGCTGGCCATTGGGAATTCCCCGAAGATGTCGTCGCGGTTCACCCGCCGAAGCCGCTCACGCCCGCCCATTTCCGAGTCGTCCCGTATCGCCGCTGAACCCCCTTTTTCTAAATCGCTCCACAAACCGGCGTGCATCGTGGAGGCTGCGCGGACCTATGGACGCCCCGACGAAAACTTTCCTCCTCGATCTCCTCAACACGCCGAGCCCCACGGGCTGGGAAACCGGCGGGCAGAAAGTGTGGATGGATTACGTGCGCGGCCACGCGGATCGCGTGGAGCACGACGCCTACGGCACGGCCTGGGCGACACTCGAAGGCCAGGGCGACACGCCGCGCCGGATCATGCTCGAGGCGCACGCCGACGAGATCGGGTTCATCGTGAAGCAGGTCACGTCCGACGGCTTCCTCCGGCTCGACCGCGTGGGCGGCAGCGACACGGCGACGGCGCGCGGACGGCGGATTCTGTTCCTCGGCGAAAAGGGCTCGGTGCTCGGCATCATCGGCAACACCGCGATCCATCTGCGCAAGGACAGCCTCGGCGACGAGAAGGCGCCGAAGATTCACGAGCTCTATGTGGATGTCGGCGCGACGAGCGCGGCGGAAGTGGCGAAGCTCGGCCTGCGCGTCGGCATTCCCGCGGTCTATGCCGATAGCGCTCAGGAATTTGGCAAGGAGCGACTGGTCGGCCGCGCGCTCGATAACCGGCTCGGCGGATTCATCCTCGCCCAAGTCCTCGCCCGACTCGCCAAGCGCCGGAGGAAACTGCGCTCCACGGTCATCGCGGTGAACGCGGTGCAGGAGGAGATCGGTGGCCACGGCGCGCGCATGGCGGCTTACCGGCTGAACCCCGATGTGGCCATCGTGCTCGACGTGACCCACGCGACCGACACGCCCGGCATCGACCACGCCGTGCATGGCGACATCAAGCTCGGCGCCGGCCCGACGATTACCCACGGCACCTGCAACCACCCGCGCGTCATCAAGCGCCTGCTCAAAGTCGCCGCCGATGCCAAGATCCCGATCCAGCACGAGAGCAGCAGCCGCTACAGCGGCACGGACACCGACGTCATCTTCAATGTCCGCGAAGGCATCCCGAGTGCGCTCGTCTCCTTCCCGCTGCGCTACATGCACAGCGTCGTGGAAATGGCCGACCTGCGCGACGTGGAGAAAACGATCGTGCTGCTCACGGCGTTCGTCGAATCCGTCACCGAGGGCGATGACTTCAAGGTGAAACTCGCCTGAGCGGCGCCGAGAAAACCAGTTTCCGCGTGACCTTTCTTTGCTAAAGATCAGGACCCTTTTCCGCGCACCCGAGCCATGTCCCGCAAAACCCGTCACGTCGATAAACTCCGCCACGAAGAAGACACTGTGGGCGCCCGCCGCGCCGAGCGTCACGAGCAGGAGGAGCTGGCCGGAAAGAAAAAGATCGAGGCCGCCAAGACCAAGGCCCTGCGTATCCTCGAACTGGAAGAAAAGAAAAAGGACATCGACGCTCACCCGCCGCGTGTCGCCCGGGTCGGGAAGCCGCTAATCCGCTAAGGTAGAGGTTCGGCCCCTGCGTGTGCCGTGGAACGTGGAGATGATCATCCGCGGGATGCAGCACCTGAGCCGCTCGGCGGGCGGGTGAAGCGGTCAGCGAATATCACCGGATCGGAGCAGGCTTTCCGTGAAAAGCGGCTGCGCGATTGCCACGCCGCCCCGCTGACTTCCGTCAGTGCTCGGTGCCGTTCTTGGCCGTTTCGGAATCGCTGCCGTGATTGCCGGAGTCGCGGTTCTGCAGAGCCGGAGTGGAAGTCGAGCCGCCACCGAAGAGCCGCGCGAAGATCCGCTTGGGCGCGGCCCTGCCAGCTTCCTCCTCGGAAAGTTCATTGTGCGCCTCGGTCTTCGCGGTTTCCCAAGCGGGCGCAAAACCGGGCACATTCAGCAGCATGCGTTTCTCAGCCCGAGCGTAGATTTCGAGGTCGCGCTGGAGCTTGCGATCGGGGATCTCGTTGAGTGCATTCACCTTCACGCGCAGGCTTTCGTTTTCCTTGCGCAGCGTTTCCTGCTCGGCCTTGAGCTTCTTCATCGTCTCGGCCTCGATCTCCAGCTTGTCGCTCAGGTGGCGGCGGAAGCGGGAGAGTTCACCCTTGAGCCGCAGGTAATTGTAGGCGGCGATGATCAGGAAGACGCAGCCGAGGTAGAAGCCCCAGGCAAATTCACTCGTGAGTAGTTTTTGGAAGTCCACAGTTGGGTCGGGTTCGGCGGCGCTAGGATGATCAAAGCGATGCCGTGAGGCACGGTGCGGGAATTCGGAAAAATTGCAAGGTCGCTCCCGTGAGCCTCAACCTACGCCGCATCGCCCGCCTGATAGATGCGCCCTTTCCAGCTCACGCCTTTTTTGCCGAGCCGGCGCCAGCTATTCAGGCCGATGGCGAGGCCGAGTGCTTCGCCAAACGGGTGCAGCACGCAGCCGATCCAGGAAGTGCGGTAGCGCAAGGTGAGGATAATGCGGATGAGATAAATCACGCCGACCTGCATGAGCACGAGCGGGCGCGCCGGGCTCGGGAGCCAGACGAGGAAAAATGGGAGCAGGAACCCGCCGAACTGCATCGCGCCGACTGCGAAAAACGCCGCGAAGGAATCCTCGAAGGCCGCGCGCATGTTTTTCGTGAAGCCCTCCCATACCTCCGGGAACGACCGATACATCCGGCAGGTGGAAAAACGGAGCGCGTCGCAGTTGAGCAGGCGCATTCCCACGCCCATTCGCGAGGCCACGGCGCGACCGAGCGCGACGTCCTCGACGAGATGATCGTGCAGTGCCGCGTGTCCGCCGATGCGGTCGTATCCGGCTCGGGTGAAGAAGATGAATTGCCCATTGGCCGCGCCGAGCGCGCGCCGCATGGAGAGCGGCAGCTTCGCCGCGAGACGCGGAAACCTTTGCAGAACCAGCACCAGCCAGTGCGGATACATGACGAGGCCGAGGAGCAGGATCATCGGGACGACGAGCTTTTCGCCCAAGGAGCGAGTGATGAGCCGCGGCCACGCGGAGAGCAGATCGGCGCGGTATTCGCGCGCCGCCGCGACTGCCGCAGAGACCGTGCCCGGCGCGTGGGTGGTGTCGGCGTCGGTGAAGAAAAGAAAGTCCCCCGAAGCGGCCTGCGCGAGCTGGTGGCAGGCCCAGCCCTTACCCGTCCAGCCCGCCGGGAGCGCCGCGCCAGAGATGATCCGGCGATCCCCTTCCTCGCCCAGCCCGAGTCGGCGCACGAGGTCGCCGGTGCCGTCGTCGGAGTGATCGTCGAGCACGATGATCTCGTAGTTCGGGTAATCCTGCGCGAGCAGCGAAGCGACACACGGCTCGATGTTGCGGGCTTCGTTGCGCGCGGGGACAAGGATGGAAACGCGTGGTGCCTCCGCGGCGGGAGGCGGCTCGACGGGGCGCAGGCTGCTGAAGCTGGCCACATTCACCAGCACGCCCGCGAGCGCGAAGAGCAGCCCGAAAAGCACGAGCGTTTGGTAAAGGAGGACGAGGGAATCCATGGCGAGGATGCGCGGTGGCGCGGGCGATAGATGCGCCGAAGCCCGGCCTATTTACAAGACCCGCGCGAGCCCGCATATTCCCGCCCCGCCTTTTCATGTCGCCATCCGCCTTCGATCTCACCGCCGCTCCGACGCCCGCGCTGCGCCGTTTCGCCGCGCTGCTCGCGCCGAAGTCCGACGCGCAGCTCGAGGCGCTGGCTCGCGAATCCGCGGCGGTGACGCGCAGGCATTTCGGCAAGACCATCCGCCTCTTCGCGCCGCTCTACCTTTCCAACGAGTGCATCAACAACTGCGCCTACTGCGGCTTCTCGCGCGACAACGCCATCCTGCGCGTCACGCTCGAGATCGAGTCGGTGGTGAAGGAAGCGCGGCATCTCGCGGCGGAAGGTTTTCGCAACATCCTGCTCGTCGCCGGGGAGCATCCGAAATTTGTCTCGAACGGCTACATGGAGCGCTGCATCCGGGCGCTCGCGCCGGAGATCCCGAGCATCGCGCTGGAGGTCGCGCCGATGGAGGCGCGCGAATACGCGCCGCTCGTGGCCGCGGGCGCGGAAGGCCTGATCGTCTATCAGGAAACGTATGACCGCGCGACTTACGCGGAGATGCACACAGCGGGACCGAAAAAGGATTTCGACTGGCGCCTCGCCTGCCCGGAACGCGCCTACGCCGCGGGCTTCCGTCGGATCGGCGTCGGGGCGCTCTTCGGGCTCGCGGCCTGGCGCGCCGAGGCGCAGGCGCTGGCCGCGCATCTCGATCACCTGCTGCGCACCTGCTGGCGCGCGCAATTCACCGTGAGCCTGCCGCGGCTGCGCCCGTGCGCCGGAGATTTCGCACCGCAGCATCCCCTGCCCGACCGCGAGTTCGTGCAGCTCATCTGCGCGCTGCGCGTCTGCTTTCCGCAAGTCGGCATCGTGCTGAGCACGCGCGAACCTGCGCCGTTGCGCGACGCGCTGATTCCACTCGGCATCACCATGATGAGCGCGGGCAGCCACACGGAACCCGGCGGTTACACCGGGCAGGGCCGCGACGATCTGCATCTCACGGTGCGAGGCAAGGCGCTCGCGCCCGCCGATTCCGCGGCCGATGCAGGTGCGACCGGACAGTTTCAAATCGCCGACGAACGCTCGGCCGCGGAAGTCGCAACGCTGCTGCGCACGCAAGGTTTTGAGCCGGTGTGGAAGGATTGGGACGCCGCGATCCTCGACGCGCCGGGCAGCCGGGCCGCATCCGCCACCGTCGTCGCATGACTTTGACGGTGAATGGGGAAGCGCGCGCAATCGCCCGCGCCACGAACGTCGCCGAACTCATCGAAGAACTCGGCCTGCCCGCGCCCGCCACGCTCGTGGAGCACAACGGCCTCGCCTTGCGCCGCGACGAGTGGCTCGCCCACGCGCTCGCCACCGGCGACCGCATCGAGCTCATCCGCATCGTCGCGGGAGGGTGACGCTAAATCGTTTCCCCCTTTCGCACTGACAAGCGCTCCGACGCGCTGCCGCTATTTTCACAGGCGGCTAGCCTGCCCAGTACTTGCTCAGGAATTCGAAGATCATTTTCAGCTTTGCCTCGGTCACAAACTGCGGACCGCCGTGCCCGGCGCCTTCGAGCACGTCCAGCGTCACGTTCGCGCCCACTTCTTTCAGTTTTTTGTAAAGCCGCTCGCTTTGATCCAGCGGAACCAGCGGATCTTTCGTCCCCTGCATGATGAGCATCGGCGCCGCGTCCTTCGTCGCCCACGTCACCGGGCTGGCGCGTTTGGCCAGTTCGAGCTTCTGCGATACCGGGCCGCCGAAAAGCTGGGCCAGCACGGAGTTCGGATTTTCGCGCTGCACCATCGGCGTCGGCAGGTTTGCGTCGTAGCCTGGAAAATCCGCGGGGCCGAACCAATTGATGACACATTGCACCGCGCTGGATTCGTCCAGATTCGCCCCCACGTCGAAATCGCGCACCTGCCCGGTCACGCCGAGGAGAGCCACGAGATGCCCACCCGCGCTCGCGCCCCACGCCGCCACCAGATCCTTGCGGTAGCCATATTCCGCGGCGTGTGCCCGGAGCCAGCGGATGGCCGCCTTGCAGTCCTCTATTTGCGCCGGGAAAATCGCGTGCTGACTGAACCGGTATTCCACGCTCGCCACAGCTACGCCGTTTTTCAGCATCGCTAGTCCAGGCGGGTTCGCCTTGGTGCCGCCCCGCCAGCCGCCACCGTGAATCCAGACGAGCAGCGGCCCCTTGGGCTGAGCGGGCAGGTAAAGGTCGAGCTTCTGCTGCCCGTGCCCACTGTCCACGTAGGCCAGATCGCGAAACACGCGTGCGCCTTCCGGCAAGACCGGCCCCGCTTCGGCGGGTGCGGGCGTGGCCGGAGGCTGCTGGGCGACGGCCCATCCGGGCAGCGCGACGACGAGGGCGAGCACGGCCAGGAGACGGCGGGAGAGTACGGGTAAGGGCGATTTCATAGGCGGGGAAAGCGGCGCGGTTGGGGGAGAGTTGTGCCGCCTGGTTTTCTCATTGGGAAGACTGCAGTGCGCAATTTTGAACTACCGATCAGGTGGACCGGGTGCTGGGCCGCATCTTTATGAGAGAAAACCATCGCCGGATAAGCGCGGCGCGCCGTTTGCTACGATTTGGAAGGTATGCGTACCATGACCAAAACCTCGTCACCCACGCGTGACCGCGTGCGGGTGCATTCCACGCCGGAAGGCTTTGCCGTGCAGGTGTATGGCCAGACTGTGCTCCGGGTCCTCTCGCACCGCGAAGCGCTGCAGAAAGCGGCCGAACTGCGCCAGGCGCTGAACTAAAACCAAACGCCGCTTTCCGGCGAAAGAAAGCCTGCCTTGCTCAGCGGCGCACGCGTCGGCGGCGGTTGGCTTGTGAATTGCTAAACAAAGGCGCGTTATGAATGCGCAACTACCCGGCCTGATCCTTCTCGGACTCGGCGTCCTCGCCGCCGTGCTCGGCGGCATCATCACCATCGTCGCGGCTTTTCACCAAAGCGTCCTCTGGGGGCTTGTCACCCTTTTCGTTCCGCTGGGAAACATCGTCTTCACGTGTGTCCACTGGGCCGAGGCCCGGGTTGGTTTTCTCATGAATGTCGGCGGCGTCCTCCTGTGCATTGGTGCCGTTTTCACGATGCCCGATGTGCGCGCTGCGATTCAAAAAGGCGGTCTGCCGATGAGCAGTTTTGCGGCGCCGGAAAAAGCGAAGCCGCTCTCTCCCCAGGAGCTGAGCCAGCAGATCATGGACAAACGCGAGGCCGTCGAGAATGAGCAGCGGACATTCGTCACCACCGGACGCGAACTCCAGGTCCAATACTCGGCTCTCGAAGATCGCCGACTGGGCCTCAAGCCGACCGACGTGGTCGCCGTCGCGAAGTTCAACGAAGAAGCCGCCGCGTATCAGGCGCGCAACACCCAGCATCGCAACCTGCAGCAGCAGATCACCCAGACCCAGGCCGATCTGGACAAGCTCATCGCCACTCGGAACGGCGCGAGTCAGCCCGGCGGTGGCAAGAAGGTCGTGATGTATACCACCGCGAGTTGCCCGGCCTGCAAAGTGGCCAAACAATACATGGCCCAAAAGGGCATCCCCTATCAGGAGATCAACGTGGAGACTTCACGCGAGGGCATGGCCGAGTATCAGAAACTCGGCGGGCGCGGCGTCCCGCTCATCACGGTCGGCGACAAGAAGATGACCGGCTTCAACTCGCAGGAGTTGGAGAAGATGCTCCTCTAGACTCCGGAGGTCACCACTCGGCGACCACGCCATCCGGCGTGCGCCAGATCGGGTTGCGCCAGCGATGGCCGGTCTCCGCAGCTTTGCGGACTTTCGCTTCGTCGATCTCGATCCCGAGCCCCGGCCCGGTCAGGCGATGCACGAAACCGTCGGCGTAGTGGAAGACCGAGGGATCGACGAGGTAGTCGAGCAGGTCGCTGCCTTGGTTGTAGTGAATGCCGAGCGACTGCTCCTGGATGAAGGCATTTGGCGTGCAGAAATCGACCTGTAAACTCGCCGCGAGGCAGATCGGGCCGAGCGGGCAATGCGGCGCGACCGCCACGTCGAAAGCTTCCGCCATCGTGGCGATCTTCTTCAACTCACTGATCCCGCCGGTGTGCGAACAGTCCGGCTGGATGATGTCCGCACCGCCGCTCTTCAGCAGTTCCTTGAAACCCCAGCGCGTGAACTGCCGCTCACCGGTGGCGATCGGGATCGACGTTACGCCGCGGAGATCGAGCAGCGCTTCGTTGTTTTCCGCCAGCACCGGCTCCTCGATGAAGAGCGGCTTGATGAATTCGAGTTCCTTGGCCAGCACCTTGGCCATGCCCTTGTGGACGCGGCCGTGGAAGTCGATGGCGATGCCAAAGTCCGGCCCGCAGGCTTCGCGGATAGCCGCCGCACGCTCGACCGCCTCGCGGATTTTCTTCGGCGAACCGATCCACTCCACCTCCTCGGTGCCGTTCATCTTGATCGCGGTGTAGCCCGCTTCCTTCTTGGCCAACGCCTCGCGGGCCACATCGCCCGGCCGGTCGCCGCCGATCCACGCATACACGCGGATCTTCTCGCGGCATGCCCCGCCGAGCAGTTCGTAAACCGGCACGCCGAGCGCCTTGCCTTTGATGTCCCAGAGCGCCTGATCGATCCCGCTGATCGCCGACATCAGCACCGGCCCCCCGCGATAAAAACCGCCGCGATACAGCACCTGCCAGAGGTCTTCGATCCGCGACGCATCGGCGCCGATGCAGTAGTCCGCCAGTTCCTCGACCGCCGCGCGCACCGTGTCGGCACGGCCTTCCACGACCGGTTCACCCCAGCCGACGAGGCCGGATTCGGTGGTGATTTTCAGGAAGAGCCAGCGCGGTGCGACGGTGAAAAGTTCAAGCGAGCGGATTTTCATGCGACTCCCAAAGGGCACGAACCGGCAGGCGAGGTAAAGCCGGAACATCGCGGCCTGCGACTTGACTTGCCGCGCCGCTTTCGCGCCAATGCCCGTCTATGAAACCCCTCCTCGTCGCCGCACTCGCGGCGCTCCTCGCCGTCTCCGGCACCCACGCCGCGCCCATCCCCGACGATGCCAAAATCAACGGCTTCGCCATCGGCGTCCAAGCCTACACCTTCAACCGCTTCACCGTTTTCGAGGCCATCGAGAAAGCCGCCGAGGCTGGCGCCAAGGTCATCGAATTCTATCCCGGCCAAAAGCTGAGCAAGGAAGAGCCAACCGTGAAGTGGGATCACAACGCTTCCGACGAAGTCTTCGCCAAGGTCGTGGCCAAGCTCGCGCAGCATAAAATCAAGGCCGTGAACTACGGCGTCGTCGGCATCCCCGTCGAAGAACCGGAAGCGCGGAAGATTTTCGAGTTTGGAAAAAAGCTCGGTCTCTACGCCATCACCACGGAATCATTTGAGGCGATCGATACCATCGAAAAAATGGTCAAGGAATACGACATCAAGGTCGGCTTTCACAATCATCCGCGCCGGCCGGATAAACCCACTTACCGGATGTGGGATCCTTATTTCATCCTCGAGCTGACCAAGGATCGCGACGCCCGCATCGGCGCCTGCGCCGACACCGGCCATTGGCAGACCACGGGCATCAATCCGCTCTGGGCCGTGAAGACGCTCAAAGGCCGCGTGATCAGCAGCCACATGAAAGACAAGGTCGAGTTCGGCAAAAGCCACGACGTGCCCTACGGCACCGGCGTCGGCCAGGTAGGCGACATCCTCGCCGAGCTGAAGGCCCAAGGCTTCGAAGGCAACATCTCGGTGGAATACGAATACAACTGGGACAACTCCCTGCCCGAGGTGAAGAAGTGCGTGGAGTTCGTCCGCGACTGGAAGCCGAAGCAGTAACCGCTTTACCGCATCTAAAAGAAAACGGCGGACGCCCGAAAGGGTGTCCGCCGTTTTGCTGGGAAAGATCCGGTTACTTCGCCGGCTCCACGTCTTCGGGCATCGGGCGGCCCTTGGTTTCCGGCAGGAAGAAGAGCGCCACGAGGCCGAGCAGGAAAATCGCGCTCATGTATGTCGCGGCGTCGCGGAAAGCGTCGATCTTTTCCACCGGCGTGGTCGCTCCAGCGCTGGCCCACGCTTTGATCGACGCCGTCTGCAGGATGCCGAACGCCGCCACGAACCGCCCGACGTTGTAGCAAAAGCTCGTGCCCGTGCTGCGCAGGCGCGTCGGGAACAGCTCCGGCAGATAGATCGCGAAGCCCGCGAACAGCGCGAGCTGGCAGCCGCCCATCACCGCGCTCATCCAGATGTCGCTCTTGCCATTAAAGAACTGGAAGAAGCCGACCGTCGCGAGCAGCGCGAGGACGAAAGCGATGGCGAAAGCCTTCTTCCGCCCGGCCCGCTGCGCGAGCTGCGACATGAGCAGCATGCCCACGAAGGCGCCGAGGTTTTGCACGATGGAGTTGATGCCGATCCAGCGCGCCTTGGCGCCGGCGATTTCCTCGACCGGGAGATTTTGCGCGCGGAGCGAATTCTCGATCACCGGCCCGACGAGCTCCGGGGAGAAGAAGCCGATGCCCCACAATCCGATCACCCCGGAGATCGAAAGGACCATCCCCCAGATCGCCGGACCCCGCCAACGCGCGTCGCCAAAGAGCGACATATACGAGCCAAATTTCGCCCCGGAAATGCGCCCCGCCTCGCGCGCCTTCACCCATTTCTCCGGCTCCTTCAGCCGCATTTGCAGGAAGACGCACAGAAATGCCGGGAGCGCCCCGATGAGGAACATGATCTTCCACGACCAATCCAGCGGGATGGCCTTGGACGCGACCAGCCCGCCGACCCACATGCTGATCAAGCCCGCCGTGATATTTCCCACCGCCGAAAGCGCTTGCAGGGTGCCGAGTGCCCCGGCGCGGCTGCGATCGGGCAGGCCATCCGCGATCAGCGCGACCGCGAGGCCGAAGACGCCACCGACCCCGAGGCCGGTGATGAAGCGGTAGATCGCGAAATCGATCCAGCCTTGCGAGAGCGCGGAGAGGCCGGTGAAAAGCGAGTAGAGCAAGACCGTGAGCGTGAGCGTTTTCGCCCGACCGATGCGGTCGCCCATCGCGCCGAAGATCAGGCCGCCCGTCGCCCAGCCCGCGACGAAGATCGCCGTGGCGTAGGTGCCGTACTTGCCGGGGTCCATGCCCGGCGGCAGCAGGCTCTGCATGGCGAAGTTGCGCGCCAGGATGAAGAGTTGCTGGTCGAGGCAGTCGAAGAGCCACGCGAGCGAGGCCATCGCGAAGACGAACCAGTGATACGGCGTCAGGTCTTTCCACCACGGGGCGTGGTCTTCGGCGGGAGCGGTAAGGGAGGGAGCGGACATGGGGCGGGAGGCTGAGCGGCAAACGCCGTACGGCCAAGCAAAAATGCCGCGCGGCGCAAAGCGGCGGCCATCCGCACCCCCGCATCGGGATCGGAAAGGGCCGCGGTGAGCGCCACGAGCGCCGCCGGGGTGCCCGCCCACGGGACGCTGTTCAGTGGCGGCGGGTTCTTCACGGGTTGCGTCCCCCACCAGTGGCCGTCGTAGGGCTTTGGGCGGAAGGCGATGCCGCCGAGGGCGGCTGTAACTCGAGCGCGGGTGGGTGGACTGGCATTGCGAAAATACGGGAAGGGATCAATCCACATCGAATCGAAGCCGTGGGTCGCGGTCAGCCAGGCAGCTTCGTAAAGCGGATCAGTCGGATCCGCTAAAGCGACCGCGATGAGTCCCCACTCGCCATGCTCTCGAATCATCCGACGAACACTGAACCGCACCCACGCATCGGGATCGTTGAGTCCTTCCGCGACGTTCAGCCCGGCTCCGGGAATGGGCCCGAGACGGGTGAGCGCGGTCACGATGGCGAGGCGGACCTCGCTGGTGGAATCACGGAACCGCTCGACAAGCATATCCAAAGCGGGAGCGTGAAGCTCCCCCAAGGCACGCGCCGCTTGTGCGCGGACCGCAGGCGTCTTTGATTCCAGCGCACTCGCGAGCACAGCGATGACTGCGGACCGCGCATCGGACTTCGCAGCCAGCCCGGAGGGCTGAGGGACATTAGCCCCGGGTGAAACCCGGGGTTTCCCGTGCGCAGCGGAGTCCGCCCCGGCAGGGGCGGGGGAACTGAGAGCCGTTGCGTTTGCTTCCGCCGCCCCTCCGGGGCGGATGCTGGGGGTCGTGATTCCGGGGGTGGTCGCTGCGCTCGACCCCCG
>Ga0163144_10022201_pt1 | contig 12587 bp, 10 predicted proteins | sample OliLak19BULKMAT1_FD_123175 | JGI IMG/M metagenome (GOLD analysis project Ga0163144, IMG submission 123175) | Freshwater microbial mat bacterial communities from Lake Vanda, McMurdo Dry Valleys, Antarctica - Oligotrophic Lake LV.19.BULKMAT1 | ecosystem: Environmental > Aquatic > Freshwater >... | reverse complement strand
GCACAGGTGATTATTGTTGATGGCAGTTATGATGATGCTGTTGCGCTCTCGGCCCGTGAGGCAGGGCAGGATTGCTTGGTGATCTCGGATACTGCCTGGGATGGCTACGAACAGGTGCCACGCGATGTTATTGATGGCTACGATACCATCTTTGCCGAGGCCGATGCACAGCTCGCTGGATTGGGCGTTGCTACGCCAACCCTATTGCTCATTCAGATGGGCGTTGGGGCGCTGGCCGCAGCGGCAGTGCGGCATTATCGTTCGCGTGAACGCATGCCCGATCAGTTGCAGATTGTTGGTGTTGAGCCAGATACTGCCGCGTGTGTGCTAGCAGCAATGCGTGCCGGGCAGATTGTGGAAGTCCCTGGCCCACATCCATCGATTATGGCTGGCCTGAATGCCGGGCTGGCCTCACCAGTTGCATGGCCGGATCTGCAACGCGGCATCGATCTCTTTCTAGCGGTGCCGGATGACCTCGCGCGCCAGGCAATGCGGCTACTAGCTGCCGATGGTATCACCGCTGGCGAAACCGGTGCAGCATCGATTGCCGGGCTGATTGCATTGATGACTGAGCCGAGTTGGGTCGAGGCGCGAGCTGCGCTCGAACTTGGGCCGCACACACAGGTGCTTGTGGTGGTGAGTGAGGGTGCCACCGATCCAGGTGCCTATGAACAGATCGTTGGCCGCCCGCCGCACTATCGCTGTGAGAATCCAGATGGCTGCACATGCCGTTCTGGTATCGGGCGGCTTCGCTGACATACAGGAATTTAATTGCGAGGTGGTGTCTATGCACATCCAACGATGGCCCCATGCAGCAGCATTCTTGGAACGGGCAGGCAGTTTCCTGGAGCAACGCGAGGCGGCTCATAACATTCTGTTGGGCTTGTCTGCGGAATTAGTTGTGAACCCCCAACTCTTTGGCCGCGAGCCGCCCTATTTTGCCACCGCCGAGATTGACGGAACTGTTGTTCTGGCCATGCTGCGAACGCCACCCCATCCGCTCAGTATTTCATATGCTGCGCCCAATGTTGATGATTCCGTGTTCGATGCACTTGTCGATGATCTAGCAACCGATGCGATCAATCTGAATGGAGTCTCTGGGCCTTCCGAAGCGACAGGCCGCTTCGCAGCACGCTGGTGCAGCAGAACCAACCAAACGAGTCGTGTCAAGGTCGCTCTACGGATCTACCAACTCACCAGGGTTGATGCGCCGAGTGGCATACCAGGCGCGCTACGCCAGGCGAATGAGGGCGATAGAGCACTGCTAGCCACCTGGTTTGGCGGTTTCCAGGAGGATGCATTCGGTGAGCCATTCGATGATGAGCGTGCCAATGCATCGGTGCAGCGCTGGCTGACCACACCGGGCCGTTCGTTGTATTTATGGGAAATCGATCAGCAACCGGTATCGATGGCTGGTACAGGCGGCCCTACCCCGCATGGTATTCGGGTAAGCGCCGTGTTCACCCCCCGCGAACTGCGTGGGCGTGGGTATGCTAGCGCCTGTGTTGCCGCCGCGAGTCAGGCGCAACTTGATCAGGGACGCAGCTTTTGTTCGTTATTCACCGATCTCGCCAACCCAACATCGAATAAAATCTATCAACAGATCGGCTATCGACCCGTCTGCGATGCCGAAGAGGTAGCGTTTGAGTCAGCGTAACTCAACCATCAGGGTCTGTTCAATTGGTGGGTCGGGCGGCACCGTGAGGATCAGCGTGAGCCCGCGGCCCTCTGGCAATGGCACCGAAAGATCGAAACTGGTCTGTTCGCCTGGCTGCAATGTGGCTGGGTTGCTGCCCTCAGTCGCATAGCTGATACCAGTACTATCGCGAAACAAAAACGCCTCGGGCGCAATCGTCAGGCGTTGCTTACTAATATTTGTAACCTGGCCACGCACACTGATCGTATCGCCAGATCGACTTAGGCCTTGTATTGTGATCTGAACACTTGGCCCTGCCATCGTTGGCGTGAGGGCTGGAACCGACTTCCCGCTGGCCAATTGCTGCGTCAGATCTGAGATTGTCGTACGCACATCCGGTGGGACATCCGGTAGGCTCACCTGCGGTAGCTCGAAGGGCGCGAGCGTCGGCTGGCTTGGATCGATTGGTTGCGGCGCAAACTGGCGCTGGAGTATTGTTTCATTCGGTGGGCGGCTCTGAAAGGTGACGACAATCAAAATCAATGCCACCACAACCCCAACAACCACAAACGGCATACCACTCTCGCTGCGCTGCATCGTGCCCTCGCCATTACGCCACTGCCAACCCAAAAACTCTGTGTTCGCATTGTACTCTAGCTGTATGCTGTGTTGCAATCTGTGCATGCCAATAAATGCAAACATATGAGCGACAATCGAGATGAACGTGCGCTCCTACAGGGATATTCCTCACATTGGTTTCAGGCGTGGCATCAACTCGCGGATGTATGCATCTAGGCAGGCTGGATCGCCATCCAATGGCTGAAACACAATCGAGTCGGCACCAGCAGCAATCAACCGCCGAATGGATTCTGTCACCTGATCTGGTGTTCCAGCAGCACAAAAAGCATCGATCCAGGCATCTGGTATGTGTTGTGCGATGCCGTCTATCCCATGTTCCTGGACGAGCGCTTCAACTTCTGCCGCAATCCCCAATGTATTGACCTGGGCATCAACCCAGGGTAGGCGCGCAGCAAGAGATCGGCGCATCTCGGCCCGTGCAATCTCGCCATCATGGTTCACATGCACATCAAGGTACACAACCAGCCGATGGTTGCTGCGCCCTGCTTGTGCCATTCCAACGCGGATATGCTTCCACGCCCATTGCACATATGCAGGTGATGACATCGCAGTAAGGATTGTGCCATCGCCAATTTGTCCCGCCAGTTGCAATGTTTTTTCGCGCATTGCGCCAATATACAATGGCGGAACAGAGGCAGGCGTCATCTGCAGCTGAACATTCTCCAGATGTACTTGTGTGCCATGGGTTGTGACCAATTCGCCACATAAAAGTTGGCGTACGGCATTCACAGTTTCGCGCAGTGCTGTCATGAATGATGTTGGTGCTGCGCCGATCTGGGCCATCCACGAACTCACACCATAGCCAAAACCTGGTAGGATTCGATTCGGGAAGGCCCGCGCCAGTGTGGTCAGTTCCATGGCTGCAAACAATGGATTATAGACAGTCGCAGGCAGGATGCCGATCCCAACCTTGATCCGCTGTGTTGCCGATAGCGCAATGGCAGCGGAAGTCAAAGCCCCCGGCAAGAAACAATCGTCCCACAACCATAACTCATCGAACCCGGCTGCCTCGGCCCGACAGGCATAATCGGCCAATGTCTCGGGTGGAAATGTTGGGTGAAAGATCACCCCAATTGAAGGCGCAGACATGGTATTAGGCATACACGCTCCATATGCAATAATGTGTTCAGCGCACAATAACACATCATAGCCAATGCACCTGTGTGCTTGACGCACCGCTCACGGTTTGCTACTCTCTCCCTTGGGAGAGGGGTTGGAGTGAGGGCAGTTCTCGGTTCTCAGTTCGGCATTCTGACTCCTGACTCCTGACTTCTGAATACTCGTCAAAGGTCACACCGACATGATCGATCTTATCATCGTGGAAGATAATGAGCGTTTGCGGCCAGCAATGACACTCGGCCTGAATGCGACTGGTGCAGTGCATGTTGTTGGCGGTTGCGCCAGCGGCGAAGAGGCCCTGGCGATCTGCCTTGCTTCACCGCCGCATGTGATCCTGATGGATGTGCAGCTTGCTGGTGCGCTGGATGGGATTGCCGCTGCTGTTGCGATCCGGCGCGAATTCCCGCGTATGCCAATCGTCTTCTATTCGATTCAGGATGACGATGCCTATTATCGTGCATTTCGTCGTTCTGGTATTCTCAGCCACTATGCCTATGTTCGGAAATCGAACTACCTTCTACCGCAGATGATTGTGCCATTGCTGCGCGATGCCGTAGCTGGGCGAAGTTTTATCGATCCAGAGATCGAATCGCGAGTGCAGGAAGTGCGCCGCATGGATGAGCAATCGCCAATGGAACTGCTTGAGCCGAATGAGCAGGCCGTCGCTCGCATGTTGGCTCGTGGGATGAGCAATGAGCAGATCGCGGCGCGTATGGGTTTCCGCGATAAACGCACGATTAGCCGTACAAATGGCCAGATCTATGCGGCCTGGGGATTGAACGATAGCACAACCGATGAGAAGGTGGCCCGCACACGTGCCGCGATTATTATGAGCGAGGGCCGCCTGTTGATCTGGGATGAACAGGGCAACCCGCTGGCGCTGAACGAACGCGGCGAATGGGTACACTATGAGTGATAGAACGAGCTGGTAGAAATAGCCATGAATTATATTGGTTTCCTAAACTGGGCAATCGTCGCAGTCTCGATCTTCAACACCATTGCCCTCCTATGGTTGGGGCTGACTGTCGTGCTGAATGCCGAGCGGCCACGTTGGGGAACCTATGTGGTTGGCGGCGGATTGTTATTTGGTGGGCTATTCTTCACGGCCCATACTGCCACAGTTGCTCGCGATATTCAATCGATCACCCGTGAACTTGAGGTCTGGTGGCGTCTGATCTGGCTTCCCTTCATCGGCGGCCCATATCTCTGGTATCTTGTGATGGCCTGGTATAGCGGGGCGCTGCATGTTCGCAATCATCGGATCTGGTTGCTGGCCGTCACTGCACTAGGGTTAGCGGCCCTGGCGCTTTCACTGGTGACAAGCCTGCTGCCGCCATATCAACAGTTTCGGGGTGAACTCAGCCCGCCAATTTTTTCCATCGTTGGTATTCCCGTTGTCCTGCTGATCTATCCAGTGTACAGCACACTCTGCATTATTCTTTCGATTGCAGCCCTACGCCATCCGAGTGCCAGTGATCGCTTCATGGGTGATCTGGCCCGTCGCCGTGCGCGCCCCTGGCTGATGGCCGCCTCGGGCGTGTTATTGCTGGTGAGCCTGACTGTTGGCGCGGTCGCTGCCTGGGTGCTGGTTGGGATCAGCCGCGATACAATCATCATTGGCGATTACGATATTCTGGTGATATTGCATGCATATGATCTGCTTGTCGAAACCCTGATCGCTGTTGCAGTTGTGTTGATGGGCAAAGCGATTGTCTCCTATGAGATTTTCACGGGTAAGACACTACCACGCAGTGGGTTATTGCGCTATTGGGGCAATAGCCTGGTGTTGGCGGCTGGCTATGGTGCGCTTGTTTCCTGGAGCCTGGATCTGCCTGTCGATCCAATCTACCGGCTGATGCTGGCCACGGTACTGATGACGCTCTTCTATGCGCTGCTGAGTTGGCGTTCCTATGCCGAGCGTAACCGTAGTATGCAACGCCTGCGCCCATTCGTTACCAGCCAGCACCTGTATGAGCAGATGGTTGCGCCATTGGCTCCTACGCAGGTTGATGCTGCTGCGCCATTTCGGGCATTGTGTGAGGATGTGCTCGATGCTCGTTCGGCGGTGTTGCTGCCACTTGGGCCGCTTGCGCCGTTGGTTGAGCCATTGTTCTATGATGAACGAGTGCTCAACCCAGATCAAATTGCTCCAATAACGATAGAACCTGATCTGGTTGCGCGCCTTTCCGAAGCGGGTGTGTTGTGCCTGCCAATCGTACCAGCACACTACCAGGGTGCCATTTGGTCGGTGCCATTATGGAGCGAACGAGGGCTAATTGGTGTGTTCTTGCTGGGGCCGAAACGTGGCGATGGGCTATACACCCAGGAGGAAATAGAGGTTGCACAGTCTGCTGCCGAACGGTTGATCGATACGCGAGCAAGCGCTGAATTGGCCCGTCGGTTGATGGATATTCAGCGCCGCAGGCTGGCCGAAAGCCAGGTGCTGGATCGCCGAACACGGCGAGTGCTACACGATGATGTGTTGCCACAGATTCATACAGCCATGATCATGCTTCAATCGATCCCTGTTGTGCCGGCCATAGAGAAGCTACCAATGCTCATGGCTATCCCGCAACAGGCCGATTCTACAGCCGAAATCGGCGCAGATGTGGTTGCAACCCTCGCCGATGCCCACCGCCAGATCGCGGATTTACTGCATGATCTGCCAACAACAAGTGGCGCAGATATTGCACGGATCGGGATTGTAGCGGCATTGCGTGTGATGGTGGTTCGTGAGCAACCCGAAGCCTTCGAGAATGTCGTCTGGGAGGTTGATCAAGCAGCAGAACAGGCTGGACAAAAACTGCCGCCACTCGTAGCGGAGGTTCTATTCTATGCTGCACGCGAGGCTATTCGCAATGCGGCCCGCCACGGGCGTGGTAGCGAACCACAGCGCCATCTCCAGCTCATGATTGGTGCCACCCGTACGGAGAGCGGGCTAGCACTCGTGATCGAAGATGATGGCGTTGGTCTCGGGTCGGGGGGACCAAGCTCTGGGAGTGGGCGTGGGCTGATGTTACACAGTACGATGCTTGCCGTTGTTGGCGGATCACTGATCACAGAGCGTCGTACTGAAGGCGGAACGAGCGTTCGGCTAACGGTGCCAAGCTAATCCTCCCAGGGCCAACGGCGGCTCTTCTTCTTTGATTGCTGTTGGTCGATGGTATGGGCCAGTTTCTCGAGTTCGCCATTGTAGCCGCAGGCATTGCAGATCGGCCAACCACCAGGCGCGCTATAGTGAACAGTCTTTCTGCGACACTCCTCACAGTAGTGTAGTTCGGCCTTCATTCCATCCAGGCCACTATCGCACAAACGTGTCATCATTGTCACCCTCCCTGATTGCTCGCTGATTGATCACAGACTACCAGCCCAGATCTGCGGCTCGGCTCCGGTGTAACTACGGAATAGTTCTGCCGAACTGCGGTACAACTGCGGTCAATGGCGCAACATCAGATTGCAAATCCATGCAACCATCAACGGAGCTGTTGGAGGTGATTCGGTAGTGGTTAAAAATGTGTCTACGATGCCTGTTCGTTTTTCGCATATTTGCTGCGACTGTGGTACGATTCGATCTAGATGCCCACATGGGCAGCTAAACGCATGATGAAGGAGTCCTGCCATATGTCTGCTCGCCTATTGATGCTCGTTATTCTGTGCTTCGCGCTGGCCGCATGTGCCGGAACGAACGCACAGCCAACGCTGACACTTGCACCAAGCCCAGTTCCACAGACGGAGACACCGATTCCCGCTCCGAAAGCAACGGCAACGGCGAAGCCTGAAGCGACGGTAAAACCGCAGGCGACGGCAAAACCGCAGGCAACAGATGCCCCGGCACCAACCAGCGCCCCAACAGCTAAGGGCTTACGAACTGTGGAATGCCAGTTTGATGTTCCAACTGGGTATGAGGTCACATGTGGATATGTGCGTGTTCCCGAGGATCGGGCCAATAGTACGAGCCGAATGATCGAACTTGCGGTGGCGATCTTCAAAAGTAAGAGCGCCAACCCCGAACCAGATCCGATCATCTACCTGGATGGCGGGCCGGGTGGCAATTCGTTGCAGGGTATTCCATTGAGTTTTGCGGAACGTTTTGCGCCATTTCTAGCCAATCGCGATTTCATTATGTTTGACCAGCGTGGTACTGGCTTTTCCAAGCCATCGCTGGCCTGTGATGAATATACCAAGCTGGCCTACGATACGCTGGATAAGAACATCAATGTGGCTGAATCGAACCGCCTAGCGACCGATGCGTTGATTGCGTGCCACAGCCGCCTTCAATCGCAGGGAGTCAATTTCAAAGCCTATAACAGCCTTGCCAGTGCCGCCGATCTTGCCGATCTGCGTATCGCGCTTGGCTATAAGGAATGGAACCTCTACGGGATTTCGTATGGCACGCGGTTGGCACTCACGACGATGCGCGAACATCCAGATGGCATTCGCAGTGTTATTCTGGATTCGACGGTTCCATTGCAATCAAGCGAAACCGATACGCCTGCATCGGCTGATCGTGGCTTCGAGCAATTGTTTAAGGGCTGTGCCGATGATCCGGATTGCAACAAGGCCTTCCCGAAATTGCGCGATACCTTCTACAAACTGGTTGATCAACTCGATAAAAAGCCCGTCAGCAGTGAGGCCACCAACCCGCTGAATGGCAAGAAGTACACGGTGCTGCTGAATGGTGCATCATTGATTAGTGTTGTCTTTCAGGGAATGTACTCAACCAGCATTATTCCGCAACTGCCAAAGGCGATTGCCGCTGCGGCTGCTGGAACTGATTACTCATTATTTATGCGCCTGGCACTCAGCAGCGCAATCGAGAATGAATATGTCAGCGTTGGCATGTTCTACACGGTTCGCTGCAATGAGGAAGTTCCGTTCGATACCACGGAAGCGCTTCAGAATGCTGAAGATACATTCCCCCAGCAGCACGGGGTTTTTGATCTCAGCAGTTATATCCCGATTTGTAGTGCCTGGGAGGCCGGTAAAGCACCAGCAATAGAGAACCAGCCTGTCAGCAGCGATATTCCAACAATTGTGCTTTCTGGGCAGTATGACCCAATCACAACGCCAGCCGATGGCCAGGTGGTTGCCAAGAATCTCTCGCGCAGCTTCTTCTTCGAGTTTCCAGGGCTGGGCCATGGCGTCAGTATTGATAACGATTGCCCGCGGGGCATGACCGAGGCATTTCTGAATGACCCAACCAGCAAGCCGAATGATAGCTGCATCGCTCAGATGAGCGGGCCAGCGTTTGTTGGAACGGGCCGGGCCGTAAAACTCGTGCCAATCGAACAGAAGGATTTCGGATTTAATGGAGTGATTCCAGATGGTTGGAAGGAGATCAATGCTGGAATCTATGCCCGCAGCCAAAGCGCCGATGTGGTTATCTTTGAATTGGCCTTGCCAGGAACTCAGGCCGATGCACTCAGTCGGTTGAGTGGTGCGCTCAAGCTTGAAGGCGATCAGAAACCAACTGGTCAGCTTCAGACCAATGCATTAAACTGGGATCTCTATCAACTCACGATTCAGGGGCAGCCCGCCGATCTCGCACTCGCCGATGGTGGCGACCGTACCTTTATTGTCATGCTCGTAAGCGATAACGCCGAACGGCAGGAACTGTATGATGGGGTGTTTGTGCCGGTGCTAAAGGCATTGACGCCAATAAAGTGACACCCTAAGCTTGACAAGGTGACATAGTGAGGGGGTGACAGGGTGACTATGCTTATTCGAAGTGGTACAGCTCCGATCAAGCACAGTCACCTTGTGACCTTGTCACAGTCAGGCATTAGCCATTCAGCACCTCAGAGAGGGTATGCACCTCAAACCCCATTTCCGCAAATCGATCCAGAATAGCTGGCATGGCCTCGGCGGTTGTTGCGTTCCCACAATGGGCCAGGATGATCGCGCCGCGTAATTTTTCTGGTGGCAGCTTGTTTGTGATCCGTTCGAGCAAGAATGCTGCGGTTTTTGGTTCGCCAACCGAATCAAGGCTATCGAGGGTCCAGTAGATCGGTAAATACCCCTGTGCTTGCACAACCTGGAGTACACGCTGATCATAGGCTCCATATGGTGGCCGGAAGAAGGGTTGGGTACCTGCCTGGGCCACTTCACGCAGAGCCTGGTCGGCCTCGGCCAATTCGCGCTGAATGTCGCGATCATCAAGCATACGCAGATCAGGGTGGTTCATCGTATGGTTTGCAACTTCGTGGCCATCTGCGACGATCTGGCGGGCGAGTTCAGGGTTTGCCCGAATCCATTTGCCCGTCAGAAAAAACGTGATATGAATGCCACGGGTACGTAGCGCCTCAAGAATTGCGGCTGTTGGTTCTGCGCCTGCGCCTGCATCAAGCGTGAGTGCAACCCATGGGCGCGTGTTTGGACCGCGCTGGATGAGTGTTGGCGGATTCTGAAGTTGGCTTGTGCGCCCATCGAGTCGTGGCACAATCAACGCACGGCCTGGTTTGGGCGGGCCATCAAGCCGATTATAGGTTTCAATCAGCAATGGATCGCTGCCGCCCAGCTCCGCAATCGTCATCAGGCTCTCGCTCTCGGCAACAGTATGGGCAGCATACCCAATACTTGGTGCTGGCGTAGCAGTTGGTGGTAGGGCAGTTGCCGTTGGAATAAGCGTTGGTGCTGGCATATCGGTTGGCACTGGCGTCTGCGTAGGCATATCGGTTGGTACTGGCGTCTGCGTAGGCATATCGGTTGGAACAAGCACCACAGATGGTAATGGTGCGTTGGTCGGAATGATCACCGGCGTTGCCGTCCAATCCATTGTGGGCTGCTGAAGGATTGTTGATGTTGGAGCGCTGGCAATTACAGGTGATTGGGCAGCACTGCCAAACTGATCGCGTAGTGCCCAGCCGAGTACAGTTCCGGCAATGAGTGTCAATACAATCAGAAGCAGGTTGGTGGGGCGTGGTCGCTCAGGCATAGTGATTCTCTATGATAGGCAGCAGCGATGCGCTGCATCGCGTCGGTACGGATGAGTAGTTATCCCTATTCCCCACCGATTTTGCGCTTTGCGAGTGTGCGAAATTGTTCCTGGGCTGTGCTATCGCCAAATGCGTTGCGTGGGATGACCGAGTAGGCCCAGCCACCATAGACCAGCACGAAAATGCGGGGTGTTTCGAGCAGCTTTGTGTAGCGATTCCAGGGGCGGCTGACACGTTGGCCGGCAATATCAAAGGTAATCCCCTGTTCATCGAATGTTGCCTGGTATGGTGCCGCACCGGGTGGTGGCCGGAAACTCAGCCAGACGAGCAGAATTGGTAGTGGATCAAACCAGGTAAACACTGCCAGAATGGCCCAGATTGGAATTAACAATTGGGCACCTGGGGTCATAAAGGCCCACACAACTGCGGCGAGTGCGGCAATACTGATCGCTCGATACAGCAGAAATTTACGGGTGGTACGCTGGTAGCGCCGCGCCGCCTCAACCTGCTCGGAAAGGGTTGGACGGTAGTTCAGAATCAGCGGCAGTGTTGGTTCAGTTGACATATTATGGTATCACTAGCTCCTGCCCTGGTCGCAGTGCGTCGGCCTGAGCAGGGGTAAGCCGATTAGCCTCCAGGATGGCCTGAACTGTTACCCCATATCGTTCTGCGATGGCACGCAGTGTATCACCTGATTGAATCGTGTAGCGGCGCGGCCCTGTTGCGGTGGGCGGGATTGGCGTCTCGGTGGGCGGAATTGCCGTCTCGGTAGGTGGAATTGCCGTCTCGGTGGGTGGAACGACCGTTGGTTGGATGGTTGCGATTGGCGTGAGCGCTGGTTGTGTAGGGGGTTGTATAGATGGCTGCGGAGTAATTGCAGGTTCAGTTGGTCCTATCGGATTTTCCGGCTGATCTGTCGGCAATGGTTCGCTGGTTGCTTCTGTTGCTGGATCGCTCACTGGAGCATCGGATGCGGGCAGGAACTGGGTCGATACCTCTGGCAGGCCATCATCTGGTAACAAAATGGCAAGGCCAGCAATACGAATCGTTGCCACATCGCTACGGGCCAGTACGATAACCGAGGCAATGCTTATGCCAAAAATCAGTGCAGCAATGCCGTATAACAGGCGATCACCAAGCCGTGGGCGTAGCACGCGCAGGCCAATTGCGCCAATCACTGGAAGCAGCACGGCGCAGATCAGGAGTAACAGCACAAGGGATTGTGGCATTGATTCCAATGATGAACCACAAATACCGAATGACTGATCGATGGCAGGTCATTCAGCATGTGCAGTTCAGTATTCTCGGGCTATTGTTGGATCAGGCGTACGACGGTTGCACCCGCGCCGCCATCGGCTGGGCTGGCATCGTTAAAGGATGCAACCAGTTTATTGTTCTTGAGCATATCACGAACCACCTGGCGTAGCGCACCAGTGCCCTTCCCATGGATGAGCCGTACCAATGGTAGTCCAGCCAGGTAGGCATCACTCAAATAGCGTTCCACCCTATCGGCGACATCGGCAGCGCGCCATCCACGCATGTCCAGGTCAATCGAGACATCGGGTGTTGGTGGCAGGCTGGATCGGGTATCGTTGCGCCGATCATTGGCGGCTTTCCCACCCGGCATGCCCTTCTGGCGCTGTAACTCTGCCAACTCTGCCCGCATACGGAACCCACCGACCTGCACATCCGCAGCGCGTTCGTCCTCATCGATTGAAAGAATCTCGCCCATGAGGCCAACCGAACGAACCAGTACGGTATCACCGATTTGCAGCGGGCGCGGCCCGGTCGGTTCGGCGGGTTTTGGCGGTGCAATGACCTTTGGTTTGCCCGGCATTTCGGTCGGAGCCAGTTCCTTGGCGCTCTGCAAGCGTTTTTCGGCTTCTTCGAGCCATTGGCGGGAGAGCGTCACCGTGCGGAACTCATCGCGCAGCCGACGAATCTGGCTACTGGCCTCGCGCATTTCGGCATCGAGTTCATCACGAGCGGCTTGCCATTCGGCCTCACGTCGCTCTTCGAACAGCCGCATCTCCTCGGCCAGCCGATCCCGATACTTCTCGGCATCGGCACGTAATTCTTCCGAACGGCGCAACTCAACTGCGGCGGCCTCACGTTCGTGATGGATTCCTGCCAGCAGATCTTCAACATGGCTATCTTCGTGCGCCATGGTGGTGCGTGCCCGGTCAACAAGTGTTGGATCTAGCCCAAGCCGTGTGGCAATCGCTAGCGCATTCGAGCGCCCTGGTAGGCCAATTGTG
>Ga0163144_10022200_pt1 | contig 12587 bp, 12 predicted proteins | sample OliLak19BULKMAT1_FD_123175 | JGI IMG/M metagenome (GOLD analysis project Ga0163144, IMG submission 123175) | Freshwater microbial mat bacterial communities from Lake Vanda, McMurdo Dry Valleys, Antarctica - Oligotrophic Lake LV.19.BULKMAT1 | ecosystem: Environmental > Aquatic > Freshwater >... | reverse complement strand
TCATTACCGTTGAGCGGCGGGCGCGTCTAAACCCCAACCCCGCCAGCACAACTCCAACCATTGCCACCGTCGAAGGCTCAGGAACCGGCTGAAAAAATCCGCGGATTTCCCCTCCAGGAAAAGTATTGCTGTGAATGTTGAAGTACGCCCGCCCCTGAATGATTGCAGAGAACAATGCCGATTCCGCCGCAGCTATTGACCCCGAATTGGTCACAAAGCTGGGATTGTAAGAACCGGCTAGCGTCGTATCGAGGAGATTGGAATAACTTCCACTCGTAACTCCGGAAGGGAACCCGGCAAAAGTCGGAGTGGTCGTTGCTATAGGGCCTGCAGTATCAGAAGTATTTCCATCCCCTGGACCATTGATCACATGAATATGCGCCGCAGTGGTGCCTGCAACCAACCCGAAGAAAGATACATCGACGGACATTGTGTGAGCACTGGCGTCAATCACAACCGTCGCATATCCCGTCCCTGGACTTGCATTTGGTGGTGTTTCAGAAGGCCCGGTGAGTACGGCGAAGAAACCCAGAGGAGCAGCACTCAGAGTAGCGGTTAACAGCGGCAATGCGATAAGAAAGTTCTTTAATCTAAGCTTCATATACACCTTGGCCCAAGTATATGGCCGGACTGCGGAAACGAAGCCATCCTCCGATAAACGGTACTACCATTACTTGGCAAACAATTGGGACATGTCCGCGAACGACTTGAACTCAAGCGCGTTGCCCGAAGGGTCGATGAAGAACATCGTGGCCTGCTCCCCCGCCTGCCCCTTGAACCGGACATAGGGTTCAATCACGAACTTCTGTCCCGCCGCCTGCAACCGCTCGGCCAGCGCCTCCCATTGACCCATCTCCAGGATCACTCCAAAATGCGGCACCGGCACTGCATGGCTATCCACCGCGTTATGGTGCAAATCGGCCTCATGGCCCGCCTTCAGATGCGCCACAATCTGATGCCCGTACAAGTCGAAGTCGATCCACTCATCTGAGCTCCGCCCCTCCGGACACCCCATCAAACCGCCATAAAACTCCCGCGCCAGCACAAGATCATGCACCGGAAACGCTATATGAAAAGGACGAACAGAAGACATAAATCTGATTGTAAAGCGATACAATCCACCAAAGTGCAACAAACTCCCTCCCGCTACGCCTGGTTCGTAGTGGCCCTCCTAGTCCCCGTCGCTCTCCTAAACTACCTCGACCGCCAGATGCTCAGCTCCATGAAGTTCTCCCTCATGACCGACCTCCCTGACATTGGCTCGGAGGCAAACTGGGGCAAGATCCTCGCCCTCTTCAAGTGGACTTACGCCATCCTCAGCCCCGTCGGCGGCTACCTCGCCGACCGCTTCAGCCGCCGCCACGTCATCGCCGCAAGCCTCGTCGCTTGGTCTGCCGTCACCTGGGCCACCGGTCAGGCCAATACGTATAACGAGCTCCTCGCCACCCGCGCCATCATGGGCATCAGCGAGGCCTTCTACATCCCCGCCGCCCTCGCCCTCATCGCCGATTACCACCGCGGCGCCACCCGCTCCCGCGCCATCGGCGCTCACCAGATGGGCATCTATGCCGGGGTGATCGTTGGCGGCTTCGCCGGATACGCTGCCGACAACCCAGCCCTCGGCTGGCGCTGGATGTTCGAGATCTGCGGCCTCCTCGGCGTCCTGTACGCCATCCCCCTCTTCCTCGCAATCCGCAATGCTCCCACCACAGACCCGGAGCATCACTCACCTGCTGCCGCCCTCCGCGAGCTTCTCACCAACCGCTCCTTCCTCCTGCTGGTCGGCTACTTCACACTTCCTGCCATGGCCGGCTGGATTGTTCGCGACTGGATGCCCGCCATCCTCAAAGCGGAATTCGGAATCGGCCAGGGCAAAGCCGGAGTCTCAGCCACACTCTACTGGATGGTCGCCGCCATCCTCTCGGCTGCCGGCGGCGGTTACCTCGCCGACCGCTGGATGCAGAAGACCAACCGCGGTCGCATCTACACAAGCGCCACCGGCATGGCCGCCATCGTCGTCGCCATGATGGGCGTCGGCTACGCCCCGCAAACCGGACTGCTCTCGATCGCCATCGCCTTCCTCATCCTGTTCGGCCTCGGTTGGGGAATGTTCGACTCCAACAACATGCCCATCCTCTGCCAGATCACCAGGCCCCACCTCCGCGCCACCGGCTACGGCGTCATGAACATGGTCAGCATCAGTTGCGGCGGCCTCGCCGACTGGGGCTTCGGAATCCTCCGCGACGCCCACACCCCTCTGCTAGCCATCTTCGGAATCTTCGCCACCGTCGCTGCCTTTTCAATCTTCCTCGTACTTGCCATCAAATGTGATGCAATTGACTAATGCAGCAGAACCCGCGTAGCCAGGAAGTCTTTGACGTAGTTGTCGTCGGCTCAGGTGCAGGAGGCGGAACCGCCGTCCATGTCCTCACCGCAAAAGGTCTCAAAGTCGCCCTCCTCGAAGCTGGCCCCATGCTCGATCCAGCCAAAGAGTTCCTCGAGCACAAGATGCCTTACGAATACGACCACCGGGGCGCTGAAGAGGGCGGCAAATCTTACTTCGGCAAAGGCAAACCCTTCGGCTTCTTTGCGACCACCAGCGGTGGATGGCAGCTCGAGGGCGAACCGTACACAGTAGGCGAAGGCAGCCAGTTCCAGTGGTTCCGCTCACGCATCCTCGGCGGCCGCACCAACCACTACGGACGGATGTCCTTCCGCTTCGCCGAGTATGACTTCAAGCCTCACGACAAGGATGGCCTGGGCACCAACTGGCCGGTGTCTTATCAAGACATCTCCCCCTACTACGACAAGGCCGAAGAGTTCATCGGTGTCTGCGGCACTGTTGAGAATGTAGCTTCTTGTCCGGACGGTAAGTTCCAGCCCGCTCCCCCGCCCCGCGTCCACGAAACCCTTGTCAAGAAGGCTTGCGATAAGCTTCAGATCACTTGTATCGCCAACCGCCGCGCTGTCATCCACAAGCCCACAAACGGCCGCGCACCTTGCCACTACTGCGGCCAGTGCGGGCGTGGCTGTCAGACTGCTTCGGCTTACAGTTCGGCACAAGTCCAAGTCTTCCCTGCCATGAAGACCGGACGGTTGAAGATCTTCGACCTTGCCATGGTCCGTGAAGTGCTGACCGACAACAACGGCAAGGCAACCGGCATCCTCTATATCGACAAGCGCACGCGTACCGAGAAGACCATCCTCGCTAAGGCTGTTGTGCTCGCCGCCAGCGCCTGCGAGTCCACTCGCATCCTGCTTAACTCGAAAACCAGCGAGTTCCCTAATGGCCTCGCCAACGGTTCCGGGCTGTTGGGACGCTACCTGATGGACACAGTCGGCTTCGGTTTGAACGGCTACGTGCCAGCGCTCGAAGGAATGCCGCATTACAACACGGACGGCAACGGAGGCGCACACCTCTTCATGCCCTGGTGGCTTTGGGACAAGCACAACAAGCTCGACTTCCCTCGCGGCTACCATATCGAAATCGGTGGCGGCTACGGTCTGCCCGGCGTGGGCTCCTACCACGGCGCTGCCCGCCGCCTCGGCTATGGCGCTGACATGAAGACCAAAATTCGCGAGGGCTACGGAGCCTCGATCGGCTTCGCAGGCCGAGGCGAAATGATCCCCAACGATCACTCCTATTTGGAACTCGATCCGAATGTCGTCGACAAGTGGGGCATCCCCGTTCCCCGCTTCCACTTCAAATGGACCGACTACGAATGGAAGCAGGCCCGCCATATGGAGAAGACGTTCACTGAGATTATCACCGCAATGGGCGGCCGAGTTTCTGGATTGAGTGCCGCACAACGCGAGGCAAATGGCATCTCCGTCCCGGGAACCATCATCCACGAAGTGGGTGGCGCTCGCATGGGAACAACTGTCAAGAACTCAATTCTCAATGGCTATTGCCAGTCCCATGAGATGAAGAACCTCTTCGTCGTGGACGGCGCCAGCTTTGTGTCGAATCCCGACAAGAATCCCACTCTGACCATCAACGCGCTCGCGTGGCGCGCCTGCGATTACCTCGCCGAGGAGATGAAAAAAGGCAATGTCTAACTTCGTACCGATTGAATCCATGGACCGCCGCGCCGTTCTGCGCGGCATCGCCCTCGCCATCACCGCGTCCGGTACTCTCGAACTCGAGGCAGCCCAACATGTTCACGAAGAGACTGCCGCCGAGAAAGCCAAGACCGGGGCCTACAAGCTGAAAGAGTTTACCGATGGTGAATTTAAAACCCTGCAGCGACTGGCCGAATTGATCGTGCCCGCCGACAAGGTCTCAGGCAGCGCCAAGGACGCCGGAGCCGCGGAGTTCATCGACACGCTCTCCAGTCAGAACGCTACGCTCGCCGACATCTTCCATGGCGGCCTTGCCTGGATGGACGCCGAAATGCGCAAGCGTTACACCTCGAGTTTTGCAGCCGCCAAAGCCGAGCAGCAGACCGCAATGCTAGACATTCTCGTTGAAGCAGGCCGCATCGAAGCCGAGCGTCAAAGCGAACAACTCGTCTATGAGAAGGCATCCGTCTACAAGGACTTCAGCAACTACACAGTCAAGCGTCAGAATGAACTTGCAGCCGGAGTGCAGTTCTTCGATTGGGTGCGCAAGATGACAGTCGACGCCTTCTACACCAGCCCCATGGGCATCAAAGACCTTGGCTACCTCGGCAATAAGGCGCTCTCGAAATACGAGGTTCCTAAGGAGGCACTCGAGTACGCTCTCAAGCGAAGCCCGTTCGCACAGGGCTAATTACGAATCCAGTTCAATCAGAACAGGCCCGATCGTATAGAAGAGTGACAACTGCAGCGGCACTTGAAAGCCGCTGCCCCAGAGCATTGCCAACTCCTCCATCGACATAGTGCGTTCCAGAACTTTAGTCTGGTCATGACTGAGAACAGGTGCGCCCTTTAGACAGGCCACCATTGCACCTGCGATCTGTTCAACAGCCAAATCCTTTTGCCCTGCAATTGCAATTACGTAGTGAAGGTCCAAGGCCGCACGCCGCTCGCCCGGCATCATGGAATGGTTGCTGAACGCGGCATTGCCTGTCATCTGATAAAGGAAGATGCTCACTTCAGCGCCAGCCCCGGGCATTTGCCGAAGCGGAGGTCCCAACCGAACCGTTGCATCTGGTGCCACATGGTGAACCGCCGGCTTCACCAATGCAAGCAATACGGCAGACATGTCTGCGATGGTTTGAGTGTTGCCCACAACAACACCATCCCACAGACCGGATCACTCAGGCGTGTACCGCGCTCAATTCCTTGACGATCCCTGCCACAAACCCCTTGGCGTCACCGAACAACATCAGGGTCTTGTCCATCGTGTAAAGCTCATTGTCGATGCCGGCAAAGCCTACGCTCATTCCGCGTTTGATCACCATAACCGTTCTGGCGTGATCGGCGTTGAGAATCGGCATTCCCGCGATCGGACTGGCCGGATCATTCCGCGCGGCAGGATTGACGACGTCATTGGCGCCGATCACCAGCGCCACATCCACCTGAGCGAACTCGGCATTGATCTCGTCCATTTCGAACAGCCGGTCGTATGGAATATTCGCCTCGGCCAGCAACACATTCATGTGCCCGGGCATGCGACCGGCAACCGGATGGATCGCGAACCGCACATCCACTCCTCGCCGGGTCAAGCTGTCATACAGCTCGCGAACTTTGTGCTGAGCCTGTGCAACAGCCATTCCATATCCGGGAATGATCACAACCGATTGCGCGCTGCCGAGGATGTCAGCGGCTTCTTCGTGCGATGCGGATCTCACCGGCCTGGCTTCCACCTTGGCTGCAGTACCCGTCTGCACTTGTCCGAAAGCGCCAAACAGAACATTCGCAAAGGAGCGGTTCATCGCCTTGCACATGATCACCGCGAGGATAAAACCCGAAGACCCATCAAGGGCTCCGGCAACGATGAGTAACTTATTGTCCAATGCAAAGCCCATCGCGCTTGCTGACAAGCCGGCATAAGAATTCAACAGTGCGATAACCGTTGGCATATCCGCCCCACCAATCGGAATGATGAGCATCACTCCGAATGTCAGCGCCAGGAGCGAGAAGACCGGGAACAGCCAAGTCTGGGTAGGATCGAAAACCAGGACCATGCCGAGCAGAATCGCTAGCCCAAGTACACCAAGATTGACGACATTCTGACCGATGTAAGTAATCGGCCTGGTCGGGAGGATCTCCTGCAACTTGCCGAACGCCATCAAGCTCGCCGTGAAGGTCAGGAACCCAAGTAGCACCTCCATCGACAGCGCGGCCATGGTAAAGCGATCGGGGGTTACCCTGTAGAACTCAGCCACTCCGATCAACGCCGCTGCCAACGCTCCGAAGGCGTGAGAGATCGCGGTCCGCTGCGGCACAGCCGTCATCGGCATCTTGTAGGCGAGTGGGACGCCGATCGCTGAGCCAAGCAGAAACGCGGCAAAGATCCAGGTGTAGTCGACGACTTCAAAGCGAAGCAATGTACCTACTACCGCCAGCAGCATCCCCACTTCTCCAGCCAGGACGCCGCGCCTGGCCGTTGCGGGCGAACTCATCCATTTCAGCGCCAGAATGAATCCAGCAGCCGAGGCCATGTAGATCAATTCGAGAATAGTGGTGCTCATTTAGCGTCACCTTCCCGCCGCTTGAACATCTTTAGCATTCGGTCCGTAATCAGATAGCCGCTCACCAGATTGATGACCGAGGCAGTTACGGCGGTGAATCCCAGGACCCGGCTAAAGAGCGAAGCATCTTTCTCACCGGCAATCAGGATCGCACCTACGACCGCAATCGCCGAGATTGCATTCGTCAATGACATCAACGGCGTGTGAAGCAAAGGCGACACCCGCTTGATCAATTCAAAGCCTAGAAACGCCGCCAGCATGAACACGAATAATCCAGATTCGAAGTTCTTCATCGCCCGACTCCATTCACGTCCATCAACCTTGGATGAACGATTCGCCCACCTTCACAGACCAGCGTTTCTCGAATAATTTCGTCTTCTTTGTTTAAGTGCAGCCCACCCTGATGAATCAGGTTCTTGAGAAACGCCGAAACGTTATGAGCAAACGTTTGACTTGCGTGATAGGGAAGCATCGAGGCGACATTGACGGGGCCCATCACGGTCACGCCTTCGAACTCAATCGTTTCGCCGGCGACTGTCACTTCGCAGTTGCCTCCGCGTTCGGCCGCAAGATCAACGACGACGGAGCCAGGCGACATTGCCCTGACCATTTCAGTGGTCATGAGGATGGGGGCCTTGTGACCCGGTACGGCAGCAGTGGTAATCACAAGATCCTGTTCCCGCAAAACATCGGTCAGCAACTCCCGCTGACGTTTGTAGAAAGCCTCATCCATGGCCTTGGCATAACCGCCTTTGTCTTCGGCTCCTGCGTTGTCGACATCGAGCACTACAAACTTGGCGCCCAGGCTTTCGACTTGCTCCTTGGCGGCGGGGCGGACGTCGTAAGCGCTTACTACCGCACCGAGCCGGCGCGCGGTTGCGATTGCCTGAAGGCCGGCAACGCCCGCGCCCAGGATCATGACCTTCGCAGGGGCGATCGTTCCGGCAGCGGTGGTCATCATGGGCAGGAGGCGGGGCAACTGGCTCGCTCCGAGCAGTACTGCTTTGTAGCCGGCGATGCTGGCCATGGATGAGAGTACGTCCATCGATTGCGCGCGAGTGATGCGTGGAATCAGCTCGAGGGCAAGGTACGAAACGCCAGTGTCGGCAAGTGCCTTGTTCTCCTGTTGGGCAGTAAGCGGTTCGCCCAGCCCGAGCACCACCTGGCCTGAGCGGTAGTGTGGAAGGTCTGCCCGACCTGCATCCGGATTCGCCCCGAGGGCCCTCACCTGAGCCAGACTGTCAGCCGAGGCGAACACCTCTTCCCTGCTGGCCAGCCGCGCCCCACGAGTCAGATAGTCACGATCCGGATATCCGGCCGAAACCCCCGCGCCTACTTCCAGTACAACTTCAAGTCCGGCCTTGCCGAGAGCCTCAGCAGCTCTGGGGGTCAAGGCCACGCGCCTCTCGCCAGGCAAGGTCTCCTTGACTACTCCGAGTAATGTAGCCATGTCTTTCCTCGGATGCAATCCTATGCCCGCCGAAAGAGAAACGCAAGGCTAGCTTAGGAAAGAGTTTGTGGTGATAGCTTTATTCATATGAACAGCAAATTTCTGCCAGCAATCTGCGGGTTGTCGCTTTTGATTTTCGGATGCAGCCAGAAGCAGCCAGACCTGGCCGAGGCTGAGAAGAAGTTAGCGGAGGCTCAGAAGGAAGTTGCCGCAGCCAAGGCGAATGCAGTGGCTTCCAAACCGGCGGCGGTATCGCGACCCAAGGAATTTGTACTGCCGGTTGGTACCAGGATCCGGGTTCAGACCACTAACGCACTCACCACCAAGACCGCCTCGGCAGGCTCAACGTTTGAAGCTCACTTGATGGAGCCCGTGCTACTCGAAGGCGTGGAGCTGATCCCCAAAGGAGCGCTTGCGACCGGAGTCGTCCGCAACAGCGACCCAGGCGGCCGAGTGAAGGGTAGAGCCACGATCAGCGTTGGCCTCAAGTCGATCCAACTCAATGGCGACCTACTCAACATAGAAACGAGCACGGTTGGCGCAACGGCCAAGGGCACTGTCAAGAAAGATGTGATCCGGGGCGGCATCATGACTGGCGCTGGCGCGGCCATCGGAGCGATCGTTGGCGGGGGCAAAGGAGCAGCGATCGGGGCAGGCGCAGGCGGTGCGGCAGGTACCGGCACAGCAATGGCGACGCGCGGCGAAGCTGCGGTGATCGGAGCTGAATCTCCTTTGACCTTCACGCTCAAGTCGCCCGTAACCATCAGCGTAAGGCCCTGATTCCGCGTCGGGAAACTGCCTGATATAGTTGCGGTGTTCCCACCATGAAATACACCACGTTGCTGCTTGTCCTGGCTTACTCCATGATGGGGGCCCCCTCGGAGTTGAAGGATGCCGAAGGGAAGACGATCATTCAATACGTTGTCGAAGCTCCGAGTGCACATGCGAAAGCTGGGGTCTTGGATCCAGCGAAACAATTGGGACTGATCCTCTGCTTCCCGGAGCATGACAGGCCGGTAGGCGATGAGATTTATCCTGTTCGCGAGGCTTTGCGACGCCTTGGGCTGAGCGATCAATTTGTACTTCTTGGCGGTGGGCCTCAGGGCCGGAAATTTGGCCCGGCCGACTATGATCCGATCCAGAAACTGATCGCCTGGGCGAAGAAGACCTACCCGATCAACCCGCGTCGAGTCTACATGTACGGCAAAGGTGAGGGTGGCAAGATTTCAGGCGAACTTGTCACGCTGCACCCGAATCTGATCACGGCCAGCATCAGCTATAGCTGGAGTTGGTGGACGATGCCGTCTGAGCTCCAGAGCGCTGTCGATGAGGCAGACAATGGGCCTGAAATCTACATGGTGCTTGGCTTGCGCGACTTGTCCTATCACCTCACCAATGTGCGCGATGGGTACAGCAGGGTTCGAGAAAAGGGCTACCACGTGATCTTTCGCGAGTTCGAGGATCTTGGCGGACGCACTTATCACCCGCCCAGCAACGACGATGCAATTGCCTGGGCGTCGCGTCTTCGCAACAAGAACATTGCCCCTTCGGTCGAAGAACAGAGACTGCTCAAGGCGAGCCTGTATACAGCGGCGACGGCCAAGGCGGAAGTTGGTTTTCCTAACCTGGCATTGGTTGGCGGGCAACCAGCGGGCAAGATCCTTACGCAATTATTCGATTCGCCAGATGCGACAGTGCGCGCCGCAGCAGCTCAAACAGCTCTGAATGGGATTTTCGATGAGCCTACCATGGCAGCTTTGGGCAAGAGGCTGACAGACGCATCTCCTGCGGTCCGACGGATTGCGACAAGAGCGTTGGCGATGCATGCGAACTGGCGATCGGTTGAGGCGCAGAAGGCACTGATCCGCCTCGCGACTGGACTCGATCGGGCTGTGGATCGTGCCGACCGAGTAGCGGCTACAGATGCAATTGTCGAAGCGATTCGACTTTAGAAGCACGGTGTGCGCCAGGATCCACCAATGTTTCAGGCGCTGGTGACGCTGCTGGATGATGAGGATGAAGAGCTGCGTACGATGGCCAACAATACGCTGGCTCCCTTGCGTGACCGTGAATTCAGAGGGGATCTCGGGCGGCCTGAGCACAAGACTCCCGAAGGCGGTTGGGCAGACTGGATGGAGAAAGTGGAGAGCAAGGCTGCCGGATACAAGAAGGACTATGGGGTTTGTGGTTGGGGCGCCAAGCAGCAGACTGCTGACTTGCCGGGCAATCGCAAGAGCACGGAACCCATCGACCTATATTGTCAAGGCGGAGCGTACTTACTCGGGGAAAACCTGGTAACCAGGCAGCCTGTCGCGAAAAATCCAGTGCAGGCATTCGAGCTTACGCTGAAAGCGGCCGAGCAGGGATATGTACCGGCGCAGGCGGCGGTCGGGATGATGTTCGCGGTCGGCAAAGGGGTTGTGCAGAATATTCCCGAAGCATCCAAATGGTGGGTGAAAGCAGCAGAAGCAGGCCATCTGCTGGCCGCAACGAACGCGTCAATCAGCTTGAGGGGAGCGGCGGCTGAGCGATGGGCCAAGTATGTTGCCGAACACACGCAGGGAAACGACTAGCAAATCGTATAACCCGACCGGCCTGTCGGTCGCTGTTATGCGAAACGCTTTCGGTTGAGTGCCTTTAGGAATCTAAGCCAAATTACGCCGCCGCTGGACGGGGATCGTAGTGGTTCTCCTGCTCAGTCACCTTCCCGTCGGCGCTTATGCGGAATATATCAGCGACTCGCAGGACCTTCCCGTCTTTCAGCGCCACGTCAGCTCTCACACAGATCGATGTCAATTCGTCGTTGAAAAAGTAGTCGATCACCTGGACCTCTCCGAGAGCCGCGTAGATTCCAGCGAAAAACTCCAGCAGGGCAGACCTTCCCACGAGCGGCACTTCGCTGCCACCTGCGGCCAGCGGCGTTCTGAAGAGGACATTTTCATCGTACGGAACCTGCGACACATCCCCCTGGGCAAGTCCACTGAAATAGGTGTCGGCTATGGAGCGCAGGTGCGCCTTTCGATTGAGAGTTGGCTTAGCAGGGGTGCTCATACACCGAATCATGCCCAAGTTTCGTTTTGAGCAGGTCAGTCCAGGCCAGCGTCATTCCGCGTTGGGATGCAGGAGTACTTTCGTCCATCCATGGTCGCGATTATTAAAGTGTTCGTAGGCGTTAGGAGCTTCAGTCAGAGGGAGCTCATGAGAAATGATGACCGAAGGGTTTGCTTTCCCATGGTGAATCAGATCTCTAAGTCGCCTGTTATATGTCTTGACGTTGCATTGACCCGAACCCAGCTTAAGTCCTTTGAACCAAAACTTCCCAAAATCGAACGCGATTTGCCCCTTCTTTGCAAGGTCGTCTTCAGCGCCGGGATCTACCGGAATGAATACACCAACCACGCCGATTGTTCCCGTGGGTTTGACTGCCGCCACTAGTTGGTTCATAACAAGGTTCGGGACTTCTTTGCCTGCTGAATTCTGGCACTGGTAACCGATGCATTCAGCCCCACAGTCTGCGCCGCTCCCCTTGGTGAGTTCCAGTATTTCTTCTGCGACATTCCCTTTCCTGGTATCGAGCGGAGTCGCCCCAATCTTTCTGGCAAGCTCGAGTCTGTCGTCGTGGCGATCCACAACGAAGATTTGACTCGCACCTTGAATTCTGGCGGACATTGCTGCCATCAGACCCACCGGGCCCGCGCCATAGATGACGATCGACTCACCCGGCTTTAAATCCGCCAACCTGGTGGCGTGCCAACCGGTAGGGAAGATGTCAGAAAGCATAACGTAATCGTTTTCTTTCTCATCCACATCGTCGAATAGTTGCAGGCAGTTGAAATCTGCATAAGGCACCCTCAGATATTGGGCCTGTCCGCCCGCATATGGCCCCATGCCGGCAAAACCATATGCGGCGCCTGCCATTCCGGGCACGGATTGATCGGCGCAGGTCAGGCAATATCCAGTAAGGCCCCGCTCGCAATTGGCGCAGAAACCACAACCGATATTGAACGGAAGGACAACCCTGTCGCCCTTTTTCACCGTGTCTACAGCTTTACCCACCTCGACAACCTCGCCAAGGTTTTCGTGCCCAAGGATCTTACCTTTCTCGACGTCAGTCCGGCCGTCGTACATATGAAGATCCGAACCGCAAATATTCGTGCTGCTGATTTTGACAATTACGTCTGTCAGCTTTTCAATCTTCGGGTCGGGAACAGTATCTATTGATACTTTCTTGGGGCCGTGATAAACCAATGCTTTCATAACACTCCTTTGTCGCCAAAATGGCTAAATCTAGAGGAGCAATTCAATGGCCACGGCTGGTCTGGACCGTTTAGGGAGCGTCCTCGCCCTCATAAGCGCAAATCACGTCGGCCGCTCCAAGCCAGAACCACCAGAACCCCAGCGATTCCGCAACCGAAAATCGTAGCCTGCAAGAATCGCTGAAATCGTTGGAGTTTTGACGTTATTGTGAGTCGAGCTGATGTCCGGGCATATTCGCATTTCGTTTTGGCTCTTGTTTT
>Ga0163144_10022198_pt1 | contig 12588 bp, 15 predicted proteins | sample OliLak19BULKMAT1_FD_123175 | JGI IMG/M metagenome (GOLD analysis project Ga0163144, IMG submission 123175) | Freshwater microbial mat bacterial communities from Lake Vanda, McMurdo Dry Valleys, Antarctica - Oligotrophic Lake LV.19.BULKMAT1 | ecosystem: Environmental > Aquatic > Freshwater >... | reverse complement strand
CCGCCAAGACCGGCCGCATCGGCGACGGCAAGCTGTTCGTCCTGCCCGTCGACGACGCGGTCCGCATCCGAACGGGCGAGCGCGGCTCGAGCGCCGTGTAAGCGCGTCACCGGAGCCACTCACGAGAGACCGTGCGGGACCACATCATGATCGTCGTGGCCGAAAATGATGACGGAACCCGCACGGTGCTCGCGAGCGCCCTCGCCCGCTCCGGGTACGACGTCGCGTCGGTGACCGACGGACAGCTCGTGCTCTCGACGCTTGCGAGCGGTGAGGTGGGCTTGTTGATCCTCGACCTCCGCATGCCGGGCATGAACGGCTGGGAGGTGCTCCGGCGCTTGAAAGATCCCGGCGAGCCCGGATCGCCGCCGACGACGCGACCGCCCGTGATCGTCATCTCGGCGCAGAGCGACCCCGAAACGCAACGCTTCGCGACCCGGCTCGGCGCCGCGGCGTTCCTCGCGAAGCCGATCGATCTACACGATTTGAGCCACACCGTGCGCCGGGTCCTTCGTCAGACCCAACCCTGATCCGGCGCGGATGCTTCTGGCGACGCCCGTGGAGAGCGTCCGCCGGACCGACCGCGTGGCCGAGGGCTTCGGCTCTCGGCCACGTGATGCTCAGAAGACCGAGGTGCGTTCCGCCAGCGCCGCCACCACCATGCGTTGGATGCGCTCGCGGATCTCTTCCTTCAGGCGATTCACGAGGAGCTCGTCACGATGCGCGTCGGGACCATATTGGCCCGCCAGGTCGATCGGAGGACCGAAGACGATGCGCCACTTTGTCGGGAACGGCACCAGGCCGAGCACACCCAGCCACGGAAACGTCGGCGTCACCGGGAAGTACGGCAGGTCGAGCCCGTGCGCGAGCCACTGCCAGCGCGCCACGACCGGATGAATCTCTTCGGCCCCGACGACCGCGACCGGCACGAGCGGCGCCTGCGTCTGCAGCGCCAACGAGACGAACCCGCCCCGCCCGAAGCGCTGCAACCGGTAGCGATCGCGATAGTACTTGCCGAGCCCCTTGGCGCCTTCCGGAAACGCGATCACGGCTTCCTCGCGTCGCAGCAGACGGCGCGCGTTCTGCGACGACGCCCGCACCATACCCGCGCGCGCCAGAATCGGGCCGAGAAACGGGGTCTGGTAGACGAAATCCTCGACCAGCGGACGCGCTGCCCTCCCCCCGCCAGGGTGATGCCGGCGGAGCGCCTCGGCGATCATCACCCCGTCGTAGGGGAAGAGGCCGCCCGAGTGGTTGCCGACCAGCATCAGGCGCCCCGTGAGCGGGACCTGATCGAGGCCGGACGCGTCGACGCGCCACCACCGGTCGTAGAGGGCCTGGCGGAGCGGCGCGAAGCGGGCGTGAAAGGTCGGGTCGTAGCCGAAATCGTCCACGGCGTCGGCCGTGCCGATCATCCGGAGGCGAACGAACGCCTCGGCGAGCCCGCCCTGCATGAAGGCGCGCCCGAGATCGGCGTAGAAGCCGAGCACCTCTTCGCCCGTCGACCGGAGCCACGAGCCGACCTCGTAGTCCGCCGCGCCGCCAGCGTGGGCGAGCGCGTCGTCGATCTCACGCTCGAGCTCGAGCAGCCGCGCGCCGAAGGCCTCATGGGCGTCGGGCGAGCGCCGTTTCCGGCGTTTCGGCGCCGGGGCCGGCTCGTCGCCTGGTCGAAGATCGATCACCCGACGCGCCATGCGCGGGACCGTAGAGAACGACTTTCGCAATGTCAATTTTGTCGCGGGGATTCGCATTGACCAGCTCCGACGCCGCGCATAGTAAAGCACTCCCGATGCTCGACGCCGCGTTGCAACGTCGTCTCGTGTTCATCACCGGCAAGGGCGGCGTGGGTCGAACTGCGGTCGCGCTCTCGTTGGCGCTCGCCGCCGTGCGTGCCGGCAAACGGACGCTCGTCGTCGAGGTCAATCCGCTCGGCCGTCTCGGCGAATATCTCGGCGATCGCACGCTCGCACCCGAGCCCACCGAGATCACGCCCGAGCTCGCCGCAGCGACGATCGCGCCGACGGTGATCCTCGAAGATTTTCTCGCGGGGATGTTGCGGATCCGCGCTCTGGCGCGTCGCCTGCTCGAGAGCAACACGTTTCGCGTCGTCACCGCCGCGGCGCCTGGGCTGGAGGACTTCCTCACGCTCGTCCGCATCGCCGAATGGGAGGAGGAGCGCATCGGATTCAGGCGCAAGCGGCACCGCTTCGATCTGGTCATCGTCGACGCGCCCGCGACCGGCCATTCGGTCCCCTTGCTCTCGACACCCGACACGTTGCTCAAGATGCTGCCGTTCGGCCCTCTCACCAGCACGGCGCGCGACCTCGCCATGCTGCTCGGCGATCCGAAACGCGCGGCGGTCGCGATCGTCACGCGCGCGGAGGAGATGGCGGTGAACGAGACGCTCGAGCTCGCGACGGCGCTCATGCGGATCGGCGTGACCCTCCTGCCGACGATCGTGAACGCCGTCGATCCGTTCCGCTTCACGCGCCCCGAGGGTCGTCGAGTCGCGGCCGAGCCGCCGGACCTCCCGCCCGAATGGGCGCCGTACCTCGGCGTCGCCCGCTTCACGCTCGCGCGCCAGCGCGCCGCCGAGCGCCAGATTCGCCGGCTCACACAAGCGTTGCCGGACCGACCGATCTGTCTGCCCTCCGTCGAAGCCGGGAAGCTCACTCTGGAGACGCTCGAGCCGCTCGCGGACGCGCTCGCGCATCCCCGCGCCAGCACGTCGCGGCGGGCCTCGTGACGCGCGCGCTGATGACCGAGCCGGAAGCGCGGGTTCCGATCGTCGATGCCGACCAGACCGGTGAGCCCATCGTCGACTCGCCGCTCTCGCCCCTGCTCGATACCCAGCGCCTGATCGTCTGCGTCGGCAGCGGTGGCGTCGGGAAGACCACGACGGCCGCCGCGCTCGGCATCGCGGCGGCGAAGCGCGGCCGCGAGACCGCCGTCCTCACGATCGACCCGGCTCGTCGGCTCCGCGACGCCCTCGGCATCACGACCCTCGACGGGGAGCCGCATCGTGTCCCGCTCGGCCGACGCGGCGTCAAAGGCTCCCTCGACGCGATGGTCCTCGACACCAAGCGCACCTTCGACGAGCTGATTCAGCGTTACGCGCCCACGTCCGCCGCCGCCGAACGCGTCCTCACCAACCGCATCTACGCCAGCGTCTCGACGGTGTTGGCAGGCTCGCAGGAGTACATGGCGATGGAGCGCCTGCACGCGCTCGCCGGCAGCGGCCACTACGATCTCCTGGTCGTCGACACGCCGCCCACCCAGCACGCGCTCGACTTCCTCGAAGCTCCGGAACGCCTGACCGCCCTGCTCACCTCGCGCGCCGCCGCGATTCTGCAGAACCCGAGCCTCATCCTCGCGCGCGAAGGCTCGCGGCTCGCGCAGGCCGCGCTCAGCGCGGTGCTCCGAGGCCTGGAGCGCTTCACCGGATTCGAGATGCTACGCGACGTCGCCGAGTTCGTCGCGGGGCTCGAGGAGTTCTCGGCGGGCTTTCAGGAACGCGCCGCGTCCGTCGCCCAGTTTCTCCGCGAGCCGGCGACCTCGTTCGTCCTGGTCACCACCGCCGCGCCCGCACGCGTCGCCGAAACGCTGGCCTTCCATCGTGAGCTGGTGCGCGCGGGGCTGCCGTTCGCAGGCTTCGTCGTGAATCGCGTGCTGCCGCCGGGCTTGCTCGGCACTCCGCCCTTGCCCGACGTCGAACCGGCGAGCGACGCCGATCGCGAGCTCGGCCGCAAGCTCGTGGAGCTGCAGCGACGTTTCGCGGCGATGGTGCTCGCGGAACGCGCCGAGATCGACCGCCTGCGCGCCGCCGCGCCGGGCGCGCTCGTGGTGGAGGTCCCGCTCGCCACCGACGAGCCGAGCTCGCTCTCCCGCTTGATCACGCTGAGTCGCGCGCTCGGCTGATCCCGCTGACGATCACGCGCCGGCGACGCCGGCGATCGTTTCGTGGACGAAGCCGAGCTTGTCGATGACCGGCGTCGAGAGCACGAACGGATAGCCGTCGGCCAGCCCGAGTCCGCGATTCAGGTTGTTCAGCACGAAGGTGAGTGGGAACCACGCTTCGATCTTCTGCTCGAACGGTCCGAGCGGGCGCTCCTGTCCGGCGGTCTTGAGGGACGGCTCGTCGGGACGGCCCGGACGTAGCGTCAAGCCGCATGCGGCCGCAGTTTCGAGCGTGTCGGTCATGTGGAGATAGTGCGCCCAGGTCTCGGCCCAGTCTTCCCAGGGGTGGGTGCTGGCGTACGCACTGATGAATCGCTCCTGCCAACCGACCGGGGCCCCGTGCTCGTAGTGACGTTGCAGCGCGGCCGCGTAGTCCGCACGCTCGTCACCGAAGAGCGCGCGAAACGCCTCCAGCCGATCGCTGCCGGCGAGCAACCGATCCCAGTAATAGTGCCCGATCTCGTGCCGGAAGTGTCCGAGGAGCGTCCGATACGGCTCATGGAGCTGCAGCCGGCGCTGCTCGCGCTCGGCGTCGTCGGCCTCGGCGACGCTGATCGTGATCACGCCGTCGCTGTGGCCGGTCATGACCGGCTGCGCGCCGTCGGTGAGGAACTCGAACGCGACACCGCGCTCCGGCTCCACCGTCTTGTTCGCGAGCGGCAGCTTCATGCGGAGCAAGCCGTATACGAGCCGGCGCTTCGCGACCTCCAGCCGGTACCATGCTTCCTTGTGACCGGGCTGCGTGAGGTCGGGAATGACGCGCGTGAGACGACACGAACCGCACAACGGCTCCGGATCTTCGACGGGAATCGCCCAGTTGCAGACGTTCACGCGATCGTAGTTGGCGCAGAGGCGGTAGGTCTTGCCTTCGGCGCCGAGCTTGGCCGCACGCCACAATCGTTCCGGGCCTTCTTGGCCGTCTTCGCTCACCGCTTCGAGCGAGAGCACATCGTCGACGTCGGGCGCGTACGCGAGTGCGTGCGCACACGAGAGACAGCGCACGTTCTCGAAGAAGACGAGCTGCTGACAATGATCGCAGTGGAAGATCTTCATGGCCGGCGATCCTCGCGACCCCGTCCGTCGTAGTCAAATTTTGGCGTGGCACGTCGCATGCGAGCCGTTTCAGGGGCGATGAGCCGTCGTTCCAAGGCATCGAGCCAATGGTTGGCCGCGCCCCTCTCTCTTGCGGTGCTCGCTGACATCGAACGACCGGTTCCCCCCGCCCGTCGTCGTGCTCAAGGAGGACAACAGCGATGCATCACGACGAAAGGTATCAACGGCCGTTCGGACGCACGGTCAGTGCGCTCCTCATCACCTTCTGTCTCACGAGCTGGATCGCGCCGGATCCCGCCGCGGCCGTGCCGCTCAAGTGTCGACGCACCGTCTCGAAAGCCGGCGCGGTCTTCGCCCAGGCTCAACTGAAGGCGCATCAGAAGTGCGAAGACCTGATTCTGCGCGGCAAGTTTGCGGGCCCGTGCCCGGATTTGAAGACCACCGCCAAGATCGCGAAGCTGCGCGCCAAGCTCGCGCTCGTCATCGGCCACGCGTGCGGCGGCGCTGACAAGACCTGCGGGTCGGGCGACGAGTCGCTTCCGGCGATCGGTTGGATCGTCGGAACGTGTCCGGACATCGCCCAGAGCGGCTGCACGAACACGATCAGCAGCTGCGTCGGCGTGACCGACTGCGTGCGGTGCGTCGACGAGACCGCCGTCGCTGGCACGATCGACCTCGCCTTCGATGCCTTCCTGCTGAACACGCTCGACCCGGCCGTTCGCAAGTGCCAGCGCGCAATCGGCAAGGAGTCGTCCGCCTTCGTCGCGAATCAGGTGCGGGCCCTGCAGTCGTGTGAAGATCGCGTGCTGCGCGGCAAGAGCGCGGGGCCCTGCCCCGATTTCACCGCCGCAGCGAAGCTCGGAAAGATTCAAACCAAGCTGCAGCAGAAGCTCTGCAAGGTCTGCGGTGGTCCATCGCGAGCGTGCGGCGGCAATGACGACCTGACCCCCACGCAGATCGGCTTCGCGGCGACCTGTCCGTCGGTCACGATTCCTGGCGGCGCATCGTGCGGCGGCGCCGTCGGCACACTCGGGCGGCTCGTCACCTGCCTCGACTGCGTCGGACGGCAGCGCGCGAGCTGCATGGATCGTCTCGCCGCGCCCGGCGTCGCGACCTATCCGACGGAGTGCACGCAGTCGAGCTCGGAGCAGCCAACGCCGACGCCGACCGCGACGCCGGGTGGCGGCGGTGCCACAGCCACGTCGACCCCCGGTGGCGGCGGTGGCGGCACGGCCACTCCGACTCCGAGCGCGGACGTTCCGACGCCGACCCCCACGGCGACGGCAACGTCGGTCACCGTCAAGCTCGACCTCAATGCCCCGCTTGGTCTCCTCGCGACGCTGGTCGGTCTCGACGTGACCTACCCGACCGGCAAAGGCGGAATCGCTGGCTCCGGGACGCTGGCGTCTTGCAGCAGCCCGGTGGGAGATCTCACGGTGCTCGACGACGACAACGGGCTGCTCGATTTGGACCTCGACCTCGGGCTGCTCGGCCTCGGGTTCCCGATCGAGATCACGTGTACCTTCGACCTGCTACCGGGTGAGACGCTAATTTCGACCGACATCGGCGTCGCGATCGACGCCTTCGACGGGCTCCTCGGACCGCTGAGTCAGCTCCTGCTGACGATCGGCACGTCGATCCTGCCCTGAACGCCACGTGCCCGCCGTGCGCTCCGACGCGCGGCGGGCACGTTCATCCCCTGCGTCAGGCCTGTCGACGAATCAGTTGGACGCGGCTTCGGGCTTCGACGGACGCGGGCGCGGCGGCTTCGGCCGATCGCGTTCGGCGAGCAACCGATCGACCTTGATGTTGAGGTTGACCAGGCTCCCCTGGAGCGCCTCGATCTTCGACAGCAACCGGTTGTAGTCGGCCTTCGACGGCAGGTTCAGCAGTCCGAGCAACATCTGCATGTTCTTGTCGACCTGTCCTTTGGTCTTGGCAGCGCTCTGCAGTGCTCCGGAAAACGCTTCGGCCATCTTCGGATTGGAGAGAAGCTCTTCGGCGAACTGCAGCAGCCGCGCTTCTCCCATCTCGACGATCCAGGAAAGGAGCGTGGGTTCCCGCTTCGCCATCTCTTGCTCCTCCTGATTGTCAGCCGAAAGGTCGCCGACTATAGTGACGCGCTTTCGGAGGGTCAAGAAAGGTACGCCGTTGCGTGCCGCAAGTCATGGACTCGCTGCACCTCGCGCTCGGCTACCTCACCGGTTTGCAGTTCATAGCCGCTGGCCCACTCGACTGGTCGACGCTCCTCGCGACGGGCCTGGTCGTCAACATCTGTGACGCGATCGTCTGTCGCATCGTCGCGCGCAACAACGGCCATTCGCCCCGTCTCTGGCTCGGTCTCGGCTTCGTCTTCGGGATCTGGGCCGTCGCCGCGGTCATGATCGCACCGAAGCGCACCTGACTTTCCGCTTCTTTTTCTCGCCGACTCGATGATACAAGCCCGCCAATGGCAAAGCTGCGCGTGGGCGTCCTGTACGACGCGACCGACAGCGGGGCGGATGAGGTCGCGCAGGAGAAGCCGTCGCGGCGGAAACGTCGCCGCGCGAAGCACGACCACGAAGAGATCCACGAGGCCCTGAAGAAGACGGGCCACGAGCCGTTTTACCACACGCTCGACGGCACGCCCGACACCCTGCACTCGCTCGCGACCGAGCGCGCCGATCTCTATTTCAATCTGACGGAGTCGTACGCGGGCGACGACACCAAAGAGATGCACGTCGCCGCGTACCTCGATCTCGTCGGCCGCCGTTACACCGGCGCGGGTCCGCACGGGCTCTATCTCGCTCAGGACAAAGCGCTCGCCAAGAAGATCTTCGCGTTCCACGGCATCCAGACGCCGTCGTTCATGACCGGTCACCGCGGCCGGCTCGAGTGGGCGCACGACATCCACTTCCCTGTGATCGTGAAGCCGGGCTTGGAGGACGGCTCCATCGGTATTCGCTTCAGCGCCGTCGTCGGCAGCTTGAAGGAGCTGATGGAACGGATCGACGCGATCCACGCCGACTTCGACGGTCCGGTCCTGATCGAGGAGTACATCGAGGGGCGTGAGATCTACGTCGCGGTGCTCGGGAATCAGGACCCCGAGGCGCTGCCGATCGTCGAGCTCGATCTGTCGCAGCTCCCCGAGGGCACCCCCAAGATCGCCGGCACCGAGGTCAAATGGGAGGAAGGGACCGACATCTACCGCAACAGCCAGCCCTTCTTTCCCGACGATCTGGGTGAGGAGATCGAAACCACCTTGAAGCAGACGGCAATCGCCGCGTTTCAGGCCTTACGCCTCCGGGACTACGGCCGCATCGACATCCGCCTCGACGCCGAGGGCCAGGCGCACGTCATCGAGTGCAACCCCAACCCCTGGCTGCTTTCGACCGCCGAGCTCTCGAAGGCCGCCAAGAAGTCCGGGCGCTCGCATCCCGATCTGATCGCCGAGATCGTCCAGCTCGCGATCGCGCGCTACGGCGCCTGAGTCGCGCCCCGAGCATGGTGGACTCTTCCGACGTCGCCACGGTTCGCCCGGACGAGCAACTCGACGCCGCCGTCGTCGCCGCCTATCTGCGGGACCGTCTGCCGGAGAGCGATCGACCGCTCGAGGTTCTGCAGTTCCCGGGCGGCCACGCGAACCTGACCTATCTGCTGCGCTTCGGCGAGCGCGAGTACGTGCTGCGTCGCCCGCCGCTCGGTCCCATCGCCCCGAAGGCCCACGACATGGTGCGCGAGTATCGCGCGCTCGCCGCCCTCGGCCCGTACTTCGCCGCCGCGCCGCGGGTGTTCGTCTTGTGCGAAGACCCGAGCGTGATCGGCGCCCCGTTTTTCGTCATGGAGCGGCGCCAAGGCATCGTCGTCCGCCGCACCATGCCGCCCGAGATCGCCGACGACCCGCAGGTCCGACGCCGAATCGGCGAAGCCGCGATCGACACGCTCGCCGACCTCCATGCGGTCCCGGTCGCCGGCACGCCGGTCGCAGCGCTCGGCAAGCCGGACGGGTTCGTCGAACGCCAGATCCGCGGGTGGGCCGACCGTTGGCAGCGCGCCAAGACCGAAGAGCTCACGACGATGGAGTCGCTCGCAACGTGGCTCGTCGAGCGCATCCCGCCCCCGCTCGACGCGACCGTCGTGCACAACGATTTCAAGCTCGACAACATGATGCTCGATCGCAGCGATCCCGGCCGCGTCGTCGCCGTGCTCGACTGGGACATGACGACGCTCGGCGATCCGCGCATCGACGTCGGTACCCTGCTCGGCTATTGGCCCGAAGCCAGCGATCCGGCGGAGCGCCTCGCGATCGCCATGCAGCCGACGTATCTCGACGGCTTTCCGACCCGCGCCGACGTCATCGCGCGCTATGCGGCGCGCAGCGGCCGCGACCTCGGCGCCATCCACTTCTTCGAGACGTTCGCGCTCTTCAAGCTCGCCGTCGTCCTGCAGCAGATCTACGTGCGCTTCGTCCGTGGGCAGACCAAGGACGAGCGCTTCGCGGCGATGGGCGAGTCGGTGCGGCGGCTCGCCGAGATCGCGAGCGACTCGCGCGCGGGCTGAGCGCGGCGCCGTCCGGCACGTTCTTCGCGAGCGCTCCGCGAACTGATGCGGCGTCCGCTGCGGCGGAGGCGCGGTTCCGGCCGATTTTCCCTTCAATGAGGAACTTCCTCGCTAGCGACGGTCGGCGCGCTTTGGTTTGCTCGGGGTCGATGGATCTCGATCCGACCTCCGGTCGGCCCGGCAACGCGGGCCCGAGTCGCACCGCGACGGCGCTCGCCACCGACGCCCGCCGCGGCGTAACGCCGCCCGAGGTCGAGCGCGAGGCCGTGTCACGGACCGCGGAGCGCGCAACCTACACGTCCCCCGGTCTCCGTCCCGCCGGCGAGGCGACGCGCGACGTCGTGGTGCAGTTGTCGCAGAAGGCGCTCGCGCTCTCGAAGGCCGCGAACAGTCCCGCCCCGCGACAGAAGAGCGTCGACACCGAGCCGGGATCGGAGCAGCCGGCGCAGAGTGACCTGCCCGCGCGCGGGAGCAATCGCCTCTTCCCGCCGCTCAGCGTCCGCGCCTGACGCGAGCCGCGAGTACGACGGCGTCAGAGCGCCGCGACTTCGCCGCGTAGCTTCGCGTGCATCTTCGCCGCGGCGTGCTCGTCCTCGACGAGATCGAGCATGTCGTCCTCCGAGATCGTGAGGAAGCGGCGATTGCCGGCACGGGTCAGCGAAATGCGGAACGCGTCCTGCGTCGAGCGTTCCGGAATCACGACGGTCACGTCGGGATCGATCTCCTGCACCAGGGCGGTGAAACGGGCTTTGGCGGGCGCAAACTCGTCGCTCATGATCAGCTCCAGGTCCAGTCTTTCGCGTCGCGAGTGTCATCGTCAGACGTGTCGGAAGACGCGCCGACCGCCGCGACGGCAGGGCGCGTTTCCACGCCGGGATCGCCCACGACTTCTTCGGTGAGCTCGATCGGAATGTCCGAGCCGCAATGACGGCAGACCTGCGCCGCGCGCTTGATGGTCTCGGCACACCGCGGACACGAGCGCAGGCCGCTCAGGTCGGCGACGCCGGCCGTTTGGATGTTGATCTGGAGCTCTTCGATCACTTCCTTCAAGCGCTTGGCGTCGGCGTTGGTGTGGCCGTGACTGCGGAGCGGGTCGGTCCCACCCGCGGAGTGCACGACGACATCGGCGAACACGGCGCCGTGGCTGACCGTCACCGACGAAACCTGCCGGAGACTGATGCTCTCTTCCACGCTGCCGACCATCGACGACTTGATGCGCGTCACGTGGCGATCGGTCACCACCATGACCGTCGGAAAGACCACGTTGCCCCGCGTGAGCCTGCTCGTCTGGAAGCGATGCTCCATCGCGCCCCTCCCCTCGACCCGCGGCATTCTACTCGCGGGCCGCGCCGGTCCGCCAGCGCAGGAGGCTGCTACCTGGCACAATCGAAACCGCTCGTGTACGACCACGGCCCGAAAGCGAGGCCCACGTGAGCGAGTTCGGCATCGATGTCCAGCACGGCGAGGATGGCATCGCCTGGATGATTCTTCGTAATCCCGCCCGGCTGAACGCGGTCCGCTTCGAGATGTGGGAGGCGATCCCCGCCCTGGTGGCGACGCTCGCAGCCGATCGGACGGTGCGCGTGGTGGTCATGCGAGGGGCCGGATCGGATGCGTTTGCCTCGGGCGCCGATATCTCGGAGTTCGCGACGCATCGCAAAGACCCCGCGTCGGCCGCGGCCTACGAGCAGACCAATGGTCGCGCCTTCGCCGCCCTGCTCGCGTTCGAGAAGCCGCTCGTCGCGATGATCCAGGGCGTGTGTATCGGAGGCGGGCTCGCGCTCGCCGCGTGTGCCGATCTCCGCGTCGCCGCCGACGACGTCCGCATGGCGCTCCCGCCGGCGCGGCTCGGACTCGGCTACGCCTTCAACGGCGTCGATCGGCTCGTCAGTCTCGTCGGCCCCGCCGCCGCGAGCGAGATCTTCTTCACCGCCCGTCAGTACAATGCGGCGGAGGTGCTCCGCCTCGGCCTCGTCAACCACGTCGTCGCCAAGGCCGATCTCGAATCCTTCACGCAGAGCTACGCCGCCGGCATCGCCGGGAACGCGCCGCTCACGATCCGCGCCGCCAAGCGGGCGATCGCGGAGACACAACGCGATCCGGCGAGCCGCGACCTCGAGACCGTCCGGCGCATGATCGCGGAATGTTTCGCGAGCGCCGACTACGCCGAGGGCGTGCGCGCGTTCCTCGAGAAGCGGAAGCCCGAGTTCAAGGGCGAGTAGCCGTCAGCACGCGGAACCAGCGCGACGGGCTCAGTCGCGCTCGGTGACGACTTGCGCCACCGCGATGACGCGCGTGTGGGTGAGCGCGAGGTGGATGCCCGTCACGCCCGCCGCCTCCGCCGTCGCCGCGGCCTTGCCGTGGAGGCGCACGGTCGGGCGGCCGTTCTCGGTCCGCACCACCTCGACGTCGAGCCAGCCGACGTGCTTTCCCCAGCCGTGCCCGAGCGCTTTCATCGTCGCCTCTTTCGCGGCGAAGCGCGCGGCGTAGCTCTGATAGCGACCGACCCCGCGTTTTTCGCAATAGCGCTGCTCGCCGGCGGTGAAGACGCGGGCCCTGAAACGCGCCCCGGTACGCGGCTCCTCGAGCGCCGCCTGCATGCGCGCGACCTCGCAGACGTCGACGCCGGTCCCTACGATCGGCATCGTCGACGCCCCCTCAGCACGCGCCGCAGACGCGACAGGTGGTGACGTCGCAGGGCATGGTCTGGCGCTCGGCCCGCGCGCGCTCGCGCTCCACCCAAAGGAAGCGCTTGTGGAGATTGTGGTCGAGGAAGTCCCACGGGAGGATCTCGTCGGCAGCGTATTCGCGATGCGCGAAGATGGTCGGGTCGAAGCCGTCGGCGGGGGGCTCGCGCTCCCACGCGCGCAGCACGCTCCACCAATCGCCGCCGGCGGCATGGACGGCGAGCAGAAAGCGCGACACGCGACGATCGCCGCGCGAGAGCACCGTCGCGTAGTACGCCTCGCGCGACGATTCGATGTCGATGTCGATGCCGCGAAGCCGACCGATCGCACGCCGCAGGCCGTTGATCTTCGT
>Ga0163144_10022197_pt1 | contig 12588 bp, 9 predicted proteins | sample OliLak19BULKMAT1_FD_123175 | JGI IMG/M metagenome (GOLD analysis project Ga0163144, IMG submission 123175) | Freshwater microbial mat bacterial communities from Lake Vanda, McMurdo Dry Valleys, Antarctica - Oligotrophic Lake LV.19.BULKMAT1 | ecosystem: Environmental > Aquatic > Freshwater > Lake... | reverse complement strand
GGCGACGGCTCGATCGACGACAGCCAGCCCGGCGTTGCGGACAGCGACGACGATATCGGCGAGGACGGCCTCAAGCGTCGCGGCGACGGCTCGATCGACGACAGCCAGCCCGGCGTTGCGGACGATGACGGAGAAGGTCGTGGGCGCGGTCGCGGCCGGGGTGACGACGATGCCGATGACGACGCTGACGATGACAATCGAGGTCGTGGTCGCGGTGGCGACGATGGTCCGGAAGACGTGCGCGAAGATCGTAGCGAACGTAGCGGAGATGATGAGCGTGGTCGCGACCGGGACCGCGATGACGATCGCGGGCGCGATCGCGATCGTGACGATCGCGGGCGCGACCGGGACCGGGACCGTGGCCGTGATCGGGATTAAGCGACTTTCCGCTTAGAAGCGGAAAATGGGGGCAGAGGCGCTTGGTACCCCCACCACCCGCGCCTCTGCCTCTTCTCGTCTTTCGCCTGTTGGGGGGCAGCGATCCCGAAAAGGGGCTGCTAAATTTGTACAGATTGTCGGGGAGTTGCTTTCAATGAAGTTTCGCACATCGCTTTCGCTGGTCGCATTGACCAGCGCATCCATCGTGGCAGGAGCAGGCGCTGCCTCCGCCCAGACAGTTCAGATTGGGGTCGGGGCCGAGTATTCGACCGGTACGTATGGCGGCTCTGACGAAACCACGATCTACGAAGTACCAATCACTTTCCGGGTTCGCGCGGGCGACTGGTCCTTCCGGGCTCGCGTGCCCTTTGCTTCGATCGAGGGGCCAGGCGGCGTCGTGCCGGGCGGCCCTGACGACAATGGCGGCGACCGCAGCGGTCCCGGCGGCGGCGATGACGAGGACGATGATCTGATCGAGAACGACCTCGGCGAGGTCATCGGCGGCGTCAACTCGTCCGGCCTGGCTGACATCTCGCTTTCGGCGACCTGGTCGCAGAGCATTGGCGAGGACAATTATGTCGACCTCACGGGGCGCGTCACCTTGCCGACCGGTGATGTGGCAGAAGACCTGGGCACGGGCGAGACAGACTTCACCATGCTGGCGGAATTCGGCCACGACTTCGACGGTGCCGGCGTTTATGCCTTTGGCGGCTACAAGTTTCGCGGTGGTGCAACGCGCGAGGATGGCGCCCAGTTCGGCGCAGGCGGCTATTTCCGTCCGCTTGACGGCGTGATCGCCGGGGTCGATGCCGGGTGGTCGGAGTCTTCCATCAACGGTCTGGATCAATCTGCCGACCTGACAGCCTACAGCAGCTTTACACTCTCGCCCGACTGGCGGATCTCGCTCTATGCCCTCACCGGGCTGACCGACAACGCTCCCGATTTCGGCGCGGGGTTGCGGCTGACCTGGCGCGCGGACTTCCGTCGCCCCACGGAGGACTGACCGAGGCGGCTGACTTTTCCTGCTTGAGAAACAAAAAAACGCCCGGCCAGTCGATGGCCGGGCGTTGCTGCTTCTTTATGATACTGCTGGCGATCAGTCAGCCGAGGCTCGCCAGCCGGACGCGATCGCTGCCAGCTCTTCACGACTGTCCAGCACGCGCCGAACACCGAGCCGCTCGAGCGCTGCGGAGATCGCCGCATCGGTCGAACCGTCGGCCATGACATAGGCGCCATCGACGCTGACGGTCCCGCTTGTCCGTGACAGCGTGTCAATCACCCATTTTTCGCTTTCAAGGCATGCAAGACCCGTCGCAGCAGGCGTCTCGAACTGCCTGCAGTAGCGTCCGCCGTCATCGACGACGCTTAGCCGGATGCCCAGAGGTCCGCCCGTCGCTCCGGATGCCACCGACGCCAGACTTGCAGCCATCGGGTCATTGGCAATCATTCGCCCCTGGCTATCCGCAGCGATGCCGGCGCCCGTCAGTGCTCCGGACAGAATGGCCCCGCCCAGCATGATGCCCAGAACCAGGGACGCTGCGGCCATGGCCATCGGTCGAGGCGCAAGCAGGCCTGACAGCGCCGCCCGAAAACCGGCGAACCCGCCGCCCCGCCGCGACCTTGCCAACACTGCATCAAAGCGCTGCGGGATGGGCGCATTCAGCGTTTCAGCAAACGCCGGCGGCAGCAGCCGATCGACGCGCGCCAGCCGCGCGACGCGAAGACCCAGTTCGGGGGACGCGGCGATAGCTGCTTCAATCTCGCTGCGTTGCTGCTGCGTGACCTCGCCATCCAGCCAGGCGGTGATCAATTCGTCGGACAATCTGTCCATGATTCAGTCCTTCCCCGGATCAGGATCAACACTGTCGAGTAACTGCACGAGTCTGGCGCGCGCGCGGGAAAGCCGGCTCATCACGGTACCGATGGGTATTCCCAGCGCTTCGGCGGCTTCGCGGTATGTCTGGCCCTCGATCGAAACCAGCGCGAGAACCGACCTCTCGTCCGGATTGAGCCGCAGCATCGCCTCGCGCACCTGACGCAGGATGATCCGTGAATCGAACACATCGCGGCCGTCTTCACCGACTGCAACCGTATCCTCGCTCATCGGCTGAATGATGTGCCGGCGGCGGGCAACGGAGCGCTTTTGGTCAATCCAGGCATTCTGCATGATCTTGTAAACCCAGCTGTCCAGCCTGCTTCCGACCACAAACTGAGCTTCCCGCGTCAGGGCTTTTTCCAACGCTTCCTGAACCAGATCGTCGCCATCATCCAGCGACCCGGTCAAGGAATGCCCGAACCGCCGGAGCCTCGGAATAAGCGCGCGCAGTTCGATCCTGAATCTGTTGTCGTCCTTGCTCATGCAATTCTGTTCCGACAACGACCGTGCGGCGATCCTATTCTCACAAGCGCCTGAAATATTCGGTTCGCACAAGGGACTGAAAAGGCGTATTCGCTCAACGATGACATCGCGCTGGTTAACCGTTGTTTCGGCACTGAGCCTGGCTCTGGCCCTCGCCAGCCACGCTGGCGCAAAACCTCCTGAAGAGGAGGCGATGGAGCGCGCCGAGCGGGCCTCCGAGCGCGCTGCCAAGGCGGCCGAACGCGCCGCTGAAGCTGCAGACCGCGCTGCCGAACGCGAAGAGCGCGAGCGTAACGCCGAACGTGGCAGCCGCGACAATCGGCAACGCGATAGCAACGCTGGAAGTGAATTTGCATCCGCTTCAGCCGGAAGCGTCGGCGCGATGCCCGATCCGGATGACCTCAATTCGAGTTCCGGCTCGAGTTCCGGTTCGAACTCCGGATCCGACCATGATGATGCGGTTGATGTCGAGGACAACTCCGGCCACGGGTCCGGAGACGACGATGACAAGGACGATGAAGACACCGAGGATTCCGATGACCAGGATGAGCAGCGCGACCGGCAGGGCGTGATCGTGCCGGTCGAAAATGACGATGTGGGCAACCCATATCGCGAGGGCGAACTTGTCATCATGTCGGACGACACCGGTCTGATTGCGCGTGCTGAGGCCCAGGGCTTCGGCGTTCTCGAGGCGCGTGAGCTTGTCTCCATAGGCAGCATCGTGGCCCGACTGCGCCGACCTGAGGGCGTGAGTTCGCGTGAGGCTCTGGAGATGCTGAGGGCGCAGGAGCCTGCATCCCCTTCCGGATACAATTACATCTATCGCCCAGCGGGCAACGGGTCGGACGAGCCTTTCGAAGAGCAGCGCAGCGGGGCGTCTGGAAAGAGGGTCAACGGTTCGCGCGTCGGCGTCATCGACGGATTTTCCGCAAGCTCGGTTGCAGACTGGCCGGTAGAAAGGCTGATCGAAGAACCAGCCTTGAACGGCCACGGAGAAGCGGTGACGGCGATCCTGCTGCGCGAGCTATCTGACGCTTACAGCGTCAAGCCTGACCATTTGATGCTCCTTGATGTCATGCGCCGACATGGCGACACGGCAGCAGCGGACGTGACGGCGCTTGTCGTGGCCTTCGACCGGCTGGTGACAGCACGCATCGATCTGGTGAATCTGAGTCTCGCCGGCCCAGATCATCCAGCGCTTGGCCGCGCGATCCAGATGTCGCTCAGGGCCGGAATGGTGATCGTCGCGGCGGTCGGCAATGAAGGCCCTGCAGCGCCGCCGGCCTTTCCGGCGGCCTATGACGGTGTTGTCGGCGTTGCGGCCGTCGACAGAGCAGGGCGTCCCTATCTCTATTCAGGACGCGGTCCGCAGGTGGACATCGCCGCACTGGGCGAAGAGCAATCGCCCGCAGGATCTGGCCGGGAATTGATCGGAACGTCCTATGCCGCCCCCCGGGTCAGCGCGATGCTGGCTGGTGAGCGAGTTACAGGCGGACAAGCATCCCTCGACGCGCTGCTGGCGGCCTTCACCGAGGACGCCGGGGCCCCCGGCCGCGATCCGGTCTACGGCCTGGGAATTCTCTCCTCGGGCCCAAAGATCAACCTGGCGCTTACAGCCGAGGGCAACTAGCCGACGACGCAGGCAGAAACTGTTCACACGACATTGAGCATTCATTCTCGGTGCAAGACCGATCGCCGCCCGGCTGCGAAGCAGCCTGACCAGCTTCACGTTGCCTTCAACCGGCTCAGCTCCGCCCATACCACATAGCGCATGGGCCCGGGCGTCTTCGCCTCGAGCGGCCAGCAGGTAACCAGCGCGATCCTCGGCGGGCCGTTGTCGTTGGGTACAATGCCGGACTGGTCCCAGCGGACGACTTCTGCATGTGTGACGGTGAAGGTGCGCGCGCCGTTTGCGGTTTCGACTGTGACCGGGTCGCCGGGCTTCACGGATTTCAGGAACGCGAAGTGAGTGTCGCGATGCGCCGCGAAAACGGCGACGCCGCGTGCGCCCGGTTCAACTGAGGCCGCCATCAGGGTAGGGCCGAAGGCGAGGCTTTCGCCGGCGGCATCGGTGAGGGCGAGGACTGTTTGATGCTGAGCCGGGAAAGAAAGTCTGGCCGTGGGCGTGAAGTCTGCCCACGGCCACGGGCGCGCAAGATCGCCGCTGGAAAGCTGACGCTCCCAGGCGCTGGACATGAGGACCTGGGCGACTTGCGCCTTGGCCGGGATGTAGAGCGCCTGCGCGGCGATGAGCGCGCCCGCAACGAGGAGTGCGAGCGCGGAGAGTGAGCGGGTGGAGAGGTTGATCGGTTTCATCTGGTCTCTCTGTTGCCAAACCCGCCCTCCCGCTTCTGATGCGGGAGGGCGGGCCGCCGGCTAGCGCTTGCTTCTGTCCACTGACGTTGTGCGCATCGGCCCGACACTGGCGGCGGCCAGTCCCCGGGGGCTGATGAGAACACGTCCGCGGCGCAGAAGAGCGGCGCCGAACGCGATGAGGCCGAGGCCGAAGGCGAGGCTGAGCTCCCACATGCTGGCCGTGCCGGGCAGGGCGAGGTCCTGCTCAGGCGCGGGCATTTCCTGCGTGGCGCGCGCGTTGATCTTCTGCATGACCGTGTCGGGCAGGCGATCGAAGCGTAGGGCGCGGGCTTCGGCCTGCGGGCCGAAGACGGCGCCGAAGTCCCAGCCTTTCGGGAGCATGCTTGCGATCTGGCGCGTGTCCAGCGCTTCGCCGGCGGGACGCGCGGGCGTCTTGTCGACGGCGACGAGGCTGGTGAGGCGCGAGACGAGGTGAAAGTCGAGCGCGGTTGTGAGGACGCCCTTGTCGACATCTTCGAGGCTCATGCCGGAATAGCGGCTTTCCTCGAAGCCGGCGATTTTCGCGCGGCCCCAGAGCTGGGCGACGCCCTTGGTGCTGGCGGCGTCCGCGATGGAGAAGGTCTGCGTCCATGTGCTGCCGTTGAGCCTGCCCGAAAGCGTGAGATCACCCTTGAGGTCGGCGGCGCGCAGGACCAGCGTGACAGGTTCGCCGGAGTAGAGATCCGGCAGAGGCGAGGGGTAGGCGTCAGCGGCGCCGGCGGGAAGTTTCACCGCGAGGTCTGTCATCACCGGGTTTTCGAGCGCGGCGAAGAGTTTCGCGGATTGCTCGGTGACCTTTGTGACGTCGTCCATGTAGGTGAACGTGCCCCGACCCTGGCGAGCGGCGCGGGTCATGAAGTAGGCGTTGGGCGCCGAGCCGATGCCGACGGTGAAGAGCCGCGAACGGCCGAGGCTTCCGGTGATTGCCGAGAAGAGTTCGTCCTCGTTGCCGATGGAGCCGTCGGTGATGAAGACGACCTGGCGGACCTCCTCGGTGTTGCTCTTGTCGTTGTCGATCAGCGCGGCGCGCAGGGCGGGCAGCATTTCCGTACCGCCATTGGCTTCGAGACTGGACACGAAGCGTCTGGCGCGGGCGAGGTTCTGTTCGTTCGCGGAGACAGCTGTTGTGAACAGCATGTCCATCGTGTCGTCGAAGCGAATGACGTTGAACTCGTCCGTGGGGGCGAGGCGGTCGAGAGCGAGCAGGAGGCCCTGTTTCGCTTGATCCATCGACTCGCCGGACATCGAGCCGGAGTTATCGATCACAAAGATCGTCTCGCGGTCGCGGCGCTGACCCTGAACCTTGATGGCGGGCGGGTTCACGACGGCGAGCAGGTAGTCTTCGCCATTGCGCTCCTCGCGGAACAGGCTGGCGGTGGGAGCCTTTGCGGGCTCCGCCTTCCAGCTGAGGATGAAGTCGCGGTCAGCCGGGACGTCGCCGTCCTTCAAAGTGACGGTGGCCGAATCTGCGTCCGCTTTCGTCACGACGAGGCCGTGCGATTGCGAGGAGATGTCGGCGATGGGCACGCCGGCTTCGAGCGAGATGTCGAAGTTGACGGGCAGGCGCAGGCCTTCGGGTCCGGAAGGCTCGTGGGCGGGATGGAGGACGGGCGGGGTGATGCGGCCCCGGTCCGGCACGGGGTCGTTGACTGCGATCGATCGGTTGGTGCGATCGGCCGTCAGACCGAAAGTGGGCTTCGGGCTGTAGCGCGGGGCGATGACCAGCGGGAAGCGCGTGGACCAGACGCCGTTATCGAGGCGGGCCTTGTCCTGGTATTCAATCTGGATCGCCACCGTCTCGCCCGGGCCGATATTGGCGAGCGAGGTGGTGAAGAGGTTCGGGCGCTCTTCTTCGACAAGACCAGCGCGCTGACCGTTGGCGGCGGCTTGCTCATAGATGATGCGGGCTTCCTGGCGCTCCTTGATGTCGCCTTCGATGAAGCGGTCGCCGATCACGATCTTCAGCGTGTCGACGGCGGCGTCTTCGGGCAGGGGGAAGGCGTAGACGCCTTCGACCCATTTATCCGTGGGGTTGGTGAAGCGCTGGGTCAGCGTCGTGCGGATCACCGGGCCGGCGATGTTCATCTTCACATCGGCAGCCACCAGCGGTGCTTCGACATAGCGGCCCGGCGTGGAGGCTTGGAGCAGGAGCGAGCCGGACGCGACCTCGCTTTTGCTCACTGTACCATCGCGTCTGGGCCCGTCTTGCGCCAGGGCGCTGGGCGAAAGGCATGTAGCTGCGAGCAGCGCGCCTGCCAGGGCGGGGCGCGTGCGAAGTCCATTTCTTGTCAGGGTGCTCATCTGTTCCATCGGGGGGTCCCAGCCCCTTCGAATGCAGACACACCACAATGTGAGCGCGTCGGCTGTTTGCTTGAGCGGTGACCTTGTCGCGGCGACTGCGGCGGAGGAGCGGCGATTGTGGCCCGCGCGAGGCTGCATGACTCGCGGTTCGCCGCCGCGCCGGTTAGGATACAGACGATGTTTCTTGGAAACGCTTTCGTTTCTCGATCGGAGATCGTCGTGGCGCGCCTGCTAAAGCATTCGATTCTTGCGGCATTCTTGACTGTTGCCGCTTGTTCCTCCGCGCCGGAGGTACCGACGGCTGGAGCAGCAGCAGTGGTGCAACCCTCCGCGCCGGCGGCGCCTGTGGTTGCCGCAATTCCGGCGGATAGATTGACGCCGGCGGCCATTGCGGCGGCGGATGATTTTCTCTGGCTGGAGGAAGTGACCGGCACCCGCGCGACACGGTGGGTCAACGACCAGAACAAGAAGACGGAGGCCGTGTTCAAGGCTGATCCGCGCTATGAGGCGTTTCGGGTCGAGGCGCTGTCGATCCTGACGGCGCAGGACCGCATTCCGGCACCAACGTTCCGCGGCGAGGGCATCGACAATTTCTGGCAGGACGGAAAGAACGTGCGTGGACTCTGGCGCTCGACCACGCTCGACAGCTACAAATCCGACAAGCCGAAATGGACGACGGTTCTCGACATTGACGCGCTGGCCAGGCGTGAGGGTGCCAACTGGATCTACAAGGGCGCCGAGTGCCTGGCGCCGGACGACACGCTCTGCCTGGTCAGCCTGTCGGATGGCGGCAAGGACGCGGTGCGCGTGCGCGAGTTCGACGCCGGGCGGAAGGCGTTCGTAGCGAAGGGTTTCGATATTCCGGAGGGCAAGCACCGGATATCGTGGCTGGACAAGGACACGCTGCTGGTCGCCACCGATTTCGGCGCGGGTTCGCTGACGGAGAGCGGCTATCCGTTCATCGTGAAGTCGCTGGCGCGTGGGCAGAAGCTTTCCGAGGCGAGGGAAGTCTATCGCGGCTCAGCCAGGGATGGCGGCTATGGCGTCGATCCGATGGTGATGCGCGACAGCAAGGGCGCGGTGCTGGCCACGCTGGTGTCGCGGCCGCTGGATACCTTCCGGGGTGAGCTCTGGGACATCACGGCGGGCACGCCGGTGAAGCTGAACCTTCCCGTGCAGGTGGGGATACGCGGGATGCTGGGCAAGGCTGGTGTCGCGGCGCCTCGGCTGGTGTTCACGGTCGAGGAGAACTGGTCGATCAACGACCAGCAGTTCTCGCAGGGCACGCTGATGGCTGTCGGCCTGCGTATGCTGCGACCGCCGCCGCCGGGCGTGGGGCTGGTGTTGACCAAGGGCGATCTTTCCGTGATTGCGCCGACCGCCCGTCAGTCAGTGGATGAGGTGCGGGTACTGGATGATCGCGTGATCGCGACGGTCTACGACAATGTGCGCGGGCAGGCGATCGTCTTCACAGACAAGGGCGAGTTCGGGGGCTGGCAGCAGAATCCGCTCAAGACGCCGGAGAATGTCGCGATCCATCTCGGCTCGTCGGCGCGTGAGGCGGAGCAGGTGTTCTTCACCTATGAAGGCTTTCTGACGCCTTCGACGCTTGGCCTTGCGGATATTTCTGCGCTTACATCGGACAAGGTGAAGGAAGCGCCGAAGCGGTTCGATGGGTCAGGCCATGTCGTCGAACAGTTCGAGGCGACATCGCGCGACGGGACGAAGGTGCCGTACTTTGTGGTGCGTCCGAAGGGTGGGCTCACGGGGAAAACGCCGACGATGATGTTTGGCTATGGCGGTTTCCAGGTCAGCTTTCCGCCGGCCTACAAGCCGGAGCTTGGCAAGATCTGGCTGGAGCGGGGCGGCGCCTACGTCATCGCCAACATCCGTGGTGGCGGCGAGTTCGGGCCGGCATGGCACCAGGCGGCGCTGAAGGGAAACCGCCAGCGGTCGTTCGATGATTTCGCGGCGGTGGCGGCAGATCTTGTGGCTCGGAAGGTCACGTCAGCAAGGAACCTCGGAATTTATGGGCGGTCCAATGGCGGGGTGCTGACCTCGGTGACGATGACGCAGCATCCGGAATTGATCGGCGGAGCGGTGATCGAAAGCCCGCTGGTGGACATGATGCGCTATCACCTGCTGCCGCCGGGCGCATCCTGGATGGGCGAGTACGGCGATCCGCGCATTGCCGAAGAGGCCGGCTTCATTGCAGCGTATTCGGCGTACCAGAATCTGAAGCGGGACCAGAAGTACCCCGAAGTCTACATCACCACGAACACGCGCGACGACCGCGTGCATCCTGGGCATGCGCGGAAGTTTGCGGCGCGCCTGCAAGCGATGGGGTATCCAGCGCTTTACTACGAGAACACGCAGGGTGGGCACTCGAATGACTCGGACCCGGTCATGAACGCCGAACGCTGGGCGCGGCACTACGTGTATCTTGCGCGGTCGCTGGGGATGGGCGGGGGCGAGTAAGGGGCCGCCTCTGGAGTTACTCTCGCACAAGCGCAGCGCGGCCCGGGAAGTTTTCCGTCGTTCCACAGCGGGATTCCTGCACGGAAAGAAGGGTGCTTGGGTCAGGCCCGTGAATGGCCCAGGGCGAGATTTCGTCACGACCGTCCGGCAGGGCAAAACAAAAACGCCGCCCCGGTTGAGGGCGGCGTTTCGTTCGTCGCGTTCGAGAAGGCGCTTACGCCTTGACCTTCGAGATCAGCGTCCAGTTCTGGGCCAGTACAGTCGCGCCATTGTCTGACTTGACCTCCGCCCATGTGGCTCGGGCAGCGTCTGCCTGGCCGGCGCGGTATTGTGCAATGCCAAGATGGAGCCGCGCGAAGGCCGCTTCCTCTGGATTGGTGATGCCCTTCGTGAGTGCGGCCTGCAGCACCTCGATCGCCCTGGCGTAGTCACCATAGCTGAGGTGAGCTTCACCGAGCTTGGCGATGAAGGCCGCATCACTCCTGGCGAGCGCGTCATTGGTCTCCTTGGCGAGGCCTGCCTTGTCCTGCGTGACCCCTGACTTCGCCTTGGCGAGGTCGTCCTTGTCGTCCTGGCTCGACAGCTCGCCACTGGCAACAGCAGGCTCGAGCAGCTCGAGGGCCTCGTTCGGAAGGCCGCGCGCTGTCAGGGCCTCGCGGATGGCTTGTCTTTTCTCCTGCGCCGACAGCTTCACGCCGGCGGCCATGAGCGTGCGGTAGAGATCGAGGTGGGTCGCGCGGCTGAACTTGGGCTCGTTCTGGGCGCGCACGATCAGCAGCTTCCAGTTCTGTTCAGTCGGATAGTCGGCGATCGCCTGTTCGAGCGCGCCATAGTATTCGGCCGTGAGATTCTGCTGCTGGTAGGCTCGCATCAGCAGGCGGTACCAGGATTCCGGCGGCTTGCCCGAAGCCTTCGAAGCGGCGATGGCCTTGTTGGCGTAGGTGACCGCCGTGGCGTGATCATTCGCCTTCGAAGCGTCGTTGGCGATGGCGATCAGTTGTTCCGCGCTGCCGCCATATTCGTCGATGTATGCGCGGAAGGCGGCCAGGGAGGCAGTGCTGTCGCCTGCGTCGACATAGGCCTTGGCCAGAGCGCCCTTGTACTGCTTGACCTCTTCGGGGGTCAGCGTGCCTGAGGCCACCAGCATGTTGATCGAGGCAATCTGTTGCTTGCCATCTTTCGTCTCTGCCGCCATCACGAGGCGCAGGCGTTCAATCTGCGACTTGTCAACCGGGGTCTTTGCCTTTGCGGAAGCAGCGTCGAGCTTGGTCTTCGCGGTCGCCCAATCCTTGGCGATGATTGCGGTGCGCCCATCGTTGAGCGGCTGGACGACATCGCGGCTGACCGTCACGGCAGGTGGGGCGCCGCCATTCTGGCCGAAGGCGAGCGGGGCGGGCGCGGCGACAGCCACCATGATGGCGGCGATCGCAGTGGCGCCGGGCAAGCGGAACTTCATTCCTGATATCTCCCTGGATTTTGGATCCCCGAATACCTGCGAGATGGGGCCTCAGACAACGGAGCCCACTGTAATTTGACCGTGTGACCGAGGTAAGGCGCAGTTTTTCGCCGGAATCCGGGGGTGCCATTCGCAGTTGATGGCAGAAATGTGGGCTTGGTCCCCGCCAATCGGCCCGTGCGACCTTTTTTCCAGCAGCAGATCGGCGTATCAGCCCGGCGAACTGACAAGGCCCGCGAACCCAGCAGGAAAGGCCAGCCCCATGTCCGCCCCCATGTCCGCCCCCGTCTCCGAAGCCCTCAAAAGGATCAAGCCCTCCGCCACCATCGCGGTGACGCAGAAGGCGCGGGAGCTGCAGCAGAAGGGTGAGAAGGTCATCGGCCTCGGGGCGGGCGAGCCCGATTTCGACACGCCGGACAATGTGAAGCAGGCCGCAATCAAGGCGATCCAGGACGGCAAGACAAAATATACGGATGTCGACGGCATTCCCGAGCTGAAGGAAGCGATCTGCGCCAAGTTCAAGCGCGAGAACGGGCTGGACTACAAGCCAGGCCAGGTGAACGTCTCGCCGGGCGGCAAGCCGGTGATCTTCAATGCCTTCATGGCGACGCTGAACCCGGGCGACGAGGTCGTTATCCCGACGCCATACTGGGTGAGCTATCCCGAGATGGCGTTGATCTGCGGCGCGACGCCGGTGTTTGCGCATGCCTACGCGGCGGATGCCTACAAGCTGAAGCCCGAGGCGCTGGAAGCCGCAATCACGCCGAAGACAAAATGGCTGATCCTCAACTCGCCGTCGAACCCTTCGGGCGCAGCCTACACGAAGGCCGAGTTGCGGGCGCTGGCGGATGTGCTGCTGGCGCACCCGCATGTGTGGATCCTGACGGATGACATGTATGAGCACCTCGTGTTCGACGACTTTCAATTCTTCACGATCGCGCAGGTGGAGCCGCGGCTTTACGAGCGCACATTGACGATGAACGGCGTGTCGAAGGCCTATTCGATGACGGGCTGGCGGATCGGCTATGCGGCCGGGCCTGAGAGCCTGATCAAGGGCATGGCCAAGGTGATGAGCCAGACGACGTCCAACCCGTGCTCGATCTCGCAATGGGCGGCGGTCGAGGCGCTGAACGGGACGCAAGCCTACCTCAAGCCCAACCAGGAGCTGTTCAAGGGACGGCGCGACCTCGTGGTGGGCATGCTGAACCAGACAGAGGAGCTGCACTGCCCGACGCCGGAAGGTGCGTTCTACGTCTATCCG
>Ga0163144_10022196_pt1 | contig 12589 bp, 14 predicted proteins | sample OliLak19BULKMAT1_FD_123175 | JGI IMG/M metagenome (GOLD analysis project Ga0163144, IMG submission 123175) | Freshwater microbial mat bacterial communities from Lake Vanda, McMurdo Dry Valleys, Antarctica - Oligotrophic Lake LV.19.BULKMAT1 | ecosystem: Environmental > Aquatic > Freshwater >... | reverse complement strand
TTTCAGCGGCCATGCGGTGGCGGGCGTGGCAGTTGTCGGCGGGACGGGTTACATATCCGGATCCACGTTCCGCAAGAACGGGATGGCGGTGATTTTCGGAGAGGAGGCGAAAGGGAGCGCCAAGGGGAACAAGGTCTCCCCCGGGCCGCTCGCGGATGCAGTGGTCCTGGAAAACTCGGGTGCGGTTATCTTGGAGGGCAACACGTTGGACGACGGCAACGAATAAGCATTTCCCGGAAAATGTTTTTTGGGATTGACTCCAAGATGCCTTTTTTACAGAAAAGCAATGCTCCTGAACAATCATCTAACCAAACAACAAATCTATGAACTCCCCGCTCACAATCATGTCAAAATTTGGAAAACAGACAGCCCTCTGCACATTGCTCGCCTTCAGCCTCAGCCAGTGCGCCAGCACCCAGGACGGACAACTGGCCCAGGCCCAGGGAACCGGGATGGGCGCGGTGGGGGGAGCCCTGCTCGGAGCCGGGCTCGGGGCCCTGACAGGCAACAGCGATGCCGTGAAGAAAGGAGCCCTGATCGGAGCCGGGATCGGCGCAGCGGGTGGTTTTGCCTACGGAACCCACATCGCCAACAAGAAAGCGAAATACAAGTCCACCGAGGAATGGCTGGATGCATGTATCTCCGAGGCCGAGAAGAAACGCTCCGCCGCCGTCGCCTACAACTCACGCCTGAACAAGGAATACGCCCGACTGCAGAAAGAGGTTAAGGCCGCCCAGTTGGCCGGAGACAAGAAGAAGCTTTCCACACTCAAGGGCCAGATCGCATCCGAGCGCAAGGCGGCGGAAAAAGAGTCTGTGGCGTTCAACAAGGAAGCCCAGCTCCAGCGCGGTGCCATCAAACAGGCAGGCGGCCAAGGCGGATCGAGGCTCAGCTCCCTACGCACCAGCACCAGCGGCATCGAGTCGCAGGTCAATTCCATCAACAGCAACGTCCAGAGATACGCCGCCCTCGAAAGCCAAACCGACGTCTGATATTCCCAGCAACATTTCCACGAAAACAATCAAAAAATGAAAGCCAATCAAATCCGCATCACCATCGTCTCGCTCCTCCCGGTTGCATCGCTTGCACTGTCAAGCTGCGCAACCACCGGGGATCCCTCAACCGGGGGCATCTTCTGGAGTGAGAACAAGGCACAGGATCGCCTTGCCGATCGTCAGAACCAACTTGAGCATGCGGAAGGCCGCACACGTTCCGCAAACAGCCGCTCGAACGAAACCCAGCGCCAGATCAACGCACTCAGATGAGTTTGCGCCCCTCCGCAGCCATGCGTTCCTGCCGCCCGGGCCTCGTGGCTGCGGGTCTGGCACTGCTCGTTGGCTGCGGATCGGTGCGCAACCCCGACAATGCCCCGGCCTACGGGACATTGGGCGGGGCGGGCATCGGAGCCCTAGTCGGCGCAACCTCCGGCAACGCGGGCAGTGGTGCGATCATCGGTTCCCTGTTCGGCAAGGCCGGCGGGAGCATCGTGAGAAATGAGAAGGGCACGCCCGCCATCTACGAAGCGAGGTGGCGCGCTGACATCCCATCGGTTCTCGACGATGCGGAACGTTTCGACTCCCGCATCGAAAAGGAGTACCGCAGCCTCTCCCAAGAGCTTTCCACCGGATACGGCTACGACAGGGAAATTGCGAAGAACCGTGCCAAGGGCGTTGTCGCTGAGGCGGACCGGTGGATTCTCACGGTGCGCCGCTGCGAAAACGCCGCTGCGCAATCCGTGACACAGGAAACCACCCACCCCACCGGCAGGGTCGGGCATTGGCTCAAAATCCGGGACAGGGCCCAGGGGCGCCGGGCCTCCCTGGAGACACACCGTTCATGGTACAAATTCCTCGCATCCTAGGGATCTCCGCCCTTTCCTCCTTGCTCCTGGCAGTGCCCTCCCGAGCTGAGGTGGACACCGAGGCGGATCTCCTGTGGAAGAGCTTTCAGGAAAACTACTTGGCGTATTCCTACAAACCGCTCGATCCTGCGGTTCTTGATGCCAAGGCAAGGGCGGCTCTCATCGAAACGTCCGGCCCCCGGTTCCGCAACCTGAAGCCGGATCACAAGCCCACCCTCCCCGAGCTGGCGGCGGCCATGGTTGAGAGGGACGCTTCCGTCACCGAATTCGGAAGGGTCGAGATGGCATTGCAGGCGCTGCTGCCCGGGATTGACAAGTACGGCCACTACCAGTCCGCCTCCGATGTCGCCCAGCTCAGCGAGGCGCTCAAGCAAGGCGGTGGCAGTGTCCACATGACCCTGGATAATTCCCAGGAGGGCGAGATCCTCTGCTTCCCTTACGAAGGCGGCCCGGCCCAGCTCGCGGGAATCGGCAGCGGCGCGCAGTTGCTGGAAGTCGATGGCCTTGCCGCAAAAGGCAAGTCCCTGCACGCCCTCACGCTCGCCTTCGTCGGGCCGCCGGATACGGTGATCGAGCTGAAAATCCGGCAACCGCATGGCAAGATCGAGGTCTTCAGGGTCAACCGCACCTCCAAGAGATTTCCGAACGTATCGGTGGAAAACACGCCCCTCGGTGTGACACTCCGGATCAGGAAATTCGGAAATGACACGGGCTCGCAGGTGAAGGCGGGCATGCAACCTTACGGGCAACCGAAGCGGCTTACGATCGACTTGCGGGGAAATCCCGGAGGGGTGAGGGACGAGGCACTCAAGGTGGCCTCGCTTTTTTTCCCGAAAGGGACGGTTCTTGCCACATTCACCACCCAAACCGGTGTCAAGACCGCAACCGATGGGAACGACATCAGCATCACCCCCGGATCGATCCGCATCCTGCAGGACGTCCGGACGGCCAGTGCGGCGGAGTATCTCATCGCCGCTCTCAAGGAGGGCTTGCCTGACATCACCACCGTTTTCGGCGAGAAATCCTACGGCAAGAGCCATTCAACCGTCCTGTTGCCTCTTTCCGGAGGTGGTCACATCTCCGTCACGGAGGCGCTGCTCGCCACCGGCTCCGGCAGATCCTGGGACAAGGCCGGGATCAGTCCGGACGACTCTTCCAAAGATTGAACGCTTGCGGCCCCGCTCCGCTCATCATGCCCATGAGCCGCATTTGTTGCCCTTTATCTGATTAGGCTTTTCCTCCCTTGGGGTTGCGGTGAAACTTCGCGCCGTCCCATGTCCAATCCTTTCCGCGAAGACCTCGTTTCCCGCAGCCGCCCGGAGCCTTGCAGCATCGTCATTTTCGGCGCGACGGGAGACCTCACCCACCGCAAGCTGATCCCTGCGCTCTACAACCTCGCCGTCGATGGCGAGCTGCCGACCGGGGTGAACATCATCGGCTTTGCGCGGCGGGAGAAGACGGATGAGGAGTTCCGCGCCGGGCTGGAGGAGCTGAACAAAAAGGTTTCGCGCAGCGGCCACGATTCGGAGATCTGGGAGAATTTCATCGGCAGCGTGAGCTACCATTGCTCCGAGTTCACGGATGAGGAAGGCTACGCCTCGCTCGCGAAACGGCTTGATGAGATCGATGCCGGCCGCGGCGGAAAGGGCAACCGGCTGTTTTACATCGCCTCCGCGCCGGAGTTTTTCGATGACATCCTCCTGCACCTGAAATCGGCCGGCCTCAACGAATCCAAGGACGGCTGCTGGGCGCGCGTGATCATCGAGAAACCGTTTGGCACCGATCTCAAGACCGCGAGGCACCTCAACCAGGTGGTCAACCAGACATTCCAGGAGAAAGACACCTACCGGATCGATCACTACCTCGGCAAGGAAACCGCGCAGAACCTGATGGTGCTGCGTTTCGCGAACGCGATTTTCGAGCCGCTCTGGAACAGCAAATACATCAGCCACATCCAGATCACCTGCGCCGAAAACCTCGGCATGGAAGGCGGACGCGGCGGTTATTATGAGAAGGCCGGAGCGCTGCGCGATATGGTGCAGAACCATCTCCTGCAACTCCTCAGCCTCGTCGCAATGGAGCCACCGACCGACCTCTCGGCGGACGGAGTGCGCGACGAGAAAGTGAAAGTCATCCGCTCGCTGCGGCAGTGGGACACTCCGGAAAAGGTCGCGGAGAATGTCGTCCGCGCCCAATACACGGCCGGCCATGTGGATGGTAATCCCGTGCCCGGCTACCGCGAGGAGGATCGCGTTTCGCCGACTTCCGAGACCGAGGCCTACGTCGCCGTGCGGCTGCTGATCGATACCTGGCGCTGGAGCGGGGTTCCTTTCTACATCCGCATGGGCAAGCGCCTGCCGAAGAAATCGACCGAGATCTCGGTGCATTTCAAGGACGCTCCGTCCGTGCTTTTCAGTGCGCTGCCCGGCGGCGTCCCCGGCGGCAACGTGCTGGTCATCCGCATCCAGCCGGACGAGGGGATCTCGCTGCGCATGGTTTCGAAAATCCCCGGCACCAGCCTCCGCCTTGAGCCGGTGAAAATGGATTTCCACTACGCCACCAGTTTCGGAAAGGGCAGCCCGGAGGCCTACGAGCGCCTCATCCTCGATGCGATGGCCGGAGACGCCACGCTCTTCGCCCGCCGCGACGAGGTGGAGGAGGCATGGCGTTTCATCGACCACATCGAGCACGCCTGGCATGAGTCCGACAACAAGCCGACCATCGCCGAGTTCGTCGCCGGCTCCTGGGGGCCGAAGGAAGCGGATGACATGATCAAGCGCGACGGCTTCGCATGGAGGCGGTTGTGAGATTCCGGAAGCTTGCGCCCGCAGGGATTTTCACTTAGGATACAGACATGAGCGCCCAGTTTGTCATCAACGCCAAAGGAAAGAAGATCGCGGCGGTTCTGCCCATTGCCGAATATGAGGAGTTGATGGAAGATCTCGAAGATCTTGCCGCCATCGCAAGGATGAAGCCTGAGAAAGGCATCCCATTTGATGATGTGATGAAGAAACTCAAAGAGAGGGTAAGGAAGGATGGCATCCTACACCATTGACTTCTCGACGGAGGCGGAGCGCTTCCTCGACAAGACGGATGCGAAAATCTCGCTCCGCATCGCGAAGGCTATCGGCAAGTTATCCGCTGATCCGCGGCCTCCGGGGTGCAAAAAGCTGGTGGGCGTGGAAAACGAATATCGCATTCGGATCGGCGACTACAGGGTCATCTATCAGATCAGAAAATCCGTGCTGATGGTTTTCGTGATCCGCATTGGCCAACGGGGGAACATCTACCGCTAACATGACCACCGCCACCACCGAAGGATACGCCGAACTTGGCATGGAGGTGAAAGTCTCCGAGATCGACCGCGAGCTGCGCAAGCTCTGGGAGCAGGACGACGCCCGGACGAACGCCTCGCTGATGAACCTCGTGGTCTATACCGAGAAACCCGGCGGCCTGCTGGAAAACTCCCGCATCATCAACGGCCTCACCCGTGAGAACGCCTGCCGCGCCATCCTGGTGGAGATCGCCCGCGACGAGGAGGCCAGCCTCCGCGCCTGGATCACCGCCCACTGCCACCTTTCCCACGGCCAGAAATCCATCTGCTGCGAGCAGATTGCCTTCCGCCTCACCGGCCGCGTCACCGGCCGTTTCCGCAACACGGTTTTCTCCCACCTCAACTCCGACCTGCCGCTGGTCTTCTGGTGGCAGGGCGCGCTTTCGGAGGTCTTCACCGAGCGCCTCGCCAGCGTCATCGACCGTCTCATCGTCGATAGCTCAGGCTGGGGCGATAACGTGGGGCCTGCTTTCGCAAGGATCGATGAGGCGGTGAAGGCCAATGGCATGCTCGTCGTGCAGGATCTCGCCTGGACCCGCTGCTGGCAGTTCCGGGTCGGCATCGCCGGGCTTTTTGACGATGCGGTGGCGCAGACAATTCTTGGAAAAATCGATAAGATCCGCATCCGGCACAACCCATCGGATCGCAACACCGCACTCCAGATCCTCGCATGGCTCGCCGTCCAGGCAGGCTGGAAGATCGTCGGGAAATCCCATTTCGAAACAAAGCAGGGCCAGCGCATCGCGGTGGAAACCGTTAGCTCGGAGGACTCCGCACCGCTGGGTCTCGTCGAGCTTTCCTCAGGCGGCACCAGCGTCCGCGTCAGCCGCGAAAAAGGCTCCGCCCATCTGCTTCGCGAGATCAATTCCGGTGACTACCACGTCAGCTCGATCTCCCCGGCGGATCCCGAGGCTCCCGCCGATCTCGTCGCCCAGCAGCTCTCGCGTGGCGGCAAAAACTCGCTCCTGATCAAAATCCTGCCCGTGTTCCTGGAGCTGCTGTGAGGCTACAGCGTGACCTGTGCGCCCATCTCCACGACGCGGCTCGGCGGCAGGTGGAAATAGGCGGTGGCCGGCGAGGCGTTGCGCGCCATCGCTTCGAAAACATTCAGCCGTATCCTGTCTAGCAGGCTCGCATGGGTGCCGACCCGGTAGCTTTCCTGGCCGAGGAAATAGGTGCTTCTACCCGGCTTGAAACTGACGGATGCCGGAAGGATTTCCTTGAGGGCTTTGGGGACATCCGGCGTGTCTGCGTAGCCGAATTTCAGCGTGACCGAGCTGATCCCGTTGCCCATGTCATCGTATTCCATCATCTCGTCCGGATCGGCGTGCGGCGCATCCAGGGTTTTGACGTGGAGCAGCACGATGCCCTGATGCGCGACGTGGTTGTGCTTGAGGTTGTGCAGCAATGCGGTGGGGATGCGGTGGGAATGGCCGGTCATGTAGATCGCCAGCCCAGGCACGCGATGGATCTTCCCATGCCCTAGCTCCCTCACGAAATCCTGCACCGAAAGTTCCTGCTCGGCCATCCTTACGGCCAGCCTTTTCCTGCCCCATATCCATGTGAGCATCAGCATGGTGAGCAGGGCTGCGATCACGAGAGGCAGCCAGCCGCCGTCATCAAGCTTGCTGACGTTCGCCGCGAGGAACGCCCCATCGACGATCAGGAAAACGGCTGTCACCGCATACGCCGCCCAGCTTTTCCAGCGTAAGGCCAGCCGCGCGGCCTGCAGGAACAGCATGCTTGTGATGACCATCGTCAGCGCGATCGCCACCCCGTAAGCACCGGCCAGTGCCGCCGAGGTGCGGAAGGTCAGCACCAGAATGATGCAACTGACCGCGAGCAGGGCGTTGACCATCGGCACGTAAACCTGCCCGGCCGATTCCTTTGAGGTGTGGAGTATCCTCATGCGGGGGATGATGTTGAGCTGCACCGCCTGCGCCGTCAGCGAAAAGGCTCCGGAGATCAGCGCCTGGCTGGCGACGATCGCCGCACAGGTGGAGAGGATGGTCAGCGCGAATCGGAGCTCCGCAGGCGCCAGCAGGACGAAGGGATTCCGGATCGCGGAAGGATCAGCGGTCAGCAGCGCCGCCTGCCCGAGATAGTTCAGCACCAGCGCGGGCATCACCAAAGCGAACCAACCGAAGCGGATCGGCCTTGTGCCGAAATGGCCGAGATCCGCGTAGAGCGCCTCCCCACCGGTCACGGCGAGGAACACGGCGGCGAGCAGTGGCAGCGCGTGCTCCCACTCGCGGCCAAGGAAGGCGATCCCCTCCCAGGGGCTCAGGGCGAGCACGACCTCCGGGTGATGCACGATGGAGGCCACACCCAGGACGGCGAGCGTGCCGAACCACAGCAGCATGACCGGCCCGAAGAGCCGCCCCACACCCGCCGTGCCGAAGCGTTGGATTGTGAACAGCCCGATCAGGATCGCCACCGCGAGGGGAACCGCCAGATGCCCGATGAACGGTGCGCTCTCCGACAAGCCCTCCACCGCGCTGAGGACGGAAATCGCCGGTGTCAGCATGCCGTCCGCATAGATCAGTGCCGCCCCCACCAGCCCGAAGATCAGGATGAAACGGGCGGTCTCACGTCCGGCGATCTTCCGGCAGCCGGAGCGGACAAGCGTCGTTAGCGCCAGGATCCCGCCCTCGCCGTGGTTGTCCAGCCGCAGGATGATGAAGAGGTATTTCACCGCGACAACCAAAACCAAGGCCCACACGATCAGCGAGGCGGCGCCTGTTAGGTTCGCGGGATTGATCGCCGCCGCATTGTGGTGATCCGAGAAGCACTCGCGGAACGCGTAAAGCGGACTTGTGCCGATATCGCCGAAAACGATCCCCAGTGCGGCCAGCGTGGCACCGGCCAGTGGCGCCTTTGCACCTTCCTTGGTTTTGCTCATGGGAAACAGGGTCGCATTTGCGGCAGCCGCCAGACCGAACCATTTCACCCGCCTAGGGCCAAGCCGATATTTCCCCGCAGAACCCCATCCATCCCGGGAATTTCACGGATTCTGCAATACCCGGGAGTTTTTGCTCGTTGGGTGGATACAGTTTCCATAAATAACGCAAATGAATCCCGACCAACAATCCCGCAGGAAATTCCTCGCCGCCGCCGGTGGCACCGCCGCCCTCGTCACTTTCCCGAATGTCGTCCGGGCGCAGGGGCCGGAGAACAATGCGAAACTCAAGATCGGCCTCATCGGTTGCGGTGGCCGTGGCACCGGCGCGGCAAGCCAGGCGCTCAGCGCGGATCCGAACGTCCAGCTCTGGGCCATCGGCGATGCCTTCGAGTCCCAGATCGGCGTGGCGCTGAACGGACTCAAGAAATTCGGCGGCAAGGTCGATGTCCCCGCCGAGCGCCAGTTTTCCGGACTGGATGCCTACCAGAAAGTCATCGACAGCGGGGTTGATGTCGTGCTTCTCGCCTCACCTCCCGGCTTCCGTCCCCAGCACATCCGCGCCGCCGTTGACGCCGGTAAGCACATCTTCGCGGAGAAGCCGATGGCCGTCGATGTGGCCGGCCTGAAATCCGTGCTGGAGTCCGCCAAGATCGCCAAGGCGAAGGGCACCACCATCCAGCACGGCTACTGCTGGCGTTTCTCCCCGAACACCCGCGAGGGATACGGGAAAGTCCTTTCCGGAGAGATGGGCCGCGTGATTTCCGTTTACGGAACTTATCAGGGAGGGGTGCCGAAACCCTCGACCTCCATCCAAGACCGCAACCCCGCCTGGGGCGATGTGGAGTGGCACCTCCGCAACTGGATGGCCCACGAATGGCTTTCCGCAGGGCCGCTTATCGAGCAGCACGTCCACACCGTGGACAAGGTGGCCTGGGCGATGGGAGACGTTGCCCCGATCGCTGCCCGCGGCTCCGGCGGCAGGGCGCAGCGCAGTGATGACGGCAATGTCTGGGATAATTACGAAGTCACCTACGAGTATCCCAATGGCGTGTTCGCGCACGTGGCCGGGCGGCAGATGCGTGGCACGTTCTCCGAGGTCACAGACCGCGTTTTTTGTGAAAAGGGAACCCTCGAAGCGCCGAACCGGGTGCTCACCAAGGATCCCGCCGGAAAAACCACCTGGGCCTACCGCGGCGAACCCGAGAACATGTACCAGGTCTGCCACAACGAATGGTTCGCCGCGATCCGCGCGGGCAAGGAGCTCAACGCGGGAGAGTTCATGGTCAACAGCACCATGCTCGGCATGCTGGGCCGCGAGGCCGCGCACTCCGGCCAACGCATCACCTGGGAACAGATGTGGGCCTCCAACCAGGATCTCGCACCGGACACCCTGCAGATGGGCGACAAATTCGTGGAAGCCCCCGTCCCCGTTCCCGGCGTTTATAAGTTCGGCTGAGGAGACTACGAGCCATCTTCCAATCGTCCCGGTTTCCGCTCACCCGGACGCCGGGATTTTTGTTTGGCGCACGGAATCGAAAACTAGGGCCGGTGGGTTTTCAAACCACGACCAAAGGATTAGCTACAACGACCACCCCACCAACGGCCTCGCCCTCTGCAAGAACCACCACTGGGCTATGGATCGGAGTTTCATCGCCCCTCGCCCGGATCATCATTGGAAAGTCTCAGCCATCCTCGATCCCAGACGCTCCAATGGAGAAAAGGAGCTTATTGAACTGGCGGGCAAGTCCCTTCTGCTTCCCAAAGATGAAGCTTTCCACCCCGATGCGGGCGGATTGAAGTGGCGGTGTGAACAATTAATCGCATCATGAAATCCGAACTCATCCGCAGCCTGACCCGTGATTTCGAAGCCCATGTCCAGCAGACCGAGGGCGGTATCGAATATTGGCTCGCTCGGGATCTCCAGTATCTCCTCGAACTGACAAGATCCGTCGCCGCATGAAATACACCGCCCTGGTCAAAGCCATCCAAACCGCCACCGCCCAATCGCAGGGCCGGGCCGCCATGGCTGTCAATCAGGCTCTCATCCTGCGCAATTGGCTCGTCGGAGAGTGGATTCTGGAATTCCAACAACACGGCAAGGACCGCGCGAAATACGGGACGCGGTTGCTGGAGTCGCTGGCAGCGGATTTGAAAGCGAGCGAAATCAAGGGATTAAGCGCTGCGGTTTTGCGCCAGTGCCGCTTGTTCTGCTCACATTATCCCCAAATTCGACAGACACTGTCTGTCGAATTCACCGCTACTCTCAATCCGGGGGACGCCGTCCCCCGTATTCCGGTGACACTGTCGCCGGATTAGTCGTTCCTTGGCCCGGGTCATGCCCCGTCGTCGCTGCGCTATGCCGGGCAAGCTGGTAGAGGAGCTTCATGTTTTGGGTGGCTTGGGTTTCCGAGTAAATCGATTTGGCGGAGGCCGATGAAGATGACGCAGCAGAAATCAAGCCCTTGCTTCTTCGCACGAAGAGGATTGTTATCTGAGTCGGAAGTTACGATTGATCAGGTGCCCTTGTAGATGACCTTGTCGGTTTCTGTAAATTCGAGGATGCCGGCTTGCACAAAGGATTTGATGGTCTTCTCGATGAATTCCGGTTCGGCTTTGTTTTCGAAGGCGGACTGGATTTTGTTTTCGAGTGTCTTGCGGGTGGAGGGGCGGGATTTGGTGGCGTCTGCGAGTTCGGCCTTGATCAGGGCGATGCGTTCCTCAGGAGTCCAGAGAGCCGGGATTTCTGCGAGAGATGAGTGGCGCGCAATGAGTTTCGTTTCGCCCTTGAGGTGGCGAACGGCTGAATCGAAGTCGGTGTCCTTGGAGACGATGTGGAAATAGCCTCCGGGATCGGTCGCAATCATGCGCCCGAGTTCCAGTGTGAGCACGAAGTCGAGCGCGTTGCGTCCATCCACCGGAGTCTGTATAATCCTCAGTTGCTCGGGATGATCTTGAGCGAAGAGGAAGAGCGAGGTGGGGAGTTTCTTGTGGCGGGTGCCAATGATCATGAAAACCCGCACGGCCTTACCGCTAACGCGTGAAAGATCGGATTCGCTGACGTTTTCGTAGTCGATGAAGATGTATCGGGTGCGAGCCATGGGATTGCAGGTGGGGAATGGGATCAGGACGGCTGGGAGAGATCGATTCGGCACCGCTCTTCCAATTGATTTGCTATGGCCCGTTGGCGTTCGGCGGAGAGGGTTGGAGGGCGACCCTTGAAGAAGTTGATACACTCCTTCGCATTCAATACCGAAATACTGCTTTTGCCCTTTCTGTCCACCCACCAACCTGGAAGGACAAGAACCGGGGTGACGGGAACGCCGCAGCCGTTGAGACCGGTCAGTTTCCCGGAAAGCCAAGTGGCGTTTTTCTGAGCCTGATCGAGTCCGTGACGGTCGTAGCCCATAGCATGAGGGAAGTTTAGTTGTTGGCCGTCGAAGATGACCTTGTGACCCTCCTGTCCATCGGGAGCGGTGCCGCGAGGCTTGCGACGGGTTTTGGTTTCGATAGCGAAGACACCGGCGGGTGTGAGAACGACGTGGTCAATGTTCCATGGTTTTCTTCCAGGTTCGCGGACTTCGAGATCGTGGAAGATCCGGATGGAATCCGAGGAAAGTTGGTCGAGAATCTGTCCGACGACTTGTTCTCCGAGAAGGCCGAGGCGGTGGTTCATGTAGCTCGATATGGATCGTGTGGCGCGGTAAATCAGCACGCAGCACGCGACGAAACCAACGCCCAAATAGATCGCGGGGGAGCCTTTGGCATTGATCGTAAGTGCCCAGGCCACGAGACCAACGACATTTGCAAAAATAAAATAGACGGTGAAATCCTCCATCAAAGTCGCAGTCCGATTTTGCAGCGACCATCCTGCGGGGCGTGGCATTTCATCGAACGGGCGGCGTGACCGCTTGTCCCGGAGGTGAATAAACCATTTCATCCAGACCAGCAATGCGACGGTCGGGATTCCGGGAACAATCGCGAGATACCAAAGGGGACTGAGCACGGATAATCGCTAGCACGCTGTGAGTTCCCGGACAACAAGCAACTCCGCAGATACGCGATTGCGTAGGTACACGAGAATCAAATCCGATGCTTGCTCCGGTGCCATCCAAAATGAGTGGGATCCGGCCTGAGACGAGCGTGGGCGTGGAAAGCAAGCGCCTGCTGATGATAGCCACTTAGCAATCGGCCATGCGGTGATGACTCCGCGAAGCGGCCAACGGCGACGTGGACAATGAAATCGTCGCCTTTCGGGATGGCCGTCCAGAGGCCGGCATCGAACATCCAGTGGGCGTCTGGAGTGAGGGCTAGGCCATTGCGCGGATCGTCGTTGCCGGATTTGGAATGCTCGTGGATGTGAGCGGCTTGAACCATATACCCATCGGTGGTGTGGAGGCAGTAGCCGGTGAGAGCGCAGGTGTATTTGTAGCCAGGGCCAACTTCGCTTTTGAAGCGGCTGTCGCGACCCTTTTTCTGGCTGGCTTTGAAGGTG
>Ga0163144_10022195_pt1 | contig 12589 bp, 8 predicted proteins | sample OliLak19BULKMAT1_FD_123175 | JGI IMG/M metagenome (GOLD analysis project Ga0163144, IMG submission 123175) | Freshwater microbial mat bacterial communities from Lake Vanda, McMurdo Dry Valleys, Antarctica - Oligotrophic Lake LV.19.BULKMAT1 | ecosystem: Environmental > Aquatic > Freshwater > Lake... | reverse complement strand
TGGCGCGGGCCAACGCCTACAGCGCCCTCGAGGGGCTGGTGACGAAGGGGGCGGCGCGGATGGAGGAGGGACAGCCAAAGCGTTTCCGGGCCGAGCCACCTTCGGGGGTTCTGGCACGGATCGCAGACCGGCAAGGCAACGCGCTTGAGCAACTCAGCCGCGCGCTCGAAGTGTTTGGCGCGCCGGCCACACCGAGTGTGATCGAGCTGAGCAGTCCGCGCGGTGCGGTGCAACTGATCACCAGCGAGATCGGACGGGCGACGCGATCGGTCTTCCTGGCGGCGCCGTCAGAGGCCTACCCGCTGCTCTCTCCGGCGCTGCGTCGCGCGGTCGGTGCGGGCCTCACCGTCCTGCTCTGTTCCCAGGTCGCGGTCGCGCTCCCCTTCGCCACCGTCGAAGTCCTTCCCGGCGACGTCGCGTGGCCCGGCTTGCCACTGGTGGCGATTTTCGACGATCGAGCCGCAATTATCGGGACCCGTGAAGAAACCGCCATCCACGGGCATTGGAGCAGTGCGCCGACCTTCGTGGCGGCGGCACTCATCATCTTCGACCGGCTGCGAGGAGTGGCATGAGCGACGCCCTGAATGATGCCCTGGCGGAGTTGCGCCGGGAGTACCTGCTCGATGCACCGGGCCGGCTGGCTGAGCTGCGCAAGGACGTGGCGGCATTCAGCGCCGGCGAGACCGATGCGACTGCGTCGCTGATCGGCCGCTTCCACCGTCTCGCCGGCTCTGGTGGGTCCTATGGCTTCCCCGAGGTCAGCACGATCGCGCGGGAGGGCGAGCGGTGGCTGCGGGAGGATCCGACGCCTGCCCCGGGAAAGGAGAACGAGCAGCGGCTGGACCAGCTGATCGACCGACTGGCCCACGCCTATGATGCGGCCGCCCGGGAGCTCGGCCTTCCCGCCCGGGGTCCGACGGTCACCGAATTCGGCTGGCGGGCGCTGGTCATCGGCGACGACCAGCGACTCACCGATGAGGTCATCGCGGCGCTCGTCACAACCGGATTCGTCGCCCGGCAGGAAAGCGGAGCCGGCGAGCCGCGCGAGCACAAGCTCACCGAGCGACCGGATCTGGTGGTCATCATCGAGCAGGCCGCCGGACCAGATCCGTATGCCGCCGCCAACGCCTGGTCCGGCGCCGGCGCGGTGCGGCCGAGGTCGATCGTACTGGTCACCCGCAATGGCGCGACGGATCGGGTGCGGGCGCTGGCCGCCGGCATCGACACCATCATTCCGGCGGAACGGGTCGCCGTCGACCTGCCGGGCTACGCCAAGGCCCTCGCGCGGATCGGGAGCCCGCCGCCGCGGGTGCTGCTGGTCGAGACCGACCCGGCCCAGGCCGAGATGCTCACAATGTGGCTGGAGCAGGCCAATGCCCATGTGACCCATTGCACCAACGGGAACGATGCGCGCGAGGCGCTCTCGCGAGAGACGCCAGACCTCATCCTGATGGACTCCCGGCTACCTGGGCTCGATGGCCTGTCGCTCACCCGCCTCGTGCGGCAGGACCAGCGTTTCGGCATCACCCCCATCGTCTTTCTGACCCAGCACGACAGCGTCGCCGAACAGATTGAGGCGCTGCGTGCCGGCGCCGACCACTTCGTGACCGAGCCGGTGGACCGCGAGCTGCTCACCCACCTCGTGGTCAATCGCGCCGAACGCGGTCGCCGGCTGCGCGAAATGGTCCATCGTGACGGGCTCACCGGGCTGCTGAATCACGCGACGCTGATGGGCGAGCTGGAGCATGCCGTGGAATACGCCCGGCGCCAGGGTGAACCGTTCGCGTTCATGATGATCGATATCGACCACTTCAAGCGGGTGAACGACCGCTGCGGCCATCTCGCTGGCGACCAGGTCCTGCTGCATGTCGCCCGCGTCTTCCAGGCGACGGCCCGCGCGAGCGACCTGATCGGCCGGTACGGGGGTGAGGAGTTCGGGATGATCCTGCGACGCACCGACCGGCAGGGCGCCAGTGTTCTGGCGGGAAAGCTGCGCGGCGCACTGGCCGAGCAGCCGGCGGTCGTCGGCACGGGGGAGCAGATCCCGGTGCGCGTCTGCATCGGCGTCTCGGTGTACCCGGAGGACGCGAGTTCGGCGGCCGACCTCGCACGACTCTCGGACCAGGCGTTGTACCGGGCCAAAGCGGGCGGCCGCGACCGGGTGGAGTTCACCACGGAGTACCGCTCGCCGATGGCCTGACGTAAGCTTCAACCAACCGGTTGAAAGCGGCGTCCCATGACCCATCGTACTCCCTCAGCCGCCGATCGGCTGTTGCTCGCCGCGCGGCACGAGTTTGCCCGGCGGGGTGAGGCCGGCGCCCGCACCGACCAGATCGCCCGGCGCGCCGGTGTCAACAAGCAGCTCATCCACTACTACTTCCGGACCAAGGCCGGGCTGTACCGCGCGGTCCGGATCGCGACGGCGCAGTCGGTCGCTCGGGCATTGGCGGAACTGCCGTTGATCGGCCTGACGGCGGTCGAACGCCTGCGGCGCCTGGTGCGCGGCCAGTTCGACTTTCTGCTGCATCAGCCGGAGCACGCCGCCGTCCTGCTCAGCGCGACCGAGGGCGGCGACTGGGCCGACCTCGCCATCCGACCGGTCACCGACCTGCTGCGCGAGGGCCAGGCGACCGGATTCTTCCGCGACGACATCGATCCGGAAGGGCACGCACGACTCGGGCTCCTGCTGACGCTGGGATTTTTCGGGGCGCGCCCGGTCACGGAGCGCTGGGGTGAGCCGGAGATCTGGCGGGATCGCGTCGCGGACCTCATCGTACGGGGCGCGAGCTGGTAGTCCAACCTTCACCGGGAATGGAGGTACGAATGGCGAGTCGATGGGGTCGTCGGATCGGCATCTCAATCGGGGCACTCGCCGGGCTGCTGCTGCTGCTCGCCGGGACGGTCATCGTCGTCAGCGATGCGCGGCTGCACACCCGCTATCCGGTGACACCCACAGCGATCGCGGTGGCCACGGATTCCGCCACCATCGCGAGGGGGCAGCACTTTGCCACTGCGATCGGCAAGTGCGCCGACTGCCATGGCGACAACCTTTCGGGTCAAGTCATGGACCTGGGACCGGTCGGCCAGTTCGCCGCAAGAAACCTCACCGGGGGAAAGGGCGGCACGGCCGGATGGAGTGACGCCGACTGGGTCAGGGCTCTCAGGCATGGGGTACGGCCGGACTCGTCCCTGCTGGTGTTCATGCCGTCGATGCTCAGCGCGCAGCTCAGTGCCGCCGATCTCGGCGCCATCATCGCGTACGTTCGGTCAGTGCCGCCGGTGGACCACGAACTACCGCCCAATAGCATCGGCCCGATCGGTCGGGTGCTGGTCATGCTGAAGCCTGGACGGCTCATTCCGGCGCTCGGCATCGACCATTCTGCGCCCCCACCACCCGCCATTCCCGCGGGGCCGACGCCGGAGTATGGCCGCTACCTCACGGTGGTGGGCGGCTGCGTGTACTGTCACGGTGATGATCTCCGGGGAGGGATCAAGGAAGGGCCGCCGGACACGCCGCCATCTGCGGACCTCACGTCGAACGGCCCCACGGCCGCATGGTCCGAGGCGGACTTCACCACGGCGCTCCGCACCGGCCTGCGACCGGACGGAACGGCGATCAATCCGATGATGCCCTGGCGGATGACCCGGCTGATGACCGACGAGGAGATCTCGGCGGTGTGGGCGTACCTGAAGACGAAGTGAGCGGATGGAAGGCGGTAGGCGGTAGGCGGTAGGCGAAAACAGGAGCAGGGTGGCTGTGCCACTGCTGCTCCTGTTCCTTGCTGCACAACGCCTATCGCCTACCGCCCAACGCCTCAGTGATGGTACGCCTGCAACGGCGCCACGTCCCCCGGTACCTGGTCACCGAAGAGCAGCCGGCCATCCCTGAAGCTCGCGCCGCGGAGCGTGAGCGCGAGGACTTGGCCGAGGTTCTCGGCTGGATACACCTCGATCAGCTTGCGGATCTCCTCTGGCAGGTCCTCGAGGTCGGGCTCGTTCTTCTTGGGGATCACGATCCGGGTGATGCCGGCGCGCACCGCACCAAGCACTTTCTCCTTCAGCCCCCCGATCGGCAGGACCTCGCCGCGCAGGGTGATCTCGCCGGTCATCGCGCTGTCATTGCGCACCGGTCGGCCGGAGAGGGCGGAAATGATCGCCGTCGCCATCGTGACGCCCGCGGATGGTCCATCCTTCGGGATGGCGCCGGCCGGGACGTGGACGTGGGCATCCCGCTCCGCAAAGGTCTCTTCCCGGATGTGAAGCCCCGCCGCGTGTGACCGGGCGTAGGTCCAAGCGGCGCGCGCCGATTCCTTCATCACGTCACCCAGCTGGCCGGTCAGGACCAGCTCACCCTTGCCCCGCATGGTGGACGCCTCGACGAACATGATGTCGCCGCCCACCGGCGTGTAGTACATGCCCGTGGCCACACCAATCTGGTCCTCGCGGGCCGCACGCTCGGGATGTACCTTGGGCCGGCCGAGCAGATCGTCCACCATTTCAGCGGTGACCTCCACCCGCCCGGTCTCCTTTGCGGCGATCTTGCGGGCCACCTTGCGCGACAGCTTGCCGATCTCACGCTCGAGCTGCCGGACGCCCGCCTCGCGGGTATACCGCGAGATGACCTCCGCCACGGCCTCGTCGGTGATGTTGATCTGGTCCGAGCTCAGGGCGTGCTCCACCTGCTGGCGGGGCACGAGATACTTCCGCGCGATCATCAGCTTCTCCCGCTCGGTGTAGCCGGCAAACTCCACGACTTCCATCCGGTCCAGCAGCGGACCCGGGATATTCTGGATGAAATTCGCGGTGCAGATGAACAGCTCCTCGCTCAGGTCGAACGGCACACCGAGATAATGATCGACGAAGCTGTCGTTCTGGGCCGGGTCGAGCACTTCCAGCAGGGCGCTGGCCGGGTCGCCCTGGAACGAGACGCCGAGCTTGTCCACCTCATCGAGCAGGAAGACCGGGTTCTTGGTGCCGGCCTGTTTCATCGCGTGCAGGATGCGGCCGGGCATGGCGCCGACGTAGGTGCGCCGGTGGCCACGGATATCGGCCTCATCGCGCGCACCGCCGAGCGAGATGCGGACGTACTTCCGCCCCATGGCGCGGGCGATCGACTTGGCCACGGAGGTCTTGCCGACACCCGGCGGTCCGACGAAGAGGAGGATCGGACCCTTGCTGGCCTTTTCGTCGCTGTTGCCCTCACTGATGGCCGGCCGGTCAGACGGTCGGTCGGTCAGGGCGCCAGGCGTGTTCTCCGCGCTCGTCGATTCCACTGGCCCCTGCTCCAACTGACCATCTGACCGTCCGACCAGCTGACCGTCTTCCTGCTGCCTGGCCACCTGTTCCTTGAGCTGACGCACCGCGAGGAACTCGAGCACCCGGTCCTTCACGTCGCCCAGGGCATAGTGATCCTGATCGAGGATGGCGCTGGCCTTGACGAGATCCAGTGACTCCTCGCTGCGCAGGTTCCACGGCAGGTCCGTGATGGTGTCGAGGTAGGTGCGGATCACCTGCGACTCCATCGACTCGCGGCTGATGCGCTCCAGCCGGCCGAACTCGCGGTCGGATTCCTTGCGCGCCTCGGCCGGGAGATCGAGCGCATCGAGCTTCTCGCGCAGTTCCTCGAGATCTCCACGCTCGTCGTCCTCGCCCAGCTCCCGCCGGATCTGCTTCAGCTGCTCGCGCAGGAACATTTCGCGCTGGCGCTCGCCCAGCTCCTCCTGCACCTGTGACTTGATGTCTTCCTGCGCATCCAGCACCGAGATCTGGCGCTGCACGTGGACCAGGACGCGACGCAGCCGCTCCTCGACCGAGAGCGTCTCGAGCAGCGCCTGGCGCTGCGGCGGGAGGATGTCGAGGTAGCCGGCCACCAGATCCGCGAATCGACCGGGATCGGCGACGCCAGCGAGCACTTGTTGCACGACCTCCTCGGGCAGGCCCGACTTCTGGCCCAGCTCGCCGGCCCGGGCCCGCGCTTCCTTGTACAGGCCGACGAAGGCGGGATCCTCGCTATTCAGCGGGGCCAGTTCCTCGGCCTCGCGGATGATCGCCTCCATGTACCCGTTCTTTTCGCCGATGTGCATGGCGATGCCGCGCCGCTCGCCGTGGAGCAGCAGCTGCATGCCGGCCAGCCCGCGCTGCATCTGGCCGATGCGGGCGATGGTACCGATCGTGTAGAGGGTTTCGCCGGTGACCTGCTCGACATTCTCCCGCTGGGAAACGGCGAAGATCAGGCGGTCCGGTGTACTGAGCGCCGCTTCGATCGCACGCAGGGTCCCGGGACGACCGGCCCCGATCGGGGCGGTCACTCCGGGGAAGAGCACGACTTCCCGCAACGGCAGGACGGGGAGCACGAGACGTTCGCTGCGTTCAGACATGTATCAGGACTCCGAGGATCTGGCGTATTGGCAGAATATCACACGAACGGCTGCACAAGGTGCACTGGATGTGCCATGAGCCATCCGGCGAGTATCGGATGGGCGGGTTCCTGCCTCGCCTGCTCCTGCTGGCACGCTCGGGCGAGAGGCGATGGGCGGTAGGCGACACCGGCATTGGTGGAACGCCAGCAACGAGAGCCGATGACCTGGCTCGAGCGACCCCGGCGTCATTTGCGTCCCGATCCGGAACACAATGCTGCCAGTTCGGCGCCCAATTGAAGTAGCCTGCCAATCGGTGGTGGGGCAAGCCGTCCGGTCGTCGGGACGGGAAACCTTGTCCCCCCCGTCCTCCGCTGCTAAATCTCTGAGGCTTCTATGGATACTCGATGACCGACCCGACATCATCGCTGGCCCCACGACTGTCCGAAGCGCTCGGGACCGCCTTCACGCTTGAGGGCGAGATCGGACGCGGGGGGATGGGCGTGGTGTACCGCGCGCGCGATGAACGCCTCAAGCGGCGAGTCGCGATCAAGGTGCTGCCACCGGAACTCGCCTTCCAGTCCGAGATCCGTGCGCGGTTCACCCGCGAGGCGGAAACCGCCGCTCGCCTGTCGCATCCGAATATCGTGCCGATCTTCAACGTCGGCGAGGGCGGCGGACTGGTCTATTTCGTCATGGGCTACGTGGATGGCGAGGCGCTTGGGGGGCGGCTGAAGCGACGCGGCAAGCTGCCGGTGGATGAAGTGCGGCGCATCATGAAAGAGACCGCCGATGCGCTCTCGGCGGCCCACGCCATGTCGGTGATTCATCTCGACATCAAGCCGGACAATATTCTGCTCGACGGCACACGCGGGCGGGTGATGGTGACGGACTTCGGCATCGCCAAGGCGATGTCGGGTGGTTCCGGAGGCACGCTGACGAGCGCGGGTGTCGCGATTGGCACGCCGCAGTTCATGAGTCCGGAACAGGCCGCCGGCGAGAAGGAGATTGACGGGCGGAGCGACCTCTACAGTCTCGGCATCGTGACCTACCAGATGCTGACGGGTGAGCCGCCGTTCAACGCCCCGACCGTCGCCGGCATCCTGATGAAACAGATCACCGAGATGCCCCCCTCGGTCCTCGACCGGCGGCCGGACTGCCCGGAAGACCTCGCGCTGGCGGTGGCCCGCTGCCTGGAGAAGGATCCGGAGAATCGCTGGCCCTCGGCGGATGCGCTGCGCCGGGCGCTCGAATCGCGCACCGTCTCCGGCTACCGCCCGACGGGGCAGACCCGCAGCGGCGCCCCCGCACGATCCATCGGGAACGAACCGCCCCGACGCTACACCGGTATAGCCCCGTCGCCGCCCAAAGCGCCTGTCGCGCTCGGCCGGCGTACCACCCCTGCGAATGACGACTGGCGCAACCGTCTGGACCGGCACATGGACCGGGCCAATCGCCGGATGGACCGGACGCCCAACAACGACACGCCGCTCCCGGTACCGGACACCGGCGAGCCGATGATCGTCCAGAAGACCCGGGCGCAATTCGCCAAGTGGGCTGCGGTGTCGGGTGGTCTGTTCATGATCAATCTTGCCACCGGCATCACCGAGCCCTGGTTCCTGATCCCGATGATGGGTATGGGCTTCGGACTGGTCACGAGCTACTCCAAGCTCTGGCAGGCGGGGTATACCTGGCGCGACGTGCTCAATCGGCCGCCGGCGCCTGATGCCGTGCTGGTACCGGGTGGCAAGGGCGGCAAGCTCGCGCGGCAACTGCCCGCCCCGCGCGGCGATGAGTTCGGCAAGCACCTCGGCCTCGTCATGCAGGGGCACAACGACCGGATTGCGATCCTCAAGCTGCTGGAACGCATGAGCCCGGCTGAACGGAACATGCTGCCCGACGATGTGCAGGCGACGGTCGACGGCCTGTACCAGCGCGCCAACGAGCTGGGCAAGACAATGCACGCGATGGACAGCAATCTCGACCTGCAGAGCGAAGAGCGGCTGGAGCAGCGGATGGCGGCGATGCGGCGCGAGCCCGAGGACGAGGAGCGGGCCCGCCGGATTACGCTGCTCGAACGGCAGAAGAAGACCATCGGCGATCTGCGGGGACGGCGGGATCAGATCGCGAGCCAGCTCGAGAGCTGTATCCTCGCCATGCAGAACGTGCGGTTCGACCTGCTGCGGCTGCGGTCGGCCGACGCCGGTTCGGCCCTTGGCGACCTGACCGCCGCCACACAGCAGGCGCGGGCGCTCTCGCGCGATGTCGACAACGCGATCAGTGCGGCACGGGAGATCCGGGAAGCGCTGGGCTCTCCCGACTAACGGCGGCAACCGAGAACGGCGGACACCGAGGAGCTTCGGCGACGCACCGCAATCCATGTGTCACGCGAGTCGCAGCGGCTTCGAGAGGTACCAGTGCAAACGGGCGACCCAGGCGGGTCGCCCGCTGTGCTTGGAGCCGGCGGCGTCGGTCTCAGATCCAGGGTGAGGCGTGAGCGACCCGGATCCGGCGCGCGCCCGGTCGAGGTTGGCGCACGGCGCGGTGGCCATGGCCCAACTCCCGGCGATCCCGCCTGAACTCCCGGCGATCGCCGCGCAGCTCCGCCCGGCCCCGACGCAGCCCGCACGGGCCGGCGCCTTCCCGCCGGTCCGGCCGCAGATCCCGCCGGTCCAGCCGCAGATCCCGACGGTCACGACGCAGGTCACGAAGATCGCGACCGAGCTCGCGCCCGGGATGGCGAACGGCGTGGGTAGCGGGGTGCGCACTGGTGTGGTTGAGGAGCGCTGTTTCGGGTGTCGGGTTCTGCGCGTACAGTGCGGTCGTCAGGGACAGGGCAGACAGTGCACCGACGAGCGTCAACAGAGTGCGTCGCATGAGGGAATCTCCATCGCAGTAGTTCACAGGTATCGGCGAAAGACACCCGGAAGACGGCGGGGAGGACGCGGTGTTAACCGGCTGCCATGCTCGATTCAGCCGGGCCAGAGTTCCTGCATCGCCCCGACGAACAACCGTGCGATCTCCGCTTCCCGCGGGTGACGATGCTCACACAACACCCACCGGCCGCCCACCATCACGTCACGGAAGGGACGGCCCGGAGTCGAGAAGACGAGACTATCGAGCAGGTGACTGCCAGGTATGCCGAGCAGACTGGCAGCTGTGGTGTCAATCACCAGCAGATCGGCGCGCGCACCGGCGACCAGTCCCCAGCGCTTGAAGCCCGCCGCGACACCGCCGCCGTGGAGTGCGCGTTCCAGCAGACGCGAGGCTGTCGCGGGCTCACCCTGATCCGGGCTGGCCGCCACATTCCGCTGCCTCAGGTGCAGGCGCTGGCCGTACTCGACGAGGCGGAGCTCGTCGCCCCACGAGCGGGTCACCTGACTGTCAGAGCCGATGGAGAGGGGCACGCCCGCCCCGAGCCAGCCGGGCAGGTCGGCCAGACCGTCGCCGAGATTCGCTTCGGTGGTGGGGCAGAGCACGACGCCGGCGCCGGAGCGCGCCACGGCCACGATCTCCTCCGGCGTGCTCTGGGTCGCGTGCACCAGCTGCCAGCGTGCATCGAGCGCCGTGTGCCGGGTCAGCCACTCGATCGGCCGCTCGCCGGTGGCCGTGAGGCAGTCGGCCACTTCGCCGGTCTGTTCCGCCACATGGATGTGAATCGGAACATCGCCCAGCGGCGCAACCAGGCGCGCGATCGCAGCGGGTGTGGCTGCCCGCAGGGAGTGGATCGCCACTCCGGCGGTCAGCAGGCTTCGGTGGCTGTCGCGCAGGCCGCGGTGCAATGCCAGCACCCCGTCAGCGCTGGTGGCAAACCGGCGCTGGTCGCTGCGCAGGGCCGGCTCAGCGAAGCCGGCACGCTCGTAGAGCACCGGCAATATCGTCAAACCGATCCCGGTGTCGGATGCGGCCTCGGCGAGAGCCCAGGACAATTCCAGCGGGTCGGCATAGGGCTGGCCATCAGGCGCGTGCTGCAGGTAGTGAAATTCAGAGATCTGGGTATACCCGCCGTGCAGCAGCTCGGCATACAGCTGTGCGGCCACCGCACGAAGCTGCGCGGGAGTGATGCGCAGCGCCACGTCGTACATCCGGTCGCGCCAGGACCAGAAATCGTCGTGGTCGCCGGTCCGCCGTTCCGCCACTCCGGCGAAGGCCCGTTGGAAGGCGTGGCTGTGGGCGTCCACCATTCCCGGCAGCACGGGCCCGGGCAGCAGACTCGCTTCGGCTGGCGCCACGACTCCAACGGCAACATCGGCCCAGTGACCGTCCGCCCCGACCCGCAGCAGCACGGCATCCCGCCACTGACCGCCAATCCAGGCCCGTGGCGCCCAGAGCAGTGACCCGTCCTCTCTCATGCCGGCCTCCATGCCAAGGCGGTCTCAACGAACTCCCGCAGCACGGGCCGTAGTGGCGCCGCCCGCGGCGCATCCCAGGCGTACGGCGGAGACTCCTGCATGTAACAGCTCCAGCACTTCTCGAGCTGCACCGCATGAATGCCCTCCCCGGGCTGGCCGTAGTGCCGGGTGATGTAGCCGCCCTTGAAGCGACCATCGACCACGTGGGTATGGCAGGTCTGGGCCGCGAGAACGGCCGCAAGAACGTCGCGTAGCGCAGGCGCGCAACTGGTGCCGTCGGCCGTGCCGAGGTTGAGATCCGGCAGCCGGCCGGGAAAGAGCCAGGGCAGTTCCGATTTGATGCTGTGTCCGTCCAGCAGGATCGCGTAGCCATGCTCGCGCTTCAGCCGTTCCAGCTCCCAGCGCAGCGCGTCGTGGTATGGTTGCCAATAGCGGGTGGTCCGCCGCGCCACCTCCGCGGCATCTGGGGCTAGCCCGTCGCGATAGAGCGCCGCACCGGTGAAGCTCCTGGTCGGGCACAACTCGGTGTTGTTCACGCCGGGATACATCGGCCGGTTGTCGCTCGGCCGATTGAGGTCAATGACATATCGGCTGTGGTGCGGCACGATCAGGCTGGCGCCAAGCCCGGGCACGAAATCGTAGACCTGGTCCAGATGCCAGTCGGTATCCTCCACGTGCAGCGCGTGCGGCAGAAAGGCGTCGGCCAGCTCCGGCGGAATGTGCTGACCGATGTGCGGCAGACTCACGAGCAGCGGCGTCTGGCCGGGCCGAAGCGTCACGACGGGGGAGCTCATGGCGCCCGCTCCCGTCCACCGATGATCGTCCGTGCGGCGGGTCGCTGCCCGAACCGATAGGCCAGCTCGCTGGGATGCTCCAGCTCCCAGATCACGAAATCGGCGCGCTGACCAGCCGCCAGCGTCCCGCGGTCGGCGAGGCCGAGCGCGCGCGCGCCATGCACGGTCACGGCGCGCAGCGCCTCTTCCGGTGTCAGGCTGAACAGCGTGCAGGCCATGTTGAGCATCAGCAACGGGGAGAGCGTCGGGGAGGAACCCGGATTGTGATCGGTCGCCAGCGCGATGGGCACGCCGGCATCCCGCAGCGCCCGCACCGGCGGCCGCTGGGTCTCGCGGAGGAAATAGAAAGCGCCGGGCAGGAGGACCGCGACGGTGCCAGCCTGCGCCATGGCCTTCACACCCGCCGGGCTGAGGTATTCCAGGTGATCGCAGGACAGGGCCTGGAATCCGGCGGCGAGCGCGGCGCCACCCTGATCGCTGAGCTGTTCCGCGTGCAGTTTGACCGGCAGCCCCAGCGCCTGCGCGGCGTCGAAGACCCGCCGGGTCTGTGCCGGGGAAAAAGCGATGCGCTCGCAGAAGGCGTCGACGGCATCCATAAGTCCTTCCGCGTGCAGCACGGGCAGCCAGCCGCAGACGGCGTCGATGTAGGCATCGGCGCGGTTGGCAAACTCGGGAGGCAGTGCATGCGCGGCCAGGCAGGTGGCGCGCACATGGACCGGGAGCTCCCGGCCCAGCCGGCGCGCGACGCGGAGCATGCGGGCTTCATCGTGCAGCGTCAGGCCATAGCCGGACTTGATCTCCAGCGTCGTCACGCCCTCGGCCATGAGGGCCAGCGCGCGGGCGCGGGCGGCGCGGAACAGGTCGTCATCGCTGGCGGCACGAGTGGCGGCCACGGTGGAGAGGATCCCGCCGCCGGCCCGCGCGATGTCTTCGTAGCTCGCCCCCTGCAGCCGCTGCTCGAATTCCCTGGCCCGGTCCCCGCCGTAGACCAGGTGGGTGTGGCAATCCACCAGCCCAGGGGTGACGAGCGCGCCGCCCAGATCGTGCTCTGCGGCGATCTCTCGGGCCAGTTCGGGTGGTAGCGACC
>Ga0163144_10022194_pt1 | contig 12589 bp, 10 predicted proteins | sample OliLak19BULKMAT1_FD_123175 | JGI IMG/M metagenome (GOLD analysis project Ga0163144, IMG submission 123175) | Freshwater microbial mat bacterial communities from Lake Vanda, McMurdo Dry Valleys, Antarctica - Oligotrophic Lake LV.19.BULKMAT1 | ecosystem: Environmental > Aquatic > Freshwater >... | reverse complement strand
GCGGGTGAAGCCCTCTTCCGGCCACTTGCGCGTGGCATCGATGCCCATCTTGCTGCCGTACGTGAAGGCCCGCGACGCATGATCGAGCACGTCGACAGGCCCCATGGTGAATCGCACGTCACGCTCGGGATCGATGTTGTTGAGCGCCACCCACCAGGCTTCCTGCGGGTTCTGCACATTCACTTCCTTGTCGACCACCACCAACACCTTGGCCAGCGACATGAGTCCCTGCCCCCACATCGCGTTCATGACCTTGTACGCTTGCCCCGGATACTGCTTGTCGATGGAAACGAAGACGAGGTTGTGGAATATCCCTTCGGCCGGCATGTGGTAGTCGACGATCTCGGGAATGGTGAGCTTGAGCAGGGGAAGGAAGATGCGCTCGGTGGCGTGTCCGAGGTAGAAGTCTTCCATGGGCGGACGGCCGACGATGGTCGTAGCGTAGACCGGTCGCTGCTTCATGGTCACCGCTGTCACTCGCACCCGCGGATAGAGATCCGCTTCGGAGTAGAAGCCCGTGTGGTCGCCGAACGGTCCCTCGGTCACCAGAGGCTCACTGGGGTCGATCTCCCCTTCGATCACGATTTCCGCATCCCACGGTACGTCGAGATCACAGGTAATTGCTTTCACGAGTTTGACCGGTGCCTTGCGCAGAAAGCCGGCGAAAATGAACTCGTCGATATTGGGCGGCAGCGGAGCAGACGCCGAGTACACGGACGCCGGATCGGCGCCCACGATGATGCAGACCGGCATTTTCTCGCCGCGCGATGCCATCTCGCGCCAGTGCGCAGCGCCGACCTTGTGGCGCTGCCAGTGCATGGCCACCGAGTCCCTGCCTAACACCTGGACCCGATACATGCCCACATTGCGGATGCCGCGTTTCGGGTCCTTCGACGTCACCATACTCAAGGTGATGTAGGGACCTCCATCGTCGGGCCAGCAGGTAATGATGGGAAGCTTGTTGAGGTCGATCTGGTCGCCGGTCCAGACCACTTCCTGGCTGGGTGCGCTCCCCGATTTCACGCGCGGGGGAAACTTGGCGATCTCCAGCAGACGCGGAAGCATGGACAGCTTGCCCATGAGGCCGTCGGGCACCTTGAGATCCATCATGGCCGTGATGCGGGCGCCGAATTCATCCAGCGACTCCACGCCTAACGACATGGCCATCCGCCGGTGCGAGCCGAACAGATTGACGGCCACCGGATACGGCGAGCGGGTACCATCGCGCAGCACCGGGTGTTCGAAGAGCAGCGCCTTGCCGCCCCCGGGCATCTTGCTCACCCGGTCGGTAATTTCGCAGAGTTCCAGATGCACCGACACGGGATGTGCCACGCGAATCAACTCCCCCGACGTGTCGAGGGCGCGAATGAAAGACTGCAGGTCGTCGAAGGCCATGTGACTACTTCGTTCCCACGTGAATGGCCGCCACGCCAAGGGTCAGATCGCGGTAGCGTACGTCCGCGAATCCGGCGGCGCGCATGCGCGCGGCAAGCTCCTCCTGCACCGGAAAGTTTGCTACGGATTCAGGAAGATACGTGTACGCCGTCTTGTGCCCGCTGATCACGCCCCCGATCCACGGTAGGATGTTGTGGAAATACGCGTGATATCCCCAACGGACCAGCGCCTGCCCGGGGGTCGAGAACTCGAGGATCACGAAGCGCGACCCGGAGCGCAGCACGCGCCGCACCTCGCGGAGCCCGGCATCCAGATCGGCCAGGTTTCGGATGCCGAAGGCGACGATGGCGCCGTCCATTGAACCATCGCGATACGGAAGGTCGAGCGCGTCGGCATTCACCGGCGCCAAGCGGCTACTCGGCGCCTTTCCCGCACCCGCCTGAAGCATGGGCAGCGCGAAGTCGGTGCCGAGCACGAGTCCGGTGAATCCGGCTTCCCGGGTGAGCTGAGTTCCGACGTCGAGGGTGCCGGCGCAGAGATCGATAAAGGTTCCGTTCGGCGCGCGCGACCAGTCGAGTTCACGGATAGCCGATGAGCGCCACCGCCTGTCGATGTTGAAGCTAAGCAGGTGATTGAGGAGATCGTATCGAGGTGCGATCTCCGAAAAGATGCGACGGACGTAGGCCCGTTTGACGGCGCCACCTTGAGCAGCCGCGCGCGCCTCTCTTGCATCCAGATCGGTCGATGTCATGTGCGAGAAAGTTGAGCGGGTGCAGCACAGCGAGCAAGCGCACATCCTAGCCCGTGCCGCACGCACTCTATACCTTCCCAACTTCCTGAGCTTGGGGGCCGTTCCCACCGGCTCTGCGCACCCCCGGCATGGCCCCACTTCTCGACCTCAGAAATCTTCCGGACGCCGATCTCGTCGCCCTCGCCCAAGAAGGGCGCGAGTCGGCGTATCAAGAATTGGTGCGGCGGTACGAGCGACCCGTATTCTCGCTCATTTTCCGAATGGTCCGCGACCGAGAGGTGGCTGAGGATCTGGCGCAGGACTCGTTTATCAAGGTCCTGAACAACATCGATCGATACCGCCCCGAGTTCAAGCTCTCCAGTTGGCTCTTCAAGATCGCCAACAACGTGGCGATTGATTTTCTGCGCAAGCGTCAGCTCGACACCGTGAGCATAGACGGGTCGCCTCACGCCGGCTCGGCCTCCGAAATCGAAGCGACGTCGTTCGACGTCGTCTCTCGACAGGAATCTGCCCTCGAGGAGATGGAAGCCAAGGAACTCGGCTCTTCCATAGAACGCGCGATTGCGCAACTGCGCCCCGAGTACCGAAGCTGCATCATGCTCCGCCATGTCGAGGGGCGATCGTATGAAGAAATCGCCGCCACCCTCGACCTCCCGCTCGGCACGGTGAAGACCTATATCCACCGCGCGCGGCATCAGTTGCGCGAAGCCCTCGACCATGTCAGGGATTGAGCGGTACGGCATGCTCGGTATCGCGCCGAAAATCCCCGTATGACTTCTGTTTCTCCTGAAACCACGCGTTGCCCGCGTTCGTACGCGTCACCGGAGGCACACCCTTGAACCACCGGCATCTCCTTCCCGAAGAAATCGACCTCCTCCTCGACGGCGAGGAGGGATTTGGCGTGAACCCGCTCACGGCGCATCTCTCGACGTGCCCCGGGTGCCGCGCCGAGTTCGAGGCACAGCGCGAGGTGACAACCGCGCTCGAGCGGTTGCCCCATTTCACGCCGTCGCGTCTGTTCGCTGCGCAGGTGATGTGCAAGGTCGAGGTCTTTGAGCCTTGGCACGTCGCAGCCCGCGAGTCGGTGCGTCGTTGGCTGCCACAGTCGCATGCTGGTCGGTCGTTGGCGTTCGGGGCGGGAGGAGTGATGGCCGTTGCCATGACCTTTCTCACCGTTTGGCTGGCCCATCGGGCAGATGCCGTGCTGTTCGTGGGAAGTCTCCTTGCGCAGCGCTCGCGCGAGGCCGTAACCGGTGCCGTTCAGGGCGCCGTTGTGTCGACACTGGGCCAAGGCGCCGCGACGGCCGTGGAGACAAATGGGGCCATCGGGTGGAGCATCGCCCTTGCTGGCGCCGCGCTGGCGATCCTGGGCACCGCCTTCGCGCTCAAGACAGTGGCCTCGGCGGCGCGCGGTCGGAGGTCGTAGCATGCGACGCAGCATCTGGAGACCCGCCGTACTGTGGCCTGCGATGGCCGCGCTGGTCCCATGGTTGGCTGGCGCGCAACAGAAGGACACCACTACCATCAGCTTGGGCGGCGCCAAGGCGACCATCGTTACACGGGGTGAGCAACGCTCCGCTCCGATGACGGGAGTGCCACGCCCTACTGTCGCGGCCGGTGCACAGGTGACCGCCGCAGCCGACAGTAAGGTGACCGCCGCAGCCGACGGTCGGGTGACCGCCGCAGCCGACAGTAAAGTGACCGCCGCAGCCGACGCTCAGGTGACCGCCGCGTCTCAACTTCCCACCCGCGACAGTCTAACCATCGGTGGACGGGTAATCCCTCGCGGCACTACCGTGAACGGTCCGATCGTGGTAGCGGGGGGCGATCTCGACGTGCGGGGTACCATCGCCGGATCGGCCATCGCGATTGCGGGCGACGTCGTCGTGCACGAGGGCGGACGGGTGACCGGCGACGCCATCGCCGCGTTCGGCAGCGTGCAACTCGACGGCGGCGTGATCAACGGCGCGATGCGTTCCATGACCGGGACGTGGGGCGAGAGTCTCCGCTCCACCATGCGTGGTGAAGGACTCCAACCCACCAAGCGCTCGCCGCTGCAGTTCGCCCTTGGCTGGTTCGGTGTCGTGCTCCTCATCGGCATCGGCGTATTGGTCTTCGCCTCGAGCTATCTGGATGGCGTGGTGGACGTTTTGCACGAGTCCTTCTGGCGGTCGTTTTTCGTCGGCATTGCGGGTGAATTGGGCGTGTTGCCGGCCATCCTGCTGTTGATCGTTGCGCTGGCGATCACGGTAATCGGGGCGTTGCTCATTCCCTTCGCGGTGGTGGCCTTCGTGCTCGCTGTGGCAGGACTCGCCACGCTGGGCTTCATCGCCGTGGCCCGCCTTACCGGAGGCGGTATCGGTGCGAAGGGGGCGCAGCGACTCTCCTCGCGTGGTGGTGCCCTGCGCGCCGTGGTCGTCGGCGTGAGCCTGTACATGGGACTCTGGCTCATCGCCACCGCGTTAGGCAACGTTCCGGCGGCTGGAGTTGCGCTGCGAGTGGTCGCGATGCTCGTGACCTACGTGGCCATCACCGCCGGATTCGGCGCGGCGCTACTCTCGCGCGGCGGAACTCGGCGCGACGCGGCGGTGCTGCAGGCGGCGGCGCCGGCCATGGGCGCGGCGAGCTGGCAGACGCCGACCCCGGTGACGGGAGTGGTGGCGGCGCGTCGGCCGGCACCGAAGGCGGAGGCGGGGGTGGGGGGGGCGGGCGGGGGGGGGCGCTAGGAGTTGTTCGGAGCGAACACGCAGGTGTACCTCCGTGCGCGTTTCACCGGTCAGACTCACAATCGCGGCCGGGCTGATTCGAGGTGTGCCGCGCCAGCATGGGGATCCTTTCGCGCCGTGTGCCAGGATCGGCGCCATGAAACGTCCATGTACATCCATCTCCTGCCGTGACGGTTTCGGGCCGGCCCCGGCGCAACCCATGGGTAGGCGCGAGGGCTCTTCTGAGCCTCCCTGTTGCCCGACCGAGCTTCTTCTTCGCATCCAGTTCGACACCAGAGTCTGACCATGCGAAGCCGGTTTTCCCTGATCGCGTCGCCGACACGACCCGGATGGATCGGAGTGTCTCTGCTCGCAGGCCTCATGTGGGCGACCGCCTGTTCCCACGTTGGGCCGACCTCCTCTCCCCCTGTCGGGGTCGGCGACCTTACTGCCATGGATTCGACTCGCCGCGCCCAACGACACCACCATCGGTAACAACTGGAACGCGGCGGCCGCACCGATCGAGGTGGCTGCGCCCGCGACTGGAACGTACACGGTCCTCGTCTCGTCGGCCGATGCGGGCAACCTCGGGACGGGCGACTACTGGCTCACTCTGGCGAAAGCACCGGGCGCCGTCGTGGCATCCCCGGGGGATCATGCGGCGTGGCGAGCGTTGAGCGCGTGCGTCTACCCCCGATACCAGACCACCGCCGCCCCCCGCACCAGGCCTAACGACGCGGCTGCGCTCCCCTCGCGCACCGCGATCTCCAGCAAGCCCGTGGACCCACTGATCGCCACCGGCGCCCCAGGTGCAACGTCGGCATAGGTGCCGCGAATCGGAATGGGGCGCCCCGCTGCCGCCACCACCCCGCTGCGCGCACCAAGCAGGTTGGTGATGGCATTCCCGAAGCGGTCGATGGCGATCACCTCGCCCACCACCGCCCCGTCTTCGCGCCGCACGGCCTCCTTGGTGCGACGGACGAGGGGCGCGTCCACGGCAACGCCTAACGAATCGAGCACCTGTCCCATGGCCAGAGCGGCGGCGGCCGGAGCAAAGACGTCGCGCCCGTGGAAGGTGCGCGCCGCCGCCGGCGGCACCGGGAGCGCGACCGCTCGCGCGCCGGGCAGGAGAAGGGCCGGCGACAGCACGCCATTGTCGGGACCAACCAGATACCGACCTTCGCTCTCCACCGCCAGACAGGCGCGGGCCGTTCCCACTCCAGGATCGACCAACGCGAGGTGCACCGCTCCCGAGGGAAAGCGTCGCCAATAGCGGGCCACCGTTAGGCGCGCGAGTTCGACGTCGTGCGCAGGAATGTCGTGCGAGAGGTCGACAATCTCGGAGTCCGGAGCCAGGGAGAAGAGCACCCCCTTCATCTCGGCCACGTACCCGTCGGCGGTGCCAAAATCGGTGAGAAGCGTGATGATCGGCCGCATTATACGGATTTGTACTTCCAACGCCCTTGGCGCCAGAGGAGCATCATGGCAATTCCACGTCCGGCGGCGGTAATCGAGATAGCCCACCAAATGCCGACCGGGCCCCAAATCGTCGCCCACCACGACGCAAGCGGGATGCGGAGCGCGGTCAGCGCTGTAGACGTGAGCATGGGGGGCACGGTGTGGCCAGCCCCGCCCAGCGCTCCTTCGAGCACGATCTCCGCCGGGAGCAGCAATTGCGAGAGCGCGTTGATGCGCAGATAGCGCGCTGTTTCCGCCACCACCGTTGGGTCGTTCGTAAATACGCGCGCCAAGGTTTCCGGCAGCACCAACGAGACGATTGCCATCGCCGCAGCCGGAATCATCGCGAAGCCCACTGTGATCCAACCCGCTCGCTCCGCGCGCTGAATCTGGCCCGCCCCCATGTTCTGTCCGACGATGGCCGCCGCCGAGGCCCCAAAGCCCACGCCGATCATGTAGAGCCAACTCTCGATGCGGTGCCCCAGGCCCAGCGCCGCCAGGGCGGGTGTGCCGAACTGCGTGGTGGTGCGCGTCAGCCCCACGTAGATAAGGGAAAAGATCACGCCGGTCATCGCCGTGGGGAGACCGATGCGCAGCACTCGGCGAATCACGTCCCACTGGGCGCCCAGGTGCAGGTCGAGCATGCCGCGGCGCCGAAGCAGCAGCAGTCCGATCGCGAACGCCGCACCGCGGGTCGCAAGAAGGGCGACGGCGGCGCCCGCAATGCCGAGTTTGGGTGCTCCCGCCAACCCCAGAATGAGCACCGGGTCCAGCAGCAGCGTGCAAACCACCGAGAGGGAAAGGATCACCAGCGGCGTGCGGGTATCGCCCGACGCCCTGAACGTCGCATCGACGCAGAAGTAGCCGTAGATGAGGGGGAGGCCGACGAAGTACGTACGCAGGTAGGCGCGCGCGAGATCGGCCACCTCGCTGGGCACCTGCATAAAGGCAAACATGGCGTCGACACCGGACGCGCCCGCCAGACCCACCACCACGCCTAACGCGACGGCAAAGAGCACGGCGCTGCCCGCCGAGCGTGCCGCAGCGCCCGGATTCCCTTCGCCGTGCCGTCGGGCGGCCAGCGCGGTGAGCCCCAGCGCCACTCCCTCTGCGAGCGACACCACGGTCCACACCCAGAACATGGAGGTGGACACCGCAGCCAGCCCCTGGGGGCCGATGCGCGTTCCGACCCAGTACGCGTCCATGGACGCGAACAGCGTCATCAGCAGGTTCGACGCAACCGCTGGAATCGCGACGCGCCGAATAAGGCGAGGGAGCGCGTCGTCGACGAGCGCCCCGCCGGACTTCACCGCGTGGCGCCGGACATGTCGACGAGCCGGGCCGCAAGGCCCGACAACACGACCGCAGCAGCCGACTGGCCATCGGCGACGACGATCGGTCGTCCGGTATCGCCCCCTTCCATGATGCGCGGATACATCGGAATCTGTGCCAGCAGCGGGAGCGCGCATTCGTCGGCCAGGCGCTGTCCGCCGCCGGAACCGAAAATCGCCATCGGCTTTCCGCAGTGGGGGCATTCGAGCCACGACATGTTTTCGACGACTCCGAGCACCGGGACGCCCGTGCGCTGGAACATCTTCACGCCACGCAAGGCGTCGCCCACCGCAACTTCCTGGGGCGTGGTCACGATGATGGCGCCATTGACCTGTGTGGCCTGAACCAAGGAGAGCTGCGCGTCACCGGTGCCCGGCGGCATGTCGACGATGAAGTAGTCCAGCTGCCCCCACGCCACATCGCGAAGGAACTGGGTCGTGATCTTCATGACGATGGGTCCGCGCCAGATGGCCGGCTGGTCGCGTTCGATCAGGAAGCCTAACGAGATGACCTTGACCCCAAACGCTTCGAGCGGAATGATCTTCTCGTTCTCCACCAGGGGTGCGGCCTGCACTCCCATCATGCGAGGCACGTTGGGTCCATAGATGTCGGCATCCATCAGTCCCACGCGCAATCCGCGCTGCGCCAATGCCACGGCGAGGTTGACCGCCACCGTGGACTTCCCCACCCCGCCCTTGCCGGACGAGACGGCGATGACCTTGCCGAGATTGGGATACAGCACGGGTTGCGGCGCTGCGGGGCGGGGCGCCGACGCGCGAGGCGGCGCGGTGGGGTCGTCCATGACCGGGAGTGCGCGAGCGGCCGACGTCCGCGCCGTCGGTCGCGCCGCCGGAGGTGCCCCCGGAGGTGCCCCCGGAGGTGCCGCCGGAGGTGCTGCGGTCGGTGTAGCGGGCTGCGCGGCAGCCGGTCGATCACGACCCACTTCCGAGGGGTCGCGCACATTCACGCGCACCTCCGTCACGCCCTCTACGCGCTCCACCGCCTGTCGCACGTCGCGCACGATGGTCGCATCGTCTTCGGCCGACAGGACCACCGTCAGGTGTACCTTGCCGTCGAGCGTTGTCCCGATGTCGCGCACCATCTGCCCCGTGATGACATCCTCGCCTGTGCGGGGAATCCGTATGGCCGACAGCGTCATGCCGATGCGTTCCTGCAGTGTTGTTGCCATGTTCGAACTCTGACCTAGTGAACTATTGCAGGAGCATGCGAGCGGCCACGCGCGCACAGGAGTGCGTACGCGCGCCGTCAGGAGTGCTTACGCGCGCCCGCAGGAGTGCGTACGCGCGCAGGAATGGCCGGGTAAGCGCCACCGCGTCGGCGCTAGAGAACCGGCACGACGGACTGTAACTCGCCGACGTAGTCGCGCGCGGCGTTGACGACGCGTTCGCGGACCACGTCCAGCGTGCCGGTAATCAGCGCTCCCGAAGCCTTGGCGTGTCCGCCGCCGCCGAAATCCCGCGCGAAGCGGTTCACATCCACATCGCCCGTGCTCCGGAACGACACCTTGACCTTGCCATAGCCCAGGTCGCGGAAGAAGAGCGCGAGCCGAGTGCCGGCTATGGAGCGCGGATGCTCGACGATTCCGTCCAGATCCTCCGGGCTCACCTCGTAGCGCTCCAGCGCGTCGGCCGTGACACTAATCCACGAAATGCCGTGGGCGGCATCATGACCTAACGAGTGCAGCGAGTCACGCAGCAGAAAAAGTCGACCCGTCGACACGGACGCATATATGCGCCGGAACATCTCTTCCGGATCCACACCGGCCGAAAGGAGCGTCGCCGCAATCGCGTGGCATCGCGGCGACGTATTGGAGTACCGGAATCCCCCGGTGTCGGTGAGAATCGCCGTGTACAGCGCCTCGGCAATCGGCGGCGTGATTTCCAGGTCGAGCGCTTTGGCGAAGTCGAAGAGGAGTTCGCCCGTGGCGCAGGCCTCCGTGGAGTCGAAGCTGATCTCTCCGGCCGGCTCTTCGGTGGGCACGTGATGGTCGATCACGATGCGCGGCACCTTGAGCCCGCGCACGGCGTCGGCCAGCGATCCCAGACGCTTCATGTCGCTCACGTCGAGCGAGATGATACCATCGATTCCCTTGAGCGCAGCGGCACCCTTGGACGTGCGATCGACAATGTCAGGCCCCAGCAGGTAGCCGAAGATCGACGGCCAAGGCGTCGGATTCACCACGCGCGCTTCCACGCCAAGCTGCGGAAGGAGTCTCGCCAACGCGGACACCGAGCCTGCGGCGTCGCCATCCGCATTGATATGCGTGGTGAGCGCCACCAGCGGAGTGGTCTTGAGCGTGCTGGCGATGCGCTCGATGGCTTCGCAACGCGAGGCGGGTACGGAAAGCAAACCGGTCAATGGCACGGAGCAGTGGATAAAGCGAAAGCGGCGCTCCAGTCGGAGCGCCGCCCGCAAGATAACAGCTTCCCGGGTCGAACGTCTTTCTAGTACTTCGTTCCGGCCCGTTCGGCGGCCTGCACCCTCGAGTGCTTGTTCCCATAGAGGAAGTAGATCGCCAGGCCGATGATCAGCCAGATGGCCAGTCGAAGCCAGGTGTCGCCCGGCAGCCCCGTCATCATGTACCCGCAGATCAGAATCGAGAGAATCGGCACGAGGGGCACGAACGGCGTGCGGAAGGGGCGATGCAGGTTGGGCTGGCGGTATCGCAGCACGAGCACGCCCGCACTCACGATCACGAAGGCGAGCAGCGTGCCGATCGAAACCAATTCTCCCAGCAGCCCTATGGGGAAGAGACCCGCCACGACTGCGGCGACGCTACCAGTGATAATGGTCGAGATGTACGGCGTCTGGAACTTCGGATGCACCTTGGAGAAGATGGGTGGCAGCAGTCCGTCTTTGGACATGGCGTAGAAAATTCGCGGCTGTCCGAGGAGCATAACGAGTACGACCGTGGCCAGACCGGCAATGGCGCCGATGGATACGAGCGGCCTGAGCCACTCGAGCCCCGGGCCCGCCTGGGCGATGGCAACATAGACCGGATCGGGAACGTTCAGGTCCTTGTAGTTCGCGACGCCCGTCATGACGCGGGCCATGAGGATGTAGAGTACGGTACAGATGGTGAGCGACCCCAGGATACCGATGGGGAGATCACGCTGCGGATTCTTTGCCTCCTGCGCCGCCGTCGACACGGCGTCGAATCCGATATAGGCGAAGAAGATGACGCCAGAGGCGCGCACGATACCGCTCCATCCGAATTCACCGAACTTCCCGGTGTTGGGCGGAATGAAGGGCTCCCAGTTGGACGGCGTCACATACATGAAGCCGAAGCCGATGACGAGAAAGACGATCGTCACCTTCACGAAGACCATGATGTTGTTGAAGCGCGTCGATTCCTGTATACCAACCACCAGCAGCGTGGTCAGCAGTCCGATGAGCATCATTGCCGGGATATTGATGATCGCCCCGCTCATCACCAGCGTGTGCGTCCCTTCGACTCTGAAGGGCGCATTGACCAGTGCGGACGGAAGATTTATGCCGACAATATCTCGCATGAACGAATTGAAGTAGCCCGACCAACCCACGGCGACCGCCGAGGCGGCGAACAGATACTCGAGAATGAGATCCCACCCGATGATCCAGGCCACGAGTTCGCCGAGCGTGGCGTAGCCGTAGGTGTACGCACTGCCGGCGATGGGAATCATGGAGGCAAACTCTGCGTAGCAGAGCCCGGCGAAAAGGCAACCGGTGCCGGCAAGCACGAACGCGAGGACGATGGCCGGACCCGCATATTGGGCCGCCGCCGTTCCAGTCAGCGTAAAGATGCCAGCGCCGATAATCGCGCCGATGCCGAGAAGCGTAAGATTGAGTGCGCCGAGGGTTCGTTTGAGCGTCGGCTCGCCACTCGTCCCATCCGCCTCCTTCATCAGCAGTTCAAGACTTTTTCTCGAGCCCAGACCCATACGGGAAGATCTCCGGTTGACAAATGTGAAGCGGGCGATCGCCGCCACGATCGCCCGAATGAAACAGTCGGACTACTACCGCGCGCAAAGTGGGGCGCGGGAAACACCATTGTCAAGGAAATACCGCAGCTACACCGAGTAGTTGGGCGCCTCACGGGTGATGGTCACGTCGTGCGGATGCGACTCACGGAGTCCGGCCGCCGTAATGCGGACGAAGTGCGACTCGGTGCGGAGTTCGTCGATGGTGCCGCATCCCACGTAACCCATGCCGCTGCGAAGCCCGCCGACCATCTGATACAAGACGTCGCCTACCGGACCCCTGTACGGCACGCGTCCCTCGATCCCCTCGGGGACGAGTTTCCTGGGCGACATTTCGCCGTCTTGGAAGTAGCGATCGGCGCTGCCGTCCTGCATGGCGGAGAGCGAACCCATGCCGCGGATCATCTTGAAGCGGCGACCCTCGAGCAGGAACGACTCGCCCGGGCTCTCTTCGGTTCCAGCCAGCATCGAGCCCATCATCACGCTCGACGCGCCGGCGGCGAGGGCCTTCACGATGTCGCCCGAGTATTTCACCCCGCCGTCGGCGATGACGGGCACTCCCGCCGCCCCTTCCACTGCGTCCATGATGGCCGTGAGTTGCGGTACGCCGACACCCGTCACTACACGTGTGGTGCAAATCGATCCCGGCCCGACTCCCACCTTGATGGCATCGACGCCACGCTCGGCAAGGGCTGCCGCCCCCTCGCGCGAAGCGATGTTGCCGGCCACGAGCTGCACCTGCGGAATGGCCTGCCGCACCTTGGCCGTGGCCTTGAGCACTTCGTCGCTATGCCCGTGTGCCGTGTCGATGATGAGTACATCCACCCCGGCGTCGACCAGCGCCCTGGCCCGATCGAGTACGTCGCTGCCAGCGCCTAACGCAGCGGCGCAGCGCAAGCGCCCGTGCTGGTCCTTGTTGGCGATGGGGTACTGCCGGCGTTTGTGAATGTCCTTGATGGTGATCAGTC
>Ga0163144_10022193_pt1 | contig 12589 bp, 12 predicted proteins | sample OliLak19BULKMAT1_FD_123175 | JGI IMG/M metagenome (GOLD analysis project Ga0163144, IMG submission 123175) | Freshwater microbial mat bacterial communities from Lake Vanda, McMurdo Dry Valleys, Antarctica - Oligotrophic Lake LV.19.BULKMAT1 | ecosystem: Environmental > Aquatic > Freshwater >... | reverse complement strand
GGGGGCTTCCGGATTCGAACGTCACAATCCGAAGGGCTTGTCTCGCGTAGAATCCCGTGTTTTTCAACGCCAAAGCCCCGTACTAATCGATTGCCACCCACAGATTCTGCGGACGAGGCTTGAAGATACGTGGAAAGCTTGGGATGCAGCACGCCAATGCTTGGCGTCATCTGCGACAATCCGAAGCGGCCGAGCGAAGAGTTTGACTCTAGTTGTCCTTGCCGTCACTTCATTCGTTCGACGAAGTTTCAACAGATGTTCTCGTCAGTGAGTGAACGCACGGTGTTTAGTGGGATCGACTCATATTGTGGTTATCAGCGAGGAGGACCACTTGGAGACGGTCACGTTGTATTGAGGGATGACGATGGCGTACGGCACGTCTTTCATTTTGAAAGCTGGTCGAATAGCTACGACGTGTTGACTCTTGGTCGCTACTTGCATCCTGTTCGGGTCACAGTTGGCGTGTAACAGGCATGGGCCAGTCTATTTGCTTGTTACAATTGTTGTAATAAATACCCAATTGCAAATAATGGTTCTTCCGGCACTTTCGTGGCTATTTCGGCGAGGGTCTAAGGTCTAGTTTTCCGCAGAAGAAGAGGATTCGTGTTTTGAAGTTGTCGAAGCTGCAAAAGCCGCGTGCGTTCGACTTAAGGTTTTGAATGCGACTGTTGATTCCTTCGCTGACGGCGTTTGAAATCGGGTGCTGGAACTATGTGAGGATGTTGGGCAGTCGCTCTTTGAGCATCCGAGCGCCCTTCTGCATGGGCGGCAGCTGTGATCGGATTGCCCAGGAATGCCAGTCTTTGAAAAACTCCTGTGCTGTCTTCGCATCCAGGTGCATCCAGAACCAGCGGAAGTCATCTTTCAGGCCCCACGCTCGTGAGGTTTGCAACTGCTGCTTTCTCGGAGCGGCGAATTCTTCATGTCGCGATTCTTCGAGGTTCGCCGCAAGGCGCAACCGCGACGCGTCACTGACAAGGCGGGCTTGATCTTGACTGACCCTGTACACACAGGTCGCGGCAAGCCGCGAAGTCCTGTCCGGCAGACAGGACCTACTCGTGAATGCGAAGTCCTGTCCGGCAGACAGGACCTACTCGTGAATGTTACGGAATGCAGCACCTTCAAGGGTTTTGCAGCCGGCCGCTGGACTGATCGTCTCGAAGCCGTGAGACTGCGACGCACAGCCATTCCGTTCCAGAGTCCCGAGATTCGAACCAACCCGCCTTCATGGACCTCGACCGACTTCGACGTGAGATTTGTTTTGAAGCCGCAAGGCTTCTGAGTGCTCGCAAAGAGACGAATTTTACGCACGCGAAATGGCGGGCGGCTCGGGCTTTGACGCGCAGTCACATTCCGCCGGAAGCGCTGCCGACGGATTTTGAGATCCGGCAGTCCCTGCAGCAGCTTGTCGCACCCGACAGTGATGCGAAGGCCGTCGGTGATCCGGATGAATCCAGCCGACGGTTTCACTACTTCCTGTCTCTGCTGCTGCCACTGGACCGAGTCCGCCAAGATCGAAACTCGCATCCTGAAGGAGATGTGCTCTATCACAGCCTGCAGGTGTTTGAATTGGCTCGTCAGCGGCGTCCCTGGGATGAGGATTTCCTGCTGGCGGCGCTGCTGCATGATGTCGGCAAGGGCATCGATCCGATGGATCATATTGGCGCGGGTCTGGCGGTGCTCGGCGATCACGTTTCGGATCGAACGAAATGGCTGATTGAGAATCACGGCCTGGCGCAGCGACTGCTGAACGGTACCGGCGGTGCTCGTGCCCGACGGCGATTGACGAACGCGGAAGACGGTGAGGCACTTGATCTGCTCGCCAGCTGCGACCGCGAAGGCCGGCTGCCCGGACGAGTCGTGTGCTCCGCCGAAGAAGCGGTCGCCTATATTCGGCAGTTGGAGGAGGAGAATGAAGAGTATGATGATGAGGGGACGGATGACGACCAAATTCACTAGAAGTGCGAACACTCGATTCTGCCGGATTTCACATTCGGGAGGGTGAGGCTCCTGCCGAGCAGCTCGGAAGTCCGCGGCGCGCCTGGATCGCGCTCCCATCCATCAATCCAAACGTGACGGAACACTAGTTGCACAGCGCCACTTTATCCAAAGTAGTAACCCGAAGCGTAAGCGAGGGAACGAGTTATGTACAATCCCTCGCTCACGCTTCGGGTTGCAAAAATGCTCGGCTTCCGCAAAAACTGGCGCTGTCCAACTAGGGTGAGGGGGGGTTCGCGATTTAGATTTCGCGTCACCTCAGAATCAGCGGGCACCCTCATCCGGCCTCTCGGCCAGCGTCGGCAACTCAACATGCCGACGCAGCGTAAACAGCTCCCCGTGGGAAGGGGAGAAGGGACTTATGGAAACTCGGCAGATCAAACATGAGGATCGCAACCGCCACGAAATCATGAACCAGTTTTCCGCCATCGCCAGACGTTACTTCCTGTCCGACCTGACATCCGGACTGGGTGCGATTGCGCTGGGAGGTCTGCTGCCGCAGCGAGCGAAAGCGGAAAACGGCGCGTCGGAGCTGGTGGATGCAAGGCCATCGCATTTCCGCGGAAGGGCGAAGGCTATTATTCATCTGTTCATGGCGGGAGCCCCCAGCCAGCTGGAACTCTTTGACAACAAGCCGGTTCTGACGGAGTTGTCCGGAAAACCGCTGCCACCTTCTGTCATCGGCAGTCAGCGTTATGCGTTCATTCAGCCGGACGCAGCAGTCCTGGGGCCGCAGTTTGGGTTTGCTCGGCATGGTCAGTCGGGAGCTGAGATGTCCTCTGCGATGCCTCAACTCGCGACGATTGCCGATGAGATCTGTTTGATCCGTTCGATGCACACTGATCAGTTCAACCATGCTCCGGCGCAGCTGTTCATGAACTCCGGATTCTCGCAGCCGGGTCGACCGAGTCTTGGATCATGGCTGCTGTATGGTCTTGGAGCTGAAGCACAGGACCTGCCGGCGTTTGTGGTGATGAGCACCGGCGACGGCATCAGCGGCGGGTCGGCACTTTGGTCGAGCGGATTCCTGCCGACGGTCTGCACCGGCGTCCAGTTTCGCAGTCACGGGGCTCCGATTCTGAACGTCGAATCACCAGCCGGAGTCAGCGACGAACTGCAGCGCGAGACGATTTCCCTGATCAACCGTCTGAATCGAACGCGGCTCGATGTCCTGAATGACCCGGAGATTTCCACGCGAATCGCCGCCTTCGAGATGGCTGCGCGGCTGCAGACTTCGGCCCCGGCTCTGATGGATCTAAAGTCTGAGACTGCCGACACTCTGGAACTCTATGGCTGCGAACCTGAGAAACCATCCTTCGCTCGTGCGTGTCTTCTGGCTCGCCGGATGGTGGAACGAGGAGTGCGTTACGTCAGCATCTTCCACAGCGGCTGGGATGCTCACAGCAACGTCAAAGGCAATGTCACCAACAACTGCAAGGCGACCGACCGGGCCAGCGCGGCACTGGTGCAGGATCTGAAGCAGCGAGGAATGCTGGACGAGACGTTGGTATTGTGGGGCGGTGAGTTCGGGCGGACACCGATGGTGGAATCCAATGCGTCGCTGGGGAGAGCTCTGGGCCGCGACCATCATCCGCAGGCGTTTACGATCTGGATGGCCGGCGGCGGCATTCGTCCGGGGATGACACTCGGAGCCACAGACGACTTTGGTTTTCACGTCACCGACCGTCCGGTGCACATCCACGATCTGCAGGCAACCCTGCTGCACTGCCTTGGACTGGATCACGAGCGTCTGACGTTTCATCACACGGGCCGCGATTTCCGGCTAACGGACGTGCATGGCAATGTTGTGCGGGAAGTGCTGAGCTGATGACCGGCCTTGTGGACGTCCTCGGCAACAAACCGTAACGTACCGCTCCTTCTGTCCGGAAGCACACGCCTCCCGACTGGTTGATCTCCGTTTCTTTGGCTGTGACCTTGTCCGACAAAACAACGCATCGCATCAAGCCGCAGACACTCCGTGGATTTCGGGACTTTCTTCCCGATCAGATGATGGCCCGCGAACATCTGATTGATGTCGCCCGGACCGTGTATCGCAGTTATGGCTTTGCGCCGATCGATACGCCGGCGCTGGAGTACGCGGAAGTGCTGCTCGGCAAGGGCGGTGAAGAATCTGACAAGCAGGTCTTCCGTTTCACCGATCAGGGCGATCGCGAAGTGGCAATGCGGTTTGATCTGACGGTGCCGCTGGCCCGGTTTGTGGCTCAGCACATTCAGGAACTGGGCGTGCCGTTTCGGCGCTATCACATCGGGCCGGTCTGGCGGGGTGAACGTCCGGCGCGAGGACGGTTCCGGGAATTTCTGCAGTGTGATTTCGATACCATCGGTACTCTCAGCAACTCGGCAGACATCGAAACGCTGTTTGTGATCAACGATTTGTTTGAACGCATCGGCATTCAGCGTTTCACGATTCGTGTCAACAACCGCAAAGTGCTGAACGGCCTGCTGGAGAAGTGCGGACTTCAGGAACACGCAGCCGGGATCCTCCGATCGCTCGACAAGCTCGACAAGATCGGCCGGGACGCTGTGATCGCGGAAATGATTGAGAAAGTTGGAATCCCCGAAAGCAGCGCCGCACAGGTCCTTGACATGGCACAGCTGAAGGGAACTCCTCAGGAGATTCTGCAGGCTTTGGAAGGAATGCTGGCAGGAAGTCCAACCGGGGAACGAGGCCTGCACGACCTGCAGGAACTCTTCGCCGCGGTCGGAGCCTGCGGATGGCCGGCGAGTCGCGTTTCGCTGGACGTTTCCATCGCCCGAGGGCTCGATTACTACACAGGGACGATTTACGAAACGCTGCTGGGCGAACTTCCGGAGATCGGCAGTGTCTGTTCCGGAGGTCGCTACGACAATCTGGCCGATCTCTTCACAGCGCAGCAACTGCCAGGAGTCGGTGCCAGTCTTGGACTCGACCGGATGCTGGCCGCGCTGGAGGATCTCGGTCTGGTTCAGAAAGCGACCACACCCGCGCCGGTGCTGGTAACGATGTTCGACGCGGCCAGAGTTTCAGATTATCTGCAGATGGGCAGGGCACTGCGCAGGGCCGGAATTGCGACGGAGGTTTATCCGGAAGCAAAGAACATCGGCAAACAGATGAAGTACGCCGACCGAAAGGGATTTCAGGTGGCCCTGATCGCGGGCGAAGAGGAATTCGCCGCGGGACAATGGCAAGTGAAAGATCTGAGAAACGGAACACAGGATTCCATCGTGTCAACCGATGTGGTGCGTCAGGTTTCAAAGCTGCTGGCGGAACCCCCGTGGTAGAGAATCTTCCATACAACACGATCCGGCACAAAGCGCTGACGATCGAAGGCTATTCTCGCGCCGCGGTGCAGAGCTACTGGCGAGTGGATGAACTGAAACTGGGATTTGAGCTCGGCGGCAGTCCGTGGTCGTTCATGGGCACGCAGCATTTTCTGGTCACGCACGCTCATCTGGATCATCTCGCGGCATTGCCGGTGTTTGTGGCTCGTCGGCGAATGATGAAGATGGAACCGCCGGTCATTTATCTCCCGGAAGAACTCATCGATGACGTCTGGAAGCTGCTGAAAGCCTGGCAGAGACTCGATCGCGGTCGAATGGTCTGCGAATTGATCGGAGTGAAAAGCGGAGACATGATCACGCTCTCACGCGAACATCGGTTCGCCGTCTTCACCACGAAGCACACGGTCCCTTCGGTTGGTTATGTGGTCTATGACGTGCGAAAGAAACTCAAACCGGAGTTTCACGGGCTGAAGGGCGATGAGATTCGTGATCTTCGACTGCAGGGCATCGAAGTCGCCGCGGAAACTCTCACGCCGCTGCTGTGCTTTACCGGCGATACGGCACCGGCGGGACTCGATGCGCACCCGGATGTCTACAACGCTCAGGTGCTGATTACCGAGATGACATTCTTCCGGCCCGAGCATCGCAAGGAGAAGATTCATAAGTTCGGCCACATGCATCTCGACGACCTGCTGGATCGCGCCGACCGGTTTCAGAACGAGCTGATTATCCTCGCCCATCTCAGCACGCGCACTCATGAGTCGGAAGCGCGGCGACGACTGGACCAGGTGCTTCCCGATTCATTGCGCGGCAGGATTCGGCTGTGGGATTGACTGGACGCATGATCCTTCCGCGCGATTACTCTCGAAGCGCGGATTTGAACGTACCGGTGAAACAGGCACTCGCCAGTCACGCACCCTTATCTTCCAGAATTTTCGGCACGAGAAAGAACTGGCCGTCGCTCTTTGGTGCGTTGGAAAGTGCGGCTTCGCGTGGCAGAGACGGCAGCAGATCGTCCGCCCGAAAGACGTTTTCGCCAGGCACCGGATGCGTCATGGGTTCGACTCCGGCGAGATCCACTTCGTCCAGCAGGCGCACGTAATCCAGGATTGTCGTGAGTTGTTCACCGGATGCCTGAAGCTCTTCTTCCGACAGAGCGAGTCGGGCAAGTGATGCGACTTTGCGGACTTCTGCGATATCCAATTCTGTGACTCCGGCGAACGTTTAAAGATAGAAGCCTTCGCGCTCCGCGTGAGGAGCCTTCCGGGGTCGATCGCATTGCAGGAACTGAACGCAGACTATTCTCAGGCCTTTGCCTTAGGCCTTCTTCTTCGTCGCTTTCGCTGCACCGGCTTTCTTTGCAGGCTTGCTCATTCGTGTTGGCGAAGCACCTGCGACACTCTTTTTCACGGAATTCGCTGTGGCGGCCTTCTTCTTTGCAGCGGGTCGGCCGCCGCCTGATTTCATCGAATCCCGAGCTGACTTGTAGTACTCGATGAACGCCTTTGCGGGTGACCTCCGAATGACTTCTCCAATCACGTCCAACGCGACATCTTCAAGTTTTCTGAATCGGATGCAGCACTTGCCCATATCGAGTTTCTTGCCGGTCTTCGCCCATGCCTGTCGGAACCAGCTGTCCTCTTCTCCCTGGGTGTACACACACATGATGTGCAGAGACATGTAGTTTTTCTGCGAAGCGAGACACGCAAACGGCAGCGGCTGTTTCGGATTGCAGTGGTAGCCGTCAGGAAAGATCCGGTGCGGAATAGAATAGCCGATCATGCCGTAATTCATGCCCTCTTCATAATCCTTGTCGAGGTTCTTCAGAATCACATCGCGAATGGCCGAGATGGCCTCGCGGCGATCGGGCGGGAGCTCAGCGAGGTACTGTTCGACGGTCGTGGCTTTGCTTTGCATTGAGAGAACTCCGGGGCTCCACAGGAAGTGTTCAAGTCATCCGGGGCGATGTTGAGTCTGACTGTTGCGCTGATGACAGAAAATGACTGACTCCATGTAACCCGAAGCGTCAGCGAGGGACCCAGGCATCTGGATTCGCCTCGCTCACGCTTCGGGTTACTTTTCTTCGCGTGACTGTGCGTCGAATTGTTCTGTTTCGATATTCGCGAACGTCGAAATTCTAAGCACTTTTCCGCTTTCCGCCGTCCGGGAACGAAGAATTTGCTGTGAATTCGGCAAGCTCGTCTTCGTTCAAACCGGTGTGGGCGATACGATTCACGGAGCTTTTCGGCTGTCTTTTTCGCGGAATCTGGTTCTCGTCGACGCTCGACGCAATCCGCGGTCTTCGCTCTTGCCGGCGGCCGGCTTCCCAGGGTGCGTTTTCATGTCTTTGGCTCTCTTCCCGTCCGTGTCCGACAACCTTGGTGTGCAGCGCCGAACCGACATCCGCAATATTGCCATTATCGCTCACGTCGACCATGGCAAGACTTCGCTGGTGGACTGCCTGATCCGGCAGAGCGGAATGTTTCGCGAGAACCAGCACATGGGCACCTGCATTCTGGATTCGAACGATCTGGAACGCGAACGAGGCATCACGATCCTCGCCAAAAATATTGCGATGATGTGGGAAGGCGTCCGGATCAACATCATCGACACTCCCGGCCACGCGGATTTCGGTGGTGAAGTCGAACGAGTGGTTAAGATGGCTGACGGAGCACTTCTCGTCGTCGACGCCTTCGAAGGGCCTCGGCCGCAGACGCGGTTCGTGCTGCAGAAAGCTCTCCAGAGCGGTCTGGCACTCATGGTCGTTATCAACAAGATTGACCGGGCCGATTGCCGCCCCGATGAAGTGCTGTCCCAGACCTTTGATCTGCTTGTGGAACTGGGAGCCGACGACAAGACGCTCGACTTCCCTTACATCTTCACGAGTGCCCGTGAAGGTTACGCGACTCTTGATCACGAAAAGAAGGGCGGCGACGTACGGCCTCTGCTCGAACTCATCATCGAGAGAATTCCCGGTCCGGTTATTCGTCCCGACGATCCGCTGCAGTTAATGGTGACGTCGCTGGAATGGTCCCGCTACGTCGGCCGCATCGCCACCGGTAAAATCGCCGCCGGACGTATTCGGACTGGTCAGCAGATCGCTCTGATGCGTGCGGACGGTTCCAAGATCATGTCCAAGGTCGATCAGGTGCAACTCTACAACAACCTCGGTCGCACCGATGCGGAGGAAGCATCCGCGGGAGATATCGTAGCCGTCATTGGTCTGCCTGATCCCGAGATCGGCGACACGATTGCCGATCCGCTGAACCCAGTGGCTCTGGAACGCATCGCTGTCGACGAGCCGACGCTGTCGATGAAGTTCACAATCAACAGTTCACCGCTGGCCGGTCAGCACGGCAAGTTCGTCACGAGCCGAAATCTGCGAGATCGTCTCTACCGCGAACTCAAGTCCAACGTGGCTCTACGAGTTGAAGAGACGGAAGACAAGGAGTCCTTCATGGTCTCCGGTCGCGGCGTTCTGCATCTGGCCGTCCTGATCGAGACCATGCGGCGCGAAGGTTATGAGCTGTCCGTCGGCAAGCCGGAAGTCATCATTCGTGAAATCAATGGCAAGAAGTGCGAACCGTACGAACTGCTGGAAGTCGACGTGCCCAGTGCTGATCTCGGCCCTGTGATGGAGCTGGTTGGCTCACGCCGCGGCAAGACAAAAACGATGAGCACGACCTCGACCGGCATGACTCATATGGAGTTCAGCATCCCGGCCCGAGGGTTGATTGGCATGCGAACGAAAATGCTGAACGCCACTCGCGGCGAAGCCATCATGCATCATCGGTTTGAGGACTACCGCCCAATTGAAGGCGAGATTCCGCACCGCCTGAATGGTGTGCTGATCTCTCAGGACAGTGGCAAGACCGTAACGTACGCTCTCTGGAAGCTGCAGGACCGATCCGAACTGTTCTGCCACGGCGGCGAAGACGTGTACGAAGGCATGATCGTCGCGGAAAACGCTCGTGACAACGATATGGTGGTGAATCCGATCCGGGAAAAGAAACTGACAAACATCCGTTCGGCAGGAGCGGAAGAAGCCGTCGTGCTGCGTCCGAAGCGCGAACTGACTCTGGAATCCGCTCTGGAGTACATCGAATGGGATGAATACGTCGAAGTCACCCCGCAGGTGATCCGGCTCCGCAAAGTGCTGCTCAAAGAGAACGAACGCAAACGCCAGCACCGCGGACGCGCGTAGAGACATTTACTGTTGGCCCGCCGCTCCGCCGGCGGGAATTCCTCCTCAGCGTGGCAGAATCGCGAATCCCCGCCGACGGAGCGGCGGGACAACAGTGGTTGACGCTGGTGACTCGCCCGCGGTCTAATGCGGTCGTTCGGAACCTTGGACTCCCGCCGACAGAGATCGCTGCCATGACTGAGAATCCGGAAGACTTTCCACTCGTCGAGCGTTTCCACAAAGCTGAATCACTTGCCAGGGCGCTCAGTGAGCACCTGCGGCAGGCGTTCTTACCGAAGCTGCACGACTTGAGATCCGCCAGTAAGGTCTTCGATCCGGCGGAGGTCACCGACCAGGAGATGCTCGACCGGATGACAGCAGTGTTGTCCGCTGAAGATTTTGCAACCGGGATCTTTGAGAAACTGGTCGCCTTCCTTCGCAGTATTGAGCGCGAGACGAAGCAGATCACGGGCGTCGAAGAATAGCCTGGGTCGCACAACCGCCACGTTCCGGACAATCGCTCTCCACGCGAGACAGCATCGTAGTTTACCCGATTTCCCCTGCCACCTCTGCAGGCACACCCGGCAGACTGCCGATTAGCTTTCCCAGACTGTCTGAACGGAATTCCTTACCAGCGGCTGCACACGATGAAACGGTGCAGACGTGGCGGGTTCGTGGAGCAGTTTCGAAAGCAACCGCCATGAGATACGACCTTCTAGTGATCGGAAATGACGAAGCGGCCTTTGAGATCCTCTGCGCCGCAGGTAACGCGGGACAGCGAGCCCTTGCGGTACTGCCTGAGCAGCGGCACTCGGCGTGGATGATCAACCAGGCCCTGCGACGCCTCGTCAGTGAACTTCTGCTGGATCGCTCGGAAGCGCGGCGCAACTTTTTGCTGCAAGCCGGAACGCCCCACTTGCTCCAGCGGCTGATTGCCAGCGCGCTGACAGAGGAACTGTGCGATCACCTGCAACTCCTCGAACGAGTGGGAGTCGATGTGATTCTCGGGGAAGCCAGACTGCAGACTCGAAAGAGCGTCGTGGTCACCAGCGGCATTGACTGCCGGCGCACGATCGTGACCGCGGATAACCTCGTCATCGGCACTGGTGTCCGGCGAACTGCCATGCATCGGCCCCTCGGATTGCTGCCTTTTCACCGCCCCGAGTCATTGCTCAGCGGCAGTCAGTTGCCGAAAACACTGTGTCTGCTGGACGGCGACGGCCTGGGTTCCGGACTTGCGGCCCTGTTCAGTCTGTTCGGCGTCAAGACACGCCTGCTGGCCAGAAATGACCGTTCCTGCGCACTGCTGGAACTGGCTCATGCAGCCGGTGTCACGATTGGCCATCATCCCTCCGAACTGGGACTGAACAGTGACTCGGCTTTTTCATCGGTGACCGCGGATGTCGTCGACTGTCGTCGCGCTGTCGGGTTTACAGAACATCTCGGACTGCCGGACATCGGCATCGAGCCGGATGAGCACGGTCAGCTGTGGTGCGCAGGAAATCTGGAGACGTGGTGCGAAGGGGTCTTCGGCATCGGCGACGTCGTCGGGTTTTCATCGGACATCGCGGAGCATCCGAGTGAGCAGGCGAATCGAATTCTGAATCGTATTTTGCATCGCATCCCGCGGCCGCATTTTCTCAGTACACGAATCAGAGCATTCGCGTCTGTGTGATGGGCCGCGGACAAGCCCTTCGTGGTGATTCATCGGGCCATTCGGACCACCACGGTGACAGCCGGGCGAAGCCTTGAGGGTTCTCGCCAGATCCGGCTGCACGAAGTGATCTTCGGTGCCGGCAGACCGGAAGCAATCGCCAGCGAATACACTCGACCCCGAAGTTTCTCTGCGTCGACAGCCGCGAGAATCCATGCCGCAGGTGACGGTGAGGATGACCACAGCGTCAGCTCAAACTCCACATCGGTGCGGCCAGAAACACAGCAGGCCGTGCGGAAAAGTTCCGCAATCTGAATTGTCAGTGCTGCTTCCGTCGTCACCTCCGGAGTGACGATCTCCAGGACGATGAATTCCTGGAGTGTTTCTGTTACAGAGATCAGACTGAATCGCTCCAGTTCGCTGAGCAGATTCCGGAAGGTATCCGTATCGCTGTCGATCTCAGGACGGGCCGCCACAGCGTCATCGAATCGCGACCCGAATCGCGGCGAAGTCAGACACTTGTCATCGCCCGTACGATTTTCCCGCGACTCATGACCGTCAGTAACTGCGATTGCAGCTTTGTCGCCCCCGGTTGCACGGCCCCCCGGACCATCGCTCAGGGCCTCTCGAAACCCGGAGGAGATTCCGCTCACGGCTCCGCCCGTCTGGTCTCCTGAGGCACGCAGCAAAGCGATCGCCGTCATGCCCGCAATCAGCAGGAGACTGACAAGCGACAGGGTAGAACTGCCCGGGAGCAGAAAGAATGCTGATCGGAGTGACGTCATCTGACGATCCCTCCCAACGGTATGGTTTCCAGTGTTCGAATCATTTCGAATTCGACAGTCTTTGAGTCCACGCCCGGGTCAAGCCGCAGTGCGACCCGGTCTGAGCTGGCGGGACATTCTTCGATCATGGTTGCCGCGAGCGATTCGGCCAGCGACAGCTGCTCCGGTCCGCCAACGCTGATAGTCACGCGGAAGTTGAGCAACTCCATCCGGCGCGCCAGAAGTTTTGCGAACTGCCGTTCTGCTTCCAGTGCTGTTCCCCGGGCTCTGGACTGTCCGGAGCGCGTCACGTTCAGTCGGACTCGTTCCACGTCTGGAATCGGGATTGAAGTGTCCAGGGACAGCAGACGCTCCGAAAGCGCCGCAGTCAGCGACTTCGCGCTGGATGCAACTGTCTGACTCCTCACTTCGCGCAGTGACGCCGCACTCGCAACGATCAGGAACATGGCCACCGGGATGACGGCCGGCATGAGAGCTATCAGCGAAGAAAAGTAATGCTCGTGCGCGGGGAGTGACCCAGTGACCTTTGCGATTGAGTGTTTCATTGTCACGTGTTTCCTTTTGCCCCCGGTGGCAGATGTCTAATTGGACAGCGCCAGTTTTTGCGGAAACCGAGCGTTTTTGCAACCCGAAGCGTGAGCGAGGGATTGTACCTGACTCTTTCCCTCGCTTACGCTTCGGGTTACT
>Ga0163144_10022191_pt1 | contig 12590 bp, 5 predicted proteins | sample OliLak19BULKMAT1_FD_123175 | JGI IMG/M metagenome (GOLD analysis project Ga0163144, IMG submission 123175) | Freshwater microbial mat bacterial communities from Lake Vanda, McMurdo Dry Valleys, Antarctica - Oligotrophic Lake LV.19.BULKMAT1 | ecosystem: Environmental > Aquatic > Freshwater > Lake... | reverse complement strand
ATGCGTGCAACGACGATGGCTCGACCCGACACAGTGCGCGGCGCGCAGGCGCGTTGGCTGCGTCGCGCGGTACTGCTCCTGCCGTTGGCGCTCGGCGCCTGCGGCTACAACACCATTCAGACGCTCGATGAAACGGCGGCCAAGTCGCAGAAGGAGATCGAGGTGCAGCTGCAGCGCCGTGCCGATCTGATTCCGAATCTGGTGGCGACGGTCAAGGGTTTTGCCGCGCAGGAGTCGGCGATCTTCACCGCGGTGGCGAAGGCCCAGAGCGGGCTGACTGGCGCGCTGGCACGTCCGGGCGGCGCCAATCCGGCCGAACTGGCGAGTGCCAACGATGCGTTGTCGCGTGCCGTGGTGCCGATGATGACACTGGTCACCAGTTATCCGAAGCTGAGCAGCGATGCACAGTTTCTGAAGCTGCAGGATGAGCTGACGGGGACGGAGAATCGGATTGCGGTGAGTCGAACGGACTACAACAATTCGGTGAACGAATACAACAGCTACATCCGCAAGTTTCCGGCGGTGATGACGGCGAAGGTGCTGGGGAGCAAGCCGCGGGAGTACTTCGAGGTGACGGATGCGGCGAAGCGTGATGTGCCGACGGTGGACTTCAATGCGGCGCCGGCGGTGAAGCCGTAGCGGCTGTCGGATCTCTGACTGACGAGGGCCGGCACGGGAAGATCCGCTGCTGGCCCTCGTTGTGTGTCAGATGTCGCGCTACCGGAGAACAACTCGGATCACGCGGGTTATTTCCCCGCCAGGGCCGAGTCGACTGCCGCGCGCCACATGGTCAATGCGGCGAGACCCGACAATCGCCGGGTGCCGATGATGACCGTCGGGGGGGCACCAGCTCTCGCGGTATCCGTCCAGTCGATGTCCCGCCGGACTTGCCGCAGCATCCGTCCGCTGGTGGTGCAGTTCTTCAAGGTGAAGGCTTCACTCCCTGCCGCAATCGCCAGTGAATCGATCAGGGTGTCGGGGCGCACCGATGTACCCCACACACGTTGATTGCTGAAAAGCCGGGCGCTTGCCTCCCAGAACGTTCCTTGGGCGCCGGCACAGAGCGACGCACTGGCGGCTCGTACAGCGGCAGGATGTGAGCGCAATGGGTAGTGGACCCACGTCAGGCGCACCTTGCCCGTCTCGATGTAGTCGGCGCGCAGGGCAGGAAGCTGCTGCTCAAACCAGAGGCGGCAGCTGTCACACTGGTAGTCACTTATGACCAGCATACGCACGGGCGCCGACTTCTGGCCGATGACGCGACTCACATCGGCTGTCTCCATCATCCGGTCGGGAAGTCCGATCTTCCGATCGTTCGGTAACTTGCGGACGTCGGTATCAGGGACGTCAGCCGCAGCACTGTCTGGCGTGCGTGCGCAGCCAATGAGGAGGACCGCCAGCGCGAGAACGCGGAATCGAAAGGACGTACAGTATGGCATGCCGAAGAGTAGCGTCCCTGCTCAGGAGGGGCTATCCGCGCCAGCGGCCCGCTCGCCCTTGGTGCGGCCACCACTTCATTTACAATGCATTGGCGTACGCGTCTGCCTCGCCCCCCTTGTTCCCCGGAGCTACGTCCATGACAGCCGTGTACCGCACGGAGCGGTCCAGGTACCACCGCGCTATGCTGGCAGGCGCGTTGCTCGCCTTGGGGGCGTGTCGTGCGACGATTCCAGCACCGGCGGACCCGCAACTGGTGGCGCAGTGGATGCGAACGTCGCTCGCATTCACGCGGAGTGAACGCCTTGGGCCACCGGTGGCGTCGCGTGTCTCTGCATATGCGGCAATTGCGCTCTACGAGGGGTACGCCTCAGACGTTCGCTCGCCGCTCACGTCGTTGAGTGGACAACTGAATGGTTTCGGCGCGTTGCCGGCACCATCCGACGGTGACGTTCTGGACGGCGCGACCGTTGCTGCTGAAGCGGTACGCACGGTGCTCGACTCGCTGCTGCGGGATGGCACCGCGACGACGCGACGGACGGTCGATTCACTGGCGGAGGCGCAGGTGGCGGCACGGGTCGGTGCCGGAGTCGCGGCAGCGGGAGTTGAGCAATCGCGTCGGCATGGCCGGGTCATCGGTTCGGCCATCCTCGGATGGGCGGCCACCGACGGTTTTTTCGCGACGCGCGGGCGACCATGGCAACCATCAGGCGCGCGTGCCGACTGGGTGAACACGGCAACCGTCGCGCAGTTCGTCCCGCAAACGCTCTCCGGACAGTCTGATCTGGTGCAGTTCGGCAATCCCGAGGTTCATGCGGATGCCGAGAATGCCACAACGAAGGGCACCTTCACGAATCGTCCGAAGGCTGAGGGGCCGACCACACTACCGGTCTTCAATCCGACGAAACCGACGGAGCCGTTCTGGGGCCAGCTGCGACCGTTCGTGCTGGCAACGGGCGACGAATGTGCGCCGCCGCCGCCGCCAGCCTACTCTGAGAAGCCCGGCAGTGCGTTTTATCAGATGGGGCGCGAGTTCTACGACACAGTCAGTGCGCTCAATCCGGCACAACGTCAGACGGCGCTCTTCTGGGCTGATAATCCCGTGGCCACCGGTACGCCGGGATTCCACTGGATCAGCGTGTTGAACCAGATGGTGTCACGTCGCGCCCTGAATGTCGACACAGCGGCTGAGCTGTATGCGCTGATGTCGATCGGCATCGCTGACGCCTTCATCAGCTGCTGGCGTGAGAAGTACCGCTCGCTCGTCGTGCGGCCCGAGACGTGGGTGAAGCGCGTGATGGATCCGCGTTTTGTGACCGTGATACCAACGCCGCCATTTCCGGAGTACACCTCCGGACATTCAGTGCAGTCGGGCGCGGCCGTCGATGTGATCATCAGAGCCCTCGGTGACACGATTCCCTTCGTGGATTCGACGCAGGTCGACATCGGGCAACCGCCGCGGCAGTTCGCGTCATTCTCGGCCGCGCTGGCCGAGGTGGCGGTCTCGCGCGTGTATGCGGGCGTGCACTACTTTCCAGCTGTGAATGATGGGTTGGCTCAGGGGCGATGCATCGGGCGCAAGGTGCGATCGCTCGTGACGCGGCGAGCGCCGTGATCCGCTACCGCGTCGCAGCACGCGTTTACTTCGCGCTGGTGGCGGCAGTGGCGACTGGCTGCGCCGCCGAGCAGGCGATCGACACCAGCTGGCACGCGGAAGTCGGCTATCGCTGGCGTGCCCTGCAGGTGGATGCTCGTGGAGCACCGGGTTTTCGCATGCTGACGGCGTCGCAGACAGGACTCACACATCGGAACGATGTCGGTGAGACGCGCGGTCTGGACAACCGCGGATTGCTCGACGGCGCCGGTGTCGCGTTGGGCGACGTCAATGGTGATGGCCGGCCCGACATGGTGCTGGCATCGGTCGAGGCGCCGGCCGTGTTGTATCGCAACGACGGCAACTTCCGCTTCACCGATGTCACGAAAGCGAGCGGCCTCGATTTTACTGGACTCGCCACGACGAGCGTCGTGCTGGCCGATGTCGATGGTGATCGGGATCTCGACCTGCTGGCCGGGACGTTTGGCGGCCCGGTGGCGCTTTTCGCGAACGATGGCGCAGGCCGTTTCACCACTGCAACCGCGGGCAGTGGATTGACCGGTGGCTACAACGCCACCACCATGACGCTGGCTGATGTCGATGGAAACGGGTCGCTCGATCTCTATGTCGCGACATACAATACGCGCAACGCGCTCGATGCGTTCACTCCGCAACAGCGCGCATTCGACCAGGTGCTGAAGAAGATTGGCGACTCCGTGGTGGTCGTCGACGAATGGAAGAAGGAATATCGCGTCGAAGCGCGCCCCGATCTCGGTGGGTTCATTCGGTCGCAGCGCGCCGAACCGGACCTGTTTTTCCTGAACGATGGCGCAGGGCATTTCACGGCGACGCCGATCAGTGGAACCCGGTTTCGCGATGAGCGCGGTCAGCCGCTGACGGCGGTGCCGGATTACTTCACGCTCGACGCCCGCTTCTACGATGTGAACGGCGACGGGGCACCGGATCTGTATGTCTGTAATGATCTCGAAGACCCGGATCAGTTCTGGCTCAACGATGGCACCGGGAATTTTCGTCTCGCGCCTCCGATGTCGCTGCGTGTCACCAGCAATACCTGCATGTCGGTGGACATGGCGGACGTGAATCGCGACGGTCACGTGGATCTCTTCACGACCGACATGCTCGCGCCGACGCTGGCTGGCCGGCAGCGCAGCATCCCGACGCACACACCGCTCCAGAAGCCGGTGGGACTCTCACCGGAGCGCACGCAATGGATGCAGAACATGCTGCATCTCTCGCGTGGCGATGGGACGTGGGCGCAGATCGGGGAGTTCGCTGGCGTCACCGCCACTGACTGGACCTGGGGCAGTGCGTTCCTCGACGTGGACCTGGATGGTTTCGAGGACCTGCTGGCCGTGACCGGGCATCGTTACGATGTGCGTGAGGCGGATCCGTATGAGCGGATCCGCAACAGCTTTCCACGCGTTCCGTGGAATCGCGAATCGGCGGAGTTTCCCGCACTGCGAACGAAGAGCGTCGCGTTCAGGAACGGTGGCGATCTCACGTTTGCCGATGCCAGTGCACGCTGGAAGTTTGCGGTCGATTCCGCCGTCTCACAGGGCATCGCGCTGGCGGACCTGAACGGCGACGGTGCGCTGGATGTCGTCGTGACGCGCCTGAACGCTCCCGCGGTCGTGTACCACAACACCGGCGCTGCTCCGCGTCTGAGTGTCCGGCTGCGCGGCGCCGGCGCCAACTCGCAGGGAATCGGCGCGACCGTCACGATCCGGGCCGCATCGCTCCCGCCGCAGACGCGGGAGATTACGTCGGGAGGCTACTACCTCTCGGGCAGCGACGCGCAGCTCACCTTTGCGACGGGACGCGACTCGGTCGCCGCCATCGATGTCCGGTGGCGTGACGGCCGGCACAGTGTGATTGCGAATGCGCGCCCGAATCGGTTGTACGAGATCGACGAGACAAGCGCCGTCCCCATCCCGGCCACTGACACTGCGGTGCGCCCGGCGTTGTTCACCAATGCCACTGTGCTGTTGGGCAGCGCGTCGCATGTAGACTCGCTGTATTCCGATTTCAAGCGCCAGCCGCTGCTGCCTTCGCGCCTCAGCCAACTCGGCCCCGGTGTCAGCTGGATCGACGTCGACGGCGACGGTCGCGAGGATCTCGTCTTCGGAAGTGGACGGGGGGGGCGATTGACCGTGCTCCGAAATACTGGCACACGTTTCGTGTCGCTGCCTGTCGAGGGCGGCGTGCAAGCCCTCGACCTGACGACGGTGCTGCCATTCCCGCGCGCGGGAGGTAGCGCGATGCTGCTTGCCGGCCAGTCGAGTTATGAGGCCGCTGATTCGCTGGCCTCGGTCACGCCGTCGGTGCTGGGCTTTGCAGCAGGCACGCGGATTGGCGCGCCGCAAGCCGTCGTCGATGGCGACTCGGCAAGCGTTGGCGCGTTGGCGCTGGCCGATGTGAATGGCGATGGCTTCCTCGATCTCTTCGTTGGCGCGCGCGTTCGACCGGGCGCCTGGCCGTTGCCCGTGCGCTCGCGGCTCTGGCTCGGCAGCGCGACCGGCGCATTGATCGAAGATGCCCGGAATACATCGGCACTCTCGGCGCTGGGACTCGTCTCCTCGGCGGTGTTCGCGGACCTCGATGGCGATGCGAGACCTGAGCTCATCATCGCGACCGAGTTCGGTCCGATCCGGGTACTGCACAACGACGCCGGCCTGCTTCGCGACGCGACGAAGTCGCTCGGACTGTCGGGAGTGACGAGTCGCTGGAATGGCGTTGAAGCGGGCGACGTCGATGGCGACGGCCGCCTCGACCTGATCGCGACCAGTTGGGGACGGAACACCCCGTGGCATACCTCTGCAGCGCGCCCGTACACACTGGCGGTCGCCCGGATGGACGGTGACCGCCTCGGCCTGCTCTTTGCCCGTGCGGACTCGATCACGAAACGTGAAATGCCGCTGGACGGCTTCTCGCGGCTGGGTGCTGCGCTCCCGTCAGTGAAGGAACGCTTCGCCACGTTCACCGCATTTGCGAACGCTGATGTCGATGCCGTGCTGGGTGCCGCCGCATCGACGGCGGTGCGCGTTGGTGCAACCACCTTCGATCACACCGTCTTCCTCAATCGTGGTGATCACTTCGAGGCGCGCCCGCTGCCGGCGGCGGCGCAGCTGGCACCCGCCTTTGGGGTGGTCGTGAACGACTTTGACGGCGACGGTCACGAAGACCTGTTTCTGGCGCAGAATTTCTATCCGACCGAGATCAACACGATGCGGTTCGACGCTGGCGCCGGACTGGTGCTGCTTGGCGACGGCACCGGGGGCTTCCGGGTGCAGAGCGTCGCGCAGAGCGGAATCAGTGTTCTCGGTGACCAGCGAGGTGCCGCTGCCGCGGACTTCGATGGTGACGGCAGGGTGGATCTGGCGGTCTCGCAGAACGGCGCGCCGATGACACTCTGGCGCAATGCGCGTGGTGCGCCCGGCCTGCGGATCCGGCTCGCAGGTCCCCCACGCAACCCGCTCGGCATTGGTGCGCAGCTGCGCGTCATCTCGGGTGCGAGGCGCGGTCCCGTGCGTGAGGTTCACGCCGGCAGCGGCTACTGGTCGATGAGCGCGGCGTCTGCGGTGCTTGCGACCGACGCGTCAGCGATCGGCGTCTCCGTGCGATGGCCACACGGAGTGGAGGAAGTCGTTCCGCTGCAGCGCGGACAGCGAGAAGTGGTGATCAACGCGGGTGGCGCCGTCAGGCGATAGCACGTGTTACACGCGCCTGTCGCGGACGACGCTCAGGGCTTCTTCTTTTTCGGACGCGGCGGGCCTGAGCGCGTCCAGATCACGATGACGCCACAGCCGGCATTCGTACCGGCGTATTCACCCGGCACGTCCGCGGGGCCAGTGTAGACCTCGAGTGCTTCGATATCCCGTACTGGCACGGTGGGTCCAAAGTCGTTGCTGACGTTGTCGTCCACGATGTACTGGGGCAGGCAGCGCATTGGCGCACGAACCATCCGGATCGTGCACCCGGAGCCGCCGGTGCTGCAATCGAGGTTGACGCCGCGCATGGTGCGGACCACATCCTGCAGGTTGTTCGAGCCGGCTTTCTCGATGTCGGCACGGACGGCATACTGGCCGGCGCCGGTTTTCCGTCGACGCTCGAAGGCGGCGTAGCGCACCCCCAGACTGGCTTCTTCGGCGACGAGGACTGGCGCGAGCATCTGCGCGCGCTCGCCAGCCGCGCGGGGCGTCGGGACGTCGGCGAGTCTGGAGGCAGGCGTGGAGTCGAGCTCGACGCGCTGCTCCATCCACTCGCCCTCGGCCAAGGCGACGACGAGGCCTTTTTGCGGAAATCCCGGCGCGCGGACGAGAAAGCGGACAATGCCGACCGGGAGCTTCTCGAATCGGAAAGCCCCCGCGGTGTCGGTGGTGAAGGACTTGCCGTCGTGAAGGCTCACGACCGTGACTCCGGCTAGCGGCTGACCCGTGGACCGATCGACGACGGCGCCGACGACACGTCCATCGCGGCGCTGTGCGCCAAGCTCAAAGGCGGAAGCGAGCCCGAGCGCGCACATAAAAGCAATTCTGGGGAAGCAGCGGTGCGTCAGCATGGTCATCCGAGAAGGTGACGGATCGTCCTGGAATGGTCAACCGCCGTTGTTGCCGGTTCACCAACTGCTGACGTTGCGATGGCTGGCGGTTATTCGCGCCATTGCCTTGGTTACACACCAGCTACATACTAGGTCGTGAAACCGGTTGTTCCACAGACACCTGAGGCCCGCGCCGCCGCGGGCCGGGCATAAGTTCCCTGTTGCTCAGCACAGGAAAATCTCGCGCACCACCAGTCCAGGAGCGAATGACGTTTCGTCCGTTCGTCCGAGGCGCACCCGCCACTGCGAGTCTTCCTGACTCCTACCCGGGTCGCCCGCGTTTTGTTTCAGCCCCTTCCACACTCCGAGGTAACGAAATGGATGGTGTCTTGATCCGAAGGTCTCTCCGCTTCGCCGCAGCAGTCGCGGCGATGGCAGTGGGAGCCAACGTGGCAGCGGCCCAGGCGGCCGTGTTTACCGGCAAGGTGTCGTCGAATACCGGCCCGATTGGTGGCGCCAGTGTCGGCATTCCAGAAATCGGCGCCGGCACGATCACGAGCGCCGATGGCCGCTACAGCTTCACGGTCGACGTCTCGCGGTACAACGGGCGAGCGGTGAATCTCGTTGTGCGCTTCATCGGCTATAAGCCGAAGCGCTTGCCGATCACGCTGGTCGCCGGCCGAGTCGAGAAGGACTACGTGCTCGAGCGCGACGTGCTGAACCTCGACCAGGTGGTCGTGACGGGCGTGAACGAAGGGACGTCGCAGAAGAAGACGGCGTTTGCCGTGGCCGTGGTGGACAACACGGCGATCAAGGAAGTTCCGGCGATTTCGCCGGTGGGCAGCCTGGCCGGCCGCGTGGCTGGAGCGAGCGTGGCGACGGTGTCCGGTTCGCCGGGTTCCGAGCCTGCCATCCGGCTGCGCGCTGCGACGTCGCTGACGGGCAACGGCAGTCCGCTGATCATCGTCGACGGCACGATCACGCGCCTCGGCCTGGCGGACATCAACTCGCAGGACATTGATCGCGTCGAAGTGATCAAGGGTGCCGCCGCCAGCTCGCTGTACGGTTCGGATGCGGCCAACGGCGTCATCCAGATTTTCACCAAGCGCGGAGCGAACCTTGCCGAAGGGCAGGTGAACTTCACGTTCCGCAACGAGTTCGGTTCGGCGTACCTGCCGAAGGTGGTGGGGCTGAACACGTCGACGGCGTTCCAGCTCGATCCGACGAATACCACTGGGCTCCTGCGTGGCTTCCGGTTGGATGCCAACGGACAGCGGATCTCGGAGCCGGACGACATCTCCGACAACAGCTATCCGCAAGTCTTCGACGCGCTGGGCGAAGTGTTCAAGCCCGGGGCGTCGATGGGCAACTACATCTCACTTGGCCAGCGGAAGGGAGCGACGAACTTCAACGCCTCGTTCCAGAACATTCAGGAAACGGGTGTGGTGACGGACCTCAAGGGGTACCGTCGTCAGAACGTCCGCATCAACATCGATCAGGCTGTCAACGACAAACTGAACGTGTCGACGGGTATGTTCTATGGCCGGTCAACGGCCGACCAGGCGAACGAAGGAGACCTGTTCTTCGGCATCCGATTCCTCGAGCCGAACATCGACATCACGGCGCCGAACGCTGACGGTTCACCGTTCAACGCGACGATCCGTCAGCCCCCGTCGTCTGGGAACCTGAACAACCCGCTGTATGGTCTTGCGCAGCGACAGGTGAGCAACGATCGAAATCGGTTCACGGGAACGATGCGGTTGAACTATCGTCCATTCAGCTGGCTCACGGCGGAAGGCAACTTCAACTACGATCAGAGCTCAGCCGTCTTTAAGTTCTTCGAGCCGGTCAACTTTGTCCGATCGACGGGCACGAAGGGTGCCGGCGCTCTGCAGCAGACGAACATTGGCGAGCGAGCATTGAACACTGGCGCGACCTTGACCGCCGTGAAGAAGTTCGGGTCGTGGCTCACGAACACCTCCAAGATCGCAACGGTCATCGAGGACCAGAGCTACAACCTGTTCGACGTATCCTCCAACAAGCTGGGCGTCTCGGGCGTGACGGAGTTCGGCGCGGCGCTGGACAAGACGGCCAACACCACGACGTCTGAAACCCGTACGATCCGAAACCGGAACTACTTCGCCATCACGACCTTCGACATCAAGGATCGCTACATCATCGACGGTCTGATCCGCCGGGATGAATCGTCGCTGTTCGGTCGCGACAACCGGAGTTCGATCTTCTACCGCGCCTCAGGCGCCTATCGATTCACTGAGGACTTCAAGGTTCCCGGCGTGGACGAAGGCAAGATCCGGCTGTCGTACGGAACGGCCGGACTGCGCCCGATCTTCAGCGCACAGTATGAGACGTTCGACGTCAGCGGCGGCAGCCCGGTCAAGGCGACCCTCGGCAACCCGAACCTGAAGCCGGCCTTCTCTCGCGAAATCGAGGGTGGGTTCAACCTGAACTTCCTCAAGAACTACAGCTTCGAGTACAGCTCCTCCACCAAGAAGACCAGTGACCAGATCCTGAACATCCCGCTTTCGTCGGGAGCGGGCTATACCGACACGTGGGCGAATGCCGCAACGCTCGATGGCAACACGCACGAAGTGGCGTTCAGTGCCGTGCTCGCGTCGAGCAAGGACTTCTTCTGGAAGCTCAACGTGACGGGTGACCGGACGCGTGCGAGGATCACGCAGCTGGACGTTGCGCCGTTCCTGACGGGTCCGGACAACAACGGCGGCGAGAATACGCGTATCTTCCGCATCGAGGCCGGTCAGACCTTCGGCATCATTTACGGCACTGACTGGATCCGCACACCTGAGCAGCTGGCGACGAACATCGCCAACGGCAAGCTCACGGGTGCCGCCAGCGACTACCGGTTGAATGAGCTCGGCTACTTCGTCGCCAACTCAGCCTACGGCACCACCGGCGAGCGCCCGCTCAAGTACTTTGACGCGACGGGCCAATCGCTGCAGGCGATCGGCGACGTGAACCCCGACTTCACGGCGGGCTTTGCGAACTCGATGCAGTACAAGGGCTTGTCGTTGAACGGCGTGGTGACCTGGCAGAAGGGAGGCCAGATCTTCAACAAGACGCGCCAGTGGCCGTACAACGAACTCCGCGACGTGGACTTCGACCAGCGGAACGTGCCGGCGGGCCAGCAGAAGCCGCAGGGCTTCTTCCAGGCCTTCTACAACAACTTCGATCCGAATACCCGCTTCATCGAAGACGGTGGATTCATCCGCCTTCGCGAACTCGCGATCAACTACCAGCTGCCGAAGTCGTTCATCCGTGCCACGCGCCTGACGGCATTTGAGACGGCACGTGTCGGTATCGTCGGTCGCAACCTCTGGACGAGGACGAAGTACAGCGGCTACGACCCGGATGTAACCGGCTCGGTGCAAAACGGCAACAACCCGTTCGGCTACCGGATCGACTACTTCTCGTATCCGGCGTACCGCACGTTCACGCTGATGTTCGAACTCGGCTACTAACTCACGCTCACACAGGATCTGACTAGATGATGATGACTCGATTCATGCGAGCGGGCAGTGTGCTGGCGGCGGTAATGCTGGCAGGCTGCGGATCGCTAGAGGTGACCAACCCCAACGCGCCGGACGCCAAGCGCGCGCTGTCCGATCCGGCGGCGCTCGAGGCGGTCGCTGGTGGAACAATGCGCACTTGGTTTGACGCTTACGAAGGGTGCGAAGGCAACTGCGTGCTGGTGACGCAGGCGCAGACGTTCTCGGCGTCGTGGAACAACTGGAACATGAACTTTTACTCCAGTATCGACGCTGACGGCAAGCGGCTCACGCGTCCATGGCAGAACGAGCTGGCGGCTGCCGGCCGTACGTCGATCGAAATTCCGTGGGGGAAGATGTACGCCACGATTTCGGGCGCCGCGGATGTGCTGAAGGCGATTCGTGTCGACAACGTCGTGGTGAACAACGTGGCCGATACGAAGCGTGCCGAGGCGGTCGCCGAGCTGATGCTCGGCGCCAGTCTCAGCTACATCGCGCTCAACTACGACAAGGGGTACATCGTAGACGAGACGGTCGATGTGACCACGCTGCAGTACTCGAATCGGAGGCTGATGCGTGATGCGGCCATCGCCAAGTTGCAGTCGGCAGCGACCATCGCACGTGCCAACACGTTCTCGACCGTGGCGGCGTGGACCGGTGGGCGAAGCTACACCAACACGCAGATTTCTCAGATCGCGAATACGCTGTCGGCAATGACGTTGGCGTACTACCCGCGGAACGCGACTGAGAACGCAGCTGTCAACTGGCCGCAGGTGCTCACGTACACCGGCGCCGGCATCTCCAGCGGTACCGCCTTTGACTTTGTGTACGTCGGCGACGGTTGCGTGCAGTTCTGCCACCAGATCCTGACGTGGTTCGACGCATTTGACACCGGTCGTGTGCACACCCGCGTCGCCAATCTGCTGGATCCAACGACGCAGGCGACGCCATGGCCGATTGCCGGAAACCCAGTTCCCAACTCGCCTGACAAGCGGATGGGCGACGGCTCGTTCGGTGATGCATCGATCGTTGCCGGCTTCGGCACGAATCCGAAGACAGCCAACGCCGGCACGGACTTTGTGTACTCCCGCGACGTGATTTTCCGCCCGAGCCGCGGCTCGTACCATCAGTCGAACATCGGTCACATCCGCTACGATCTGACCGGCTCGCAGGACCCAAGCGGCATCTACAGCGGGTTCGGCCCGGCACCGGTCATCTCTGCCGGGCAGAACGATCTGCTGCGGGCGGAGGCTGCGCTCCGTGGTGGTGACCTCGCGACGGCGGTGACGCTGATCAACCGCACGCGCGTCACGCGCGGTGGTTTGGCGCCGGCGACGGTTGGTGAGGGAGTCGTCTCGCTCACGGCCAAGCTTGGCTATGAGAACGAAATTGAACTGCTCGGCCTCGGCCCCGCCTCGTATTACTGGCGTCGCCGCACGAACGGACTTCTCGACGGTACGCCGCGCGAGATGCCCGT
>Ga0163144_10022190_pt1 | contig 12591 bp, 14 predicted proteins | sample OliLak19BULKMAT1_FD_123175 | JGI IMG/M metagenome (GOLD analysis project Ga0163144, IMG submission 123175) | Freshwater microbial mat bacterial communities from Lake Vanda, McMurdo Dry Valleys, Antarctica - Oligotrophic Lake LV.19.BULKMAT1 | ecosystem: Environmental > Aquatic > Freshwater >... | reverse complement strand
GCCCGACCCCACGTCGCCCTGCAGCAGCCGGTGCATCGGCTGGCCGCGCGCCAGGTCGGCCGCGATCTCGCTGCCGACGCGGCGCTGGGCGGCCGTCAACGCGAACGGCAATGCGGCGAGCAGGCGTGGATGCAGCCCGGCCGCCAGCGGCGTGAGCTGCGGGGCTTGCAGCAACGCGCGCTCGCGTTGCGCCGTCAGCTGCGAGATCTGCTGGGCCAGCAGTTCGTCGAACTTCAGGCGCTGCCAGGCGGGGTGGCTGCGGTCTTCCAGCGCTGCGAGCTCGGTACTCGGCGGCGGCTGGTGCAGCAGCTGCAGGGCCTGCTGCAGGCTCGGCAGCTCGGCCGGCACGCAGCCGGCGGGCAGCACCTCGCGCAGGTCAGCGCGCTGCAGGGCCGCGGCCACGGCCTTGCGCAGGTAGGCCTGCGGCAACTGGGCCGTGGTGGGGTACACGGGCGTCAGGGCAGCAGGCAGCGGCGCACCGGCGGGCTTGACGGTCGGGTGCACCATCTCGCGGCCGAGGAAGCCGCCGCGCAACTCGCCGCGCACACGCACCCGGGTGCCGGGCGCCAAGGCCTTCTGCTGCGACGGGTAGAAGTTCAGGAAGCGCAGCACCAGCTCCTGGCCTTCGTCGTCGGTGAGGTGGGCCACCAGTTGGCGCCGGGTCCTGCATTCGACGCGGCATTCGGCGACGGTGGCCTCGGTCTGCAGCGTGTGGCCTTCGCGCGCATCGGCCAAACGCGCCAGACGGGTCTCGTCTTCGTAGCGCAGCGGCAGGTGCAGGGCCAGGTCGATGTCGCGCACCAGGCCCAGCTTGGCCATCGCTCGCTGCGGGCCGGTCAGCGCAGGGGCTCGGTCGGGCATGAAGAAGATTGTCTTACGCCGACTCTCGCCGCGCCGGCGATGGAACAATCGGCCCGTTGAGAGTTCCACAGCCTCTGCCTGCTAACCGAGCCCGCGCCGCCATGCCGTACAGCGTTGCCGATTTCGATTTTGTTCTGCCGCCCGAGCTGGTGGCGCAAGAGCCTGCGCCCGAGCGCAGCGCCGCCCGCCTGCTCGACGGCCGCGGCGCGATGCCTGTGGACCGTGTGTTCCACCAACTGCCGGGCCTGATGGCGCCGGGCGACCTGCTGGTGTTCAACGACACGCGCGTCATCAAGGCGCGCCTGTACGGCCGCAAGGCCAGTGGCGGCTTGGTCGAGGCGCTGGTCGAGCGTGTGGTGCCGGGGCCCCAGCATGATCGCGAGGTGCTGGCGCATGTGCGGGCCAGCAAGTCGCCGCCCGTCGGCAGCCTGATCCGCTTTGCGGACGCCTTCGATGCCGAGGTGCTGGGCCGCGGCGGGCCCGACGGCTCGCTGTTCCGCTTGCGCCTGAGTGGCGACCCGATGACCCTGCTCGAGGCGCACGGCCATGTGCCGTTGCCGCCCTACATCCAGCGCGAGGGCGCGGGCCGCGACGAAAGCGACGACGCCCGGCGTTACCAGACGGTGTTCGCCGCCCGGCCGGGCGCCATTGCAGCGCCCACCGCGGCGCTGCACTTCGACGAAGCCCTGCTGGCCGCGCTGCAAGCGCGTGGGCTGCAGACCGCGCGCGTCACCCTGCACGTCGGCGCCGGTACCTTCCAGCCGGTGCGCGGCGAACGCCTGGACGAACACCGCATGCACAGCGAGCGCTACGAAGTGGACGCCGCCACGGTGGCGGCGGTGGAGGCGGCGAAGGCGCGGGGCGGACGCGTGTGGGCGGTCGGCACCACCAGCGTGCGGGCGCTCGAATCGGCCGCACTGTCCGGTGGCGACGGCGGGAGATTGAAGCCGTCGCAAGGTGAAACCGACATCTTCATCACGCCTGGCTTCGAGTTCCGCGTGGTCGATGTGCTCATCACCAACTTCCACTTGCCCCGCAGCACGTTGATGATGCTGGTCTCGGCCTTTGCCGGCCACGCACACGTGATGGCGCTGTACCGGCATGCCGTGGAAGCGCGCTACCGCTTCTTCAGCTATGGCGACGCGATGCTGCTGGAGCGCGCGCCTCCCGGCTGAGATTTTCGCACGCGCATGGCAGTGACAATCGCGCTGCCATGTTGACCTTCGAGCTGCTCACGACCGAAGGCCGCGCCCGCCGCGGCCGCCTGCAACTGAACCACGGCGTGGTCGAGACGCCGGTCTTCATGCCGGTGGGGACGTACGGCACGGTCAAGGGCGTGCTGCCGCGCTCGCTGGAAGAGATGGGCGCGCAGATCATCCTGGGCAACACCTTCCACCTGTGGCTGCGCCCGGGCATCGGCGTCATCGGCAAGTTCGGCGGCCTGCACCGCTTCGAGGGCTGGGGCAAGCCGATGCTCACCGACAGCGGCGGCTTCCAGGTCTGGTCGCTCGGCGGCACCGACGGCAAGGGGCGCAAGATCAGCGAAGAGGGCGTGCGCTTCGCATCGCCGGTGAATGGCGACAAGCTGTTCCTCACGCCCGAGATCTCGATGCAGATCCAGACCGTGCTGAACAGCGACATCGCGATGCAGTTCGACGAATGCACGCCCTACGAGGTGCGCGGCACGTTGACCAGCGAAGCCCAGGCGCGCGCCTCGATGGCGCTGAGCCTGCGCTGGGCGCGGCGCTGCCAGGCCGAGTTCGCACGGCTGGAGAACCCGAACGCGCTGTTCGGCATCGTGCAGGGCGGCATGTACACGAACCTGCGCGAAGCCTCGCTCGAAGCGCTGGTGGCGATGGACTTCCCGGGCTATGCCGTCGGTGGCGTCAGCGTGGGCGAGCCCAAGGACGAGATGCTGCGCATCCTGGCCCACACGCCGCACCGGCTGCCGGCGGACAAGCCGCGCTACCTGATGGGCGTGGGCACGCCCGAAGACCTGGTGCAGGGCGTGGCCGACGGCGTCGACATGTTCGACTGCGTGATGCCCACCCGCAATGCACGCAACGGCCATCTCTTCACCCGCTTCGGCGACCTGCGCCTGCGCAACGCGCGTTTTCGCGACGACGAGCGGCCGCTCGACCCGACCTGCGCCTGCCACTGCTGCGCCAACTTCAGCCGCGCCTACCTGCACCACCTCGACCGTTGCGGCGAAATGCTCGGCCCGATGCTGGCCACCGTCCACAACCTGCACTACTACGTGAACCTGATGCGCGAGCTGCGCGAGGCGCTCGACGCCGGCCACTTCAAGGCCGTGCGCGCGCAGTTCGCCGTCGACCGGGCGCGCGGGATCGATTGATGGCCTGGCTCTGGGTGAGCCTGCGCCGCCTTGCCGAGGCGCTGCTGGCCCTGGTCATCCTGTTCGAGGAATGGGGCTGGGAGCCGCTGCGCCGCGCCCTCGCCTGGGTGGCGCGCCTGCCGCTGATGGCCTGGCTCGGTCGCCGCATCGAAGCGCTGCCACCGTACGCTGCACTGTGCGTGTTTGCGTTGCCGACGCTGCTGCTGTTGCCGGTCAAGCTGGCCGCGCTGTGGCTGATCGGCTCCGGCCATGCGGGCCTGGGGCTGGCCGTCATCGTCGGGGCCAAACTGGCCGGCACGGCGCTGTTGGCCCACTTGTTCCAGCTCACGCGGCCAGCGCTGATGCAGCTGGGATGGTTCGCCCGTATCTACACCCGCTGGAGCGCGTGGAAGGAGCGTGTGCTCACGCAGGTACGCGCGTCGTGGGCTTGGCGCTGGGGGCGTGTGGTGAAGCGCAAGGTGGCGCAGCGCTGGGCGCGCTGGCGCCACGCAGGCCCGGGCTTACATTGAACGGACGTTGACCGTGGTTATGCGGTTGAGATTCCCCACGGCGAGTGCACCGCCAGATCGGGGAAGGAAAAGTCGCGCACGTTGCGCGTCACCAGCACGAGATCGTGTTGCAGGGCGGTGGCAGCCAGCAGGCTGTCGATTGCCGGTAGAGGGCGGGCGGAAGCGGCCACCAGTTGCGCCCAGCGCATGGCCACCGCTGTGTCGATGGTCAATACGCGATTGCCAAACCATGCCGGCAGCGTTGTTGCCAGCCACTGCGCCAGGCGGTCGCGGCGTCGAGCTTCGGCCGTCATCAACACGCCCTTGTGCAATTCGCCGAGGGTCAGAACGCTGATGTGGAGTTGCTGGGCATCGAGACTGTCGAGCCACTCCATCACGCGGGCCTCGGGTAGTTTGCCAACCGTCTCCGAAACGACGTTGGTATCGAGCAGGAACCCGCGGCTCACGGCTCGAGCGTGGTGTCGCGTACCGGCGAGGTACCGCGCTGAATCTCTAACGCCATGCCCACCAGCGGCGAGGAGCGCATCAGCGCGGTGAAGCTGACGTGGTCCGCGCGCGATCGCAGCACCTTGTATTGCCGCTGCGAAAGCACGACCACCGCAGGCTCCCCGCGCACCGTGACCGTTTGCGGGCCGGACTCGCGCGCCGCGCGCACCAACTCGCTGAATCGAGCCTTGGCTTCCTGAAGCTGCCAGTTCGCCATCGCCGCCCCAATCTAGTCAGTCTGACCAGATTGTAATCGAGTCCTCAGCCTACCAAAACGCCCAGTTGCCCGTAGCCACCACCCACACCCCCAGCACGCCGTTGGTCACCATGTGCGCGATCACTGGCAGCCACAGCTTGCCGCTGCGCACATAGAGCCAGGCGTAGGCGGCGCCGGCCACGATGGCGGCCAGCCACAGCGTGTGGGCCAGCATGAAGACGAACACCGAAAGCACGACGGCACGCAGGCCCACGCGCTGCGGATCCACGGTTGCGAACTGCGGATGCTCGATCCAGCGCATCAGGAAGGAACGCCAGAAGAGCTCCTCCATCACCGGCACCAAAAGTGCCGCGCCGAGCCAGCGCACGGCGATCAGCGGCCAGTCGAGCGCGCCTTGCGAATTCAGCGGCACGAAGCCGGCCGTGGCTTCGCCCAGCACCATCCACGGCGCGTCGAGCTGAATCCAGAGCAGGAAGACGATCACGCCCACCGCAATGGCCAGCGCCGCCTCGGCCAGCGTCGGCAAGTTCTGCCGCGCCAGCTCACCGTACTCGCGGCGGTAGAACAGCATCAGCCCGCCGACCGCCAGCACCGTCACGCCGTACAGCCAGCGCGGATCGAACCCCCACGAGCCGTCGGTGGGGGTGGCACCGCGCAGCGCCAGCAAGGCCATGAACAGGGCAAACGGTGCAATGCGCAGCCAGCCGGCGCGGCTTATCGACAAAGCCATCGTTATCGCGTCCTCAAGCGGCCTGCTGCTCGAGCAGGAAGTTGGCACCGTCGAACTGCCCCAGCGTTTCGACGAGAAAGGGCAGCACGCCCCGCAGCGTTTCGTGCAGGCCGTGCGGCGGGTTGACGACGACCATCGAGCTGCCGAGCAAACCGTAGCCGCGCGCGTCGGGTTGGGCCGTGGTCAGCCGCGCGTGCAGCCAGCCCCGGGGCGCGGCCTTGGCGCTGTTCTGCAGCCGCTGCGGCAGCTGCTGGGATTCGAGCGTGCGCAGCTGCGGCACCCAGACCAGCACCACGGCCGAGGCAAAGCGGGCGAGCGTTTCGCGCACGGCGGTCAGCACCTTGGCGTAGTCCGACTTCATCTCGTACGACGGGTCGATCAGCACCACGCCGCGGCGCGAAGGCGGCGGCATCTGGCGCGGCAGGGCTTCGAAGCCGTCGCCGAGGATCACCTCGGTGTGCGGCCGTTCCCCCAGGAAGGCGCGCAGGATGCGCTCGTCGGTGGGGTGCAGCTCGTATACGCGCAGGCGGTCGTCGGCGCGCAGCAGCAGGTTGGCGAACGCGGGCGAGCCGGGGTACTGCTCGAGCGAGCCGCCGCCGTTGAACTCGCGCACCAGCGCCACGTAGTCGGTGAGCGGCGCGGGCAGGTCGTCGCGGTCGTAGAGGCGGCCGATGCCGGCCTCGAACTCGCCCTTGGTCTGGGCGTAGCGGCTTTCGAGCGAATAGCCGCCCGCGCCGGCATGCGTGTCGATCAGCGAATACGGCTTGTCCTTGGCGGCCATGTGGCGCAGCACCTGCACCAGCACCAGGTGCTTGAAAACGTCGGCCGGGTTGCCGGCATGGAAGGCGTGGCGGTAGGCAAGCATCTGTGGCGCACTGTAGCCGGCTCAGCGCCAGAGGCCGGCTTCCCGCAGACGCGCCGCCAGGCCTTCGGCGAAGGCGCGGTAGCCGGCCGCATTGGCATGGATGTCGTCCGAGCGCAGGCTGGCATCACCGAGCACGCGCGCCCAGCCGCCGCCGTGCAGCGGTATGCCCCCCTCGCTGGCCAGGCGCTCGTACAGCGAGTGGTCTTCGAGAGCCGCGCCCAGCCGTGCGGCCACGGTCGGACGCGGCACCCCCACGAGCACCACCTGCGATCCCGCGTCGCGCGCCAGGCCGATGGCGCGCCGCAACGAGGCTTCGACGTCGGCCTCGGGCAGGCGGCGCAGGAAATCGTTGCCGCCGGCGCCCAGGATCACCAGGGCGGGTTGGTGCTCGGCGAGCAGTGCCGGCAGTCGGGCCAGCACCTGGGCGGCCGTCTCGCCCGGAACACCGGCGTTCACGACCTGCCAGCCGGTGAGCCGCGCCAGCTCGGCTGGGTACGAGGCACCGTCGGGCGCGCCGGTACCGTAAGTGATCGAGTCCCCAATGGCCAGCACGGTGGCGCCGGGCGCCAGCGCCGTCGCGCCGGGTTTCGAAGTGCGGCGGCAGGAAGTCAAGCCGCCGGACACGGCGAATGCGGCCGCAATGGCCAGGGCGATCAGGGCAGGTCGGCGCTGCATGGGCCCGGATTGTCGCGGGGCGTTCGCAGAAAGTTCCGTATCCCTACAGGCTTGTGCACCCCGGCGTCCGGTGGTTACGCCGTGATTACACTGGAACCACAATCCGCTGCAGGCTGGCTTGGCTGCTGGTCTGTACCCGCGTGGAACCCGCGGCATTGGGCAAACCCCGCCGAATCGGCTTCGGGATCGGGGCTTGCCCAATCCCGCCAAGTACGCCCGACTCGACCGGAGACCTGCCATGAACCGCCCCGCCCTCGAAGGCCTGCGCCTGAACGTACCGACCTACGTGAGCCATGCCCGCCTGATCGGCTGGGTGGCCGAAATTGCCGCGCTGACCGAAGCGCGCGACGTGCACTGGTGCGACGGCAGCGTGGAAGAGTACGACGCCCTGTGCCAGCAACTCGTCGACGCCGGCACGATGCGCCGGTTGAACCCCGCGCTGCACCCGAACAGCTACGCCGCCAACAGCGACCCGGGCGACGTGGCCCGCGTCGAAGACCGCACCTTCATCTGCAGCCAGCGCGAGGAAGACGCCGGCCCGACCAACCACTGGATGGCGCCCGACGAGATGCGCGGGCTGCTGCAGGGCGGCCGCAGCGACGGCACGCCGGGCCTGTTCGCCGGCGCGATGCGCGGCCGCACGCTGTACGTGGTGCCGTTCTCGATGGGCCCGCTCGGCTCGCCGATCGCGCACATCGGCGTTGAGCTGTCCGACAGCCCATACGTGGCCGTCAACATGCGGCTGATGACGCGCATGGGCCGCGCGGTGCTGGATGTGCTGGGCAGCGATGGTGCCTTCGTGCCCTGCGTTCACACGGTGGGCGCGCCGCTGGCAGAAGGCCAGGTCGACGTGCCGTGGCCCTGCAATCCGTTGAAGTACATCGTCCACTACCCCGAGTCGCAGGAGATCTGGAGCTACGGCTCGGGCTACGGCGGCAACGCCCTGCTCGGCAAGAAGTGCTTCGCGCTGCGCATCGCCTCGGCCATGGGCCGCAACGCCGCCGAAGGCCCCGACGGCAACCCCGGTTGGCTGGCCGAGCACATGCTGATCCTGGGCGTCACGGCCCCCGACGGGCGCAAGCAGCACGTGGCCGCCGCCTTCCCGAGCGCCTGCGGCAAGACCAACTTCGCGATGATGATCCCGCCGGCCGGCTTCGAAGGCTGGAAGGTCACCACGATCGGCGACGACATCGCCTGGATCAAGCCCGGCGCCGACGGACGCCTTTACGCCATCAACCCCGAGGCCGGCTACTTCGGCGTGGCCCCGGGCACCAACGAGAAGACCAACCCGAACTGCATGGCGTCGTTGAAGCGCGACGCCATCTTCACCAACGTGGCGCTCACCGAAGAGGGCGGCGTGTGGTGGGAAGGCCTGACGGAAACCCCGCCGGCGCGCCTGACCGACTGGCAAGGCCAGCCATGGACGCCCGAGATCGCCCGCGCCACGGGGGCCAAGGCCGCGCATCCGAACGCCCGCTTCACGGTGGCCGCCACCAACAACCCGGCGCTCGACCCCGAGTGGGACAACCCGGCCGGCGTGCCGATCGATGCCTTCATCTTCGGCGGCCGGCGTTCGACCACGGTGCCGCTGGTGACTGAGGCACGTGACTGGGTCGAAGGCGTGTACATGGCCGCCACGATGGGCAGCGAGACCACCGCTGCGATGGCCGGCGGCAACGGTGAAGTTCGGCGCGACCCGTTCGCCATGCTGCCGTTCTGCGGCTACCACATGAGCGACTACTTCCAGCACTGGATCGACCTGGGCGCGCGCATGGAAGCGGCCGGCGCGACGCTGCCGAAGGTCTACTGCGTGAACTGGTTCCGCAAGGGGCCCGACGGCCAGTTCGTGTGGCCGGGCTACGGCGAGAACATGCGCGTGCTGGCCTGGATGCTGGCCCGCGTGCGTGGCCAGGCGGCCGGCGCGGAGCACCTGTTCGGCATCAGCCCGCGCTACGAAGACCTGGATTGGACGGGGCTGGACTTCAGCCGCGCGCAGTTCGACAGCGTGATCGGTGTCGAACGCAATGCCTGGCGCGAAGAGCTCGGCCTGCACACGGGCCTGTTCGAGCAGTTGGCGCACCACCTGCCCGAGCCGCTGCGCGCCACGAAGGCGCGCTTCGAAGCGCGACTGGAAACCTGAGGATCAGGCGCGTGCTGCGGCCAGGTCCATGGCCTCGGCCGCCGCACGCAGGTCGGCCGCAAAACCAGGCTGGGTGCGCTCGTAGCCGGCGGCGCGCTCGTAGAGCGATGCCGCGGTTTCGCGTGTGTAAGGCGCGTGCGGCGCTCGCTGCTGCGGCCAGGGGCTGCGCCAGATCGACAATGCGGTCTCGAACATCTCGCTCAACGGGTCGAGGCGGCGGGTCAGGGTCTTGTCCATGGAAACGGGTGGTTCGGTTGTTTGCTGCACTGCAGTATAGGGTAAACCCTTAATTCATGAGGACGGCATGAAGCAAGACCTTACCGACGCCGAGTTCGACGAGCTCGACGGCCTGCTGCAGGCCACGCCCGAGCCGCACACGCCGCTGGACGTGCTGATGCTCGAGGGTTACCTGGTCGGCGTGCTGGTGCAGCCGCGCATCGTGCCGCGCGCGGAGTGGCTGCCGGGCGTCTTCGATCTCGACGGCGCCGAAGTGCCGTCCAGTGCAGACGCAGCCTGGCGCGAACGCTGCGAAACGCTGATCGAGCGGCGCTGGCAGGCCCTGCATGCCGCGATCGGCGACGACGGCTGGTTCGACCCGCTCGTCGTCGACGTCGACCGCGAGCCGCCGGTGAGCGAGTACGAGCCGGTGCAGTCGCCGGTGTCGCGAGCCCTGCTGCCGTGGGCCGCCGGCTTCCACTTTGCTCAGGAGCGGTTCCCCGACCTGGGCAACCTCGAGGACGATGCGGTGGCGAACGCGCTGGCGCGCATCTACCGCCACTTGCCGGCCGAGACCGACGAGGACCGCGAAGTCGTGGCGCTGCTCGACCGCGAGCATCCGCTGGCCACGTTCGACGAAGGCCTCGAAGACCTGGTGCTCGCAGCGGTCGACCTCTGGTCGCTGACGCACGCGCAGCGCTTTCAGGTCGCGCAGGTGCAGCATGCGGCGCCCCGACCTGGGCGCAACGACGCCTGCCCCTGCGGCAGCGGCAAGAAGTACAAGCATTGCCACGGACGCGGCTGATGCGCATCCAGCTGCTGTCCGACCTGCACCTCGAAAGCGAAATCTTCGAGCCGCAACCGCAGGCCGGGGCCGAGCTGCTGGTGCTTGCCGGCGACATCGACACCACATGGCGCGCTTACGAGCGCTTTGCCGGCTGGCCCGTGCCGGTGCTGGCGGTGGCCGGCAACCACGAGTTCGACGGCCGCGACCTGGACGAAGCGGGGCCTGCGCTGCGCCAGCACTGCGAGCGCTTTGGCATCCACCTGCTGGAGCGCGAAAGCCGGGTGCTCACCGACGACCGCGGACGCCGGGTGCGCTTCCTGGGCACCGTGCGCTGGTGCGATTTCGATGCGCTGGGCCCCGCACGCCGGGCGCGTGCCTTGCGCGCCGGCGCTTATTTCCAACGGGTGATGGGCGCGCGCCGGGGTGGGATGTCGTTCGATGCTGCGGCGGTGCGCAGCGAGGCCCTGCTGTGTGGCGAGTGGTTGGCTGCAGCGTTGGCAGCGCCTTCAGACGCGCCGTGCGATGCGACCGTGGTGATCACCCACTTTGCGCCGAGCCTGCGCAGTGCCGACCCGCGCTACGGAGCGTCGCCGAGCACGGCGAGCTTCTGCAATGCCGACGATGCGCTGCTGCCGCTGGCCGACCTGTGGCTGCACGGCCACCTGCACTGCCGGCATGACTACCGCGTCGAGCATTCGGCGGCAACGGGTGCGACGCGCTACAGCACCCGCGTCGTCAGCCAGGCGCGGGGGCTGGCCGGCAAGGAAGAGCCCGCCGGGTATGACGCCGGCAAGTTGATCGAGGTCTGAACTCAGTCGTCGTCGAGGCTTTCGGCCAGGCTGTCCGGGAATCGTGAACCGGCCGCGAGGCGAGCTTCGTCGTCGCGCCCCTCGTCTTCGAGCGCGGCGATGCTGTAGTCCAGGCCGAAGGCAGTGCCCATGTCGGCCGCATCGGTTTCGGGTCGACTGTCTTCCCACACCTGCGCCAGTCGCTGCAGGCGGGATACCTTCTTGGGCGCTGACATGCGGTGTCTCCTCGACCTTGCGGTCCTCTACGGTCGTTCCAGTGTGAGCGCATCGCTGTGGGCCGATCGGTGCAAAAGCGCGCTTGGTGCACCCTGCCAGCGGCACAGTTCACGGTCGCGCGCGTTTTCGCTGGGGCGCACCGCCGGGACGCTGCGGCCGCGACACGTCGGCCAGCAGCAGGCTGCAACGCACCAGGTCTTCAACCGCATCGGCCAGGGTCTCGGGCGGCTCGATCTCGTCGATCAGGTCCTGCAGATCCGCCACGTCTTCCAGATCGTCCGGATCGAAATGCGCATACAGCGTGGCCAGCGGTTCGCGCAGGCGCGCGTCGTCCAGCGCCAGCAACGCGCCGAACTGGTCGAGCGCCGCGGCGAAGCCGGCGATCCAGGGCAGCACCACTTCCGACGGTTCGGCGTCATCGAGCTCGAACACCCAGGGGTCGAACCACTGTCGGTTGGCGAGTGCGTGTTCGAGCTCGGCATGGCGCCGCAGCAGCAGCTCGGTCGCCGGCCGCATGTCGAGCCCCGCCGGCAGCGGCCGGCCATCGGCATCGAAGATGCGGGGCTGCCAGCGCGACGCGGGAACGGGATGCGGCTGCAGCAGCAGGCCGACGAGAAAGCCGTCGACCGCACAGATGTCCAGCGGCTCGAGCGGTGCGGGCAAGTCGTCGAGCAGCTGCTCGAGGCGGTCGCGCTCGGCATCGCTGAGGGGCCGCAGGGCATTCGCTGAGGCTGCGGCTGCGGCGGGCGCTGAAGAAGGGCGGCGCGGAGGACCTGAAACCATGCGTGATTGTCGTGCCGGGCGCGTGCAGCGCGCAGAGCCGGCGACTAGACTCATGGCCCCGGCCGCAAGCCCTTCGAAGGACCGTCCCATGAGCGTTGCCGCTGTACTCTCCCACACCGACGTTGGCCACTGGATCGCCGGGCGCCGCGACAGCGGGTCCGCAGGGCGCACCCAGCCGATCTACAACCCGGCCACCGGGGCCGTGGCGCGCCAGGTGCACCTCGGGGGCGAGCGCGAGGTGGCGGCGGCCGTGGCCGCGGCCGACGAAGCCTTTCCGGCCTGGGCCGACACGCCGCCGATCCGGCGCGCGCGGGTGCTGAACAAGTTCCTCGAGCTGATGAACCGGCACAAGGACACTCTGGCCGCGATGATCACCGCCGAGCACGGCAAGGTCTTCTCCGACGCCCAGGGCGAGGTCTCGCGCGGCATCGACATCATCGAGTTCACCTGCGGAGCGCCGCAGTTGCTCAAGGGCGATTTCACCGACCAGGTCTCGACCGGCATCGACAACTGGACGCTGCGCCAGCCGCTGGGCGTGGTGGCGGGCGTCACGCCGTTCAACTTCCCGTGCATGGTGCCGTGCTGGATGTTCCCGGTGGCCCTGGCCTGCGGTAACACCTTCGTGCTCAAGCCCAGCCCGCTCGACCCGAGCCTGTCCTTGATGATGGCCGAGTTGCTGCGCGAAGCGGGCCTGCCCGACGGCGTGTTCAACGTGGTGCAGGGCGACAAGGTGGCGGTCGAGGCGCTGATGGCGCATCCGCTGGTGAAGGCGCTGTCGTTCGTCGGCTCGACCCCGATCGCCCATTCGCTCTACCAGAGCGGCGCGCAGCAGGGCAAGCGCGTGCAGGCGCTGGGAGGTGCGAAAAACCATCTGGTGGTGATGCCCGACGCCAACCTCGACCAGGCCGTCGACGCGCTGATCGGCGCGGGTTACGGCTCGG
>Ga0163144_10022189_pt1 | contig 12591 bp, 7 predicted proteins | sample OliLak19BULKMAT1_FD_123175 | JGI IMG/M metagenome (GOLD analysis project Ga0163144, IMG submission 123175) | Freshwater microbial mat bacterial communities from Lake Vanda, McMurdo Dry Valleys, Antarctica - Oligotrophic Lake LV.19.BULKMAT1 | ecosystem: Environmental > Aquatic > Freshwater > Lake... | reverse complement strand
CCGCACGAAGGAACGCCACTACGCCGATTCCGGGCACCTGGTCGATGCCTGGGCACGCGAGCAGCTCGAACGCGTGCCGGGCGGCGCGACGCTCGCGGTCCTCACCGGGATGATGGGCGCGATCAAGTCCCGGTTCGCCTACGTGGCGCGCGATGCGGTCGGCGTGCAGTCGCCGCTCGAGACGCTGGCGCTCGGCTCGGGCAGCTGTCGCGATTTCGCGGTATTCATGATGGAAGCGGTGCGCAGCATCGGGCTCGCGGCGCGTTTCGTGTCGGGCTACCTCTACGACGAGCGCCTGGTAGGCGCCAGCAGCGGCCTGGTAGGCCTCGGCGCGACCCACGCCTGGCTGCAGGTCTACCTGCCCGGCGCGGGCTGGGTGGAGTTCGATCCGACCAACGCGCTCGCCGGCGGCCGCAACCTGATCCGCGTCGCGGTGGCGCGCGATGCCTCGCAGGCCGCGCCGCTGATCGGCAGCTTCACGGGGTCGCCTGACGACCCGCTCGGCATGGAAGTGCAGGTGCAGGTCACGACGGAGTGATCGGCACGACGGCAACACGGACTTCGAGTTCGTGTCGTCCACCGCCGATGATCACCCCGCGCAGCGGCGACACGTCGCCGAAGTCGCGGCCCCAGCCGATGGCGACATGCTCAGTGCCGACGTAGCAGCGGTTGGTCGGGTCGAGCTCGACCCAGCCGAACGGCGGCGCATGCACCGCCACCCAGGCATGCGAGGCATCGTGGCCGACGAGTGGTGGCCGGTCTTTCGTCGACGCCGCATCCGGCGATGGCGACGCCTCGCTCGCGGTGGCCGCCCGATTGTGCAGGTAGCCGCTGACATAGCGCGCGGCGAGGCCGCGCGAGCGCAGGCAGGCGATCATCACGTGCGCGAAATCCTGGCACACGCCGCGGCGGCGGCTCAGCACTTCGGTAGTCGGCGTCGCGATGCTGGTCGTGCCCGGGGAATAGGTGATGTCGCCGTGCAGGCGGTTCATCAGCGCATCGGCGCACTCGAGCAGCGGACGCTGCGGCGGGAAATCGTCGGCTGCGTAATCGACGAATTGCTGCTTGATGCGCACGTGCGGCGACTCGTGCCGGTAGCGGCGTGCTTCCAGGCCGTCCCGCGATGGCCAGCGGCCGTCGTAGGCGACCTCCGCGCTGCAGCGCTCCCACGGCTCCGAGTCCGCGGCCCGCAGCGTCGGCCGCGGATGCACCTCGATCTCCATCGCGCTGATCACTGTCAGGCGGCGATGTGGCTGCGTGATCTCGATCCGCGTCATCGGGTTGCCGAAGGCATCCACTTCCTCGCGACGGTGGAACACCGCAGGCTCGATCGCGATGTCGTGCTCGAGGCACTGCTGGAACGGCGCCGGCCGTGGCACGAGGTGCAGCAGGTGATGCGCATGGGCGACGTCGCCCTGGTAGTCGTACTGCGTCTCGTGCCGGATGCGATACAGCATGCGCGTCAGTTCGCCAGCGCCTGCAACTGCGCTTCGGTGTGGGTGAAGTAGCGGCGCGACAGGCCGTCCGACAACGCTCCCGCCATCGCGCCGAGCCGCCGCAGCTGTGCGGCGAGGCGCGCGCGTGCCGCGGCGGCTTCGGTGTCGCTGCCTTCGAGCGCATCGAGATCGGTGGCAACGGGCTCCGGCAGGGCGGCGTGCAGCGGAGAATCGGGCCCGGAGCCGAGCGCCCGGTCGAGCGCCAGCAGGTCGGTGCCGATCGCCGCCATCTGGAAATACACCGACGCCGGATGCGCAGCGTCGAGCATCAGCAGGGTCAGCACCGAGCGCAGCTGCGGCGCTGCGGTGAAGCGCGATCGGTACGCGACTCCGCTGTCGCAGACGTCGAGCAGCCATTCGAGCGCGCGGGGCCGGATCGCGCCCGCCGACTCGAGCTGCAGCGCGAGCAGCGTCGCGATCGACTGCAGCCGCTCGATGCGCTGCCCGAGGCGCATCAGACGCCAGCCCGCGTCGCGCAGCATGTCCTCGCCGGCGAAGCCGCGCATCGCCGCGAGTGCCACCAGCAGGCGCTCGAGCGCCTCGCGCGGGTTCTCGTTCGAGGTGGCCCATTCCTGTACCTGGCGCTGCACGCCGACGACCGTGCGCCAGTAGCGCTCCGACAGGCGGCTGCGCACCTGCGACGCGGACCAGGCGAGCCGGCGCACGTCGGCCAGCAGACCGAGCGGATCCTCGTGGTCGAGCAGCGCGGCACCCGGCTCCGTTTCCTCGGCGACGGCATTCAGCGCGCGTGACAGGGCGAGCGCATGCTCGAAGGCATTGACGTCGACCTGCCACCCGAGCGTGCTGCGCAGCAAGCGCGCCTTGTCGTCGCAGCGCACCGCATAGCGCCCGAGCCAGTAGAGGTTCTCCACCAGCCGTGACGGCAGTTCGTCGCGGCGCGCGATCGCCATCCCCGGGCGCGGCGTCGCCGCGCCGGCGCCCGCGGGCGACGCGTCGTCCAGCACCCAGATGTCCTTGCTGCCGCCGCCGCGCTGCGTCGAGACCACGTCGAGCGCCCCCTCGTGCGCGACCCGTGCCAGGCCACCTGGCATCACGCGGAAGCCGTTCTCGGTCGCGACGGCATAGACCCGGATCGTCAGCGCGCGGCGCGCGAAGGCGGCCGTCGGCGAGCTGCGCCACATCGGCGCCTGCGACAGCGCGATGTACTCCTGCGCGACGAATGCATACGGTCGCGCCTTCAGGCGCGCGACCAGCTGCTCGCGCGCGGCGTCCGCGAGCTGGTGGCCGAACAGCGGCTCGAAACGCTGGTTCGGATAGGCTGGCTTGATGACCAGTCGGTCGAGATTCGCCAGCACGTAGGCCAGCGCAGGGCGTTCGCCGCACCACCAGGTGCCGACCGACGGCAGGCGCAGAGACTCGCCGAGCAGGCGCGTGCAGATGCCGGGCATGAAGCCGAGCCAGCCGGCCGACTCCAGCACGCCGCTGCCGAGCGCATTGGCGATCGCGACGCGGCCCGCGCGCACCACCGCCAGCAGGCCCGCGACGCCGAGCGCGGAATCGCTGCGCAGCTCGAGCGGATCGCAGAAGTCGTCGTCGAGGCGTCGCAGGATCGCGTGCACGCGCCGCAGTCCGCCGAGGGTCTTCAGGTAGACCGTGGTATCGCGCACCGTCAGGTCGCTGCCCTCGACCAGCGGCCAGCCGAGCTGGCGCGCGAGGTAGGCGTGTTCGAAATACGTTTCGTTGAACGGGCCAGGCGTCAGGATCACCGCCAGCGGCGAGTCGGCCTCGTCGACGGTGCCGAGCACGCGTTCACGCAGGCCATCGAAGACGTCGCGGATGCGGCGCACGCGCATCTCGCGGTAGGCGTCCGGCAGCACCTGCTCGAGGATCTCGCGGTTCTCGAGCGCATAGCCCGCGCCCGAGGGCGCCTGGGTGCGATCGCCCAGCACCCACCAGCCGCCGTCCGGGGCGCGTGCCAGGTCGGCGGCGTAGACGTGCAGCCAGCGGCTGCCTCGCGGCGTGGCGCCGACGCAGGGCCAGAGGAAGTTCGGATGACCGAAGGCGAGTTCCGGCGGCGCGATGCCTTCGGCGAGCAGCCGCTGCGGACCGTAGAGGTCCTGCAGCATCAGGTCGAGCAGCGTGGCGCGCTGCACTACGCCGGCCTCGATCTGGCGCCATTCGTCGGCCGCGATCGGTAGCGGCAGTGGGTCGAGATCCCACGAACGGTCCGCGCCCTTGGCATCGGCGTAGACGTTGTAGGTGACGCCGTTGTCGACGATCAGGCGGCGCGTCAGCTCGATGCCGCGGCGCGCGTTGGTCGCGGCCATCCGTCCCATCCGCTCGAGCAGCGGCGCCCAGTGGGGTCGCGTCGCGCCTTGCGCATCGACCATCTCGTCGTAGCGGGACGACTGCAGGAAGGACAGCGGCACCGCGCAGCCCCAGTCGCTCAGCAGCCGCGCAGGTCGAGCGTGAACGGGAAGTCCGGGTTCACGATCGGCGGCGCGGGCGCCGCGCCGCGACCGGGGGTATGGCCCATGCGCTCGAAGCGCGCCAGCCGTCGGCTCTCGGACTCGAACGCGTTGACCGGCAGCGTGTCGTAGTTGCGGCCGCCCGGATGCATCACATGGTAGCGACAGCCGCCGATCGAGCGGCCCGTCCAGGTGTCGAAGAGGTCGAAGGTCAGGGGTGCGTGCACGCCGATCGTCGGGTGCAGCGCCGACGGCGGCTGCCAGGCGCGATAGCGCACCGCACCGACGAACTCGCCGACAGTGCCCGTCGGCCGCAGCGGCAGCGCGTGGCTGTTGCAGGTGATGCGGTAGCGCTCGGGCGCCATGCCGGTGGCGTGCACCTGCAGCCGCTCGACCGAGGCATCGACGTAGCGCACCGCGCCGCCGGCGCCGCCTTCCTCACCCATCACGTGCCAGGGCTCGAGGGCCTCGCGCAACTCCACCACGACGCCGCCAATCGCAAAGTCGCCGCAGGTCGGGAAGCGGAACTCGAGGTGCGGCGCGAACCAGGCCGCGTCGAAACCGAAGCCGGCGCCGCGCAGTGTGTCGATCACGTCGGCGAAATCGCGTTCGATGAAGTACGGCAGCATGAAGCGATCGTGCAGCTCGGTGCCCCAGCGCACCAGCCGCTCGGGCGCATACGGCCTGTTCCAGAAATGCGCCACCAGCGCGCGCAGCAGCAGCTGCTGCGTCAGGCTCATCCGCGCATGCGGCGGCATCTCGAACGCGCGCATCTCGAGCAGGCCGAGGCGCCCGGCGGCGCCATCCGGGGAATACAGCTTGTCGATGCAGAACTCGGCGCGGTGCGTGTTGCCGGTGACGTCGATCAGCAGGTTGCGGAACAGTCGGTCCACCAGCCAGGGCGCGACTTCCGTACCGACCGGCGGCAGTTGCCGGAACGCGAGCTCGAGTTCATGGATGGAATCGTTGCGCGCCTCGTCGATGCGCGGCGCCTGCGAAGTGGGCCCGACGAACAGACTCGAGAAGAGGTACGACAGCGACGGATGATCGTGCCAGAAGCCGAGCAGGCTGCGCAGCAGGTCGGGCCGGCGCAGGAACGGCGAGTCGGCCGGCGTGGCGCCGCCGAGCACCAGGTGATTGCCGCCACCGGTGCCGGTGTGCCGGCCGTCGAGCATGAACTTCTCGCTCGCGAGTCGTGCCTGGCGCGCAGTCTCGTAGAGGTGCGTCGTGCGCGCGACCAGCTGGCGCCAGTTCGCCGACGGCTGCACGTTGACCTCGATCACGCCGGGGTCTGGCGTGATGCGAAAGCAATCGAGGCGCGGATCGCGCGGCGGCTCGTAGCCCTCGAGCACCACCGGCTGGCGCAGCGCCGCGGCGCTCGCCTCGACCGCGGCGACCAGTTCGAGATAGGCCTCGAGGCTGGGGAGCGGCGGCATGAAGACGTACAGCACGCCGGCGCGCGCCTCGGCGCAGAGCGCGGTGCGCGGCACCCAGGGCGCGGACTCGCCGAGGCGCGGGGCGCGGGGCGCGGCGTGACTGTCGCCGTTGCGGTCGTTGCCGGGAGCGCTGCCGTGGGCACCTTCGTGGTGGCCGACATCCGACGCCGGCGCGCGCGGCCTCGCGACGCGCGCGCGCAGCGCTGCTGCGTCCGGTAACGCGGGGAACGCCTGGTTGGCGTCGGGCGGTTCGACGCTGTCGCGCTCGAGCGGCGCCACCCAGGGCAGCGAATCGAGCGGCAGCCGCCAGCCGAGCGGCGAGTCTCCCGGCGCGAGGTAACAGCGTTCGCGACGCAGGAACCATGGTTCGCTGCGCCAGTCGAGGTCGAGCGCATCGCGGGCCAGCGGCAGCAGGTAGCCGGTCGGTGCCTTCGCTGCGCCGCCGGTCCCGGCCGCGCGCGCACCTGCGATTTCCGCAGGCTCCAGGTTGCAGGGCTGTCGCAGCCGTCGCCATTCGTCGTGGAAGCCGTCTTCCCAGGCACCGAACACCCGGTCGGGATCGACTCCGAGCCGCGCGGCGATGTCGGCCAGCAGCCGAGCCGCAGTCTCGGCGTTCACGCCGTCCGCGGCGGTCTCGTCCGAGAGCAACGCGGCGTCGTCCCAGGTCGGCTGGCCGTCGCGCCGCCAGAAGCAGTTCAGCGACCAGCGCGGCAGCGGCTCGCCCGGATACCACTTGCCCTGGCCGAAATGCACCAGCCCGCCGGGCGCATGTTCGGCGCGCATCCTGCCGAACAGGTCGATCGCGAGCCGCCGCTTCTCGGCGCCCAGCGCCTCGATGTTCCACTCGGGTGCATCGGGATGATCGATCGAGACGAAGGTCGGCTCGCCGCCCATCGTCAGGCGCACGTCCTGGCGTTCGAGTTCGCGGTCGACGACGTCGCCGAGCGCCTCGATGTGGGCCCATTCGGCCTCGGCGTACGGGCGCGTGACCCGTGGAGTCTCGCGGATACGTTCGACCGACATCACATGCTCGAACTGCACCTCACAGGGGTCCAGCGCGCCGGTCACGGGCGCCGCGGCGGAAGGTTCGGCAGTGGCCGCGAGCGGGATGTGGCCTTCGCCGGCCAGCAGGCCCGAGGTGGGGTCGAGGCCGATCCAGCCGGCGCCGGGCAGGTAGACCTCGCACCAGGCGTGCAGGTCGGTGAAGTCGGTCGTGGGGCCCGACGGCCCGTCGAGCGACTTCACGTCCGGCACGAGCTGGATCAGGTAGCCCGACACGAAGCGCGCCGCGAGGCCGAGCCGACGCAGTAGCTGCACCAGCAGCCAGGCCGAATCGCGGCAGGAACCGCTGCCGAGCGACAGCGTCGCCTCGGGTGACTGCACCCCGGGCTCGAGACGGATCAGGTAGCGCACGTCGCGCGCGAGGCGCAGGTTCAGCGCGACCAGGAAATCCGCGGTCGGTTGCGGCTCGCGCGACAATTCGGCGAGATAAGCCTCGAAGCGTGGCTCGGCAGGCAGCACCTGCAGGAACGGCTCGAGGTCGCGGCGCTGCGCCGGCTCGTAGTCGAACGGAAAGCGCTCCGCCGACGGCTCGAGGAAGAAGTCGAAGGGGTTGTGCACCGCCATCTCGACCACCAGGTCGACCGCGATGCGCAGCTCGCGGGCGCGCTCCGGGAACACCAGCCGCGCGACGAAGTTCGACTGCGGGTCCTGCTGCCAGTTCAGGAAGTGCTCGGCCGGCGCCACCGACAGCGAGTAGGACAGAATCCGGGTCCGGCAATGCGGCGCGGGACGCAGCCGCACCAGATGGGGCCCCAGCGCGACCTCGCGGTCGAACCGATAACGGGTGACGTGACTGAGCGCGACGTGGATCGACACCAGCGCATTATAGCGGCGGCGACCGACCGCCTGCCGCAGCACCATCGCGAGGCGGCGCTGCACCGTCAAACGGCAATGGCGATTTGCCTTTGGAGCGGCCGGACGCCGTCTGGTATGTTCGGTCGGAGTCCAAGGATCCTTCGATGAGCACCGACTGGAACGCCTATCCCGCCGCGGGACTGTACGACGAACTGATCGGCCCGGGCGGCGGCGCGCGTCCCGCTGGCAAGGCGCTGCTGCAGTGCCTCGCCGGGCTCGGCGACGCCGAGATCGCGGTGCGCCAGCAGGCCGCCGAGCTCGCGATCAAGGCGATGGGCATCACCTTCACCGTCTATCACGAGCAGGGCGGCTCGATCGACCGCGCCTGGCCGCTCGACATCATCCCGCGCACGATCCCGCGCCGTGAATGGACGCGGATCGAGGCCGGCCTGCGCCAGCGCGTGATCGCGCTGAACCGCTTCATCGACGACATCTACCACGACCAGCGCTGCCTCAAGGACGGCATCGTGCCGGCCTCGATCATCGCCTCGTCGAAGAACTACCGCCCGCAGGTGCGCGGCATCGACCCGCCGCTCGGCACCTGGGCCCACGTCTGCGGCTCCGACCTGGTGCGCGACGCCGATGGCACGGTCTACGTGCTCGAGGACAACCTCCGCGTCCCCTCCGGCGTCTCGTACATGATCGAGAACCGCCACGTCATCAAGCGCGTGTTCCCCGAACTGTTCGAGAACGCCGCGATCCTGCCGATCGACGACTACCCGCTGCACCTCTACGACACGCTGGCGGCGCTGTCGCCGCGCAAGGAGACGCGTCCCGAGGTCGTCGTGCTGACGCCGGGCATCTACAACTCCGCATATTTCGAGCACGCGTATCTCGCGCGGCAGATGGGTTGCGAGCTGGTCGAAGGTCGCGACCTCGCGGTCGATACCGACGACTGCGTCTACATGCAGACCGTGCGCGGCTGGACACGGGTCGACGTGGTCTATCGGCGCATCGACGACGACTTCCTCGATCCCGAGAGCTTCCGCGCCGATTCGACGCTCGGCGTGCCCGGGCTGATGCGTGCCTGGGCGAGCGGCAAGGTCGCGCTCGCGAACGCGCCCGGCGCCGGTGTCGCCGACGACAAGCTGGTCTATTCCTACGTGCCGGACCTGATCCGCTACTACCTCGGCGAGGACGCGATCCTGCCGAACGTGCCCTCGTGGCGCTGTGGCGAGCCGCGGCATCTCGAGCACGTGCTCGCGAACCTCGACCAGCTGGTCGTGAAGCCGGTCGATGGTTCGGGCGGCTACGGCATCCTGATGGGCCCGTCTTCGACCAAGGCCGAACGTGCCCAGTTTGCCAGCGCGCTGAAGGCCGACCCGCGCAGCTTCATCGCGCAGCCGGTGATCAAGCTCTCGACCGTGCCCACTTTCGTCACGGACCGGCTCGAGCCGCGCCACGTCGACCTGCGGCCCTTCATCCTCAGCGGGCCGCAGACCTGGGTGACCACCGGCGGCCTGACGCGGGTCGCGCTGCGCAAGGGTTCGCTGGTGGTGAACTCGTCGCAGGGCGGCGGCAGCAAGGACACCTGGATCGTGGATACGGAGGCCTGATGCTCGCGCGCGTCGTCGAGAACGTCTACTGGCTCGCGCGCTACCTCGAGCGTGCCGAGAACACCGCGCGGCTGGTCAACGTCAACACCAACCTCGTGCTCGACCTGCCCGCGGGATTCGCGCCGGGCTGGCTGCTGCTGGTGGACATCAGCGGCGGGCGCGAGGTGTTCGATGCGCTCGATGGCCGCGCCGACGAAGCCAGTTCCGAGCGCCGGATCGTCCGCTTCCTGATCGCCGAGACCCAGAATCCCGGCTCGATCGTCGCCTCGCTGCGCCTGGCCCGCGAGAACGCCCGCACGCTGCGCGAGGTGCTGCCGAGCGAGGCCTCCGAACTGCTGAACGAGTTCTTCGACGAGTTCACGCGCGACCTCGCCAACGGGCTCAACAAGCGCACGCGGTTCGAGTTCCTGAAGCACACGGTCCTCAGCCTGCAGACGCTCGCCGGGCTGCTCGACGGCACGATGAACCGCAACGATGCCTACACCTTCCTGCAGCTCGGCCGCAATCTCGAGCGCGCGGACATGACCAGCCGCATCGTCGACGTGCGCTCCGCACAGCTGCTGCCTGCGGACACGCCCGAGTTGCGGCCCTTCGACACGGTGCAGTGGATGAGCGTGCTGAAGTCGCTGTCGGGCTATCAGATGTACCGGCTGCGGATGCGCAGCCGCGTGCGGCGCGCGGATGTCATGCAGTTCCTGCTGCGCGACGACCAGTTCCCGCGCGCCTGCGGGTTCTGCTTCGACGCGATCCGGCGTGCATTGACCCCGTTGCCGCGGACCGGCGAAGTGCTGGAGATGATCGACGGTGCCCGTGGTTTCCTGGCCGAGGCGCCGCTCGAGGAGCTGGATCAGGCTGGCCTGCACGTGCTGATCGACCGCTTGCAGCTGCGGATCCAGGCGATCCACGACGGCATCGCCCGCAGCTATTTCCCCTCGCGCGACGGCGCGAACGGAACGCTGCTGGTCACGCGGGCGCGAGAGAAGGCGCAGTCCCAGACCCAGAGGGGACGCTACTCCCTCTAAGCCCCCTCTACCGTCCCCTCTCGAACGACTGGGTGAATTCGCGGTGCAGGGGGAGCAGGGGATCTTCGCCGGCAGCCGGCGCCGCCAGTTGCGAGGCGCGATAGCCGGAGACCACATCGAGCACTCGCACCTGCCGGCCGGCTACCGCGAACCGTACGCGCCACTCCTTCACTGCAAGCACGAAGCCGTCGCCGTCGGGCTTGATGCGCCGGTAGGGGTGTGGCGCCGGACCGAGCGTGAGCGTGGCGCGAACCCTCTCGTGCAGGCCCAGCGAGGTACGCGTATCGATCCAGCGCAGGCGCGCCAGCACCGGTGGCTCGAACTCGACCCGGAAAGGTTCAACGGGGTCGGCGGGTGTCGCCCGATCGTCCGTACCGGACGCGCCATCGTCGAGCCAGCCACTGCGCGCCTGCGGATGCGCGTCCGTATAGGGCACGTAGGGCTTCAGGTCGAGGATCGGCGTGCCGTCGACGAGGTCGATGTCGAGCAGGTGCAGGGTCAGCCCCTCGATCCGCTCGAGCCGCACCGCCGAGAGCCCGAGCGGGTTGGGGCGATGCGGCGAGCGGGTCGAGAACACGCCCTTGCGCCCCGAGGTGCTGCGCGGCGGCAGCACCTTCGGCCGCCACGAGGGGTTCAGGTGGAACCAGAAGATCACCCAGAGATATTCCCAGCCTTCCAGGTCCTCGAGCGCGTGTTCGAAGTGGCGGCCGGGCAGCAGTTCGATGCGGCCCGGCGTGCCCAGCGCCGCCCGCGGCTGGCGCGCGGCTTCGACCTTGGTGCCGAGCGCGGTGCGCGCATGGCCGATCGGTTCGAGGCTGAGCCGGGCAGTCTCGGGCGGCGGCGCGGCGTCGGTCATCCGGGGATTGTACCGTCGCGCCGGTGGTGCGAATGTGAGCCGTCATGAGCGCCGCATCCCAGCCTGCTTTCGATGTCGTGGTGTTCGGCGCCACGAGCTTCGTCGGGCGCCTGCTGTGCGAATACCTGGTTGCGCAGTTCGGCGTCGAAGGCAAGGGCGAGGGCGCCGGCGCGCTCCGCTGGGCGGCAGCCGCGCGCTCGAACGCGAAGCTGCAAGCGCTGCGCAGCGCGCTCGGGCCGGCCGCGCACGGCCTGCCGGTGCTGATCGCCAATGCGGCCGATCCGGCGTCACTGCGCGCAATCTGCGCGCAGGCACGCGTCGTAGTCTCGACGGTCGGGCCGTACGCGCTGCACGGCGAGCCGCTGGTGCAGGCCTGCGCCGAATCGGGCACCGACTACTGCGACCTCAGCGGCGAGGTGCAGTGGATCCGTCGGATGATCGAGCGCCACGAACCAGCGGCCCGCGCCTCGGGCGCGCGAATCGTGCACTGCTGTGGCTTCGACTCGATCCCGTCGGACCTCGGCGTGCATTTCCTGCAGCAGCGGGCGCGCGAACGCTTCGGTGCGCCCTGCACGCGCATCGCAATGCGGGTGCGGGCGCTGCGCGGCGGCATCTCGGGCGGCACCGCGGCCAGCCTGCTGAACGTGGTGCGTGAAGCAGCCGCCGATCCGCAGCTGCGCCGCGAGCTCGCCGATCCCTATTCCCTGTGCCCGCCCGCGACGGCGCCACGGCCGCGGCAGCCGCGCGTGTCCGGCGCGCGCTTCGATCCCGACAGCGGCGGCTGGATCGCGCCGTTCGTGATGAGCGCGATCAACACCCGCGTGGTGCTGCGCAGCCAGGCTCTGCTCGGCGATGCCTACGGCGCCGGGTTCACCTATGAGGAGGCCGTATCGACCGGCCGTGGACTGCGCGGCCGTCTCGCCGCCACCGGCCTGTCCGCGGGTCTCGCCGGCTTCATGCTGGTCGGCGCGCTGGCGCCGACGCGCCGGATGCTGGAACGCTTCGTATTGCCGGCGCCGGGCGAGGGACCCACGCCCGAGGCGCAGCGGCGCGGCTGCTTCGACCTGCGGTTCTTCGGCACGACCGCGGATGGCCGCGTGCTGCGCACGCAGGTCACCGGCGATCGTGATCCGGGCTATGGGTCGACGGCGAAGATGCTCGGCCAGGCCGCGGCCTGCCTGGCGCTGGATGTCGGATCGCGAGCCGATGCGCCGGGTCCCGCGGCTGCCGGCCCCGCAGCGCGCACCGGTGGCTTCTGGACGCCCGCGAGCCTGTTCGACGAACGCCTGGTCGAACGACTGCGGGCGCACGCCGGGCTCTCGTTCGACGTGCTCGAGCGTCCTTGAGCAACGCCGCCCGGGAAGTCGGGAAGCGCGGCTGCCGGAGCGCAGCGTCCACGGCCAGATTCGGATGCCGGACAGCAGCTGCAGGCCAGCTTGCGTCGCAGGCGGGTCGGGCTATCGTAGCGCGCGGCGGGTTTTCGATTCCAACCAATCCAGGGAGCCAATGTGTCCGACACCAAGAAGGATTCCGATCGCCTCGTGAACCGTCGCGGCCTGCTGGGCGCAGCGACGCTCGGCGCCGCCGCGGTCACGCTCGGCGCAGGAGCCGGGGCCGCGCATGCCGCCGCCGATGCAAAAGTCAGCGTGCACGTGGGCGGCAAGTACGACCAGATGGCGCTGCGCAAGGACGTGCTGCGCGTCACTGCGGTTCAGTCGATCATGCGCTCGGTTCGGGACACGAAGAATCCGGCCAGGGAGATGAAGGCCAACGTCGATCACATGTGCGACATGATCGACGCCGCGAACGGTTTTCCGGGCCCGCAGGACCTGGTCTGCTTCCACGAGCAGCCGATCATGGGCTGGCAGCCCTGGAACCT
>Ga0163144_10022187_pt1 | contig 12592 bp, 10 predicted proteins | sample OliLak19BULKMAT1_FD_123175 | JGI IMG/M metagenome (GOLD analysis project Ga0163144, IMG submission 123175) | Freshwater microbial mat bacterial communities from Lake Vanda, McMurdo Dry Valleys, Antarctica - Oligotrophic Lake LV.19.BULKMAT1 | ecosystem: Environmental > Aquatic > Freshwater >... | reverse complement strand
GGCCTACATCCGGCACACGGACAACGTGTGGAACAACAGGGCCGGATCGACGTGGATTTGGCAGAACGACGCCGAGTGGTATGACGGGGTGATCAACAACGAGGGCACGATCACTAAGTCCGGCGGCACGGGCACGAAGGGGTTGGCCAACTCGATCAACTCGAACATGCGCTTCAACCAGAACGGTGTCTTCGAGCAACGCAGCGGAACCGTCCGACTCGACCAGGGCAGCGTCTTCCGAGGGACCAACTTCATCGCGACGAACGCTGTCGTCTTCCTGAATGCTGGCTCCCACACGCTTTCGACCAACGTTGTCTTCGGCGGAACTGGCACGCTCAACATGGGTGCTTCGGTCGTGCTTCAGGGATCGGTCGATTTCGGAACCGTGTTCGCCGTCTTCAATGGCAACTCTTCCGTCAGCGGTTCGGCGTCGGTGGCCAATTCGTCCGGCGGAGTCATCCGCATCGACAAGAACCTGACGTTCTCCGGACCGTTCAACATCGGCGGGGAACTCCGGATCAATTCGGCCGCCGTGGTCCTCACGATCAACTCAACGCTTACCTTGCTTGCGCCGGACGGCCTGCTGACCAACCCCGGCACAGTGCGGGTCGTGGCTTTCGTCAACAACGGCAGGCCTGTTGTCGGAAATGCGCCCGTAATCATCCCACCTCCTGTTCCCACAGGCATCCACATGGGGGCGATCACGGTAGTGCCGAGCAGTGGTCCCGCTCCGACGACCGTCGGGAGCGGAAAGCTCGACGTGCAGGTCTCCTGGACTGCTCCCAGCGGGGTCAGCTACGAAGTCCAGTCGTCCGGCGACCTCGGAATCTGGTCTTCGACCGGAGCGGTTGTTCGCGAAGTCTCCCCGGGCCAGTGGCGCGCGACGGTTCCAATGGATGATGCGGCGGTGAAATTTTACCGCGTGAAGCAGCGGCCCTGAAGCCCGTGAACGGTTTATCGGAAACTGATCCCAGGCTTCACCCAAGCGGGCTGCGACTGGTCTGAAATGTGGAAGTGTTTCCGCAGGGCCGCTGTCCGGTGTTCGAAGATCCGCCGGACATCGCGTCGGACAAACAGCCGTTCGATCAACGCGCCGCCGAGCACGGCGTAGTCGACACGATCGGTGCAGAGTGTTCCTCCATCGCGTTCGTCGAAGGTGTGTTCATGCACCCATTGCCGGTAGGGTCCGCGCAACTGGTGATCGACGAAGCGGCAGGGCGGGGCCCAGACGGAGATTTCCGTGCGCCAGCGCATGGGAAGGCCGCGGAGACTGATCCGGTAGTCGATGAGCGCACCGGGCTTCATCGCGATGGGGCGGGGCGTGAGTATCTCGAATTTCAGCCAAGGCGGGGTGATCTGCTCCAGATTTCCTGCATCGGCGAAGAACGGGAACACGTCGGCACGCGGAACGGGAAGCCAGAGTTGCGCTTCGAGATGGAAGACACGCATAGGTCAGTGCCCACGGGATCGGATCGCGTCCAGCGAGGGATACAGTGTCTGCAGATCACCCATCACGACGGCGCCAATCTCGTTCAAACATCCGCCATACCCGACCGTGGCGCGGCCACCCACGAGGATCTTGACGTCGTTCGGGAGGAGCTTACGCAGATTCCGCAGTTCGGCCGGCAGATCGGCGTCGTCTTCCGGGTAAACAATGCTCAGGAGAACGGCTTTGGATCCGTTTTGGATTGCCGCACCGGCGATTTCCGCGGCCGGCAGACAGGTCCCGAGATAGGTGACATGCCAGCCCCTGTTGCGGGCCACGGCTGCGACCATTACCGCGCCCAGTTCGTGATGCTGGCCGGCCGGGGTCGCCACGATGAGATTGGGCGAGCTGTCGGAGGGGGAAAATGGACGGGAAGCGCTCCAAAGAAATGTCCGGATTACCGCGCTGGCGAAGTGTTCATGCGCGACCTTCAGGTCCCCCAGTCTCCATTCCTCGCCGATCTGGAACGCCAGCGGCGCTACAAGCTTTTGCAGCATTCCTTGGTGGCCCAGCGAGACCATCGCAGTCGCCAGAACCTTCTCCAGGGCCAAGTGATCGAGGTTCCGGATGTGGTCCATGGAGGACTCCACGAGCTGTCGGGTGTCATTGGTGCCGTCTGGTTCGTTCTTTTCTGAGGCGGTCAGTGTGCGGACCGTGGGCCCGTCTCCCGCAGTGATCGGGTGGTTTTCAAGAAGCTTGGCAAGACTTTCGGGAGGGAGGCGCGCGATGTTCCCGATTGAGTGGCCCAACCCGGTGGCGCGGTGCAGTAGATCCAAGCGCTGGACTTCGGATGAGCTGTAGACCCGGCGGTTGGAGCCGGACCGGACCGGTTTCACGGCACCGTAGCGCTTTTCCCAAACCCGGATGACGTGCGTGCTAAGCCCGGTTTGCTGAGCGACGGCTTTGATGGAGTGAAAAACTTCGGGCATAGGCTGATAGACTAGACATTTATTAAACAGCATTTGATTCAGGAGTCAAATGATTCGAAAAAGATAGATCGGATCCAGAAAGAAATGTTGGTGCGTAATGGGTTAAGAAAAGTGGAACCATTTAATCGTGCTTGTTTGAACAAATGTTTGACATGACGCGTCATAATAGACACAACTTAGACATAACTTGTTAGGTTCAACTCAAAGCCACTTAATTATGATGACGAAATCGTTAAGCCGGGATTCCAAAACCAAGGCATCCAAGAAAACCCAGCGCCCCCTCCCTGTGAGTCGAAAATCAATGGGATCAAAAGTGGTTTCGTTGGCCCGGAAAGCTGGGCGACTCGCAGTGCGTTCTTTTTCAGGCGGAATTGCTTCAGCCGTGAAGGCGACCCGGTCTACGGGAAAGCCGGCGGTTTCCAAAACAACCCAGGCAACCGGGTCGGCACCCGCTCCTGTCTTGGTTGCTCGCGCTTCGACCCGTGCGGATGAAGCCTCGCGGGCGGTCCTGATCGACAATATCCCTGTAATCCCGCGAGTCGCGTCACGCGAGGAGTTGAGGGCTTCCTACGATGCCGAGTCGACCCTGTCCCTTTACATGCGTCACGTCGGCGAGGTGCCATTGCTGACCCCCGAGCAGGAGATCGTTCTGGCCGCGCGAATCAAGCAGGGCGACGAATCGGCCCGCGAACACATGATCCGCGCCAATCTCAGGTTGGTCGTCAAAATCTCCCGCGAGTATGACAACCTCGGATTGCCGCTTCTTGACCTGATCAACGAGGGCAATATTGGGTTGATGAAGGCGGTCGAGCGGTTCGACCCGGCCAAAGGCGGCAAGCTTTCCACCTATGGATCTTGGTGGATCAAGCAGTCCATCCGCCGCGCCCTCGCGAACCAATCGAAGACCATCCGGCTTCCGGTCCATGTCGTTGACAAGCTCTGCAAAATCCGTCGTGTGGCCACCCGGCTTCAGGAGGAACTTGGCCGTGAGCCGTCGGATTCCGAGCTCGGTCACGAGATGGGCATCCCCGCATGGCGGGTCGCTGAAATGCGGCAGGCTTCCGTGAGGCCTGCTTCGCTCGATGCGCCTATGGGTGATGACGACACGTCCCGGCTCTCCGACATTGTGGAGGACGAAAACTCCGTCGATCCCTACGAGCAGCTCGAAGGGAAGACGGTTACGCACATGATGCTCGATTTCGTCGAGACGCTTCCGTCCCGCGAGGCGACCATTCTGCGACTGCGTTTCGGCCTGAACGGAGAGCGGGAGCGCACATTGGAGGAAGTCGGCCAGATGTTCGGCGTGACCCGCGAACGCATTCGGCAGCTCCAGAACATCGCCTTGGCCAAGGTCAGGCGTCTGATCGACAAGATGGACGGCGTTCAGCAGGCCGCGTGACATGATGCGATCCAACCCCGATTCATCATGGTAACCATTCTTTTCGGAGGTGCGGGCGGCATTGGTTCTACGTTGGCCACGCAGATTGTGAAGGCGGGCGACACCGTTGTGATCGTCTCGCGCGACGAGCAGCGTCTTCAATCCGTCTCGGCGGAAACGGGTGCGGAATACATGGTAGCCGATGCGATCAAATCCGCGGACGTCGACCGTGTAGTCTCGGACGTTGCTTCCAAGCACGGGCGAATCGATGCAGTCGCCAATTGCATCGGCTCAATCCTGCTTAAGCCGGCTCATCTGACATCGGACGACGAATGGGCGTCGACGATTTTGACCAACCTCACAAGCTCGTTTCACATCCTCCGCGCTGCGGTCCGCGTGATGCAGAAGCAGCAGGGCGGATCGATCGTTTTGCTGGCATCGGCCGTCGCTCGTCGCGGCATGGTGAATCACGAGGCCATCGCGGCGGCCAAAGGCGGGGTGGTTGCCTTGGCTCAATCGGCGGCAGCCACCTACGCCCGCTACGGGGTTCGTGTGAACTGCGTCGCCCCTGGGCTTGTCCGCACCCCGCTGACGAAGGCCATCACCGAGAATGAACTTAGTCTGAAAGCCTCGATCCAGATGCACCCGCTTGGACGCATCGGGACTCCCGAGGACGTCGCTTCCGCAGTGCATTGGCTTCTCCGCCCCGAGCAGGGTTGGATCACCGGCCAGTGTCTCGGTGTCGACGGAGGACTGGCGGCCGTGCAGGCCCGTTGAACCAATCAATCCATGAGCAAAGAAGTCATCATCATTGGAGCCGGCCCCGGCGGACTCGCTGCGGCCATGCTGCTCGCCTCATCCGGCGTTCGTGTCCGCATCATTGAACGTCTCCCGGTTGTCGGAGGCCGCACGTCGTCGATCGAAGCGGAAGGCTTCAAATTCGACCTGGGGCCCACCTTCTTTCTGTATCCACGGGTGCTCGAAGAGATTTTCGCCGCTGCAGGCGCTTCGCTCCGAAACGAAGTCGAGATGGTCAGGCTCGATCCCCAATATCGGATCATGTTCGGTTCCGGCGGCCAGATCGATGCGACGCCGAATCCGGTCGAGATGGAGAAGCAGATCGCCTCGATCTCGCCCTCCGACGCCCAAGGTTTCCGAAAGTTCATGGATGAGAACCGGGAGAAGCTCCGGTCTTTCGAACCGATCCTTGAGTCTCCTTTCGGCAGCCTGAAAGACCTGCTCAATCCGAAGCTGCTGAAGGCTCTTCCGTTTCTGCATCCGACCAAGTCGGTCGACGATTATCTCGGTCGTTTCTTCAGCGACCCGCGCGTCCGTTTGGCATTCTGCTTCCAGTCGAAGTATCTCGGCATGTCGCCGTTCCGGTGTCCGAGCCTGTTCTCGATCCTGTCGTTTCTCGAATACGAATACGGCGTGTTCCATCCGATCGGCGGATGCGCCGCCGTCACCAAGGCGATGGCGCGCGTCGCGGAGCGGATGGGGGTCCAGATCCAGCTCGGGGAGAGCGTTGAAGAGATCCTCATGACCGGCCGCAAGGCCACGGGCATCCGGACGGATGTCGGCACCTACAAGGCCGACGCCGTCGTGGTGAACGCCGACTTCGCACGCGCCATGCACAAGCTCGTGCCCAACGCCGCGCGCCGAAAGTGGACCAACGAAAAGCTGGCGAAGAAAAAGTTCTCCTGCTCGACGTTCATGCTCTATCTCGGCGTCGACGGTGAATTCGACCTGCCGCACCACACCATCCATATCTCGAACGACTACCGGGGCAATCTGGAAGACATCGAGTCGCGGCACATCCTCAGTTCCGATCCGTCCTTCTACGTGCAGAACGCAGGGGTGACCGATCCGACGCTGGCTCCGAAGGGGAGCAGCAGTCTCTACGTCCTCGCACCGGTCACCCATCAGCACGCGAACGTGGATTGGGACGCGGAAAAGGGCCGCTTCCGCGATCTCATCCTCCGGCAGGTCCGCAAGGCGGGCTACGGCGACCTGACCAAACGGATCCGATACGAGCGCATGATCACGCCGGTGGACTGGGACAAGACGTATCAGATCCACATGGGTGCGACGTTCAACCTCGCCCACAGCATGGACCAGATGCTCCTCATGCGGCCGGGCAACCGGTTCGAGGATCTTGAATCCGTCTACTTGGTGGGCGGCGGGACCCATCCCGGGAGCGGGCTTCCGGTCATCTTCGAGTCGGCCCGGATTTCTTCGCGGCTTCTTCTCCAGGATCTCGGATTGAACCCGGAGTCGATCAGTGCATCGTCGCCCAAATCCTCCCGCCCGCTCACAATGGAAACTGCCCCCAATGCCTGAGGCATCGTCAAGTTTTGCCACTCACGGATCACTCAAGGCTGATTCGGGCCTGTCGTGTCCTTCAGTGGTAGCGTCTCTCGCGGCCGCGAGACGGGCCCAAGTCGCTTGGTCGAAAACGTCCCTGGCCGCGAGAACGAAGTGGGTGCGCAACCTGCGCGCGGTGATTGCCGATAACTGCGATTGGCTGGCGGCTGAAACTGCCAAGAGCCGCATCCGTCCGATTCCCGAGATATTGTCTTCGGAGGTGCTTCCAGTCGCCGAAGCATGCCGATTTCTGGAGGCCAACGCCTATTGGCTGCTTTCGCCTCAGACCGCTGGAAGCTCCGGCAGGCCCATTTGGCTTCGGCGCGTTGTGACATCTGTTTGGCGGGAACCGCTGGGCGTGATCCTTGTCATCGGGCCTGGGAACTATCCGCTTTTTCTTCCGGCCGTGCAGGCGTTGCAGGCCCTGGTGGCGGGCAACTCAGTTCTGCTGAAGCCTGCTCCCGGAGCCGAGGCGGCCGTCCGCGCATTCACCGAGTTGGCCGAACAGGCCGGATTGCCCGACGGGCTTCTGACAGTTCTTCCGTCCGACAAGTCCGTCGCCGTCGATGCTGTTTCGCTCAAGGTGGACAAGGTTTTCCTCACTGGTTCCCACGAGACGGGTCGTGCGGTTTACGCGGAGTGCGCGAAGTCGATGACGCCGATTGTCATGGAGCTTTCCGGGTGCGATTCGGTCGTCGTCGCCGAAGACGCCGATCTCGACCTTGCTGTTCGAGCGGTCGTGTTCGGGCTGCGACTCAACGACGGGGCCACCTGCATTTCACCGCGTCGGGTCTTCGTGCATCGCTCCATAGCGAAGGATTTCGAGACGCGGTTGGTCAAGGCCCTTGCCGGCGAACCCATCGAGATCACCGGCCGGACAGCGGGCCTCTTGAAAGGACTGCTCGCCGAAGCGATCACCGATGGCGCGCGCCTTTGCCGTGGCCAATCCCGGTCCGACGGAAGCATCTCCGGGCCGGTCGTCGTGGCGGATGCGCGACATGAAATGCGCCTCCTGAACGAAGACGTGTTTGCCCCCGTGATCAGTCTTGTGAGCGTGGCAAACGATGTTGAGGCGATCGACCAATCGAACGCCTGCCAGTATCAGCTCGGTGCTTCAGTGTTCAGCCGGAACCTGGGTCGCGCGCGTCAGATCGCGTCCTCGTTGCGGGCCGGATGCGTGACCGTCAACGACCTCGTCGCGCCGACAGCCGATCCTCGGGCGCCGTTTGGAGGAACCGGACGCAGCGGCTTCGGAACGACACGCGGAGCCGAAGGCCTTCTCGAGATGACCCGTCCCAAGGTGCTGCTCGAACATCGCGGATCATTCCGGCCTCATTTTGATCCATCCCAGCGGGGCGATGCCGCGCTTTTCGCCGCACTTATCCGCGTGCTTCATCTCCAAGGCGCTCGGAGGCGTTTTCAGGCGCTGCTTGAGCTTGTCGCAGCGGGTCGCCTCCGCGGGAAGCCCGGATCGGATTCGAAACTCTCTCGGAGGAAAAAAGTATGATCATGGCAAAGAAAGAAAAGGTGGGAGTCATCGGCAGCGGCCTCGGTGGTCTCGCAGCCGCATGCACCCTCGCTGCGCGCGGTTACTCCATCGTGTTGTTTGAGAAGAACCCCTGGCTTGGAGGCAAGGCTGCTGAACACGCCGATCAGGGGTTCCGCTTCGACATGGGCCCGACCATCCTGACCCTGCCCACGGTGCTCAAACGCATCTACGCCGAAGCTGGCCGACGGTTGGAGGACCACATGGACCTTCGGGAGTTGGATCCCCAGTGGCGTTCGTTCTTCACCGACGGCTCGCGGCTGGATCTTGTGAAGGACACCGACGCGATGGGCGGCATTCTCGACCAGTTCTCGAAGACCGGTGCAACGTCGATCGGCTACCGGCGCTTCATGGAGCTTTCCAAGAAGCTCGACAGCATCTCCCAACGTTACTTCTTTTGGAAATCGATCGGCGGCATCAAGGACATGATCGATCCGAAGAACTCCTTCAGTGCGGGAGTCATCAAGGACGTGCTCACGATGCGCATGGGCCGAACGGTGTCGGAAACGCTCCGGTCGCACATTCCCGATGCCCGCGTTGCCCAGATGGTCGACCATTTCACCCAATATGTCGGCTCGGCGCCCGACGCCTCGCCTGCGGTGCTGTGCGGCATCGCCCACATGCAGACGAATGAAGGCGTGTGGTATCCGATGGGCGGAACCCGGGCCGTGCCCGTCGCGCTTACGAAGCTCGCGACCGAGCTCGGCGTCGAGTTCCGCACGGGAACCGGCATCAAACGCATCCTGACCAACAACGGACGAGCGACCGGCGTCGAGACCGACTCGGGCGAGGTGGTGCATTTGTCGGCGGTCGTCTCCAATTGCGACTCCGTCCGCACCCACCGCGAGCTGCTGGAGGGTGATCCGGTTGCTAAGAAGTTCGAGAAACGCCGCAGCTATGAACCAGCCTGCTCGGGTGTGGTGCTCTACCTCGGATTGAAGAGGCGTTATCCGCAGCTTCTCCACCACAACTTCGTCTTCTCGCGCGATCCGCATGAGGAGTTCGAGACGATCTACCGCAAGGGTGAACCGGCTCCCGATCCCACCGCCTACGTGTGCGCCCCGTCGATCACCGAGCCGGGTGTCGCACCGGCCGGGGGCGAAGCGCTCTACATTCTCGTCCACACTCCGTTCCTTCGGCCGCATCACGACTGGAAAAAGATGCTGCCCGATTATCGGCAGGTGATCCTCAAGAAGCTGGCCGACACCGCGGACATGAAAGATCTGGAAAACCAGATCGTGGTGGAGCGCACCCTCACGCCGCAGGACATCCACGACCGCTATCGGGTGCTTAACGGCGCGATCTACGGACTGGCCAGCCATGGACGGTTCTTCGGCGCTTTCAAGCCCGGCAACCGCAGCAACGATCTGCAGGGCCTCTATCTCGCGGGTGGCGCGGCGCACCCCGGGCCCGGCATGCCGATGGTCATGATGTCCGGCTGGATTGCGGCGGATACCCTCGACCAGGACGGCAAGGTTCCCAAGACCGGTGAACATCGCAGCAACCGTCCCACGGAGGCTCCTGCGTTAGCCGGCATGGCGTGATTCCATGGTCACTCGGCATACGACATCCCAGGGAAAAAACCAGTCGGCGAAATCCGAAGCCCGCCGCTCGCTGGGTGCCTCCGTGCCGGTGATCTCCGGATTCCTCGTGCGCTGGTTCCGTTGGTATGCCCGCGGTTATGTGGGGAAACACTTCAGCCAAGTCCGCCTGCTGGCCGAAAATCTCCCAGTCTTACCGGCGAGTATTCCGGTCATCGTATTCGTAAACCACGCGAGTTGGTGGGATCCGATGCTTTGCCTGATGATCGCGGAACGTTTTTTCGATCGACGCAATTGCTATGCGCCCATCGATGCCCGGGCGCTTGAGAAGTATGCGTTCTTTCGGAAGCTGGGGTTCTTCGGCGTGGAGCAGGGGACACCGCGTGGAGCCGTCCAATTCCTTCGAACAGGCGAGGCGGTTCTCGCTCGGCGCGGTTCGATGCTCTGGCTGACGCCCCAGGGACGATTCGTCGACCAACGCTCGCGGCCCATTACTTTTGAACCCGGTCTGGCACATCTGGTGCATCGGACGAACGATGTGATCCTTCTTCCTCTGGCCTTCGACTTCACCTTTGGAATCGAACGCAAACCCGAGGTGGCTGCTCGGTTTGGTCCGTGGATTCGGAAGTCCGACGTGTCGCCCACCGTGGATTCGGTTGAAGGCTGGAACGCATTTCTCGAAGGAGCATTGACCCAATCCCAAGACCGGTTGGCTCGCGAGGTGCAGCGGGGTAATGGCCACGCCTTTATTCCTTTGCAGCGTTCCGAATCCGGCATCGGAGGTGTTTATGACCTGTGGCGAAGGCTGAAGGCTTGGACGCGTGGTCGGCGATTCATCGCGGAGCACGGGGATCTGAAACCATGAACACATTTCTCGTCATCGTGGCCGTGCTGGCTTTGTTCCCCGCCGGCCTCTTTCTCTTCAACTTGGTTCTCTACCGGCGATGCCCGAAGGCTGTGGGGATGATAAAACCGGTGTCGGTCCTCATCCCAGCCCGCAACGAGGAAATCTCGATCGCGGCCGCTCTGGAATCTGTCTTGGCCGACCCGAATCCAGATCTTGAAGTCGTCGTTCTCGATGACCATTCCTCCGACAAGACTGCGGAGATCGTGGCAGGTTTTGCCCGACGTGATCCCCGGGTTCGCCTCCATCGGGCGCCTCCGCTCCCTGCGGGGTGGTGCGGGAAACAACATGCCTACCATGTCCTCAGCACGCTTGCCTCGCATGGTTGGCTGATCTTTCTCGACGCGGATGTTCGGCTTGAGCGCCGATCCGTCGGTCGCATGGTCCGGTTCATGGAGTCCGAAGGAGCCAGCCTCGGCAGCGGAGTCCCTCGGCAGGTGACGGCCTCTTTCTCGGAACGCCTTCTCATTCCCTTGATCCATTTTGTCCTCCTCAGTTTCCTCCCGCTGATCCGGATGAGGCGTTCGACCGATCCCGCGTATGCCGCTGGCTGCGGACAGTTGTTCATCGCGAAACGGGCCGACTACGAGGCGTCCGGCGGCCATGCCGCCATTCGCTCCACGCTACATGACGGGTTGAGGCTTCCTGCGCAGTTTCGCAGGCATGGTTTCAAAACCGACCTGTTTGATGCCACCGATCTGGCATGGGTGCGGATGTATCAGACCGGTGCCGAGGTGTGGCGTGGGCTTGGCAAGAACGCGACCGAGGGCATGGGCCATCCTAAGCTTATCGGGCCGTTCACCGTGCTGTTGCTCGGCGGTCAGGTGGCACCGTGGGCGCTGATTGCTTTCATCGCGATGAAGGGAGCCTTGGGCTGGACCCTTCTCGCGTGCTGCGCGACCCTGATTCCATTGCTTGTTCGCGTCATTGCGGCCCTGCGATTCAAACAGCCGGTCGGGGCCGCGCTGTTGCATCCGTTCGGGATCGCCGGCTTGTTGTTCATCCAGTGGGCCGCGTTCATTCGCAAACTTCGCGGGCGATCCGAAACATGGCGTGGCCGCGTATATTCTCCCGACTCGAATGCGACAGCCACGCCGTTGCCGATGGCGCCGAGCAGCCAGGAGGTTGGATGAAGACCGTCTTGGTTCTCGGAGTTACACTGGTTCTGTCCCTCTCGGTCTTTGGGCAGAAACATCCGGTTGTTCAAACGGCCGTTGCGGTGACGAATCGCCCTCCAGCCGCGGTGGGTGAGTTCGTCGGCAAGGACCAGTTCGGCGCAGACTTCAAAATGGCTGCTCCTTTTGCGAAGCCGTTGGTGATCACGTTGGCCGACCAGCGCGGTGCCGCGCAGACCGATGGCTGGGTTGGTCCGTTGGTGTCGAAATTCGGCGATCGGATCTCGTTCTTGGCCGTGGCGGACGTCTCCGCCGTGCCGTCGAGTATGAGGGAAATGATCCGTTCGAAATTCCGCGAGAAGTATTCGCGACCGACTCTGTTGGATTGGTCGGGTGAAACGTCCAAACGCCTCAATGCGGTCCGCCGTCGGTGCAACCTCTACGTCGTCGCAGCGGACGGAAAGGTGGTTGCGATGCACAGCGGTGAAGCCGACGAAGTGTCGCTCGGGAAAATCTGCGCCTTGATCGAAGGATTGGGCGTCGGCCCAAGATCGGTGGAATCCAGATGACGTCACGCGCGAGAAGCGTTCGGAATCTTGTGATCGTTCTCGGTGACCAGTTGGACAACGAGTCGTCGGCGTTCGATGGATTTGAACCAAACTTAGACCGCGTCTGGATGGCGGAAGCAGCCGAGGAATCCACCCGTGTTTGGACCCACAAGGCTCGGACGGTCCTTTTCTTGTCTGCGATGCGGCATTTCCGTGACGCACTCCGGGGCCGAGGCTGGCATGTCGGCTACACGGAGCTCGATGATGTCGCGAATTGCGGTTCCCTCGCGGGAGAGCTTGCCCGGACCTGCGTCCAGCTTTCACCTGTGCGTCTCATCCTCACTGAGACCGGCGACTGGGGTGTCGAACAGGGGTTGAAGAAGGCCGCGCAGGATCTGGGTTTGGAACTGGAAATCCGGACCGACCGTCATTTCTTTGGCACCAAGGCGGACTTCGACGCCCATTGCGATGGCCGGAAGACCCTGCGAATGGAGTTCTTCTACCGCGAACTCCGGCGCAAGACTGGTGTTTTAATGGACGGCGATGAACCGGCGGGCGGCAAGTGGAACTACGACGCGGACAACCGGGAGAGTTTTGCTTCCGACGGCCCCGCAGTTTCGCCAAAGCCCATTGGCTTCCCGCCTGACGAGCTCACGCTCGATGTGATCGACCTCGTGAAGCGGCGGTTCCAAGACCATCCGGGTGACCTGAAAAACTTCAGGTGGCCCGTCACTCCGGAGCAGGCCCAGGCGGCGCTGGACGACTTCATCACGAACCGACT
>Ga0163144_10022186_pt1 | contig 12592 bp, 7 predicted proteins | sample OliLak19BULKMAT1_FD_123175 | JGI IMG/M metagenome (GOLD analysis project Ga0163144, IMG submission 123175) | Freshwater microbial mat bacterial communities from Lake Vanda, McMurdo Dry Valleys, Antarctica - Oligotrophic Lake LV.19.BULKMAT1 | ecosystem: Environmental > Aquatic > Freshwater > Lake... | reverse complement strand
GCGCGGTGTCGTGCACCGCGCGGGCTGCGCGGTGTCGTGCACCGCGCAGGGTGCGCGGTGTCGTGCACCGCGCGGGCTGCGCGGTGTCGTGCACCGCGCAGGCGCCCTCGGCCGAGAATCGGACGGTCCAGCCGGGGTCGAGGGCGAAGGTGAAGGTGTCCTCGAGGAGCAGGGCGGGGCCATGGAGGGGCGAGCGAGGAGGCGGGGCGGGGAGGGCCGGCGCGGGATCGGCTGCGGAGACCTCGACGCGGGCGGCGACGATCTCGATCGGGGCGGCGCGGTCGTAGCCGAACAGGGCGCGGTGGCGGGCGGCGAAGGTGATCGCGGCGTCGGCGAGCGGGACGAGCAGGCTGGTGTCGGCGCCGCGGTAGCGGAGCTCGAGGCGGCGGTGGATCGTCGGGGGCGACGTCACGCCGTCCGCGGCGACCGCGGCGGCGCCGCGCGCGGCGAGGTCGTCGAGCGCGGGGGCGAGGGCGGTGACCGCGTCGTCGTCGAGGACGCGCTGGCCGCCGTCGACGTCGCCGAGCCACGTGATCGGCGCGAGCCCCATCCCGAGCGCGCTCAGCGCGCCGGCGAGCGGCGGCACGAGGATCGTGCGGATGCCGAGCTCCTCCGCGATCGCGCACGCGTGCATGCCGCCGGCGCCGCCGAACACGACGAGCGCGAAGTCGCGCGGGTCGAGGCCGCGCGCGATCGTGACGCGGCGGATCGCCTCCGCCATCGCGGCATTCGCGATCGCGAAGCACGCCTCGGCCGCCGCGCGCGACGACACGCCCATCGCGCGCCCGAGCGCGGCGACGCCGGCCTCGGCGCGCGCGGCGTCGAGCGGGAACGGGAACCGATCGCCCGCGAGCCGGCCGAGCACGAGATCGACGTCGGTGAGCGTGACCTCGGTGGCGCCGGGGCGGCCGTAGCACAGCGGCCCGGGCTCCGCGCCGGCGCTGTCGGGCCCGACGGTGAGCCGCAGCCCGTCCCACCGACAGATCGAGCCGCCGCCCGCCGCGATCGTGTGGATCGCCATCATCGGCGCGCGCAGCCGTACGCCGGCGACGCGCGCCTCGTGCACGCGCTCCGGCTCGCCGTCGAGGCAGCACACGTCCGTGGAGGTGCCGCCCATGTCGAGGCCGATCGCCCGCGAGATGCCGGCCGCGCGCGCGATCTCGGCGCACGCGACCACCCCGCCGGCTGGCCCGCTGAGGATCGCGTCGCGGCCACGGAATCGCGCCGCGTCGGTCAGCCCGCCCGACGACTGCATCAGCCGCAGCCGCGAGCCGGGCAGCGCCGCGCGCAGCCGCGCCACGTGCGACGCGAGCAGCGGCGTCAGGTACGCGTCGACGATCGCGGTGTCGGCGCGCGCGAGCACGCCCTGCTCGGGCGCGACCTCGGCGCCGCACGTGACGTGCGCATACCCGGCCGCGCGCGCGCGCGCCGCGATCCGCAGCTCGAGCTCCGGCGCGAGGTGGCCGTGCAGCACGACGACCGCGAGGCTGCCCTCACCGGGCGGGATCACCGCGTCGTCCGCGAGCACGCTGCCGTCGGCGGCGACGCGCGCGTCGAGCTCGATCACCGCGTGGTGCAGCGGCGGCGGCTTGACGATGTCGAGCGCGAACAGGTCCGGCCGCGTCTGGTCGCCGATCGCGCACAGGTCCGCGAACCCGCGGGTGATCGCCAGCGTCGTCGGGACGCCGCGCCGCTCGAGCAGCGCGTTGGTCGCGATCGTCGTGCCCATGCGCACGTCGCACGGCGGGATCGGCGCGCCGTCACCGAGCCGCAGCAGCGCGCGGATCCCGGCGATCGCCGAGTCGTCGCCGCTCAGCACCTTGGCGACCCGCAGCTCGCCGTCCGGTCCACGGCCGATGCAGTCGGTGAACGTCCCGCCGCGATCGATCCAGATCGCCCACATCAGATCGACCACATCAGGCCAGCAGGATCCGCGCGCACACCCGCGGCTTCGCCGCCGGTTCGCCGTCGCCGAGCAGGTAGCCCGCCGCGCCCACGCGATCGCCGAGCGTGAACATCCGCAGGGACACGCGCACGACGTCGCCGGCGAAGCTCGGCTTGCGGTACGCGATGTCCAGCGCGCGGACCAGGACGTTGCGCGACCGGCCGAGTTCGGTGAGCCGACGCAGCGCCGCCTCGGCGAACAGCCGCGGGTAGACGAGCGAGTTGACGTGCTGGTTCGAGTCGGTGTGCTCGAGGCCGAAGCACGTCACCGTCGGATCGAGCACGACCTCGTCGTCGAGGGCCACCGCGCCGAGCGGCAGCTGCATCGCGGTCAGCGGGCCCGGGTAGTCGTAGCGCGCCGGCGGCACCGGCGGCATGCCGGGAACGTCGAGGCGCACGAGCTTGCGATCGCCCGCGGGCGCGAACAGCCTCGTGAACGTGTGCTCGACGAACATCCGCCCGGCCAGCACCTGCGGGCCCGGCCCCTCGGGCGGCACCATGCGCCCGCGCGCGCCGCGCACCTCGACCCACGCGTTGAGGTGGAGGCGCTCGACCTCGCCGCTCGCGCCCACCGAGTGCGCCATCTCGTAGGTGCCCACCGCGTGCGCCGGCTCGACGACGCGCAGGTGCTCGTCGGTCCCGACCGCGGTGAGCCGCGACAGGATCGGCACGACGCCGCGCCGCTCGGCCTCGAGCGCGCCCGCGTGGTCCTTGAGCAGGCCATTCCACACCGTGCGCTCGATCGCCGGCGCCAGCGCCGTCAGCATGATCCGCCCGTCCTGCGCCACGTCCTCCCAGCGCATCCGCACCGTGGCCTCGCCGAGGGGCGTGGCGTCGGGCATCGGCGGAGCGGGGAACGGACCGTCGGGGAACATCGAGGGCGACTGTAGATCAGGCCGATCGTTTCCAGCGAACCGGGAACCGGGAACCGGGAACCGGCAACCGGAAACGCCCAGACCTCTGAGCATTCCCGGTTCCCGGTTCCCGGTTCCCGGTTCCCGGTTCCTCTCCGGTCTCCCGTTCGCTGGTACACACCCACGTGGCCCTGCCACCTCTCCCGATCGACGCCGTGCTGCCCGACGTGGTGAGCGCGGTTTCGCGCGCGCGCGCCGCGGTGCTGATCGCGCCGCCCGGCGCTGGCAAGACCACGCGGGTGCCGGGCGCGCTGCTCGACGCCGGCCTCGCGGGTGACGGCGACATCGTCGTGCTGCAGCCGCGGCGGCTCGCGGCCAGGCTCGCCGCGGCGCGGGTCGCGCACGAGCGCGGCGAGGCGCTCGGCGAGGGCGTGGGCTACGAGGTGCGGTTCGATCGCAAGGTGTCGGCGCGCACGCGGATCCGGTTCGTCACCGAGGGCGTGCTGACCCGTCGCCTGCTCGCGGATCCGCGGTTGCGCGGCACCGGCGTCGTCGTGATCGACGAGTTCCACGAGCGTCACCTCGCGGGCGACGTCGCGCTCGCGCTGCTGCGCCGGCTCCAGGGCGAGCGGCCCGACCTCCACCTGGTGGTGATGTCGGCGACGATGGATCCCGCGCCGGTGGCGGCGTTCCTCGACGGCGCGCCGATCATCGTGTCCGAAGGCCGGACGTTCCCGGTCGACGTCAGCTACCTCGACCAGCCCGACGATCGGTTCGTCGGCAAGCAGATCGCGAGCGCGGTCCGCCGGCTCGTCGCCGACGGGCTCGACGGCGACGTGCTGGTGTTCCTGCCCGGCACCGCCGAGATCCGCCGCGCCGCCGAGGACTGCGCCGAGCTCGCGGCGCGCCACGACCTCGCGATCCTGCCGCTGCACGGCGACCTCACCGCCGACGAGCAGGACCGCGCGGTCGCGCGCGGCACGCGTCGCAAGGTGATCCTGTCGACCAACGTCGCGGAGACCTCGGTCACGATCGACGGCGTGGTCGCGGTGATCGACACCGGCACCGCGCGCGTCGCGCGTCACTCGCCGTGGTCCGGCTTGCCGACGCTGCAGATCGAGCCGATCAGCAAGGCCTCCGCCGCGCAGCGCGCGGGCCGCGCCGGCCGCACGCGCCCGGGCCGGTGCCTGCGCCTCTACACGCGCCACGATCACGACACCCGCCGAGAGCACGACGTGCCGGAGCTGCGCCGCGCTGATCTGGCCGAGGTCGCGCTCGAGCTCCACGCCGCCGGGCTCGCGCGGCTCGACGAGCTGCGCTGGCTCGAGGCGCCGCCCGAGGCCGCGACCGCCGCCGCCGACGAGCTCCTGCGCCGGCTCGGCGCGATCGACGCGCGCGGGAGCGTCACGCCGCTCGGCACGCGCATGCTCCGGCTGCCCGCGCACCCGCGCCAGGCCCGCGTCGTCGTCGAGGCCGAGCGCCGCGGCGTCGCCGCCGACGGCTGCGCGATCGCCGCGTTGCTCGCCGCGCGAGAGCTACGCCTCGACAAGCGCCAGCGCACCCAGGCCCGGCTCGCGGCGCCGTCAGACCTGATCGAGGATCTCGAGGCCCTGCTCGCCGCGCGCGACGACCGCATGCGTCCGGCGGCGATCCGCGACCTCGGCCTCGACGTCTCGACCACGCTCGGCGTCGACCGCGCGGCGCGCCAGCTCGAGCGCGGCGTCGACCTGCGCGGCCCGGCGCCCAGGACCGACGAGGCCCGCGACGAGGCGCTGCTGCTGGCGATCCTCGCCGGCTACCCCGATCGCGTCGCGCGGCGCCGCTCGCCGCGCTCCCCGGAGCTGCTGCTCGCCGGCGGCGGCAGCGCCACGCTCGCGCCCACGAGCGTCGTCGTCGACGACGAGCTGGTCGTGGTGGTCGACGCCAGCGACACCGGCGAGCGCGGCCGGACGCGCGTCACGGTCCGCCGCGCCAGCCGCGTCGACCCGCTGTGGCTGATCGACCTGTTCCCCGATCGCGTCATCGAGGTCGACGAGCTGCGCTGGAACCGCGACCGCACCCGCGTCGAGCGCGTCACCGGCATGACCTACGACGGCCTGGTGATCGACGAGCGCGCCGATCTCGAGGGGGCGCGCCGCGATCCCGCCGCCGCGACGGTGCTGGTCCGCGAGGCGCTCGCCGCCGGCATCGCGCGGTTCGTCGACGTGGACGCGCTGACCGCGTGGCGCGCCCGGCTCACGTTCGTCGCCGCGCACGCGCCGGTGGTCCGGGCGCCGGACGACGCCGCGCTCGCCGCGATCCTCGCCGACGCGTGCCAGGGCCTGACCTCGTTCGACGAGTTGCGCACGGCGAAGCTGCTCGACCTCCTCGACGCGTCGATGTCCGCGCACCGCGGCACGATCGATCGCCTCGCGCCGACGCACGTCGCGCTCAACCGCCGCCGCGTCGCGATCCACTACGAGCTCGATCGCCCGCCGTGGATCGCGTCCCGGATGCAGGACTTCTTCGGCCTCGCGCGCGGCCCGTCGATCGCGAACGTCCCGCTCGTCCTCCACCTGCTCGCGCCCAACCAGCGCCCCGTGCAGGTCACCCAGGACCTCGCCGGCTTCTGGATCAAGCACTACCCCGCGCTCCGCCGCGAGCTGTCCCGCCGCTACCCCCGCCACGCCTGGCCCGAGGACCCGACGACGCTGATCTCGGACCCCTCCTCCTGATCGGTGCCACCTACCGTTTGCGAGTAACCACTCGCAAACGGTAGGTGGCAACGATCAGGAGGCTCAGAACGCGCCGCTGAGCCACACCGCGCCGCCACCGTCGGAGGTCGGCGCCGCGCCGAGCACCATCCGCTCGCGCGGCCGGGACTGCCACCACAGGCCCGCGGTCACCGCCGCGCACAGGGCGGTCACGCCGTACGCGATGTACAGGCGATCGATCTGCCGCTGCGCCTCGCGCGCCGCGATCGTGTAGTCGAGCCCCGGCGGCTGCTCGCCGGCGTCGGTGGTCGCGCCCCACGCCTTGACGTACTGCGCGACGGTCAGGAGCGCGACCACGCCGGTGACGCCGGTGCCGATCCACGCTGCCCGCCGCCAGCCGCCGCGGTGATCGGTCTCCAGGCGCGACGTCGGCTGCTCGCGCTCGATCGGATCCGGCACCGCCACCACCGACTTCGCGAGCGTCACCGGGACGCGCACCGGGTCGTGCCCCTGCGCCGTGACCGTGACCGTCTCGGTGTCGAACCCGGTCGCGGCGACCGTGATCGTGTGCTCCCCGACCGGGAGCCACAGCAGCCGCGATCCGACGACGACCTCGTCGGCCTCGAACGCGGACACCGTGATCTCCGCCGACGCCGGCGTGACCACGACGTCGATCGGCGAGAACTCGCCGGCGCGCAGCGTGTCCTCGACGGAGACGAGCACGTCGCGCACCGCGCCCAGGAACGTCGCGTCGAGGTGCGACCCGCGGGTCAGGCACAGGCTCAGGAACAGCTGCGCCCGGGGCAGATCGCCGCCCTTGTAGTAGGCGACGCCGACGTTGCACTGGTACTCGGGCCGCGGATCCTTCGCGAGGGCCTGCTTGAACAGCGAGACCGCGCCGGTGAAGTCCCCGCCGGCCGCGGCGGTCTCGCCCTGGCGCGCGAGCGCGAGCGCGGCGTCCGCTGCGTCGTCCGCGTCGTCCGCCGACGCCGTGGCGATCGCGCCGCAGGTGATGCACGCGACGAGGAGCAACGCCGTTCGCACCGCGTCAGGGTACCATCGTCGCGTGCGCGTCGCCGTGATTGCTCCCCTCCTCCTGGGGGCGTGTCTCGAGATCCCGCCGGCGTCCTGCCCCGCGGGCAGCGACTTCGACGAGGACGGCTGGCCGTGCGGCGGCGTCGCGCCTGATTGCGACGACGGCGATCCCGAGATCAACCCGGGCGTGCCCGACGACTGCGCGACGAACTTCGTCGAAGACTGCGGCGGGGACGAGGCCGCGTGCCCGCCGCTGCCGGGCCTCGTCGCCACCACGGCTTCGGGCGACGCCACGTGGGGTGTGCAAGGCGGCGGACTGTCGGCGACGTTCGAGCGCGGCCTCCAGTGGGTCCTGTCGAGCCTGCGCCGCGAAGGTGATCCCGACGAGTTGCTGTCGCGCGTGACGGGCGGCGTCGAGCAATACGCCGGCGTGACCCTGTACCCGCGGTTCGATCAGTACGAGGTGACGACGGCGGTGCCGAGCGCGCTCGACGCCGGGCCGGCCTACGTGCGGATCGAGATCGCGTGGGAGCACGACACCGCGAGCGAGGACGCCACCGGCACCAGCGTGTTCGGGTTCTTTCCCAACGGCACGATCCATCGTCACGAGACGTTCGTCTCGCAGGGCTACACGATCCCCGACGTGTACCTCGTCACCCACTGGACCTTGAACACGGCGCGGTTCACCACGCTCGACACGCCCCTCGGCGAGGTCGTCCTCGCGAAGGCCGCAGACTTCGCGCCGGTCCACCACCACGAGCTCGGGTCGCCGGATGATGGCGTGCTCTGCGCGTACGACGTCGTCGCGAACCGGCGCGTGACGATGGCGTGGCGCGATCAGCTGGACGTGATCGGCAGCCGGGCGGTCGTCGGGAACGAAGCCCCGGAGCGACGCCTCGCGCTCGACTACGACTGGTTCCGAGGCGTCGCGATGATCCCGCCCGGGACCTTCGAGAGCGTCACCACGCTCACCGTCGACACGCCTGACCAGGCCGGCGACGCCTGCGCGAGCGCCGCGAGCCTGTCCGGTGATCTCCGCGATCCACCGGTGCTCGCGATCATCGCCGGCGTGGCCGGGCCCGACGCCAACGCGGACGGCTACGTCGTCGACGAGGGCCTCCACGAGATCGCCGCCGAGATCGACGAGCGGTTCGTCGAGGTGCGCTCGACCGAGACGGTGCTCCGCGGGATGATGGTGCGCGCCGTGCTCGACGCCGTCGCAGGCGTCACGGTGTGGCGGAACGGCGCCCGCCAGCGCGCGGGGCGCGACTACCTCGTCCAGCCGTCCGACGACGGCGTGACGGTGTACTTCCCTGGTCGGATCGACACCGGCGAGCTGCTGCGCATCGCGGCGCCGGGCGGCGAGCCGACATGAGGGGCGCCGCGATCGCCGCGCTGGCGCTGGCGGGCTGCCTCGAGGTCCCGCCCGCGAGCTGCCCTCCCGGCGGCGACGCCGACGAGGACGGCTGGACGTGTTCCGGCGTCGGGGGGGACTGCGATGACGGTGACCCCGACCGCGCGCCCGGGCGGTTCGACGTCTGCGGCGACGGGATCGATCAGGACTGCACCGGCGCCGACGCGAGCTGCGACGCGCAGCTGCCGCGCGTGACGCTGACCGACCCGGACGCCGACACCTGGCAGATCACGACCGAGTCGACGCAGGTCCAGCTCACCGCGCCGGGCTATCTACTCTCGAGCATCCGGCTGCGGGAGGACGGCGAGCAGCTCCTCTACACCGGGCCGGATCCCGAGCAGCTGCTCGCGCTCGCGATCTACCCCGTATTCCACCGTCAGGACGCGACCGCGACCGCGACCGTCCGCGCCGACGGGCCGGCACGCGTCGAGGTCGAGGTGACGTGGGACGACGAGGAGACGGCGTTCGCGTCCGGCTCGACGACGTTCGGATTCACGCCGGACGGGCGGATCGCGCGCCGCGAGCGCGTCGACGCGAACGCGTACACGCACGGCGCCAGCACGCTCTACTTCGCCACGTTCGCGTCGTTCGACAGCACCGCGTTCAGCCACGTCGACTGGACCGCCAACGTCGCCGCGCCGCGCGAGGTCACGTCCCTCAACACGGGGCCGGTCTACGTCGGGGCCGTCACCCACCTCGGCTGGGTGTGCCTGTCCGACGAAGGCACCGGCCGGCGGATCGCGATGACGTGGCAGCCGATCGCGGGCGCCGCGGGCGCGCGCGTGACCCGCGGGCCGCTGTCGCCGCCGCACCTCGCGTTCGAGTACGACTGGGCGCGCGCAGTCGCCACGATCGCGGCGGGCGAGTACGAGAGCGTCACGATGTTCGCGCCGTCGATGCTCCCGACGCCGGCCGCCGAGCCGTGCGACGGCCTCGATCCCGCGGCGATCACCGGCCCCGCGCCGCTGCTGTTCGTGACCGGCGCCGCCGGCGACGGTGATCCGGACGGCGACGGCTTCGTCCAGGACGACGGCGTCTACGAGATCGTCCACGGCAGCGGCGACGATCACGTCGAGGTGGAGGTCGGCGACGGCCCCCTCGACGGCGGCGTGACGATCCGCGTCCTGATCGAGGCGCCCAGCGGCATCACCGTGTGGCGCGACGGCACCCGGATGATCGACGGCGTGGACGTGCTGATGCAGCCGCTCGCGGACAACGACGGCTGGCTGGCGTACTTCCCGCCGGGCGCCCTCACCCGCGATCGCGTGCTGCGGTTCGCGCTGCCCGGAGGCGAGCCCGCGTGAACGAGCCCGGCGACACCGCGCCGTCGGATCCCGACGCCGAGGCGTTCTGCGCCGCGTGCAACAGCTCGTACGCGCCGACGACGCAGTTCTGTCCGCTCGACGGCGCGCGGCTGGTGCGGTTCGCGGGCGGCGCGGACCCGCTGCTGGGTCGCGTGATCGACGCGCGGTTCGAGATCCAGCAGCGGATCGGGCGGGGCGGGATGGGCGCGGTCTATCGCGCGTGGCAGCGCTCGGTGGATCGCGAGGTCGCGATCAAGGTGATCGACGCGCGGCTCAGCAACGATCGCGTCGCGGCCAAGCGGTTCCTGCGCGAGGCGCGGCTGGCGAGCCGGCTGTCCCATCCGGCGATCGTCGTGGTCCACGACTTCGGCCAGACCGACGACGGGGTGCTGTACCTCGCGATGGAGATGCTGCGCGGCAAGACGCTCGCCGCCGCGATCGCCACCCGCGCGATGACGCCGCGCCGCGCGATCAAGATCGCGCTCCAGCTGTGCGACGCGCTCGAGGCCGCGCATCGACAGGACATCGTCCACCGCGATCTGAAGCCGCAGAACGTGGTGGTCCTCGACGATCCGCCGGGTCGCGACCTGTGCAAGGTGCTCGACTTCGGCCTCGCGAAGTCGCTGGTCCACGACGAGTCCGCGGTCACGCGGTCCGACGCGATCCTGGGCACGCCGCTGTACATGGCGCCCGAGGCGATCCAGGGCCACGCCGCCGACGGCCGCACCGACCTCTACTCGCTCGGCTGCATCCTCCACGAGCTGCTGTCGGGGCTGCCGCCGTTCCGCGACAACGCGCCGAACATGGTGCTCGCGATGCACCTGTCGGAGCCGCCGCCCGAGCTGCCATCCACGGTGCCCGCGACGCTCGCGGCGCTGGTGCGCGAGCTGCTCGCGAAGGCGCCGGCGGATCGCCCCGCGACCGCGACGGCGGTGCGCGATCGCCTCGCCGAGATGCTCGACGCGTCGATCGCGCTCGATCAAGCGGCCGCGCCGAGCACCGGCTCGGTCGTGGCGCCGGCGGCGTTCGCCGACACGATGGCGTCGCCGCGCGGGACCCAGGCGCACACGCGCGATGCGACGACGCGCGAGGCCGCGACCCGGGTCGCGTTCGAGCCGTCGCAGCCCGCGCCGTCGCGATCGCGCGCGCCGCTCTACCTGGCGGCCGCGATCCTCGCCGCCGGCGCCGGCGTCGTCGGGTTCCTCGCGCTGCGCGAGCCGCCCGCCGCCGCGCCGCCTCCCGACGCGGCCCCGGTGCGCGCGGTCCCTCCCGACGCCGCGCGCGCCGCGCCCGACGCGAGCGTGCCGCTCGACGCCGGCGTGCCGATCGACGCCGCGCGTCCGCCGATCGACGCCGGCCGTGCCCGCACGAAGATCGACGCGGGCCGGGCAACACCGCCGATCGACGCCGCGCGCCCACCGATCGACGCCGCGCGCCCGCCGATCGACGCCAGGCCCGATGTCCCGTTCATCCTCCCGGGCGCCGGCAGCGGCAGCTGACCTAGCGTTCGTCGAGCAGCGTCGAGCCGAGCAGCACGCCGTCGGCCCAGTACGCGCCGGTCGGCCCCTCGGGGAGCAGGTCCCAGGTGGCGTCGCCATCGAGGCCGACCCGGTCGATCGCGATGACCGCCGCGCCGTCGAGCGTCGCGCCGGTGACCAGGTCGGCGAGCTCGCGGCCATCGGCGGTGGGGTGGCCCGGCGAGCCGGTGACCACGCGGCCGTCGTCGAGCGAGACGCGGAGGACGGCGTGGGTCGACGGCGCGGTCAGGCCGCGCACGCGCACGATCGGCGCGGCGACGCGCGCGCCGGCGGCGTCGACGGTCCACACCAGGTCGCCCGCCACGAGCGACGCGATCGCGCGCTCGCCGAGCGGCGTCGCGATCTGCGTCCCCGGCGGCAGGCAGCGCAGCATGCACTGCCCGCACGTTCCGTCCGCGTTCCGGACATGCATCGGCGGATCGCCGTCGCGCGCGACCGGGGCGCAGAACGTCGCCACCAGGCTGCCGTCGGGCAGCGTGCAGCACGCCTCGTCGTCGGCGGTGCAGGCGCTGCCGCCGCCGGTGGGCGCGGCGTCGGCCGGCGTCGGAGCCGGCGGCTGCGACGTCGTCTTCGACGACCCACAGGCCGCCACGAACACGAGCAAGACGAGAGATCGCATGGTCATCGTTCGATCATCCTTGTTCGGGCCACAGCAGGTGATAGAGCCGGTGGCTCAGGATCAGCAGGGCATACTCCTGCAGATCTCCGCCGGCGTCGCGCAGCACCGAGAAGTTGAAGTCGAGCAGCGACAGCGCGTCGCTCAGCGACGCCATCAGGAGATCGATCGTCGGCGGCGTCAGCGCCGTGTCGAACGCCCAGGACACCAGCTCCGAGCGCAGCTCCTCGAACGCCGGCCGGTTCCGCGTCGGCATCGCCTCGACGCGCAGCGGCCGGATCCAGCCGTTGACCATCGCGGCGAGCGCGCGGACGTCGCTGGCCATCGCCTCGGCGCCGAGCGCGGGCTCGACGAGGCCGATCATCGCGGGCTGCACGAGGCGCTGCTCGGGCGCACCCTTGAACAGCAGCGCGCCCGGGTGGACGTTGTTGTGCGCCATCCCGTTCTCGTGGAGCAGCGCGACCTGGCGGACCGCGAGGAACCCGAGCGCCACCGCCGCGTCGAGCGGCAGGTCGACGTTGGCGAGCTGGCTGCCGAACCGCGCGTCGTCGATGAACTCGCTGAACAGCAGCAGCGAGGTCGAGTTCGCGTCGTAGATGACCTTGTGCAGCGTGGTGAGCAGGCCCTGCCGCACCTTCTTGAGGATCGGCAGGAAGTACTGCTGCCAGTTCTCGACCAGCTGCCGCGGGTTCTGCATCGGCGACAGGCTGATCACCGTGACCAGCTTGGGGAACGTGTTGGCGTCGGGGAACTGGCCCGCGGCGAGCAGCTCGGGGCGCGGGGCCGCGACGAAGATCGGGTGACCCTTGACGCGGCCGAGGCTCTCCTCGATCCGGTAGCCCCACGTGCTCACCGCGCCCTCGGCGAAGTCGATCACCGCGCGGCCGATCGTGACGTCGCGGCGGGCGGCGAGCACGTTGTCGAGGTGCGTGCGCGGGTCGACGACCGCGGTGTCGACGGTCTGCCGGACGAACGTGGCGTCGGCGGTCGCGTCGTCGAGCTGCGGCAGCGCGTCGTGCAGCGCCTCGAGCAGCTCGTCGGCGCTGCCGTAGCGGCTCGACGGATCGCGCTCGAGGCAGCGCTCGATGATCGGCCGGAGCGCGTGCGGCACCGCGTCGGGGTAGGTGATGCGGCTGCGGCCGTGGATCACCACGCCGTCGCCGATCCGCGCCAGCAGGCCCCACATGTCCTCGG
>Ga0163144_10022185_pt1 | contig 12593 bp, 9 predicted proteins | sample OliLak19BULKMAT1_FD_123175 | JGI IMG/M metagenome (GOLD analysis project Ga0163144, IMG submission 123175) | Freshwater microbial mat bacterial communities from Lake Vanda, McMurdo Dry Valleys, Antarctica - Oligotrophic Lake LV.19.BULKMAT1 | ecosystem: Environmental > Aquatic > Freshwater > Lake... | reverse complement strand
GGTAGCGGCGCGCCCTGGGCAAAGGCGGTGCCGTTGCTGTTGCACATGGCGTCGAGCACGGGCAGCCACATGGCAACACCGATGCCGCCGAGCGCGCCGCGCAGCGCAAAACGCCGAGAAACCCTGAGTTTTTTTAGCATCTCCATGATTACTGATTCCCCGCTGTGACTGCCGCCGCGGGCGCGGACCGGAAAGCATCACTCACAACGAACTCGGCAAGGAGGTCGCGCCAGACATAGCCTTTCGAAGCCAGGGTCTGCGTGAGTGCGTCGATTTGCGCGGAGTCCGCTGCGGAGTCCACGATGCCATTCGAGCTGCGGTAGAAGTTGTTCATCATGCAGGTCATGGCGCGTGAGCTCTGGCGGAACGCGGCCCCGAGCTGCGCGCCGCCGTCGAAGGCCACTCCGTCGAGCGTTCCGGTGGCATCGATCGCTAGGCCGTCCTCCGTAGCAATATATTTCCCGATCGAATCGAAGTGCTCCAGCCCGAACCCCAGCGGATCGAAGAGCGCATGGCACCCCTTGCAGGACTCGCTGGTACGGTGGAGATCCAACTCTTGGCGCGTGGTCTTGGTGGGGTCGGGGGGCAAGATCGTGACGGTCCCGACGGGAGGTGGTGGCGGGGTCGTGCAGAGAAAGGCCTCCGAGATGAACACGCCGCGGCGGGTGGGCGAGTTGTGATCGGGTTGCGAGTGGCCTGCGAGCACCGCGGCCTGCCCCAAGATGCCGGCGCGACCCGTCTCTGGACCAAGCGTGAGCTGCGCGAAGCCCGAGGCCGGGGCAGGGACGCCGTAGATCGGAGCCAAGGTCGCATCCACGAACGTCTGATTGCTATCGAAGAACGAGCGAACGTCGGCACCGGGCGCGAGCACGACGTTTTTGATGAAAAGCTGCGTAGCCTGCAGCATGGAGCTCTGCAGAGCCGGGTTGAAGCTCGGAAACATAGCCGGGCTCTTTTGAACAACCAAGACGAGATCGGCTCGGGAGAACTCGCTGAAGAAACCCGCCATGCGATCGAGGGCGCTCGGGTCGTTCAGCAGTGGCGCAGCGGCTGTCTTCACGCCATCGGCCGTGTCGAGCTGGCCGGCAGCGGCCGCCGTGATCAAAGCGTCGCTCGGGGGGCGGCCGGTGAGCAGGAAAGCCAAGCGCGTCGCCATCGACGGGCCGTCGTACTTGAGGCGTCCGCTCGTGGCGTCGAGCTTGTTGGTCTCGACGCGATACAGGAAGTACGGAGACTGAAGCAACCCAGAGACGACGGCCTCCAGGCCGTGCGCTGCGCTGGCCGACCGTTGGGCCGCGTCTTTGCCTACCTGCAACCACTGTTGAACCTCGGCCTCGGCCAAGTCGCGTCGGAATGCCCGCTTACCAAAGCTTTGAACGAAGCTGACGACGCAAGCGTCGCTCAGATCGGCTTGCGGTTGGCAGCCCACGAGCTTTTGCCAGCGGGCCGCGTCTGCAAAAACCTCTGCCGCGACCGCGCGACTGGCGGTCTCGTACGGCTCGACCGACGAAGCGTTGATCGCCACCTCCGCACCGCCGATAGAGGTGAAGCCGCCCACGAACGTATCGGCGGGCAGGTCCAGCTGCGCGCTGATTGCCCCCAGCAAATCGGCGAGCGAATTCTTGTACTCGGCCTGGGTGAGGACCCTCAACTTCGGCCCTCCCTTGCTCAAGTCCATGGGCATTCCCGTGCCGCCGCCAGCAGCGCCCGCAGTCCCACCGCCAGGCCCAGCATTCTTCGGGGTCACATCCGCGCTACAGCCGCCAATCAGCAGCGCCAGACCCGCGACTGGGCCCCAGCCCAGCGGCGTGCGCAAGCAACGAGCCATTGCGCGACGAGTGCCGCGCGGCTGAGCGGAAACCTTGGGGACGAATGTCGGGCTCATGAGCAACTTCCTGGCCTCAGGTCTTCTAAGCACGTTGTCATTTTCCGTTAGAACGAAACGACACTGCCGGGCTGCGGTGCGGCCCTGGTACTACCGATCAGATAGTATGCGAGATCAGGCGGAATCGGTCTTGGAGGCTGTCCGCAAAGATCTGTAAGAAGAGTGCGTCGCATGCCGTTTTCGGAGCAGCGCCAGTCCCGGCTCTTGCTTCGTTCATGCGGTAATTTTCCACTTCAGCTAGCGACGCGCGACGCGGGAACTGCTCTGCTCGTACCGACTCGGGGACGCTGCCCCCTTAGTAGACCCTGCCCTGACTAGCGAAAAGCCGGTAGGTGCCTCGGGCAACCCAGAAGGTCGTTAATGCTAGGGCGGCGGTCGCTACGATGGTCGTCGCCGGGCTCGTCGAGCGGCGGGGTGCCGTGTCCGCTGGCGCGCGACGTTTCTCCGTAATTGCGGGACGCGCGCTCGCGGCGCTCACGACTCGCGTCGAATCTTGCCGAACGGTGTGGGCGTGGAACGAAATGACCAGGACCATCGCCTCGTGGGTCGTGCGGATTTTGCCCCAACCAGCCTTCAGCCCCAATGCGAGCAAAGGCTGTAGCATTGCCGGCAGAACGAAATCCTGACTGAGAGCCTTGGAAAAGTTCCAGGAAAGCTCCGCACTTTTTTTCGTCAGCGCCTGGTTAACGGTATCAACAATCTTCTCGTCGAGTATGGCGGGCACCCACGCCACGTCGGCGTGCTCGATCCGAAGCCCGAGCTCCAGCGCCTCGCCCTCCTGTGCGATGGACGGCTCGAGCAGGACGGTGAGCGCGTCGATGTTGATGGGAATATCGATGCCGAGGACGGGCCAGCGGATTTGCGCGTTGCAGGTAACGCGCAGGCCCTTGCCCTCAACTAACGAAACTTCCCTAGCCGCCGAGAGAAAAAGGTAGTGGTCCGAATCGGCCTGCCCAAGATGGACGCGGACGGGCAGCAGCTCCGCCGCGAGGCCAGTGAAATCTTCCTGCGACACGATAGCTTCTATCCACATGGGGTCGGTTCCTTGGGCAATCGCGAGCCCGAGCACTGTGGCGCTCTGGCTCGAATACCGCAGCTGGCACGAGGCAAGTCTGCTTCCGTAGCCGCTCGCCGCGCTTCATCGCTCTGTGTAAAGCCTGCAAACATGGCCATTGCCGGCCTGCACTAGCAAGCCCCGCGCCGCTTACGCCCGACCTTTAGTCGGTTGGCCAAAGGCTGTTGAACACCAAGCAGTTCTAGCACCGACCGCTTCGGCGGAGAGCCAACAGCGCTATCGGCTCTCTTGGGTGCGCGGCGTCGGGACCGAGGCTTGTCCCAGTGCTGAACAGATCGCGTCCGCAGTCCGGGCGCGCCTAGGGCGTGACCCGTTCTCCAGCCGCGCGGAGCGCGACATCGAGGGCAGCGTGGCGCGGGTCGGGGACCATTGGCAGGCGCGCCTCAACGTACTGGACAGCGAAGGCGCGCTGATTGGCTCACGCGACCTCGCCACCGAGGCGCCCGATTGTTCGGTGTTGGCCGACGCGGTGACATTGGCGGTTGCGCTCACGATCGACCCGACCGCGCTGCTTGCACCTCCTGCCGTTGGCCCGAGCGTTCCAGCTTCGGCCGAGCCGCTGGCTCCCGCGGTGGTACCTGCAGCGCCGGTAGTTCCGGCAGTGCCGGTAACGCCCGCGCCGTTCCCTGCGCCAGCGCGGCAGCCCGAAGGGACTCGCTCGTCCGAAGCGCCGACGCGACGATCAGTCGGCGTCGCCGCCTCAGCCAAGGGGCTGCTCAGCATTGGAGTGCTTCCGCGCCCCGCTTTGGGCGCCGAGCTCTCGGCGGAGCTCCTCGGTTCTTCGCGCGCGCGGCTGACCGTCGGCCTCGGATTTTTGCCGGAGGTTCTGAGCCCTACAGAACGGTTTGGGTTTGACATGACCGCTTTTGCCCTGGGGCTATGCATCGAGGCGCTCGGGGGACGCCGATTGGCCCTGGATATGTGCGGGGATCTCCAAGTCGGCGCTATTCACGTGGTGGTCTACTCGCCCCAGCCCGCACGCCCGGGCGAGCGCTGGTGGCTGGCGCCCCGTCTAGGTTCCCGTTTGCGCTGGGAGGTCGCCCCGCCCCTCGCCCTCGACCTCACGGCTCTTGCTGTATTGCCGCTACTTCGGGATGAGTTCGGCATCGAGGGTGAGCGCCTTCCGGTCTTTCAAAGTGCTGCACTGGGCTTTTCCGCGGCAGCAGGCCTCGGGGTGTCGATTCCGTGATGGGCGAGGGCCTCTGGGGGCGTTCACGTAGGTTGGTGTCCAGCTCCGCCGTCCAAGTCAGCAGGAAAGAGCGCGCGCTCGACCTCGAAAGCATCCATGAGAGTCACGCAGATTTCGTGTGGCGTTCCTTGCAGAGGATGGGGGTCGGGCCTAGCGACCTCGAGGTCGCCATGCAGGAAGCGTTCCTGGTTGTCCACCGCAAGCTCTGGACGTTCGACGGTACCTCGAGTGTCTCGACTTGGCTTTTTGGCATCTGCCTGCGCGTCGCGTCAGCGCAGAGACGCAAAGCACACCGCTGGCGGGAACGAGGCGCGTCTGATTGGGAGGAAGCGGCGGGCGTCAGCAGCGAGGGTCAGCCCGAAGCCGAACTGCTCGAACGCGAGGCGCGCGTGCGCCTTGCGCGAGTGCTCGATCAGCTCGAGCCAGCCAGACTCGACCAGGAGCTGGCGCTGCTCGAAGAGGCGCGGCGCTTGCTGGCGACTGATGCGGTGGGGGCCTTCCGCGTGCTCCAAGCGCATGAAGCGCGATTCGTCGGCGGCCAGCTGCGCATCGAGCGAGAGTTCCTGGCCGTTGCAACCTTGGTCCGCCTGGGCCGTGTGCAAGAAGCCGAGGCGCGAGCACGCGCCCTCGAGGTGCAGGCGCCGCGAACGATCTATGGCGAACGCCTCGACCGCATCTTGGGACGCGGCAAACGCTAGGTTACACGAAGCGCCCTGTGGGAGCTCGCTGTACCCGGAGTCGTGGACGCCATCGAAGTTTCCTCCCGCGAGGGCGACCCCAACGACAGTCGTTGGAACTTCGGACCCCAACGAGCCACCAACGAGCCACGCGCTCCCCCGACTGCCTCTTCGCCTGCGCTCGTAAGCGCAACGAAGTTCGACAGCTTTTACCTCTGACTCGGGGTAGGCCCAGTCTCGTTCGTGGCGACCCGCCCAGCTGGGCGGGGTGACCGGCCTACCCCAGTAAGCCGCAGAGTGCCCTGCCCTTCCGCCGGTGCCGACGAAGTTGATGCCCTCCAGCCTACTCAGTCGCTTCCGGCGCGGAGGCGGAGCCCGACGGGCAAGTCTTCGCCGAACCACGCGGCGCGTTCGGCCTCCACTAGCGGCACGAGCTCGGTCACGGAAGTGACGAGGTCTGCGTCGGCTTGAACCGCCTGCAGGCGCCGGGCCACTTCGGCGCGCGTGGTATCGGAGATATCCCGGGCACGGTCGTTGGTTACGCGCGCGAGCTGCGCCGCGGTGACGGCCGCGCTCGGCACCTCATGCCAGCGTTGACTCAACAGGTGCACGAGCCAGCTCTCCGCTGCTGTCGGCGACACGACGTGATGCGCGCTGGCATAGCCCGGGACGCGCGAGCCAATGCGGCCGAGCGCCGCCCACAGCCTGGGATCGCTGTCCCAGAAAGTGCGTTCGAGCAGCCAATCGCCGAGCGTCTTGCGCCGCTCCGCGGGTACGCGCTCGAGCGACGCCATCAGCTCCAGCATCTCGTAGGAGGGCTCGGCCGCTTTCAGTCCCTTACTACGCTTCAGTTTGAGCTCGCTTGGCGCCCAAAATGGTTCCAGCATTCCGAGTAGCCGCGTTTGTGTCTCCTCGCGCAAGCCAGCGACGACGCGGCGCCAGGCAATCCAAAATTGCTCCCAGCTGCGAGCCTTCGCGCTAACGGCGATGCCAGCTTCGAACAGCGGCACGAGCTGCGCGATGCGCTGCTCATCCAACGGCGCCCCGAAGCCCGGACGCAAGCAGTAGCCCGCCAGCATCCAGAAGACGCGCTCGTGATCCTCGGAGCGGCGGCGCGCCGTCCGGCCCTCGGCCAACGCGTCGAACAGCGAGCGGTTCGATTCGAGCGTCCAAGAGCGTCGTTCCCCCAGCAAGCGTTCGAGCTCGCGAGGCAGATCCTTGCTTTCGCGTGCCTTCACATCGGTCCGGCCTTCCCCGAAGACGCGCCGAATAGCCTCCAGCGCTTCGCTCAAGCGGGGCGGCGGCGGCCGTGAAGGGGACGGAGCCGGAAGCGTCGCTACAGCGGGTTGGCTGGGGCGTAGTTCGAAAGTGAGCCGAAAACGCCTGGGAGCTCGCGCCTTTAGCGGCCGGAGCTCCACGCAGGCGAGCTCCACCGTACCGACGGCGCTGAGCTCGCCTTCCAGGGCCACCTCCACATCGCTTTCTTCCTCCGGCTCGCCCTGCGCGTGGCCGAAGAGCGTGGTGACGGGCGGCAACGGCATGAAATCATCGTCGAGCGAAACGACGTCACCCGGGCGATGCGAGGCAGCGCTGTCCGAAGTGTAGAGCTCGAGTCGCACCGGCTCGCCGACGCGCAGCCACAGTCCGCCGGAGCGAGCCTCGTAGCGCGCGCCTTCGCGCGCGCCCTTCGGGACCACGCACAGCGCCCGGCGTGCCGACCGCTCATCCACGGCCGCGTAGAACCCGCGCGGCGTGCCGCCGCCAATCCGAAGGCCATGGCCCGCGAGTGAACGGCCGTACGCCACCGCGCCGCGAGCAACGGAAAGATCCGGATCCGGATAGGGTAGGAGCTCCACCTCCCGACCACTCCAAGCCGAGACCAGCTCCCGCACGCGTTCGGCCGCGCGCGGGGCGTGAAATAGACCTCCGTTCAACAGCAGCGCGTCCACGCTCGCCGCGCCCTGCCGCTCGAGAAACTGCACGATGTGTCGCGAGATGGCAGGGTCGCGCTCGTGAGGCAGACCGAAACCGACCAGACCGGCACGCGGCCGGGGCGCCGCCTCGGAACGCGTCACGAATGGCAAAAATCCAGAAAAAACCAGCTCCTCGACTTCGCTTCGAGTGAGCTCGGTAGCCAACGTGCCGCCGACCAACGCAGAGCCCAGAGCAGCAATCCGGATTGGAATGGAGTCAGGCGCATTCGGGCCGAGCAACTCTTCCTTGCCGAAGCGGCAGGCGAGAAGCAGGCGACTGAAGCGGAGCGGATCGAGGCGCTCCCCTGCCACCAGTCGCTGTTCGCAGATTTGTGCGAGCGCCAAGTCGATGTTGTCGCCCCCCAACAGTAGATGGCGACCCACCGCGACGCGGTCTAGCTCCAGAGCACCTGGCGCCGAGCGGCGCACCTCGATCAGCGTCAGATCGGTGGTGCCTCCGCCGACATCACACACGAGCACGACCGCGCTCGGTCGCTCATTCGTGATGAGGTCTTCGATGGAGGCGCGGCGCTCGCCCGCGATCAGATCGTAAAAGGCAGCTTGCGGTTCTTCCAGCAGCCGCACCCGCAGGCCTGCCAGCTCAGCGGCTTCGACCGTAAGCTCACGCGCGACCTCATCGAAAGAGGCTGGCACCGTGAGCACCACGCTTTGCGCTGCCAGCGGCTGCTCCGGGAAGGCCTCGTCCCAACTACGTTGCACGTGGGCGAGCAAACGCCGACTGCCTTCCACTGGCGATATTTTGGGCGTTTTCGCAGCATCGGCGCCCCACGGTAGAATGGCGTCTCGGCGCGCCACGCCGGCATGACTGAGCCAGCTCTTCACCGAAGCGACCGAGCGTTCGCTAACCTCCTGCCCGCGGCGGCGCGCGTACTGACCGACTAGCCACGGCAACTCTTGCCACGGATCGGCGACGCTTTCGCTAGCTGATGGCGCGTACAGAAACGACGGTAGCCAGCGTAGAGCCTGCACCTCATTTTCGCTCACGAGCTGAGGTACGAGCAAGATTTCAGTCGATGGCGCCGCGTCGCCCGGCGCGCCACTTGCGCAGAACGCGACCACGGTGTGAGTCGTTCCTAGATCGATTCCAACGTGGTACGCGGCGCCCGCGGCGCCCCCATGCTTTGCATTGGCTGTCACGCTCACACTCCGCTCGTCGCTCCGTGACGAACGCTCAGCTCGATTTGCCAGCGCTCGTCAGGAGTGAGCGGGGCCTGGGCGATGGCTTCGAGCTTCAGGGTGCCGATGGCCGTGATGGAGGCTTGCAGTTGCACCGCTACGACCTCACCCGGCGCGCGGCCGGCGGGCGGCAGAATCAGCTCGATAGGCGGCAATTCCTGAAGCTCCTGAGGGCTCCAGCGCTCCAGCACACTGCCAGCTTGGTCTGCCCGACGGGTGGTCGAGCCGAAAAAGCGAAAGTTGACCAGCTCGCCTACGACGACGAACAGCTCCTGCGGCGGAAGCGCCGCGTGGGTTCCTTCTTCCATGCCAAAAGGCGCGACGCACAACGCCATCACTGGCGGCTCCAGGCCTGGCAGCGCCGGCATCGGACTTTCGATGCCCACGTAGTAGGCGCGCGCCGTGCCGCCCCGAATGCGCAGCCCGCGCCCATGGCGCACGAGCCCGTAGTAGGCCGCGCCGCGTGCGACGGCTAGATCCAGATCCTCGCCGGGCAGTACGCGCGCCGGTGGTGCACCGCGCTCTTCGAGCCAACGGTTGAGCGTTTCGAGCAAGCGAGTGCGTAGCACCGGCGACTTCAAGACTCCGCCGTTGAAGAGGAGCGCCGTTGGCGGGTGTGAGTGACTGCCCGCGGCGGCTGCATTGCCAAAGGCGTGGCGACCGAGGAAGGCAGCCAGGTGTTTGGTAATGGCGGCGTCGCTCGCGTAAGGCAAACCGACCTGCGTCAGGCCCGCTCGCGGTCGAGCTTTCGGCATCTCGGTCGCAGCTACGGCGGGGAAGAAACCCTCAAGCAAGTAGCGTTCTACCTGTTCGCGTCGGAGCTCGCCGCGGATCGCTCCGCCCAGCAATTGAGAGCCACGGCTCGGCAGTACGACCGCTACTTGGTCGAGCGCGGCATCGGACAATAGCTTCTCCTTGGCGCTACGGCAGGCGTGTGCCAGCGCGCTCAGCTGGAAACGGTCCAGCTCTTTGCCTTGTGCTGCCAGCTCTTGCCCGACGACGTGAGCGAGCGCCAGATCCATGTTGTCACCGCCGAGCAGAATGTGGTCGCCGACCGCGATGCGCTGGAGCGCCAGCGAGCCGTCTTCCTCGATCGCGTCGATCAGCGAAAAATCGGTGGTGCCTCCGCCTATGTCGATCACCAGCACGCGATCGCCAGCACGTAATTGGCTGCGCCAAGCCTCGCCGCTCTGCTCGATCCAAGCGTACAGCGCGGCCTGCGGCTCCTCCAGTAAGGTCAGCCGATCGAAGCCGGCCGCTAGCGCTGCCTCGACCGTCAGGTCGCGCGCTCCGGCGTCGAAGGAAGCCGGTACCGTGAGGACTACTTCCTGGTCGGCCAAGTCGCCGTCCTCGGGACGAGCGGCGCGAAAGGCTTCGTTCAAGTGATCCAGCAGGCGGAAGGAGGCTTCTACCGGCGAGATTTTCTCGATGTCTGCGGCTGCATTCAGGGGCAAGGTCCCGGCGCGGCGATCGACGGCGCCGTACGACAGCCAACTCTTGGCGCTAGAAATCACGCGCTGCGGTGCCTCTGCGCCGCGCGAGCGCGCGTACTCACCGGCAGCGAAGCGGCGCTCGGCGTCCCAGGGCAGGGCCAAGGGCGCCTCGCTCTCGTGGGCAAAGTACAAGAAACTGGGCAATAGCGGGCGCTCCGCCAGCTCGCCTACCGAAATCAGCTGTCCAACCTGAAGCACGCTGACGCGAGCCTCGGCGCCCTCTAGCGGAGCCAGGGCGATAGCCGAGTGCGTGGTGCCCAGATCGATGCCTACGACCAGCTTGGCGCTCAAGGCAGCTCGAGCTCCGCGGCAGCGACGAGCTTCGGATCGCGCGTGCCGATCAGCGTTGGCAGCGTCAAGTCTTCCACGCGCCAGCCGCGGTGCCGCAGCACGCCACGAAACGGCGCTGAGCCTGCCAGGTTGCCCACCAGCTTCACGTCCGCGCTGGCTTGCTCTAGCGTCAGCTGTGTCCCTTCGGTCTCACTGCGCACGCTGACCACGCGTGCGTGCGCATGGACCGCGCGGCGGCAGCCCTCATGCACGAGCCGCGCCGCGGCGCCGATGTCCGCGTCAGTGAACGCGGTCACGTCTTGCTCCACGAAGTCTAGGAAGCGACCTTCCCGCTGCAGCAGCGACAAAAGTTGGAGCGCTCCGTTCGCGGACGAGGCGGGCTCGGCGACAGCGGGCTGTACGGCAGCTGCCGCGGAAGGCACTGGACTCGGCGCCGGGAGCGAGCCCGCAGCGCCTTCACACAGCTCAGCCACTCGCGCTGCAAACTTCACGTCGAACCAGATTCGAAACGTAGCAACCCAAGAAATCCAGATGCGACTCGGCAGCGACAGGCTCGTAACCGTCATGGCGGCGCAGTCTACGATCGGACGCCGGATCTACAACGCAGTCGAGTCCTTGGAGATTTGGTCGCGCGACCGGTTTTGAACCGGTGGAGCGATCCTGTAGATGCCCACGACGCGGAGCGGGCCGCCGTCACCTGCCACCGCCGCCACCGCCACCGCCGCCACCGCCACCGCCACCGCCACCGCCACCGCCACCGCCACCGCCACCGCCGCCCGCAGCGTTCGGAACCACGCCGCCTAGCAAGACCACTTGGCCCTGGCGAGCGTAGTCAATCGCTTCGCCCAAAATGCGCGCGGCTTCCTGCGGAGCGTGAAAGCCCATGCTGTTCTCGGCGGCGATGAAGTCCAGCCGCCACTGAGAGCGGCGCTGAAGCCTGAGCGCCTTTTCCAGTGTTGCAGCCGGCAACTCCTGGCTCTTGGCCAGCACGATGGCGTCGATGAGCTCGACGATGGCCACGCCGCCGCGCTGCAAGAGGTCATAGTTTCGCTGCTGGATGACATCCACGCGCGCCTTCATCTCCTCTTCGGAAGCGCGATGACAGGTCTGGCAAGCGCGATTGACGTTGAGCAGAGGGCTCCTCACCCAATGGTCGCTGACCTTCGTAGCGCCCTCGCGCATGTACGGCATGTGACAGTCGGCGCAGCTCACGCCGCTGCGCGCATGAATGCCCTGGTTCCAAAGCTCGAACTCTGGGTGCTGAGCCTTGAGCACTTCGGCTCCCGTTTCTTTGTGGGTGTAGTCGACGAAGGGCTCGCCACTCGGAAACTTGGTCTCGTCCCAGAATGCCTCGATATTGTCGGCTGTGAGCCCCTTGCCCCAAGGAAACGTGAGCGGCATCTTGCTCGAGCAGTAGTACTCCACGTGGCACTGACCGCACACGAAAGAGCGCATCTCGTTCCTGGTGGCGTCGCGGTTGGCGTCGTACGGTTCGCTGCGTTTGCCTTCGCGCCATTGTTGCACGCTCGGCAACGCCGGCACCGGCGCTTCAGACAATGCCAGGGCTTGTATTCCGCGGATGAAACCAGGCCGTGTCACACGCAAAGACATGTCGGTTGGACTGTGGCAATCCACGCAGCTCACGGGGTGGGCGTGCCCGCTGTCGTGGAGCAACTTGTCTACCTCTTGATAGCTAAGCTTGAACGTTGCGTCGAAGCCCTGCATGGCGTCACCGCCCCCCAATTGCCTATAAAGTGGCATGATTGAGGCATGACAGTGCAGGCAGGAGCCAGACTGCGGCTTGGTCAAGCGCTGGGTTTGCTCCTGATCGAAAAGCATGAAGGCGTGCCCCCGACGATCGCGGTAGTCGATCGAGAAGGCGTAGCCGTTGAACATGCGCTTGAGCCATGGGTCGCGCTTGATTTTCTCCTCGGGTAGCGACTCACTGCCTTGGTGGCCGCCGAAGCGCGTCTTGGTGAGAAGCGCCGTGCGCTTGTAGCTGTCGTACTGGATTGGCCAATTTTTACCCCATTTCGCGGGGTCGGTGTCGTCCTCGCCCACCTCTACCAGGCGCAGGTAGGGAACGCGCTGTTCGGCTTTACGCTCGAAAATGTTGGTGAGAAGAGCGGTGAGGCCGGCTGCGCCAGCCGCCACTACGGCTATCAACGCCAGATAACCCACGCGGGTTCGAAAAAAGTTCATGGTTGCTTTCCTGGTCGATCTTCCGCGCCGCGTTCTTCAGTTGTAAGTGGTCCGCCCAGTCCCGCTTTTTCGCCATGACCTGCGCCCCAGTGGCAATGCGTGCATGCCAGTTGCGCGTTCACATCACCCGACGTCGAAGCCATTTGGTGAACCAACTCGCCGTGGCAGCGCAGGCAATTATCCTGCAGAATCGCCCGGCCCTTGGCCTGCACGACGATGGGCTCGACGAAGCGTTGTGTGGTGAATTTTTCCCCGTGGCGCCAGCCGTTCTCCGCCTTGGCCACGTACTTCGCGAAAAATTCCTGGGGTAAGTGGCAGTCAATGCACACCGCGACTTGATGATGGCTCGACTTCTGCCAGGCATCGTACTGAGGCTGCATGATGTGACAGTTCACGCAGGCCTTAGGATCCGTACTTAGGTACGACAGCCCCTCCGCGTAGCGAAACGTGTAGCCGCCGACGCCTGCCGTGACCCCCAGGCATAGCGCCAGCGCCAGCGGCAATAGCTTGGCTGCTGGCGTTGCAAGCGGCTGGTCTGTGGCCAGCGCCTTCTGACGCGCTCGGTTCCACATCGCTTAGCAAGCCTGATTCTCACGAGTCGGACTCTAGGG
>Ga0163144_10022184_pt1 | contig 12593 bp, 14 predicted proteins | sample OliLak19BULKMAT1_FD_123175 | JGI IMG/M metagenome (GOLD analysis project Ga0163144, IMG submission 123175) | Freshwater microbial mat bacterial communities from Lake Vanda, McMurdo Dry Valleys, Antarctica - Oligotrophic Lake LV.19.BULKMAT1 | ecosystem: Environmental > Aquatic > Freshwater >... | reverse complement strand
CGCGATCGCGGTGGCAGCTTCTGCGCCGCCATTGCCGGCAGCGCCCAGAACACGATCACCGTCGCGATGTAGCCGGCGATCAGCGCCGACCACACCACGTTGCCGCGGCGCGCCGCGGCGTAGAACAGCAGCACCGTCAGACCGACCTTGACGAACTGCCCCGTGAACAGTCGTCGCAGCGCCAGCCCCGCATTGCCGCCGACGCTGCGCAGCGCGGCGAGGGTCATGTACAGGTTCGCGATCGTGCCGATCGCGCCGCCTGCCAGGACCCAGAGGCCCGTGCGAACGCCGAACAGCGCGCCGCCGAGCAGGCCCAACACCGCCGAGACCGACGCCTGACCGAGAAGGATCCGACGCGCGAGCCGAGAGGTGTCCGGATCGCTCGTCGGGCTCACTGGCGGCACCGTCTCCAGGCCAATCAAGAAGCCACCCTTCGCCCAATGAAAGGCCACGCTGCCGGCGCGCATCTCGCCGTCTTTCGTGGCTTCGCTTTTACTTTATGCCACGGCCACTTACGGGGCCGGGCTGCGAAGGCGCGCGATTATAGAGACTGGCCCCGCCGGCATCAACAAATGTGTATTGCAGCGCAATATCCCAAGAGGGGACGCTTCCCTTACGAGCCATCAGTTGATGTGGGCCAGGATCCCGTCGAGCTCGTCGAGGGAGTTGTAGCTGACGACCACGCGGCCCTTGCCGCTGCGGGCGGAATGCTCGATCGCGACCTGGGCACCGAGGGTGTCGGCCAGCCGGCTCTCGAGCTGGACCACGTTCGGGTCGCGCGGCAGCTCGGGTTCCGGGGTTCCCAGCGGAGTCGGATTGACCAGCCGGCGAACCAATGCCTCGGTTTCGCGTACTGACAAGCCTTTCTTGGCCACCAATCCACCGACTTCGGCCTGCTGGCGGCGCGTGGCGAGACCCAGCAGCGCGCGCGCATGACCCATCTCCAGCTCGCGTTTCTCGACCATCGCCGCCACTTCGGGCGCGAGCTCGAGCAGCCGCAGCAGGTTGCTGACGGCCGCCCGGGAACGGCCGACCGCGTCGGCGGCCTGCTGGTGGGTGACGCCGAACTCGCGGATCAGGCGGTCGAGGGCGCGGGCCTCCTCGAGGGGGTTCAGGTCTTCGCGCTGGATGTTCTCGATCAGCGCCATCGCGATCGCCGCCTCGTCGGGCACGCGGCGGATCACGACCGGGATCTCGGCGAGGCCGGCGATCCGCGCGGCGCGCCAGCGGCGTTCGCCGGCGATGATCTCGTAGCGCTCGGTGGCGGGGGCACCGCCCGGCGGGCCGATCGGACGCACCACGATCGGCTGGATCACGCCCTGGGCGCGGATCGAACTGGCGAGCTCTTCGAGCGTCTCCTGCCGCATGTCGATGCGCGGCTGGTAGCGGCCGCGCTGCAGCAGGTCGAGCGGCAGGCGCGTCAGCGTGTCGCCGCGCAGCAGCGCGGTGGGCGCGGCCTCGCCGCTCGCAGCCGCAGCCGAGACGGCGCTGCCGGCCGGGCCTCCGGCGGCGGCGGCGCTGCGGTTCGCCGACATCTGGCCGAGCAACGCTTCGAGACCACGGCCGAGACTGGGCTTCTTCTGACTCATGCGCGAAATGATAGCGGACTCACGCCCCGTGCACGGGGCGCGGAGACGCTCAGGTCGAGGCGACCGGCAGCGCGGCACCGGCGCGCTCGATCAGCCGGTTGTCGGGAATGCCGAGGAAGATCTCGCGGAACCCGACGTAGGTGACGGCGCCGAGGAAGCAGTAGAGCGGCGGCACGAGCAGCGGCAGCAGCAGCAGCGACAGCATCGGCAGCACGATGAACATCAGGCCGATCGCCAGCATCGTCGGCAGGTTCAGGATCTGGCCTATCGCGCTCAGGCGGTAGGCGTCGCGAAACGGCATGCCGAGCAGGGTCGTGCACGGGAACTGGAAGAACGACGTGAGCCCGGGAATGTTGAGTCCGAAGTACAGCAGCCCGAGCGCGAACGCCGAATAGACGAAGATCTGGCGCAGCGCGAAGAACCAGTTTTCCGGCGGCTCGGTGACGAGGTTGCGGTCGGAATACAGCACCGTCCACCACGGCACGCCGGGTCGCGCGAGCAACAGCATCCAGATCAGCGCGCCGGCGACCGTGATGACGGTCGCGAACAGCAGGATCGCGAGGACGTGCTCGCGCAGCATGCGCAGCACGTCGGAGAGGTTGGTGCGCTCGGGCCGGTCGACCCGGGCGGCGATCAGGACGCTGGCGAAGAACGCCGACAGCGCCAGCATGCCGTCGACCAGCGGCAGGCGCTGGCCGGCGAACATCCACAGGCAGACCAGCAGCACCAGGCCGAGCCAGAAACCGAAGCCGCGGGCCAGCAGGCGCAGCGCGAGACGCGACCAGCGACGCATCGCACCGGGGCTGGCCTGGCGCGGCTCGATGGTCACGCGAGCGGAGGCTCGGCGGGCGGTGACGCGGAGTCGAGGGTCGGCGCGGGCCGCCGCGGGGCCGGCGCCTCGGCACTGCGGGCCTCTTCCTCTTCGCGCCGGATCATCTCGCCGGCGAGCGCGAGATAGGCCAGCGCGCCGCGCGAATCCTTGTCGTGCAGCAGCGCCGGCTTGCCGAAAGACGGCGCCTCGGCGAGGCGCACGTTGCGCGGGATGATGGTGCGGAACACCTTGTCGCCGAAGTGCTGCAGCAGCTGCGCGCTGACTTCGTTCGAGAGGTTGTTGCGGGGGTCGAACATCGTGCGCAGCACGCCCTCGATCTCGAGGTCGGGGTTCACCGAGGCGCGGATCTGCTCGATCGTGCCGACCAGCGCCGTGAGGCCCTCGAGCGCGTAATACTCGCACTGCATCGGCACCAGCACGCTGTCGGCCGCGACCAGCGCATTCACCGTCAGCATGCTGAGCGCCGGCGGGCAGTCGATCAGGATCACGTCGAACTGGTCGCGCACCGGCTTCAGCGCGAGGCGCAGGCGCATCTCGCGGCCGACGGTCATCGTCAGCAGCTGCACCTCGGCAGCGGTGACGTCCTGGTTCGAGGGCAGCAGCGACATGCCGAGCGCCGGCAGCGCGAGCATCGCCTCGGCGGCGGTGCAGTCGCCGACCAGCACGTCGCCGCTGCCGTGCTCGAGCTGGGACTTCTCGACGCCGCAGCCCATGGTGGCGTTGCCCTGCGGATCGAGGTCCACCAGCAGCACGCGACGCCGCGTCGCCGCCAGCGAGGCGGCGAGGTTGACGGCAGTGGTGGTCTTGCCGACGCCACCCTTCTGGTTGGCGACGGCGATCACGCGTTTCATGGCCGGAACCGATCCGGGCGAGCGCCCGCTTGAGTACAGGGAACGAGTCTAACCCAGTGCCTGCCCGGGGGGCGGCGCCGGGGCGGAAGGCGGTTGCAGCACCACCAGCTGGCGTTCCTCGCCGAGGCCGGGCACCTCGAGCGGCTCGATCCGCTCGATGCGCCAGCCGGGCGGCAAGCGCGAGAGCTCGTCCCCGGAGGGGCGGCCCTTCATCGCCAGCACGCGGGTCCGCGGGCCGCACAGCGGCGCAACCGATTCGGCCAGGGTCTCGAGCGCCGCGAACGCGCGCGCCACGACGGTGTCAAACGGCGCCGCGGGCGTGTAGCGCTCGGCGCGGACGTGCACGGCATCGACGTTCTTCAGGCCGAGCACGCGCGCCGCATGCGTGACGAAGCGGATCTTCTTGCCGTTGGAATCGAGCAGCGTGAACTGGCGCTGCGGATCGACGATCGCCAGCGGCAGGCCCGGGAAGCCCGCGCCGGTGCCGACGTCGGCGATGCGCGTGCCCTGCAGCGCGCGCTGCACGCTGAGGCTGTCGAGCAGGTGGTGCGTCAGCATCTGGCGCCGGTCGCGGATCGCGGTGAGATTGTAGGCCGCGTTCCAGCGCTCGAGCTCGTCGAGCAGCCGCAGCATCGCGCCCGCCGCCTCCGGCGGCAGCGCCACGCCGAGACCCGCGGCGCCCTCGGTGAGCGTGCGCAGCGCGAGCTGCGCGGCAGCGGCGGTATCGGGCATCGGGTTCAGTTCCTGACCAGGCGGGCGACGAAATCGTCGACGGCGAGCGCCTCGAGCGGCGTGCCGGGCTCGAACAGGGCGACGATCGCCTGCGCCTGCGCGGGCGGGTAGACCGCGGCGGCGGCGGTCGCGAGGCTGGCGGCGCGCACGGCGGCGGCGGCGCGCGCGAATGCGGCATCGACGACCGGGGAATCGACGGCGGCCACATCGATGGCCGTCGGCACCTGCGCGCGCACCAAGGCGTCGGATACTCCAGCCGACGGCGCAGTGGCGCGCAGCGCCAGCAACGCATGGCGCAGCGCGCGCGCCGCGTTCTCGCCCGCCGCCCAGCGCCGCTGCCGCGGCGTGGCATGGCGCGTGGCCTGCGCGCCCAGCGGCGAGCCATCGAAGCTCGCGTCGCGCGCGGCCGCGAGGCGCCGAGCCTCGTCGCCGCCGAGCAGGCCGGTCGCGACGAACGCGCCGGCCACGCGCTGGCAGAGCCAGGGATCGCCGCCGCACTGCGGATCGGCCGCAAGCGAACACTCGAACGCCCGTGCGCGCTCGAGCGCCGCGAACAGGTCAGCGACCGTCGGCGGCGCCACGCCGTCGTAGTGAGCGCGGCGCGCGGCGTAATCGGCGGCGGGCAACAGCATGGCGAGCAGGTCGCCGCTGCCGCCCGGCACAGCGCCGAGCATCGCACCGAGGTTGAAGGCCGCGGCCGGCGGGTCGAGCTCGAGCGAGGTGCCCGGCACGCGCGCGCCGAGCGGCAGCGTCGCGCCCGGCACGCAGGGCCCGAGCAACAGCAAGCAGTCGGGATCGCGCAGCGCCTGCCAGGCGAGGCACAGCGCCTCGGCCAGCGCAGCGCGCTGCGACGGCGCACGGCTGGCCGGCGGGACGACGGACTCGACGCAGATGCGTTGCAGCAGCGCGTCCATTCAGCCGCCGCCGGGTCCGGCGCAGCGTGCCGCGGGCGCGCGGCGCCAGCCCAGCCAGGCCATCACGCCATCGGTGTCGAGGTCGAGATCCGCGCGCAGCAGCGCGTCGACCTGCGCCTCCGCGAGCGTGCAGCCGTGGGCGAACGCCTGCTCGAGCCAGGATTGCCGCAGCATCGCGCGGATGCGCGCCGCGGCATCGTCGGCATCGGCCTGCGCGAGCGCGAACTGCGCCAGCTCACGCACCTGGCGCTCGAGTGATTCGGCGAGCCGCGGCACGTCGGTGGCGCGGCTGAAGTGCGTCATGTAGACCGCCTCGAGACGCAGCGCCGCGATGCGCCGGATCGACGCGACCAGCTGCTGCGGGTCGAACTGCGTCGGCGTCGTGGTCGGGATCGCGAAGGCGCGCCCGTCGACGTCGAACTCGCGATACGAGATGCCGAAAGTGTCGCCGGTGAACACCGCGCGCGCCTCGAGATCGACGATCGTCTGGTGATGCAGCGCATGGCCGGGCGTGTGCAGGAACTCGAACGGCCGGCCCGCGAGCGCGAGCCGCTGGCCGTCGTGCGTGACGACGACGCGGCCCGGCTCGATCGGCACGATCTCGCCGTAGAGGCGCCGGAAGCTGGCTTCGCCGTAGACCCCGATCGTCGCGGCCATCAGTGCGGACGGATCGACCAGGTGCGGCGCACCGCGCGGATGCAGCACGGCCTGCGCGCGACGCCGAGCTGCTGCAGCGCCGCGAGCACCTGCGGCACGGAATGCGTCGTGCCGCTATCGATGAGCGCGGCGCGGCCGCCGTGCACGACCACGTGAATCGCATCGAGGCCGGGACGCACGTAGAGTGCATCGACGGCGCTGACGCCGTGCGGATGGCAGCTGACGCCCGCCACGATCGCGCCGCGCGGCTCGCGCGGTGTCAGTGCTTGGCGGTCGCGGCCGCGTCCGGCTTCAGCGCCTTGAACGCCTTGGCCCAATCGGTGGCCGCGGCGTCGGACGAGGAGAAGATCTCGACGGTGCGGCCGAGCGCCGAGCGACGGCCGAGCGCCTCGATGCAGGCCGTGGCGACGTCGGCGCGCGGGATGCGGCCCGCGGTCGTGTCGCCCTGCGCGAACGTGACCGCGAACTTGCCGCCCGCGTCGTCGGACAGGCCGCCCGGACGCACGATCGTGTAGGGCACGCCGCTGCTGCGCAGCGCCTGCTCGCCCTCGAACTTCGCGGCGAGGATCGGCCGCATGAAGGCCATCGGATTCTCGGCGGCCTTGGTGACCGACGACGACGACACCAGCACCAGCTGCTTGACGCCCGCCGCCTTCGACACGGTCGCGAGGTTCGCGACGCCGAGATGGTCGATCTCGCGCGCGCCGTTGGTCGGGTCGGCCTTCGGGCCACCGCCGGCACCGATCGTGGAGATGACGTATTTCACGCCCTTCAGCGCCGGCGCCAGCGTGTTCGGGTCGCGCACGTCGGCGACGACGATTTCGACTCCCGCCGGCAGCTTCGCCTTGGCGGCCGCCGCGTCGCGCACCAGCGCGCGCACCTTGTAGCCGCGGGCCACGAGCTGCTCGACCACGGGCACGCCGGTGCGCCCGGTGGCGCCGACGACCGCGACGAGATCGTCCTTCGGCGCGGCCTGCACGAGCGGCATCGCGCCGGCGGCGAGCACGCCGAATGACGCCAGGGTGGACAGAACCAGGGAACGACGGGTAGTCATCGTGAATCTCCTCAGTGAATGCGTGGGTCGGGATGGATGCGTGAGCAAGGTGGGCGCGTTCAGGACTTCTTCCGGTCGAGCACGTCCTTCCACTTTTCCTCGAAGGCCCACACTTCCTCGAAGCCGACCATCTTGCAGAACTCTTCGAAGCTGAACAGCGGCACCTCGGGGGTGCGGCTGGTGCCTTGCGCCTTCAGGTTGTGCAGTGCACGCTCCATCGCATGGCAGGCCGAGAGCGCGTTCATCGCCGGGAAGATCGCCAGCGAATAGCCGAAATCCGCCAGCTGCTTTGCGGTCAGGATCGGCGTCTTGCCGCCGTCGGACATGTTGGCCATCGTCGGCGCCTTGATCGCGGCGCAGGCCTTGCGCATCTCGTCCTCGGAATGCAGCGCCTCGACGAACACGATGTCGGCGCCGGCCTCGGCATAGGCGATGCCGCGGCGCACCGCCTCGTCGAAGCCGAGGCCGCCGCGCGCGTCGGTGCGCGCGATGACCAGGAAGTCGCGGCTCTTGCGCGCGTCGACCGCCACCCTGACCTTGGCGACCATGTCGTCCATCGGGATCACGCGCCGATAGGGCGTGTGGCCGCACTTTTTCGGGAACTCCTGGTCCTCGATCTGAATCGCGCTGACACCGGCGCTCTCGTAGCCGCGCACCGTATGGTGCACGTTCAGCAGGCCGCCGAAGCCGGTATCGGCGTCGGCGATCACCGGCGCACTGGATTTCTCGCAGACCTTCGAGACGCGGTTCAGCATCTCGGTGTAGGTGGCGATGCCGGCATCGGGGATGCCGAGGTAGGAGGCGGTGAGCCAGTAGCCGGAGGCGTAGACCGCGTCGAAGCCGACCCGCTGCACCAGCATCGTCGACATCATGTCGAACACGCCGGGCGCGACGATGAATTCGCCACGTTCGAGTTGCTGTCGGAGGCGGGGATCTGCCATGGGAGCACCGTGCGTTGGAGCCTTGCGGAAAGGTGGGGCAACATAGCAGACATGAGCAGCACCTTCATTGCCCGCAGCCTCTCCATCCTCGTGCCGGCGCTCGCGTTCGGCGTCATCGCACTGGGCACCACAGCCCTGGCGCGAGCTCCCGAAGCTTCCGCTCCGGCCACGGCGCCGGTGCAGCCTGCGGCGTTGGTGCAGCCCGCGGCAGCGGGGCGCCCGGCGGCGCCCGGCGCGGCAGCGGGGCGCGTCGAACGCGGCAACCTGGTGCTCGACGGCGTGCCCGAGCACGACCCGGCGATCGCGGCGAAGCTCGAGGACTGGCTCGCCGGCCGCGGCGCGAGCTTCCGCGACTTCCTGCCCGACGGCGGCGTCCTGGTCAGCACGCGCTTCGGCGACGCCGAGCAGCTGCACCGCGTCGCGGTGCCGCTCGGCGCCCGCGAGCAGCTCACCTTCTACCCCGAGCCGACCGGCGGCGCGCGGGTGCCGCAATCGGCCGATGCCGCCGGCTTCGCGTTCCTGAAGGATCGCGGCGGTGACGAGAACGCGCAGGTCTATTTCTATCGGCTCGCCGACCGCAACGTGCGCCTGCTGACCGACGGACGCGCGCTGCACGGCGCGCTCGCCTGGTCGCGCGACGGGCGGCGACTCGCCTTCCACGGCAACGGCCGCGACGGCGTCAGCTACGACATCTACGTGACCGACGCCGCCGCCGGCACCCCGCCACGCTTCCTGGTCGCGGGCCAGAACCGCCTGCTGCAGCCGCTCGACTGGTCACCCGACGGTCGGCAACTGCTGGTCCGCCACAACGTCTCGGCCAACGAGAGCTATCTCTATCTCGCCGACACCGAGAGCGGGGCGCTGACTCAGGTGCCGACCACCTCGATGCCCGCAATGGCGGCGAAGCCGAACGGCGGCATCGGCAGCAGCCCCGCATTCGGCGGCAGCGGCGACACGGTCGCAATCGGACCAGCGCGTTTCTCCGCCGATGGCGCCGGCGTCTGGTTCGTCTCGGACGTCGGCAGCGAATTCGCGCGCCTGCTCTACGTGGATCTGGCGAGCGGCGTCTCGCGCGAGCCTTTCCCGGGCCCCGCCAGCTGGGACGTCGAGGATCTCGAAATCTCCGCCGACGGCCGCTGGCTGGCGTGGACCACGAACGAGGATGGCATCAGCCGCCTGAAACTCTACGACCTCGGCGCGCGCCGCGAACTGCGGCCCGCGAACATTCCTGCCGGCGTGATCGGCAACCTGCGCTTCGACCGCAGCGGCCGCCGCCTCGGTCTCACGCTCGACACGCCGCAGCAGCCGCGCGACGCCTACGTGCTCGAGATCGAGCGCGGCGAGCTGGTGCGCTGGACGCGCAGCGAGATCGGGCCGATCGATCCGTCGCGCTTCGTGGCGGCGGAACTGGTGCGCTATCCGACCTGGGACCGGGTCGGCGGTGAGCCGCGGATGGTGCCCGCGTTCGTCTGGAAGCCGCGCACGCCCGGCCCGCACCCGGTGCTGGTGGACATCCACGGCGGCCCCGAGGCGCAGGCGCGACCGAACTACAGCGCGTTCACGCAGTTCCTGGTCAACGAACTCGGCTACGCCGTGATCGCACCGAACGTGCGCGGCTCGAGTGGCTACGGCAAGACGTATCTGAAGCTCGACAACGGCGCGCTGCGCGAGGATTCGGTACGCGACATCGGCTCGTTGCTGGTCTGGGTCGCCGCGCAGCGCGACCTCGACGCCAGGCGGGTCGTGGTCTCGGGCGGCTCGTACGGCGGCTTCATGGCGCTCGCCTCGATGGCGACCTACGGCGACCGCCTGCGCGGCGGCGTCAGCGTCGTCGGCATCAGCAACTTCGTCAGCTTCCTGCAGAACACCTCGGCCTATCGCCGCGACCTGCGCCGCGTGGAGTACGGCGACGAGCGCGACCCGCGAATGCGCGCGGTGCTGCAGCGGATCTCGCCGCTGACGAACGCGTCGATGATCCGCAAGCCGCTGCTGGTGGTGCAGGGCCTGAACGACCCGCGCGTGCCGGCCTCGGAGAGCGAACAGATGGTGGCGAAGATCCGGGCGAACCGCGGCGAGGTCTGGTATCTCGCCGCGAAGGACGAGGGTCATGGTTTCCGCAAGAAGTCGAACCGCGACTTCTATCTGAAGACCCTGGCGACCTTCCTGGCGCGGATGAAGGATTGACGCGACTCAGCGCGTCGCGACGCGCCGGCCGGCCTTCGGGATGTCGAGCGCCGGCTTCTGCGCGGAGTAGTAGGCGGCGAGCTGCTTGATGTCGGCGTCGGTGAGCTGGGCCGCGAAACCGGCCATGACCGCGTTCTTGCGGCCGCCTTTCTTGTAGTCGGTCAGCGTGCGGATCAGGTAGGACTCATGCTGGCCGGACAGCGACGGATACTGCGGCGTGATGCCGATGCCGTCGTTGCCATGGCAGGCGACGCAGACCTGCGCGGCCGCCGGCGGCGTGCCAACCGGCTTGCCGGCAGGCTGGAGCGGCTCGCCGGCGAGATAGAGACCGATGTCGGCCAGGTCCTGCGCGTTCAGCGTGGAAGAATTGGCGTGCATGGTCGCGTGCGAACGCTCGCCGTTCTGGTAGGCCTGCAGCGCGATCACGAGATAGTCGGCGTGCTGGCCGCGCAGCCGCGGCACGTTGTAGGTCGGGACGCTGTTCTTGTAGTTCGCGATGCCATGGCAGCCGAGGCAGGTGTAGGCGAGCTTGGCGCCACGCTCGGCATTGCCAGCGGGGGCCGCCGCATCCTGGGCCCGCGAGACGCTGGCCATGGCGGCGAGCGCGGCGACGGCGATGAATCCAAATGCCCGGGACAACACGTTCGACCTAATGACTTCTTTCACCCTGAAATACCCTAACCCTGTGAAAACATGCAAAAAACGGAGCGCTATCCTACGGTTTCGCCGACCGGATTGCCACCGCTGCGAGGCCGGAACAGGGATGCGCATCTTCAAGGCCCTTCAGGTCGGTGGTCGGCTATAGCCATTCCATGATCGCCCTGATCCAGAGAGTCTCGAGCGCCCGCGTGGAGGTCGACGGCGAGACGGTCGGTGCCATCGGCGCGGGCCTGCTGGCCCTCGTCGGCGTGCGCCCCGAGGACGACGCCGCGAGCGGCGCACGCCTGCTCGAGCGCTTGCTGACCTATCGCGTGTTCGGCGACGCAGCCGGGCGCATGAACCGCTCGCTACTCGAGACCGGCGGCGGGCTGCTGCTGGTGCCGCAGTTCACGCTGGCGGCCGACACCCGCAAGGGCACCCGCCCGGGATTCAGCAGCGCCGCGCCGCCTGCCGAGGCCAAGGCGCGGTTCGACGGCCTGGTCGCCGCCGCGCGGGCGCGCCATCCGGCGGTGGCGACCGGTCGCTTCGGCGCCGAGATGCGCGTGTCGCTGGTCAACGAGGGGCCAGTGACGTTCTGGCTCGAATCCTGACCCGCTGTCGCCACCACAAAAACCTTGCCGAAACAAAGGCATCCGTGAACCGAGATATGACTGCATCGGCATTGCCCTGGCGAACTTTCCCGGCTGGCAGAGGTCTTTTTGGCCTATCATCGTTCGTTCAACCACAGTCAGTTCCCGCGGGAACGCCGAGGTCATCATGGGTATCGGAATGCGCGAGCTGCTCATCATCCTGGTGGTGGTGCTGCTCGTTTTCGGAGCGAAGAAACTGCGCACGATCGGCTCGGATCTGGGCGCTGCGGTCAAGGGCTTCAAGAAGTCCATGGGCGACGGCGACGCCGAGGAAAGCCTCGGGCAGATCAAGCACCAGGGCGACGATGCCGAGTTCCCGGAAGTCGCCAAGGCGCGTACGGAACAGAACCCCGCAGATCGCAGCAGCAACGGCAACAGCTGATCCGGCAGGGCCGGGTTCATGTTCGAGGTCGGCTTCAGCGAGCTGCTGCTGATCATGGCCCTGGCACTGATCGTGCTGGGGCCTGAAAAGCTTCCCAAGGTCGCCTCGCAGGTCGGCCGATGGATGGGGCGTGCGCGCGCAATGGCGCGGCAGTTCCGCGAGACGCTCGAAGAAGAGGTCCAGCTCGACCAGACGACCCGCCGTCCGGGTTCGACCGCCAGTGCCAGCCCGACCGACGTGGCCTCGGCGCCCGCCGCCGACCTCAATGCGACTTCCGCGGCGGTGGCAGGTGGCTTGGTCGCCTCGTCGCCCGACGTCGACCCGGCAGTCACGTCCAACATCCCCTATGCCGACGCCGACACGCACCACAACGAGTACGCCGGTTCGACCTACGTGCCGCCCGACACCTCGTTCGACCCGATGATGCCGTCGGCGGATTCCCCCGCCGGGGATTTCGTCCGCAGTCCCTACGCCGATCCCGCGATCACCGACGCGCCGGCCGGATTCGACGCCAACCAGGATCCGACCGCTCCGGTCGGAGACGTTCATGGCCAGCGCGGAACCTGAAAAGCTCGCCGAAGGCACGCTGATCTCGCACCTGCTGGAGCTGCGCGATCGGGTGCTGCGCGCCTTCCTGGCAGTGCTGGTCTGCTTCTTTCCCTGCGCGTTCTTCTCGAACGAGCTGTTCACGATCGTCGCGCAGCCGCTGATCGACCAGTTGCCCGCCGGCTCGTCCCTGATCGCGACCAGCGTGATCTCGCCGTTCATGACGCCGTTCAAGCTGGCCTTCTTCTGCGGCTTGTTTCTGGCGATGCCGGTGGTGCTCTACCAGATCTGGGCCTTCGTCGCGCCTGGTCTCTATCGCCACGAAAAGCGCTTTGCGCTGCCGCTGCTCGGCTCGTCGATCGTGCTGTTCTACGTCGGCGTGGTGTTCGCCTACCTGTTCGTGTTCCCGGTGATGTTCGGCTTCTTCGCCAGCACCACGCCGACCGGCGTGAAGATGATGACGGACATCAACAGCTATCTCGATTTCGTGATGACGATGTTCCTGTGCTTCGGCGCCGCGTTCGAAATGCCGGTGGTCGTGGTGCTGCTGGTGCTGACCGGCATGGTCACCGTCGAGAAGCTCGCCAGCGCGCGCGGCTACGTGCTGGTCGGCATCTTCGTG